>Ga0137412_10003425_pt1 | contig 12650 bp, 10 predicted proteins | sample CZODoug2_1_16fun_FD_122160 | JGI IMG/M metagenome (GOLD analysis project Ga0137412, IMG submission 122160) | Vadose zone soil fungal communities from Angelo Coast Range Reserve, California, USA - CZODoug2_1_16fungal (Hybrid Assembly) | ecosystem: Environmental > Terrestrial > Soil > Vadose zone...
ATCTGCCCGCCGGCCTCGACGATCTCGTCCGCGGCGGATAGTACGAGGTCGATGCCCTTCTGATGAACGAGACGGGCAACGAGGCCGAAAATCGGGCCACGCGACAGCGCCAGACCGAACTGCTGGCGGACGTAATCCGCGTTCGCGCGCTTGCCTTCCCAGTCCCCGGCGCCAAACGGTTGGGCCAGCTGGGCGCATACCCGGGGATCCCAGCTTTCGTCGATGCCGTTCAATATCCCCGTTAATTGCGCGGCATCGGAACGACGGCGAAGCAGACCCTCAAGCCCGCAGCCGAGCTCCGAGGTGGTGATCTCCCTGGCGTAGGTCTCGCTGACGGTTGTGAGATGGGAAGCGTAGACAATGCCGCCTTTGAGGAAGGACAATTTGTCGTAGAACTCGAGGCCATCGATATGGAACGAGTCCTCGGGGGCACCGATCCGTCGCAGCGACTCCTTCGGGAACAGGCCCTGGTAGGCCAAATTGTGGATGGTGAGAATGGTGGGGATCTTGGTGGCGTTCCAGGCGAGGTAAGCCGGCACAAGCGCAGCCTGCCAGTCATTGACGTGAACCAGATCCGCTGCCCAATTCTTGTCCAGAGTGCCTGCCGCCAGCTGGGCCGCGGCCGAGGCGAATCGCCCGAAACGCACATCATTGTCCGGCCAGTCCCGGCCCGACGTATCGCCGTAGGGGTTGCCGGGGCGGTCATAAAGCTGCGGACACAGCAGGATGTAAACCGGCAGGCCGTCCCTGGTCGATGCCAACCCGAGCGAACAGGCCGGCATCTCCGCCAGGGGCGCGCATTGACCGACGATTTGGATATGCAGGAATTGTTCGACGACGTCTCGATAGCCCGGCAGCAGGATCCTGACGTCGCCCCAGGGGCGTAGCGCGCGGGGGAGGGCCGCTGAAACGGCCGCGAGGCCACCGACCCGGATAAAGTCATCCATCTCCGTGGTGACGAACAAGACCTTCAAGAAACGCCCTCATGCCAGCGCCAATCTAGACTATGCAAGAATGGTTCCAGTTTTTTCTCAATCGGACGGCCGTCGGCGGTGTAAGTACTTGCCGGGAGAACCGCTTCTCCGGCACGCGGCGCAATTTAGGGTCACGCCGTGACCGAAGGTAAACGGTCGAGGGAGTTTGGAATGACAATAGCGGGAAACGATCAGGGTAATTTGACAAGGAGTTTTCAGGGCCTTCGCGTCCTCGACTTTTCCACCACGATCGCCGGTCCGCACTGCACCCGGATGCTGGCCGACCTCGGCGCGGAGGTCATCAAGATCGAGTCGGCGGAAGGGGAGACGATGCGAACCCGTCCGCCGGTCCGCAATAATTGCAGCACCACGTTCGGCCAGCTCAATGCCGGCAAGAAGAGCGTCGTTCTCGACCTGAAATCGCCCGACGCTATCGCGGTGATCAGACGGCTGGTGGCGAAAGCAGATATTCTCGTCGAGAATTTTCGTCCCGGCGTGATGCGAAGACTGAAGCTGGATTACGATTCGTTGCGAGAGCTTAATCCAGCGCTGATCTATTGTTCGATCTCCGGCTACGGTCAGACCGGGCCATCGGCGGAACTGCCGGCTTACGCGCCGGTCATCCATGCAGCCTCCGGCTACGACATGGCCCACCTGTCGTACCAGCCGGGGAGAACCCGGCCTGACTACTGCGGAATTTATCACGCCGACGTCGTCTCCGGCACTTATGCGTTTGGAGCCATCGCAGCGGCGCTGCATCAGCGTCACGGCAGTCAAAAAGGCCAGCACATCGACGTCTCGATGCTTGAATCGATGCTCACCCTGACACTGACTGAACTGCAGTCGTCGCAATTCGCCGTGAGGTTGCCGAGCCGCCCGATGTTCGGCCCGGTCGAGACCGCGGATGGATATGTGATGCTGGCCATCGGCAGCGAAAAGACGTTCCAGAATCTGGTCAAGACCTCCGGTCATCCGGAATGGATCGTCGATTCCAGGTTCGCGAAATATGCCGACCGGCGCGAAAACTGGAACGATCTGATGGACGGCGTCGAGACGTGGTCGCGCACGCTTCCAACTGCGGATTGCCTCGCCGCGCTCAACGGATGCGGAGTTCCCGCTTCGGCCTATCGTACCGTCGCGGAAGCATTGTGCGATCCGCAGATCGCGCATCGTGGCGCGCTGACCGAGGTAGAAGATGGCGGCGGCACTTTCAAAGTGATGAATGTGCCGTTCCGCATGTCGGGCGCAAGTGTGTCGGCGGGAAAGCGCGCGGCAACGCTGGGCGAACACACTGTCGCGGTGCTCCGCGAGATCGGTCTTTCCGAGCAGGAAATAGCCGGCTTCACCGGCTGATCGCCACCGAGCGGCGCTGACGGCAACGGTGCTGCGACGACAACACACGGCCTTCGGCTTTTCATCCGGCTCTCCGGCCTTGCCGGGGGGCGCAATTCCAGACAATCTGCCGAACAGTCAGCAACGATCCGGAAATACCGGACGACGGTATTTGGGAGGAGTTTACATGGCCGCGGCAACCCGCTCGCGCATATCAGCGCAAATATTCCTTGCGGCGGTATTTGGCATTGCTTTGTTCGCTGGCCCCGCCATCGCGCAAAAGCAGGGCGGCAGCATTACCGTCGGCCTTGAGCTCGATATTTCCGGCTTCGATCCGCTGAAGGTCGGCGTGTTCGATACCTCGGCGCTAACGGCGTCTGCGGCGATTTTCGACACGCTTGCCGACCTCGATGACAAGGGCGAGGCACGGCCGAAGCTCGCGCTTTCGTGGGATCACTCGGAAGATTTCAAGACCTGGACCTTCAAGCTGCGGCCCGGCGTCAAATTCCACGATGGCACGCCATTCAATGCCGAAGCCGTAAAGGCCAATTTCGACCGGCAGAAGGATCCGGCCAACAAGTGCCGTTGTGCTTTTTACATCGCCTTCATCCACGACGTGCAGGCGCCCGACGAACTGACCGCAGTCTACAATTTGAACGATCCGGCGGTGAACCTGCCGTCGCTGTTTACGATCCAGAATCAGAACAACGCCATTCAGTCGCCGACGGCGTGGAAGACCAAGGGCGACGATTACAACCGCAACCCCGTCGGCACCGGACCCTACATCCTGAAGTTATGGGCGGCGGGGGATCGAATGGTGCTGGAAAAGAATCCGGACTACTGGAACAAGGGTCATCCATACCTTGACCGGATCGTCTTGAAGCCGCTGCCGGATGCGCAGTCGCGCTTTGCCAGCCTGCAATCCGGCGAGGCGGATATTGTCTGGGACGATGAGTACGATGCGGACAATATTCAGAAGGCCCAAAAAGATTCCAGGATGACGGTCCACACCTATGTCGGTTCCGGAGCCCAGGTCTACGCCTTCAACACCAAGGTCGCGCCGTTCGACGATGTGCGCGTGCGCCAGGCCCTGGTGATGGCGATCGATCGCAAGAAGATGTCGCAGGCGATCACCAACGGTCTTGCGAGGCCGACCACCAATCCCTACGGCGACGGTTCGTGGGTCAAGTGCAAGGACGACGGCGCGCTGCCCAACGATGTGGAAAGGGCCAAGGCCCTGATCAAGGATTATGGCAAGCCGGTCGACTTCAAGATGATCGTCACCGCGACGCCGCGCGGGCGCAATATCGGCCAGGTATTGCAGCAGTTCTGGAAGCAGGTCGGCGCGACCATGGAGATCGAGCAGATCGATCAAGCCACCGTCGTGCCGCGCGCCTTCATGCGGCAGTTCCAGCTGACGCCGTGGCGGATCGTCGATCTCGCCGATCCCGATCCCCAGATGTACGCCAATTTCCATACCGGCAGTCCGGTGGCGCTCGCCAATTATTCCGATCCGGAACTCGACCGGCTGCTCGAACACGCGCGGACCACGGCTGACACGGCCAAGCGTACTGAAGATTATTGCGCGGTCAGCCGGCTTATCAACAAGGAGGCGATCTGGTTCTGGACCTTCCAGAACACCTACTACGCGATCTCGACGTCCAAACTGAAAGGCTTGCCGAAGATCTATCATGGGGTGATCGACGTATCCGACGTCTGGCTGGAATAACCGTCTATGCTCGGCTTTGTCGCGCGAAGGCTCCTGTACCTGGTGCCGGTCCTGATTGCCGTATCGCTGCTGACATTTCTCATCGCTTCGCTGCTGCCGGGCGATCTCGCTTATGTGATCCTGGGCGACCAGGCGACGCCCGAGAAAGTAGAGGCATTGCGCCATGACATGGGGCTCGATCAGCCGGTCTGGTGGCGTTACATCAGCTGGCTCGGCCATGTGCTGCAGGGCGATTTTGGAAGGTCGTTCCGTACCGGGCAAACCGTGCTGCAGGCGGTGGCCGAACGGCTGCCGGTTTCGATCGAGCTTATGCTGCTCGCCGAGATCATTGGCCTTGCCATCGGCGTTCCCCTTGCCATCGCTTGCGCGGTGCGCAGCGGCAGCGTTTTCGACCGCTTCATGACCGGTACCGCCTTCGGCATGCTGTCGGTGCCGGCATTCCTGTCCGCGATCCTGTTGATCTACCTGTTTGCCGTGGAGCTGCGATGGCTGCCGGCCACCGGCTACGTGCCGTTCCGAGAGGACCCGACCGGAAATTTGCGCTTCTTGGTGCTGCCCGCGCTGACGCTGGCCGTCGCCGAATGGCCGGGGATCATGCGCGTGCTTCGTTCCGACATGATTGCGACCCTGCAGGAGGACTATATCGCGTTGGCCAAGGCCAAGGGATTGAAGGCGTCGCGGATCCTGTTCGTGCACGCCTTGAAGCCGTCATCGCTGACCCTTGTGACGATCACCGGCATCAACATCGGCCGCCTGATCGGCGGCGCGCTGATCGTCGAAACCATTTTTGCTTTGCCGGGGATCGGCCGGCTGCTGGTCGGCGCGATCTACACCCGCGACCTGATCATCCTGCAGGGCGTGGTGCTGCTGGTCGCCGCCGGCTTCGTGCTGATGAATTTTGTCGTCGACATGCTCTACGCCGTCCTCGATCCCAGGATCCGTCATGGCCACGCTTGAGCTTGGCATCGGCGAGGAGGTCGCCGTCACGCCGGTCAGGCGGACGCGCCGGCTCGGGCCGCTGTTCTGGGCGGCGATCGCCTGGATGACCTTCGTTTTTGTCGCGGCCGCGCTGGCCAACCTGCTGCCGTTGCTCAGCCCGACCGACATGGACATGCTGGAGCGCCGGGCGTCGATGTCGGCCCAACACTGGCTGGGCACCGATGGCCTCGGACGGGACGAACTGACCCGGCTGATCTATGGCGCGCGGATCTCGCTGATCGTGGGCCTTTGTGCGCCGGTGATCGGGATCACGATCGGCGGCGCCCTTGGCATGCTGGCGGGCTATTTTCGCGGCCGCTTTGAAACGCTGGTGGTCGGCAGCATGGATGTGCTGCTTGCCTTTCCGCCGTTGATACTGGCGCTGGCCGTGACAGCGTATCTCGGACAATCGATCCTTAATCTCACCTGCATTCTCGGCGTGCTCGGCATTCCCGCCTTCATGCGCGTCGCGCGGGCGGCAACGCTTACCCTGGCGCGGCGTGAATTCGTGATTGCCGCCCAGGCGCTCGGCGCGACGCATACGCGCATCCTGCTCCGCGAGTTGCTGCCCAATGTCTTCCTGCCGTTGTTCGCCTTCTTCCTGCTTGGCGTTGCCGTCACCATCGTCGCCGAGGGCGCATTGTCTTTCTTAGGCTTGGGGGTGCCGCCGCCGGTATCGAGCTGGGGCAGCATGATCGGCGAGGGACGCGAGAGCCTGGAGATCGCGCCGCGGCTCGCCTTCCTTCCCGCGATCACGATGTTCCTGACCGTACTGTCCTTCAACCTGGTCGGTGACGCGCTGCGGGCGCTCACCGATCCGCGTCAGGGTGCGCTGTGACAGAGCCCGCATTGCTGTCTGTCGAGGGCGTGTCGGTCGATTTGCCGACGCCGCGCGGCAATCTTCGCGCCGTCGATCAGGTCGATTTGAGGGTCGGTGCCGGTCGAACCCTCGGCGTTGTCGGCGAATCCGGCTGCGGCAAGACCATGTTGTCGCGCGCGATCCTGCAACTGTTGCCGAGGAAAGCCAGACTTTCCGGCCGCGTGATGTTTGAAGGGCAGGATCTCGTGGGACTCGATCCCGAGCGCTTGCGCAAACTTCGCGGCAGGTCGCTCGCGGTCGTATTCCAGGATCCGATGACTTCGCTCAATCCCGTGTTGACCATTGGCACCCAGCTTATCGAAACGCTGCAGGAGCACCTTGAGCTTGACGGCAATGCCGCAAAAAGGCGCAGCGCGGAGCTGCTGGCCGCGGTCGGCATTCCGGCGCCGGAGCAGAGATTGACGCAATATCCGCATCAGCTATCCGGGGGGATGCGGCAGCGGGTTGCGATCGCCATCGCGCTGTCATGCGAGCCGAAGCTGCTGATCGCCGATGAACCAACCACAGCACTTGACGTGACCATCCAGGCCCAGATTCTCGATCTGCTGGCGCGCGAACAGCGCCGCCGGCATATGGCGATGATCCTGATCACGCATGATCTCGGCGTTGTCGCCGGCCGCACCGACGAGGTCGCCGTCATGTACGCCGGCCGCGTCGTCGAACGCGCGCCGACCCCGGCGCTGTTCAAGAAAATGCGCATGCCCTACACCGAGGCGCTGCTGGCGGCGATCCCGAAGATCGACGCCGCCCCGCACACGCTCTTGCCGGCGATATCAGGACGGCCGCCGGACCCGACCCGGCCGATCTGGGGTTGCGCGTTTTCGCCGCGCTGCCGTTACGCCGCCAGCCAATGTCATCGCGAGAAGCCCTCGCTCGCCGCCGCGGAATCGCTGCACCACCAGTACGCCTGCTTTCACCCGATTGAAGTCGCAGCCGGCGCCAGCCCATGATGCCAATCAGCCAGCCATCTGCTTCGCGCGATCCTCTTCTCAAGGTGGAAAACCTCGTCGTTGAATATGCCGTGGGCGGCAAGACGATCCACGCGGTGTCGGATGTAAGCCTGCAGGTTGCGCGCGGCGAGACCCTTGGTCTGGTCGGAGAGTCCGGTTGCGGCAAGTCCACGCTGGGCCGCGCGGTGCTGCAGTTGCGGCGGGCTGTCTCGGGGCGGGTTCTGTTCGATGGCCAGGACCTCACGGCGATGCAGGGCGACACGCTGCGGCAGATGCGCCGGCGCGTGCAATTGATCTTCCAGGATCCGATTGCCTCGCTAAACCCGAGGCGGCGTATCGGCGACATCATCGCCGAGCCGCTGGTGATATCAGGCATCAAGGATCCCAAAAAACGCGAACAGCTCGTCCGCGACGTGCTCAGTGCCGTCGGCCTCGACCCTGGTCTGGTGGTCGGACGCCTGCCGCATGAATTTTCCGGCGGGCAATGCCAGCGCATCTGCATCGCGCGCGCGCTGGTCCTCAATCCGGAGTTCATCATCTGCGACGAGCCGGTTTCGGCGCTTGACGTGTCCATTCGCGCCCAAATCCTCAATCTGCTGGAAGAGATGAAAGCGCGCTATGGACTGACGCTGCTGTTCATCGCCCATGATCTGGCGGTGGTGAAAGCGGTCAGCGACCGGGTGGCGGTGATGTATCTCGGCCGGCTGTGCGAAGTTGGCCCCTCCGAGCAACTGTTCGCTCACCCGGCGCATCCCTATACCGCGCTCCTGATCGAGGCCATTCCGGTGCCCGATCCGGACGTGCGGCCCGCCGAGAGCGTGGCGGTCGGGGAGCCGCCGTCGCCGATGTCGCCGCCCTCGGGCTGCCGTTTTCGGACCCGCTGCCCCAAAGCGGACCGGCGCTGCAGCGACGAAGTGCCGGAGCTTCGCGCGGTGGCGCCGGACCAGTTCGTCGCCTGCCATCATCCCTTGATCGCAGCGGCGTAAACATCTAGCAACGGCACAGGAACGCGCGGCAACGTCCGGGCAAGACAAAGAAATTATGACGGGAGAGAAGCGATGAAGAGTTTCCAGGTCACCGATTTCAACGCCCCTTTGACCGAAGTGGACCAGCCGACGCCGCAGCCGTCGGGAACCCAGGTCCTGATCAAGGTGAAGGCGGCCGGCGTCTGCCACAGCGATCTGCACATCTGGGAAGGCGGCTATGATCTCGGCCATGGACGAAAGCCGCTCTCGCTGAAGGATCGCGGCGTGTCGCTGCCGCGAACCATGGGACATGAGACTGTCGGCGAGGTGCTGGCGTTCGGGCCGGACGCCAAGGGCGATACCGGCGGGCTCAAGGTTGGCGACGTCGCGCTGGTCTATCCCTGGCTCGGCTGCGGCAAATGCGAGACGTGTCTGGCCGGCGAAGAGAATATGTGCCTGAAGCCCAATTCGCTCGGGGTCTATTGCGACGGCGGCTATGCCGACCACATGACGGTGCCGCATCCGCGCTATCTGCTGAATTTGAAGGGTTTGGATCCCGTGACGGCGGCGCCCTATGCGTGTTCCGGCGTCACCACCTACAGCGCCCTGAAGAAGGTCGAGTCGAGCTTCAACACCCCGATCGTGATTTTCGGCGCCGGCGGTCTCGGCCTGATGGCGCTGTCGCTGCTGAAGGCGATGGGCGGCAAGGGCGCCATCGTCGTCGATATCGATGCGCGCAAGCGTGAAGCGGCCGAGCAAGCCGGCGCGCTCGCCACCGTCGATGGCAAGGCGCCCGACGCGCTGGAACAGCTCACCCAAAAGGCCGGCGGCCCGATCCGTGCGGTGATCGATCTCGTCGGCAACGCCGCGACCACGCAGCTCGGCTTCGACTGCCTGAGCAAGGGCGGCAAGCTCGTGATCGTCGGCCTGTTCGGCGGCGGCGCGCCGTGGGCGCTGCCGCTGATTCCGATCAAGGCCATCACCATCCAGGGCAGCTATGTCGGCAACCTGCGGGAGACGCAGGAACTGCTCGATCTCGTGCGCGCCAAGAAGATCGGGCCGATCCCGGTGACGCCGATGCCGCTGGCGAAGGCCAATGAGGCGCTGATCGATCTGCAACAGGGCAGGCTGGTCGGGCGCGCGGTGCTGACGCCATAACGCTCCGTCATTACGAGGAGCCAACGGGTCGCGCGAATGCGCGCCCGATGGCAGGCTCCGCGACGAAGCAATCCATTCTTTCTTTTTGTGGCTCCATGGATTGCTTCGCTTCGCTCGCAATGACGGTGTTATTCCATCGCTTCTTTCTTTCGACTCTCCCAGAGGAAATTCCATGTCTGCCAATAACGCGTTCCACATCGCCGTGCTTTCCGGCGACGGCATCGGCCCTGAAGTGATGGCTCCGGCGCTTGAGGTTTTACGCAAGATTGAGGCGACGTCGGACCTGAAGTTTCGCTTCACCGACGCGCCGGCCGGCGCCAACAATTATGCCGCGACCGGCAAATCGATGCCGGAGAGCACGGTGCGGCTGTGCGACGAGGCGGACGCGATCTTGCTCGGCGCCTGCGGCCTGCCGTCGGTGCGCTACCCCGACAACACCGAAATCATGCCGCAGGTGGAGCTGCGCTTTCAGTTCGACCTCTATGCCGGCGTGCGCCCGGCGCGGCTTATTCCGGGCGTGCCGAGCCCGATCGTCGGCGCCGATCGGCGCGGCATCGATCTGATCGTGATCCGGGAGTCCACCGAAGGCCTGTTCGCGTCGATGGGGAAGGGCGTCGTCACCGATACCGAGGCGCGCGAGACGCTGGTCATCACCCGCAAGACCTCCGAGCGATTGTTCGAATTTTCGTTTCGTTTGGCCGAACGCCGCAAGGCGCGGGGGCGGCCGGGTCAGTTGACCTGCGTCGACAAGGCCAATGTATTCAAGGCGTTCGCGTTTTTCCGCGAGATGTTCGATGAGGCCGCCTCGCGCCATCCCGGCGTCAAGGCCGACCGGCTCTATGTCGATGCCTGCTCCGCGCTGTTGGTGAAGCGCCCCTGGGATTTCGACGTGATGGTGATGGAGAACATGTTCGGCGACATTCTCTCCGACATGACCGCCGGCCTGATCGGCGGCATGGGCATGGCGCCGTCGGCCGACATCGGCGACCGCCATGCGGTGTTCCAGCCGTGCCACGGCACCGCGCCCGACATCATGGGGCAGGGCAAGGCCAACCCTACGGGCATGATCCTTTCCGCCGCGATGATGCTGGACTGGCTGGCCGACAAGCACGGCCTCGAGGGCGCGGCCGAGGCCGGCGAGCGCATCGAGCGCGCCGTCGACAAGGTCTATGCCGGCGGCATCAAGCCGATGGAATTCGGCGGCAGCAACGGCACCGCGGATATTACCAAGGCGGTGCTTGCCGCGCTGTAAAGGTGCGCCCATGTAGGCGCGCTGATCCTGGCGGGTGAAATTACCTCGCGCCATGCGTGAGATTGAAGACCTTCTTCTGATGAGCTGCGGATTGCTTTGCGCTTGAAGTTTGCGTCAGCAACTCGAGCGACTCATCGTCATCGTCGCTGGCGCGCGACAAGGCTTGATCCGTGTATTTCAGACGATTTGGATCACGGGAGATTTTAATACCCTGAACAGCAAGACGTGACAGTGCAGCAATTGCAATCGCCGTCTTGTATGCGATCTCAATTGTCAGTTTTGGCCAAAACCAGAAAGCGCTCTCGACTGAAAGACCCGGACGTCGCTCGGAGGGATGGCGCAAGCGAATGATCCCCCATTGCAGCGGATGGACATTCTCAAGCCTCTGGCTCAACGAGAACGTCAGGAGCAGCTTCACCAGGCTACTTAAATTGACGCCGGTCGCCGCGCCCCGGAGCAGCAGCGTCCTCATGTGCTCTGGCGTATAATATATTGCCCAGGCCTCCCAATAGATCGCTTTCCACTCGTCTTCCGACATGCGGGAATGCGCGGCGCAGACATGTTCGAGGTCGTAATTGTTAAGATCGGGATCCATCGGAACTTGGGTGGTCCAGAGGTTCTTGTGATCCTCCGAACCCGGCAACGGGGTCAGACAAAAGAACTCGAGTATGTCGATCGGCAGCTCGCGCTTGATAATTGCAATATCATTGCGGATCGATTCAGGTGTATCGGCCGGAAAACCCAGGATGTACCCGGCGAGCGTGAGAATGCCCTGGTCCTTCCAGGCCAAGAGCATCTTGCGGTACTCGGTGATCTTGTTTTGTCGCTTCTTCGCCGCCAGGAGATTGTCGGGATTGATGTTCTCGAGCCCGATGAATACGCGAGTCACGCCCGCGCGTTTTGCTTTCTCGATAAAATTTGGAATTTTGTGACAAAGCGTGTCCACCTGGATCAGAAGCCCAAGGGGGATGCCTTCGGATTCCCGCAGCCAGATCAAGCGATCAAGGATTTCCTCCCAGTGCTTGTTGCGCGCAAAGTTATCGTCAGTGATGAAATATTTGCAGACGCCTTGCTTCCAGTTGCTGCGGACCAGCGCCTCGACATCGTCCGGTGTCCGGAAGCGCGACTTGCGTCCCTGCACGTTGATGATCGTACAGAAGGAACACTGGTAGGGGCACCCGCGTCCGGCATCGAAGCTGGTACTCAGACCTAAAGTCCGTCTCACGTTCTCGATCGGCAGGAAGGGCGCAGGCGTACCTTCAATGCCGGGCAAGTCCTTGAGAAAATTGTAGGTGGCCTCCAGCCGCCGGGCAGCGGCATCCTGCAGGACGATATCGAGGCGACCTTCCGCTTCGCCAGCGAACAAAGAAACCTTCATTGCACGGCAGGCGTCCAAATCGACCGCGCTGCCGTCGAGCATCGACAGGCAACCCGAGACGTGAAAGCCGCCGATTACGACCTGAATACCGGCTTCGCGTAGCGGACGGGCGATATCGAGAGCGCGAATAAATTGATTTGATTGCACACCGACCAGCATTACCATCCCTGCGTCGGCAGCTGCGATCATTTTTGCGATGCGGTTGGTGCGGATGTGGGTGTTGGTTTCATCAAATGCGTGGATATCGAATTCGACATCTTCGCCCAGCACTTTTTCCGCGGCACACTCGCGCGCCAGACCATAGAGCACCGCGAGCGAATTAGACGGAATGGCCGAGCGAAACCACTGGATGACGTAACCTTCATCATCGTAATGAGACGGTTTTACCAATACCAGGCAAAATGTTTTTTTATCTTTTCCCATTTGTCCGCGAAATACTTGATTCTATGCAAATAGTGGCGTTATTACAAGGAATTCCGGCGCGGATCTACCGGGCCAACGTGGATTTTGTAGCAAACCCACCGGAGTCAAAGATCAGCGCGCCGCCAGGAGACAAAGACCGGTAACGACACGTTTGCGGAATGGTAAAAAATGAGGAGCCGCAAAAACCGGCTTTTTTTGCTTTGGATTGAAAAGAATGGCAGGCAGGATCAATAGTAATACCCATACCAGCATAATTGCAAAATAGCCTTTTGATCTTCCATTGATAGAATACTCTTTAAAAAGGGAATAAACGATCACATTACTCAGCAATACCCATAAGCTACCGCCGGTGGTGCCGGTATATTCATACCACTGTACCCATGCAGGGTGTGTGGCAAAGACATTGCCGAGTGTAAGCCAGGGCCAGCTAAGTTCCCAGTTGTGATGAATGTATTCAAACGTCAACCAGAAAATAATGAGAGAGCAATAACCCATCCACCTTCCGAATCTCTTTTTTGTAAAATAAAATATACATGTAATGCATAATGTAATCATATAAATGAATACTTTATACCTGGCTACCTTGTCACGTACTGCTCTCTACATCTACCCCTTTTTATGATACTCTTTT
>Ga0137412_10003427_pt1 | contig 12647 bp, 9 predicted proteins | sample CZODoug2_1_16fun_FD_122160 | JGI IMG/M metagenome (GOLD analysis project Ga0137412, IMG submission 122160) | Vadose zone soil fungal communities from Angelo Coast Range Reserve, California, USA - CZODoug2_1_16fungal (Hybrid Assembly) | ecosystem: Environmental > Terrestrial > Soil > Vadose zone...
TCGACCGCCTCGAGGTCGAGCGCCAGCATGAGCGAGCCGTAGTGCAGGTCGAAGTCGATCAGCAGCACCTCTTCCCGCAGGCGAGCGCCCAGCATGGCGGCGATCGTCACGGCGGCGGTCGTGGTGCCGACGCCGCCGCGCGCGCCGATGACCGACAGCGTCCGCGGCTTGGCCGCCTTCGCACCTTGGCTCGCCGCCATCGCGCCGCCTGTGCGGTCGCGCAGCTCGAGGGTGCGCTCGACGGCGCGGCCCATCGCGCCCTCGGCGAACGGCATCGAAAGGTAGTCGTTGAAGCCCACGGCCACGAGGTCGCGATAAAGTGCCACGTCGTTGATGCGGCCGACGCCGATCACGATGCAGCCGCCCGGCACCGCCGTCTTGAGCGCCGCCGCGTCAGCCACCGGATCGGCCGCACTGCCCAGGTCGACGATCAGCAGGTCGAGGTCGCGCGGCCAGTCGCGGATGGCGAGCGCCGCATCGATCGTGCCTTCGCTGATATTGGCCTTGCCGAGCGTTACGCTGAAGAGATCGGCAGAAACCCTCGACATCGCCGTCGAGTCGGAGACGAATGCCATGGCGCTCAGCGCGGACTTTTCCTCGCCGACGGCCGACACGGACTGCTGCATGGACATGTCGGCGTCCTCAGTTGGTGGCGCCTGTGGGCGCGCCGCCGCCGCCACCACCGCCACCCGACATGCCGCCGGCGATGCCGGAGGTGTCGAGCGCCCGCACCTTGCCCTCGCGATAGCGGGCGATCGCCGCGGCATTGACCGTGGCATCGGCCGGGCCGGGCGGCCGGCCGACCGCCGCGTCACGCGGCCGCGCCAGCATCTGGCCCAGGTTGTAGGCATCGGCGCAGCCGAAGCCCGGCATCAGCGCCTCGTTGGGATTGGCGATGGTGGCCGGGTTGTAGGTCGGGCAGTTCTGCCCCAGCAGGTACTCCGAGCGCACGATGACGACGGCGTTGGGGCCCATCGCCATGGCCGGCTCGACCGAGGTGCCGACCCAGTGGGCGCCCGCCTCCGACAGGCTCTGGCTCACCCGCTGGGCGCGCAGGCGCTGCACCGGGCCGCCGCTGCCGTCCGACACCACGACGAACTCGTCGCGCTGGGCGCGCCGGCCGGCCGCCACCAGGGTGCGCAGTTGATTGACCTGGCCGGCGTCGAGGCCGCTCGCGCCGGGCGCGAAGTTGACCGCCACCATGGTGTCGGCCCGCACCGGGTCGAGGCGGGTGTCGACGGTCGCCTGCTGGACGACCGGACTTTGCGCGCAGGCCGCCAGGCAGGCGGCGGCCCCGAGCACGACGAGCAGCACAATGGGGGATCGCATGGTCTTGCTACTCCAGGGTGAAGCCGGGGGTCGCGCCGACCGCCGTGGTCTCGCGGCCAACGGCCATGCGGCGCGGCGGCGTCGGATGATTGAAGCGCTGCAGGACCAGGCGGTCGGTATCGGTCGGCGGCACGCGGTCGGTGAGCGGCGTGCGCAGCTTGCCGCTGGTCGGCTCGACCAGATAGGGCGTGATGATGATCACCAGCTCGGTCTCCGAGCGCTGGTAGGCATCCGATTTGAACAGCGTGCCGAGCACCGGGATGTCGCCGAGCCACGGGAACTTGACGATGTCCTGGATCGAGCTCGACTGCAGCAGACCGGCGATGGCGAAGCTCTGGCCGCTCGCCAGCTCGATGGTGGTCGAGGCCCGCCGGGTGCGGATCGCCGGGATAGTGACGACGGCGGTCGAGGTCAGCGGCACGCTGACCGATCCTGCCGCCGACAGCTCGCTGACCTCGGGCGCGACCTTGAGGTTGATGCGATCGCCGATGATAGTCGGCGTGAAGGCGAGGCTGACGCCGACCTGCTTGTATTGCACGGTGATGGTGCCGACCAGGGTGCCGCCCTGCGGCACGATCAGCGGGATCTCGCCACCGGCCAGGAAGCTCGCCGTCTCGCCCGACATGGCGATCAGGTTGGGCTCGGCCAGGATGGTGGCCTGGCTCTGGGTGGCGAGGAAGTCGATCAGGGTGTTGAGCCCGTTGTCGGAGGTCTGGAACTTGAGCGCGCCCGAGGCCACACCACCGGTCGAGGAGATGGTGTTGACGGCGAAGCCGCCCAGCACCGCGCCGGTGCCGAACAGGGCGATGCTGTTGATGTTCTGCCAGTTGATGCCGACGCGCTTCAGCGCATCGCGCTTGACCTCGGCGACCTTGACGCGGAGCTGGACCTGGGTCGGCGCGTCGATCTTGATGTTGCTGATCACCTTGTCGGCCTTGCCGTTGACCTGCTGCAGGGCGAGCCGCCTTGCGTCCTCGGCGACCGCCGCCGAGCGCACGGTGCCGCTCAGCACGATCGTTTCGCTCTGGTTGTCGAAGACCACGCCGTTGCCCGGATGAATGCCGTCGAGCGCGCCCTTGATGCGGCTGAGCGGCGAGGTCACGCGCACGATGGTGTTGAGCAGCACGCGGTCCTGGGCATCGACGGCATAGAGCACGGTGTCGCCCGGCTTCTTGGCGAAGACATAGACCATGGTGGGCGAGCGGACCTGGACGTCGGCGATGTCGGGGGCGGCCACGAACACCGTGGCGGCGGGGCCGGGCAGCTTGAGCGCCGTGCCCTTGTTGACCTCGAGCGTGAGCGTCGGCGCTTCGGTCGGCACCACCTGGCTCTGGCCGAACGGCCGGCCCGCCGCGCCACCGGTGACCACCGGCGCCGGCGGGCTAGCAGGCCCCGCCGCCGGCGGCTGGATCGGCACCGGGGCCGGAGTAGGCGTCGGCGGCGGCACGGGTGTCGGCGCCTGGGCGAATTGCGGCTGCGGCGGGCTCGCCCCCTGCTGGCCGCCACCGACATCGGCGGTGAGCGATGCGCTCACGATCGGCGCTCGCGGCGGGATGGCGGCCTGCGTCGGCGGCATCAGATCGATGGCGGGGCTGAGTTCGATCGCCTTGGCGTCGATCGGCCGGCTGTCGCCTTGCGTTGCCGCCGGCGCGGCAGCGGGAGCCGACGCGTTCATCGCCCGCACGGCCTGTGCGGCGCGCTCGGACTCGCGGCGGTTGAGATCGTCGGAGACGTTATCGGTCGGGCTCTGCCGGGACACTGCCTTCTTAGCGGGCGCGGGCGGCAGGGCCTTGGGCGGCGGAGCCTTGTCGGGGTCGCTCATCTGGACCTGCGCCAGCAACAGCGAGGGCTGGAACGCAAAGGCGAGCGATGCGGCGAGCGCGAGCGACCAGCCGACACGACGCCAGGCCGGCGCGTTGGACGCAAGGGCGAATGACAGGCTCATTGCGGCACGCTCTCTTGGGTACGGTTGACGGTGGTCGTCCGGGCGCAGTCGACTTGGTGCCGTCGGGCTCCGCTGGCGGTGCTGCGGCGGGATCGCTGACAGCCCGCCAGCGGCAAAACGACGAGCCACTGCTTATAATTACAACCGGTACTTGAAGTACATTCTGAGGTCAATCGGAACTGAGCAAAAACATGAAGAATCTGCGTTAATTATCTGATCTAGCTACTATTTTGTTTATTAAAAAACAAGCGGTAGGAGTCGATTCAACGACTCATACAATATCTCGCGGCATTGTCACGTTAGCGCTGCAAAAGCGTTTTCGGGCTTTGAGGGAGCCTTGTGCCTGCTCAAAACTCTAGAATGCTGAGATAGCCTAGAGATTGCTGCGTCACCGCCCTACCCTCGTCAGCATGATAGCGGTTCTTTCTGCCGTCGTTTCCCTCCCCTCTTTTCGCCTTCGTGGCCGCGCTTCGCTGGAACTCGTCGCCCTTCGGCACCAGGTGGCCGTCCTGCGGCGCCAGCACCCGGGCCGTCCGAGGCCTTTCCGCGCCGACCGTCTTCTCTGGGTGTGGCTTTACCGGATTTGGCCGAAGGCCTTTCACATCATGGTGCTGGTCAAGCCGGCAACCGTGATTCAGTAGCATCGCAAAGGAATGCGATGCTGCCCATAGCCCCACGTTAATGACCAAGTCCCGGCCATGACCGAGCTGCATTCGCCGGGTGACGAATTGCCGGTCGCAATCATCGGCTTCTCAATTCCCGAGCCAAACACAATTTTGCGCAATGCCCCCGGTTTGGCGCCAGCTACCACTAATTCTTGAAGGGCTTTAGCAGTCAGCGCCGATTCTGCCTGCGGCGTTTTGGCCAATTAGAAATAAAGCTTCAGAGAAAAGGAAAATATGTGATCCACATCACGTCATTTCGCATTCTCGGTGCTATCAATCGAGACCACCAAATGGTCACAGTAGGACAAGATTTGCGCCGGACAAAGACCATCGAACAGGCCTGATGGACATTTCGTTACCAATTTATAATCAAATTTACACAAAATATTTCGAGGAACAATTAACAATAGAAAGAATGATGCTATGACTAGCCCCATCGATGGTGCGCAGCGATTGTTTGGCTACCGTCGGCTTGCCGCCTATCCGAGCCTCGTCGCCACTGTCGGCCTGTCTATGGATCAGGTACGCGCCGCCTGGTGGCGCATCGTCTGGATCATCGCCGCCAGGTGGACCGTTGCTACGGCGGCGTTGGGCGGACTTGTGGCGACGTTCGTCCGCGAATCGACCGCGCGTCGCGATACCCAAGGCCGCTACAGCATGCTGTTCAAGGCCATTCCCCATCCGATGGTCGTGATGGACCGCAATACCATGCGCTTCCTCGCCGTTAACGACGCGGCTGTTGAGGAATATGGCTGGTCGCGGGAGGATTTTCTCGCATTGACGGCTAACGACCTTTATTTGCCGGAGGACGCGCCGGTGGTGTCGACCTTGCGACAGGAAAATACATTGGGCGTTAGCCGGTCCATTCACGAGATGCGGCATTTCAGGAAAGACGGTTCCATCATTGATGTCGAGGTAAGCGCGCGTCCGATCGAATTCGACGGCAGGCACGCCGTTCTGGCGATGGCACAGAACGTCACTGAGCGGAACCGCACCGAACGAGCGCGTCGGACTACGGAAGAGCAGCGGCGACAGTCACAGAAGATGGAGGCTGTCGGACAGCTCACGTGCGGTATTGCGCATGACTTCAACAACATCCTCACCGTGATCCTCGCCAACGCCGACGCGCTCCAGGAGGAGGAAGTTCTCGACCCGGGTCTGGCGGCGCGCCTTGACCAGATAGCCCAGGCTGTGGACAGGGCCTCCAGCCTGACGGGTCAGCTGCTGGCCTTCTCGCGCACCCAGCCACTGCGTCCACAATCGACCGACATCAACGATCTGGTGACCACCACTGGCAGGCTATTGCGCCGAGCCCTGGCCGAGCAGGTCGAAATCGACTCCGTTCTCGACGATGAACTGTGGACCGTACGCGTCGACCGCGCCCAGCTTGAGACCGCTCTGGTCAACCTTTGCGTCAACGCGCGGGATTCGATGCCCGCGGGCGGTCGGCTGCTGATCGAGACGGGTAACGTCACTCTGGACCAGGCCTACGTTGCCCAGAATGCCGACGCCACCGTCGGTGACTTCGCGATGCTTGCCGTCACCGATACCGGCACCGGCATCTCCCCGGAAGTGCTCGGCAAGGTGTTCGAGCCGTTCTTCACTACCAAGGATGTCGGCAAGGGAACGGGCCTCGGTCTCAGCATGGTCTACGGATTCATCAAGCAATCCAATGGCCACATAGAAATCTACAGTGAATTGGGCCGCGGAACATCTATCAAACTCTATCTGCCGCGCTGCGACGATGTCCGGGAACAGACTGACGTCCGGCGGAGCCCGCCTATGCCGGGTGGAACCGAACGAATCCTTGTCGTCGAGGATGACCCGCAGGTCCGCGCCGGCTTCGTGCGGCAACTGCAAAGCTTGGGCTATGTGGTCGACCAAGCGCCCGATGGCACGGCCGGTGTCTTAGCCTTCCAAGCCGCGTCCCAGTCCTACGATCTGTTGCTGACGGACGTCGTGATGCCAGGCCTGTTGAACGGCAAGGCTTTGGCGGACGAGGTGACGCGGCGGTGGCCGACGACCAAGCTTGTCTTCATGTCTGGGTATACCGAAAACGCCATCGTTCATTACGGGCGGCTGGACCCCGGGGTCCTGTTTCTGAGCAAGCCGTTCCGTAAGAGTGATTTGGCGCAAATCGTTCGGCGCGCGCTTGACGGTGCCAGTGACCAGGACCGCGAGAGCCGGCGCCACCGGCTCATCCGTGCGCCAGAAACCTTAGGATGACCAAAGAGGAAATTTGGAATGACCCAAATTTGCACCCCTGACGATTGGCCGAACCATCCCTCCAGGAACCGACAGCACGCCGGCTTCGTGCATCAGTCAGGCGGCGTCATCGACACCGTAAGCGCGCTAGGCGAGGGCCCTACGGTGCGTCTCTTCCTGCCGCGTGCGGTCGAGGCTGGCGTGGTCTCGGCGGGCCGGCCGAAAGCCGGCTCCTTGCCACACGGCAGCGAGCGCATCCTGCTCGTCGAGGACAACGAGCAAGTGCGCGCCGTCGCCGTCGAGCAACTCACCTCGCTCGGCTATTGCGTGGTCGAAACGGAGAACGGCGATACTGCCCTCGCGCTGCTTGAAAAGAAGAGCGGCGAATTCGACCTGGTTTTCTCCGACATGATGATGCCAGGCCTGGTCGACGGCTTCGAGCTTGCCCAGCTCGTGCTCGAGCGCTGGCCGAGCAAGAAAGTGCTGCTGACCTCAGGATTCTCCGGCGGCGTCGGCGACAAACTCGAGGAGCAGGCAATGGGTGTTACCGTTATTCGGAAGCCCTATCGCAAGGCCGATCTGGCACGTGCCGTTCGTGCGACACTGGCCGCTTGAGCGGTCAAACTTGTGAAGGTCACCGGACGGGCCCGACTGATCACGCCGCGGTTCGTACCTCCGGCAAGACCTGACCGAGCCCACCCACAATATGGCGGTGAGAACGATTTCGATCCCACATGCGAGTTCCGAACCGCCACATCCCTTATTCCAAGGCCGAATGCTCGCAGCCTTGCGGCAATCTGAAAGATTGCGGTCGCGGTCGCCAGAATGGCAACGATGAAAAGTAAGGCCGCCAACACAACCCGATTGTCGATTAGGCGCCCGAGCGTCAAGCGCCAACACAATCAAACTGAGACTCTAACTGAACTTGCGGCTCACGTATCCCGTATGGACAAAAATTGAATCGGCGGAGCGCCTGGGTTGGGACAGGGTGCTCGATCACGCCGCCTCTTGATAGTAATAGCGCAGAAGCCCACCCAGTCGCTCGCGGCACCGCACAGGCCCCTCGCAGTGGCGGTGCACATCCCGAGGAAACGGCAGAACATTGCCCTTCCCCTGGTGATTCCGCTCGGCATGGAAATGCTCGACATAGTCGCTCAGCGCTCGCCGCAACGAGCGCTCGCCGAAGAGGATCACCTTGGACAAGCACTCCTCCTTGACCGACCTGACCCAGCGCTCCGCGTAGGCATTCAGGTTCGGGCTGCGCGCAGGCAGCGCGAGCGGTTTGATCCGACCTGACGCAATGATGGCCCGGAACGACCGGGTGAATTTCGTGTCCCGATCGTGCAGGAGGTAACGACAATCCCTCAGCACACCGCAGCTCTCCATGGTCGCGTTCCGCGCGATTTGCTTCATCCACGGCTCATCCGGGTGAACGGTGATTCCGGCGATATCTACCCGGCGGCTCTCGAGATGGATAAAAAACAGCACGGAGTAGGTCACCAGCCCGCGCAACGTCAGCACTTCTGCGGTGAAGAAGTCGGTCCCCGCCAACAGCGCCAGATGGGTTCGAATGAACGCTGCCCATGTGATCGTGCGCTTGCGCTCCGGTGCCGGCGGCAGACCGTGGCGTCGCAGGACATTACCGACCGTTTGATCAGAGATCGCATACCCCAGATTGGCCAGTGCCCCCGCAATCCGGTCATAACCCCAATCCCCGTTTCTCGCTGGCCATGCGAATGATCAGCTGCTCGACCTCTCGATTGATCCGAGGTCTGCCCGGGCCTCGACGCGCCTTCGAGCCTTCGAACTTGCGGGCAACAAGCTTGCGATACCAGCCGAGAATGGTCTCTGGCCGGGCTATGGTGGCGACCTCGGCGAGAACCTTGCGGCCCAGGCGATGACCGATCTCTCCGAGCGCGCCTCGCTCGGCGTCCGAGAGCTTCAGTCGCTCTTTCAGCTGAGCCTTCATGATACGGTTTTCGGTGGCCAGATATTCGTTCCGCGCCAGCAGCTCCTGGTCCACTGTCCCCGTCACGTAGGCCAGCATGCGCGCCCAATCCATACCGAGCCCCCTGCCCCGGCCCTCGGCGAAGGGCGTCGTTGATCATCCCAAAAATTCTACCGAACCGCCGACGGCACCGCTATGCCGACACTGGCTTCTCGGCATTTCAGTTTTTTGACCCTACGGGGCACGGACACGATTATGAGCAACTCGTCGACGAAGCTCTGAAACGCGGCCTCGTCCTGGCTCCTGTGTTCGTTGCTACCCTGAAGGCCTTGCAGGAATTGGGCGCGTTCAGTCTGGCTCGCTACCCGTTCGTGGGCACCAAACGGGAAATTGGGCTGGAGGTCCTGAGCAGTCTATGCAATGCGCTTGCACCACTTATCGGCCCGCGAGTTTTGGGCACGATCCCGTCGGCGCGAACCGACATTATCGAACCGATCTAGCGCCCCGATAGTGTGAAAGGCGCTGGCCGAGGCCGGCACCAGCAGCAGCACCGCGCAGCGAGGCGTATTGCTACGGCCGCTTCGCGTGAGCAAGCGCCAGCAGCCAGTGCATCCATGATCTGGTCCCAGACGCCAGCCCGCCGCCAACGAACGAAGCGATTGTAACTTGGTACGGGGGGCATAGGTCTCTGGCAGGTCGCGCCACGGCGCACCTGAACGCAAAACCCAAAAGGTGCCATTGAGCACGCGACGGTCGTTACACGCCGAATGCCGCGCGGCTTGTTCGGCAGCATAGGCTTGATGGCAGTCCATTCATAATCGCTGATTTCGTAGCGTATGATTCGAGGCTCCGGCTTTGGAGCTTGAATCACGTCTCGGGTGGCGGCATCAAGACGCAATGGCTATGGCGTTTCCGAGAATGCTCTGAGTTTACTTCTGCTTTTGGCGACATAGCGGACCTTGCCGGACTTGCTGCTGGCTCGACCCAGTCGCAAATGACCCAACTCGGACACTGTGCGGTGCTTTATCGCCAATCTCGGCGTAGGCTCCCCCAATGCGCCTTGGTGGGCGCGCTTACTCCAGACGGAAGGCCCCGGCCCATGGCTGTCACCCACCAGCACCTCCTCCTGCTCGCCCTTCTCCTTGCCACTGTGGCGCGAGTCGCACAGGCCGACGAAGGACCTGTAACCGTGCCGCGCTTCGAGCCGGGGCCGTGCCCGAAACTGCAGGGCGTAGAATGGCTCGCCGGCGCGAGCTGCGGCTATCTTGTCGTACCTGAGGATCGCAGCCGGCCGACCGGTCGCACCATCCGGCTCATGGTCGCGAAACACCCTGCACGATCACCGGAAAAGCGGCCCGATCCGATTATATACCTGCACGGCGGTCCGGGCGACATCGCGCCCCTGGAGGTCAACGATCTTATCGCCGCCGCTTTCATTCGCGACCGGGACATCTTGGTGGTGAGCGAGCGCGGCACCTGGTTCTCACAGCCGGCGCTCACCTGTGCGGCCAGCGACGATTTCGCCAGAGAGCTTCTTGGCCTCCGCTTCTATTCCGAGGCAACCGAGCGCGCCCATCTAGCGTCGACGGAAGCCTGCCACGGCAAGCTCACTGCCACCGGCGCCAACCTCAGTGCCTACAATTCGACCGAGAGCGCCGCCGATCTCGCCGACCTCCGCAAGGTTCTCGACATTGCCGTGTGGAATATCTACGGGACCTCGTACGGCAGCTACCTGGCGCAGACCCTCATGCGCGACCACCCAGAGGGCATCCGCAGCGTCGTCCTCGATTCGGTCTTACCGACGACATACACCGTCGCCGCAAACTGGTGGAACGCGCGCAACGCCTTCGACAACCTTTTCCAGGCCTGTGCAGCGGAACCGGCCTGCAACGCGGCCCATCCCCGTCTCCAGGAAACCTTTGCGGGGCTGGTCAACAGGCTCGAGGCCGAGCCGCTGACGACAACGGTCAGCGATCCCGTAACCGGCAAGGACCTCAAGGTCGTGCTCGACGGGGGCGCACTGATCGACTGGCTGCGCAACCAGACCTATGGCGTGCCCACGCTCCGCGCCGCGCCGGATCGGATCGTCGGGCTCGCTGCTGGCCGCCGCGATTCCATCGAGGCGATCGCCAAGGATCGGGCAGCCCGGGCGCCACCATCCGGTCCGGATGTCCCTTCCCTCAGCTACGGGCTGGCCTTCGGCGTCAGCTGTCGCGAAGACTACCCGTTTGCGACGCCGGAGGATCTCGCCGCGGCCGGCCGGGAAGCGTTTCCGGACTATCCGGCCTCGGTGCAACGTGAGGGTATCGGCGGCTGGGCGTATTTCAACGAAGACTGTCGCGACGTCTGGAAGGTCCCCCCCGCCCCGGAGGCAATGCGCCAGCCCGTCGCGAGCAGCATTCCGACGCTCCTCATCTCTGGCAGCTTCGATACGTTGACGTCTCTCGCCGGGGCGAAAGCCGCCGCAGCGCGCCTGTCCAACGCAACCGTCATCAGCATCCAGGGCGTCGGGCATTTTGTCTCCCCCGCGTCTCCCTGCGCCCAAGCGGTAATCGTCTCGTTCCTCTACGCTCCGGACGCCCCCGACACATCCTGCGTCGGCGCACTGAAGCCGCCTAGCTTCACTTCACGAGCCTCGCCGTGAGTCGTTGCGCAACGCGCTTGGCGCTGTCGGTGGACGATGGTGAGTTGTTCGATATCCGTTTATGGCACAAATGCGAAGTGCCGAGCGGGTCCGGCAAGGTCTGTTGTTTGGGGTAGACCGGACATATCGCGGACATCGCGAAACCGACGCGTCTGACCCGAAGCGGTCGTTTAGCGACCATTGGCGGTGCTCTCTCCCCATACCTTCCGCCAGAGATCAAGCCGTGATGCAGACTGGCAAGAGGCTCCTCTCGCTGAAACCACTTGCCGACGGGGCAGGCCATACGTCTCGGTAGGAACCGCCTTCGAGCCGCGACGGACTGGCTATACCTAGGGTGTAGGCCAGGCAAACCTAGGTAAAGGGCGGTTCAACGAAGACGTTACGGCGATCAACCTCCGCACAATGGCACCGTCGGCCGCCCACGCGCATCCTGCAGGCGCCAAAAGTGAGGTCCAAAAATGCGCCCGCCGTCAGCCTCCTACGTGTCGAGAGCCCTGTTGGGGACGCCGGTGCACGCACACAGCCTAAATGCGGCGAAGCGGCGGTGGCGCTGGCTCAGGACCTCCCTGTTCGACTCCTACCGGCCCGAGCTGCACTACATGCGCGGCCCCGGCCAGAAATGCCGGGAAAGGGACAACGCCAGCGCCCGGCCCTGATATCTGTCCAGAAGGCCAACGGAGGTTCTCATGTCCACAACCAAGCAATGTCTCGCCTGCATCCGCACCTGTCATCGCATCGCCCGCGAGGGTGAAGGCTACATCGCCACCAGCATGCGCTACGGCCTCGACCTGACGGCGCTCCAGATGGAGCTGGTCAACATCCGCCGGACGCGGGAGCAGGGCTACGAGTCTCTGTATTCCTTCGCGATCGCCGCCTGAGCGCGAGCTGCTGGATAGCTACAAGCTTGACCCCGCTGCGCGATATCGAGGTCATCGGCGACATGATCCTGGCGCGGCTCCCGTTTGCGTCAGCCATCGCGCGCGGTGCGCTCTTTGGTGTCGGCGCCAATGGCGCGGGAACGGCGCGCGCCCACCAGATCGGCGAGACGGAAGGCGCGGTGGCAGGTCGCAGCCGTGCCCGAGGCTCTATACGCTCGCCAATCGCCATCGTCGGTCGTCCGATTCACAAGCCGAACACATTTTTGAGCAAGGACAGCACTTCCGCTATTGGCCCTAAGCCGACGTCGTTTGGGCACGGAGGGGTGTCCGCTTCCAGGGCAAAAGCGGACATGGCGCGGACTAGCTGTCACTCCCGAGTCTGACCCGGAGCGGACGCGGTTAATCTTGTCTTCAGTTGCTTCGTCCGATTGAATTCCATGTGGAACTGGCGCGGCCTGACGGGACGACGAGGTGATCGAATGAGGCGGCGCGAGCTTGTTTACCTGGCCGGCTGCAATGTTAATCGCGGAGCCAGTCATGAAACCGCTGACTGCAGGAAGGGGGATAAATTCGACGATCCAACCCAGTCTCAAAAGGCCGATGCCTAGGACGATAAAGCCCTTGTTGAAAGGTTGAACACCAATGGATTGTCAATACGGTGGAAGGTGCTCACGCAAAGAAAAGCGAGGGTGGTTGCGATCTGGGGATTTCCCCATTGGCCGGGGTTTGTGCTTTGAACGTGAGCAATAATTTCAGCAGTTGTGAGAGACATGACGGCGACAGGTCCAATCGAAACATCCTTGGAAGTAGCAAAGAACTTGAAAGGCACAAGATTGAGTTGGGAGAGTGGGAGAGGGAGGAGAGATATCCATACGCAGTAGATAGTGACACCGACGAATGAGGAATAAAGACCGTATTGTGCAGGCAGAGTGGCGATCTGGTAAAGGCTGAGTATTGATAAGTAGACAGGAAAGACGGGATGACCTACGAGAGCATAAGACATACTTTGTGGAACGGCCACAAGAGCGACTAA
>Ga0137412_10003428_pt1 | contig 12645 bp, 13 predicted proteins | sample CZODoug2_1_16fun_FD_122160 | JGI IMG/M metagenome (GOLD analysis project Ga0137412, IMG submission 122160) | Vadose zone soil fungal communities from Angelo Coast Range Reserve, California, USA - CZODoug2_1_16fungal (Hybrid Assembly) | ecosystem: Environmental > Terrestrial > Soil > Vadose zone...
CGAAATCGGGCAGAGCAGACGGATCGGCATCACACGCGCGGCAGACAGCCTCCTGCGATTCTACGTTCGCGGGAATTGCTTCGTCAGCGGCCCGCGGACGCTCAACAGATGAAAGGTTCCGTCGGCGCTGCATTCGACGCGAATGACTTCGAATTGGAACACCAAAACCGCCCTGTTGCTTTCCCTATGTCCGTCCGAGTCGTATGGTGGGATCGGAAGCGTGATTGCTCGGATCGGGACCGGGCGGAGCCCCGATGGAGACGCACCATTGACAGAGCCGGCTTTGACGGGCTCCGGAGGCGAGCCCCCCTCTCCCAAGGGCGCTGTCCTCGACAGGAAGCACCTCGAATTCCTCGCGACCAAGCTCGTTCCGCCGCGATGCGAGGGGCTGATCCCGCGTCCACGGCTCCTGGACATGGTTTCCCAGCTCTCCGGAAAGAGACTGGCCATGATCAAGGCGCCGGCAGGGTTCGGCAAAACGTCGCTGGCTGCTGCCTGGTCGCAAGAACTTCGACAGAACGGAGATGCCGTCGGGTGGCTGACAAATCGATCCTGACGACGACGAGCCTGCAACCTTCATCTTCTATCTATGTCACGCGCTACAGCGAGTATGCGACACCGTAGGCACCGCCGCGATCGATCTAGTTCGGGAGAGATTCCTGCTCGACTCGCGTGCGATCTTATTGACTTTGGTAAATGACTTGGCGGACGTTGATGACGAAATATATCTGACGTTGGAGGATTATCACTGGATTACCAATCCAGAAGTTCACGAGGCGCTATCGTTTTTCCTCAAACATGCCCCGTCGAATTGCCACGTCGTTCTAACTACCCGAACAGAGCCGCCCTTGCCGCTGGCCTCATTGCGTGCCCAGAACAGACTTCTGGAAATCGATGCCCTGGCCTTGCGATTCGATCTGCAAGAAATGCGACGTTTTATTGAGGTCGAGAGACCGGGCACACTCAGCCCCTCCGACGTGAGGCTTTTGCATGAGAAGACGGAAGGCTGGCCGGCTGCACTGAGGATTGTGACGTCCACGTCGATTCAATTGGACCAGGATTTCGGGCAATACGTACACAACCTTTCCGGCGTGCAGCGGCCGATCGGCGCTTATTTCGAAGAAATGCTCGATGGCCTGCCGCGCGACATGGTTCAGTTCATGCTCCGTACCGCCGTACTGGGCCGGCTTTGTGCCCCGTTGTGCGAGGTTGTCACTGGAGCGAACTCAGGCCAGGAGCTACTTCGCTCAATCGAGCAACGTCAATTGCTGCTTATGCCTCTCGATCAGGAAGGTCAGTGGTATCGCTACCACTCGCTCCTCGCCGAGTATTTGAGCCTGAGGCTCGAATCGGAGCTTGGCAACGAGATTCTTGGTCTGCATCAGCGAGCATCTCTCTGGTATGCAGCACAAGAATTATGGACGGAAGCCGTGCAACATGCGTTCGCGGCGGGCGATGCAGTCCGAGCGCTTGGCTGGATCAAGAATTGCGCGATGCCCCTGGTAAAAAGAGGCGATCTTTTTACCTTGCTTGGCTGGCAACGTCTTTTTCCAACTGGACTCCTCATGCGCGGCCAGCCAGAGGTCGGGCTTGCGATCGCCTGGGGCATGGCGCTCGCTGTCCGATATGACGAGTCACTCGCGCTGCTCAGCGAAGTGGAGCGGGACATCAGCGCAGATCGTTCGCACGACCCGGAAGCCTTCCGGTGCGAATACGACACGATACGTTCGGTGGCGCTCGCACTGAAGGACGACAGTGAAGCAGCGCTATCTGTCGCACAAGATTGTCTCGGTCGGTCCGCGGATCCGTGGACTGCCAATGTCGCTTCAAATGTTGTCCGTTTCGGTCGCCTGAAACGGGGCGATTTACGGGAATTCTACGCGACACCCTGGATTTCTTATTCGGTCGACGAGGATAGGAGGAATGTCTTTGCGTCAGTCTATTACCGCTGCTTGCAGGGGATGGCAGAAACGCAACAGCTACGTTTTACCTCTGCCGATCACTACTATCTTGACGCCCTTCGACTTGCCGAACAGCACGTCGGCCCGAACTCAGCCGCGGCGGCATTGCCCGCTAGCCTGATCGCTCGCATTCGATACGAGCAGGGTCGGCTGGATGAAGCAGAATCCCTGCTGATCTACCGCGTGCCGCTCATCAACGCCGGTGCGCTGTTGGACTGCGTATTGAGCGCCTACTCCGTCATGGCCAGGATAGCTGCACACAGGATGAACGTGGAGTGGGCCCACACCTTGCTGGAACTCGCGGAGAACCAGGGCAACGCGCGTGGTTGGGGACGTTTGAGTGCAGCGGCCGTTTTGGAGCGGGCGCGGCTATTCCTCAATGAGGGCCGCATCGATGAAGGCGCAGGGTGCATTACGAGATTGGAGCGCCTTGCCGAAGAATATCCGGCCCCGACCAATTGCGCCTGGTCGGATATCCATCGGTACGCGGCGTTTGGGCGCGCTTATCTCGCCTCTGCAGAGGAACGGTTCGAGGACGCTATTTCGATTTTGAGCGGGCTGCGGCACGAGTTCGAAAGCGTCGGTAATCGTCACTTGGCTTTCCGGGTCCAGGCACACATGGCGACCGTAAGGTTCCGGGCGAAGCAAGTCGCCGAGGCGGTAGACTGTTTCGGCGATATCGTCACGGTGTTCGCGCGCGCGAGCATATACCAACCCATTCTGGATGAGGGGAAAGAAGTTGGACCTTTGCTTGCGGCCTTTCAGAACAAGGCGGAGCGAACCGGCGGCTCTCGCGAACTCATGTCTTATATTTCCAACCTGAGCGCAACTTGGAAGTCGCGTTATGAAGCCGAGCCGCGGGAGGCCTCGGCGTCTGCGGTTGCTGAGTCCCTGAGCCCGCGGGAAAGCGATATACTCAGATTGATTGCTGAGGGCCTGTCCAACAAGGAAATTGCCAAGAATCTGGCCATCGCTCCCGAAACGGTAAAGTCGCATATAAAGAACATCTTCATCAAGCTGAAAGTAGAAAAGCGGGCGCAGGCCGTATCGCGTGCTCAAATTCTAGGTTTGACCGGCACTCGGACTTGACGCTGAAAACATCGCCACAGATATCGCAGCGAATCGCGGTAAAGCAGCTTCCAATAAGGACCCCAACGAGATACCGCGCACAGACCCATCAGTACAAGTCGACTACCTGCGCGGCGTAGATTTGGATGTTGGGGCGAGCAAATCGGACATTTGCACGATCAGAGTTGTCACCATCTCGGAGCGCGCCTGCAGAAACTCGAGCCTGCAACCGCGGGTTGATGCACAAACAGCTATGGAAAACGTTGAGTCTACCGGTCGCCCGGCGACGGATCGCTAGAACAACAGCAAGGTCGGCGGTTTCGAGTCATCCTGCACGTGGGGACGCGGTGATAGCCACGGCCAGCCGCCCGACGACCCGAGCTATCCGGTCCGATAGTGCTGGATCCGGAACCGCCCGCGCCAAGGTGACGCCGCCTGATAGGAGCGCGAGAAGGGCGATGGCTGCGTCCTCCCGTTCCTTGACAGCGCCATCAGGCAAGCCCGACGCGACCTCATCGATGACGCGGCGCAGTTCCACCTCATAGGCGCTCCGGATTTCGGCGTCCGCGCGCATCACCTCAGGAGAGAGGCTGGGCAAGGCACAGCTTTGTCCAATATCGCAAGTGCGTTTGGGCCCAAGGTAGAAGTCGACGAATGTCCGTAACCAGCGCTTTCCCTTGCTCGCCTTCAACTCCACGATGCCGAGTCGTAGCTCCTCCAGACCGGCCAGCACCGCCGCCCGGAATGCCTCGCTCTTCGATTTGAAATGACCGTAGAACGCGCCATTGGTGACGCCGGCCGCCTTGGTCAGGCCGTCAATGCCTGAACCACCATACCCCTCCTTCCGGAAAAGCTGGCCGGCCGCATCAAGGATGCGTGCGCGGGTCTCCTGCTTGTGCTCGGGACTGTAACGCATCGGCGCCTCAATTGAGAGCGATCGCTCTTTATCATTGCTAAGAGAGCAATCGGTATGTATCTATAGAGAGCGGTCGGTATGTATCATGCCGCCCATTGTTCAAACCAGAGGGTTTCCCGTGCCTATCACACTCACCGTGCCCGAGGGGCTATTGTCCGCCGAAGCCCAGGCTCAGGCTTTCGCCGGACTTTCCGAGGCGCTTCTCAGGGTCGCTCAACTTGGCGGCAACGCTTTCATGACCCCCAACGTGGTCGGCACGATCAATGTGCTGCCGAAAGGCCATGTCTTCGCCGGGGGCAAGCCCGCTGCGGCGGCCTTTGTCGAACTCAAGCTGCCGGGGATTGCACTCGCGACACCCGAAGCAAAGCAGGCATTCATCGAGGCGGCGACGACGGTCGTCGAGCGCGCCGCCGAGGGGCGGCTTCGCCGTGATCACATCTGGACCAACATCGTCTATGCGGCCGATGGCTCCTGGGGCATCGCGGGTCGCGCCTACAGCGACGCCGACCTTGTCGCCGCGATCCAGAGCGCTGCCGCGTAGCAATCGGCGAGGCCGCAAATCTGATCGGCGACCCTAGTTCAGGCCTTGGCGCACACGCCGGGGGGCGGTCGAACGATCGCCTTTCGGCGCCGAAGCGGAGTATCAACGCATGCAACTTTCCAACTATTTGTTCTTCACGACGACCTGCGAGCGCGCGCTTGCGTTCTACACGCGCTGCGGATTGGGTGAGGTCGTGGAGATAAAGCGCTATGGGCTTGATGGCATGGCCGCTCCCACTGCGGCGATGCAGGGCAAGATCATGCATGCGCGTTTCGACGGGCCTGGCGTCCGTTTCTATGCGTCAGACAATCATGACGCCGAGCCCATGCGCGGCTCCGCCCATATTCTCATGATGGAAGACCGCGAAAAGACCGACCAGCTTTTCCAACGCCTGGCCGAGGGCGGCGCCATCACGACGCCGCTCGGCATCCAGCCCTGGGGCGACTACTTTGGCAAGCTGACCGATCAGTTTGGCGTGCAATGGATGCTCAACTGTCCGATCCAAGCGCCTCCTGACTAACGTCCGTTGAACGTCGTTCGTAATCCCCTCGTCGTCGATGCCGCTGATGAGAAGGCTTGCAGCGTTCTGGCTGGCGACGCCGGCCATTGCGGCAGATCAATGCGCCGATATCACTGTTCTGCTAATGATGAGCTGTTGCAACAGCGAGCCTTCAGCAGCCAGAGAATCCGCTGTGACCGCGACGCGTTGAGACGATGGACGCGGATCATGACCGATGACCATCGCCCGAAACGCGAAGTACCTGGCGTTCGATTCAATCGGCCGCGCTGATGGAAACAAAGTAGCCGTCAGGATCGCGCAGCGAGAACTCCATGGTCCCTGTGTTTTCATTCTCGTGCGGCTCTTCTTCGAGCCTGCTGGAGAGATTGCGCGCCGCGGTCAAAGCCGCGTCATAATTGTCCACTCGGAAAAACAGCAGGAGCCCGTTACCGGGCTTGGCCTCTTTGGGGCTTATTAAGGGCGGATGTTCTTCGATGCCCCATTGGTGAAGGCAAAGCAAAACCGTGCCGTCCTTGTCGAGGAGCTGCCCGAAATAATCATGCTCCGGTTTCGATCTGGGCAGACTAAGCAGCGATTGATACCAAGCAAAGCTCTTGGCCACGTCCGCGACACCGATGATTGTCCACAAGCGCTTCATGGCGATCCTCCTAAGAGTTTTGTGCGACGGCCGTCTATGGTCCCTTTGCGAGAAGCGGACACGGCCTGCAGGACGCGCATCGCCAGCCTAGTAGAAATGACTGGAACTTCGAACCGGACCAAGCGATTGTATTCTATCGCGCCACAATCGAGGAGACTTCGATGGTCGAGCCGTTCATGGTCCGGCAAGAAACCCAGATTGCAGCCCCGCCCGCCACCGTCTTCGCCTTCCTGACCGATCCCGAAAAGATCATCAGCTGGATGGGCACCGAGGCGAAGACCGAGATGCATCCGGGCGGACTTTATCTCCTCAAGGGCGTGAATAACCGCCGCATGGCGCGCGGCACGTTCCGCGAGGTCGTGCCGGTGCACCGTCTCGCCTACAGTTTTGGTTGGGATGGCGATGAGGAGGTGCCGCCGGGATCGGGCCTGATCGAGATCGACCTGATCGATCGGGACGGCGGCACGTTGATGCGCATGACTCATAGCGGCCTTCCCAACGCGACGCAGTGCGCCAACCATGCCAAGGGTTGGGCGCATTACCTTGACAGGCTGGCAATGGCTGCCGCCGGCCGAAATCCCGGCGCTGATCCTGGCCCAAAGAAGGGCGGCGCGTAGCGCGACATCCCCCGGCGGCTTCGCCGATGGCAGCGCGAAAGTCGGTCGTCGCGCGAATGACCCGTGACAAGCAAGGCCCGACGACCGCATGATCGGTCCATGCAGCTTTCTTCGACGCTCTCCTGGCTCGTCGATGTGGCCGGCGAGGCGGCGGGCCCCGACCGGCTCCTGGCCGAAGTCGGCGCGCGTCTGGTCGCCGATGGCCTGCCGCTGGCGGGCGGCGCACTGACGCTTGCCGTGCCGCATCCGCTGATTGCCCGGCGCACCTGGCTCTGGCAAGCCGACAGCGGGGAAGTGATCGAGGCCTTTGGGTTCGCAGCGGATGGGTTCTCCGCCGCCGGCGCCGAGAGCCCGGCCGGTGATGCCGGCCGGCATTGGCTCACAGGACTTGCGGCCGGTCCCGTGCATGAGGACACAGTCGGGCCGCGGCCGGACGGGCCCCGGCTCGGCTGGATCGGGCCGCGCCCGTTCACGGAAAGCGAAGCCAATGCGCTGCGCTTGGCCGCGCGCTTTGCCGCGGCGCCGCTTGCCGCGCTCGCGGCGCGCGCCACGCTGACGGCGGCGCTCGAGGCCTATCTCGGCCGGCGCAGCGCCGCGCGCGTGCTTGCAGGCCCGTTGCGCCGGGACATCGGCGAGACCATTCAGGCCGCGCTGCTCTATGCCGATCTGCGCGGCTTTACCGCCTTATCCGAGAGCCATCCGCCCGCGGCGGTGATCGCGGCGCTCGATGCCTGGTTCGACCGCATCGCAGGTCCGGTTCACGCTTTCGGCGGCGAAGTGCTGAAATTCATCGGCGACGGCGTGCTGGCGATTTTTCCGGTCGCCGGAGGTTCGCCGCGTGCCGCCTGCGACGCGGCGCTCCGTGCCGTCACCGCGGCTCGGACCGGAATGGCGCATCTCGATGAGACGCGACGTCAGCAGGGGCTGCCGCCTCTGCCCTTCGGTGCCGCGCTGCACCTCGGCGAGATGCTGTGGGGCAATATCGGTGCTGCCGATCGGCTGGATTTCACGGCGATCGGCCCCGCCGTCAATCTGGTCAGCCGGCTGGAAGGGCTGTGCAAGCCGCTTGACAAGGCCGTCCTTGTCTCGGGCGCGCTCGCCGCCGAAACCGCGACGTCGCTGATCCCGCTCGGAACGCATGTGCTGCGCGGTATCGCGTCTGCATGCGCCGTCTTCACCGTGCCGGAGATCTGAGCCGATTGGCCTCCCACAAGGGTCACGCCGACATCGCTGCTCGCAACAGGGAGAGACCGCGATCGATCTATGGAAATCCGATCGATTCGCACGCACGAAAATCACCGCGCCGCGCTCGCCGCGATCGAAGCCTGTTGGGGTGCACCCGAGGGCACGGACGAGGGCGACAAGCTCGCCGCGCCGCTTGCGCTTGTCGACATCTATGAGGCAAAGCGATGGCCCATCGAAGTCGACGAGACTTTCGACCCAATCGATGTGCTCCGCTATGCCATCGACGAGCTCGGACATATCCAAGCGGAGCTGGCAGAAATCCTGGGGGGCACCCCCGCGTGCCTCTGAAGTTCTTTCGCGCCGGCGCGCCGCTCACGCTCGAAATAATCCACAAGATCGGCGAGGCGTGGAAAATTCCGGCCGACCTTCTTGTTCGTCCCTACAAGATCGAGCTGGCCGCTTGAGCAGCATGAGAGACGGCCTGCCGTCCGCTAGAGCGCGATGGGATTGGGTTGAATCACCATCGCGCTCTAGCTTCTTGTTTGAGCATGATCTTTTCGGAAAACCGCTACACACTTTTCCGGATCATGCTCTAGAAACCTATCGCGCCGTTTGCTTTTGGCACGGGGAAAGCGCCGCCGCGTCGGAAGCCGGAAGGCGAACTGTCGCGCGTAGTCCGGTCTGATCGCCTTCCGATCTGTTCTCGATCGCCACCGAGCCGTGAAGACGCTCGACGATGCGCTTGACGATGGATAGGCCGAGGCCTGTTCCGTCTTCGGCGGGCCGGCTGCCGCGAAAGAAGGGCTCGAAGATCCGATCGAGATCGCCGGTCGCAATGCCCGGTCCGGTGTCCTCGATCTGCAGCACGGCGTTACTGCCCTCGCGATAGACGCCGATGTCGACATGGCCGCCGCCGGGCGTAAAGCGCACCGCATTCTCAATGAGGTTGCGCATCACGGTGCCGAGCATCACGGGCTGGCCGATCGCCAGCACCGGCTCGACCAGCGCAAAGCCAAGATCGACACTCCTGCGGGCCGCTTCCGGCAGGAGGTCGGCAACGACTTCCTTCGCAAGGCGGTCAAGCGCGACCGGCTCGGCCGTATCCGGCAGGCCCGCGTCCTGCCGGGCCAATGCAAGCAGTTGCTCCAGCAGATGCTGCGTTCGACGCATTCCATTCCTCAGGGCGGCCAGTCGATCACGCCCCTCCGCCGAAAGCGGAACGGGCTCCAGGTTTTCCGCCTGCAGGCTGAGCGCGGTGATGGGCGTGCGCAACTCGTGCGCCGCGTCGGCGATGAACCGCCGCTGCTGCTCCAGCATCGATTTTATTCGCTCCAGCAGCCCGTTGATCGAGGCGATGAAAGGGTGCAGTTCGCTGGGTGTACCGGCCGCCGGCAGCTCTCTGATGTCGTCAGCCCGTCTGGAGTCGAGATCGCGGGCCAGCCGCACGACCGGGCGAAGCGATCCGGCGATGACCAACGCCGTGATCAACATCAGGCATGGCACCAGGGCGGCGATCGGGACCAGCGTGCGAAGCGCCAGCTCCCCTGCGATCTCGTCCCGGATGGCGGTGCGTTGTGCGACCGCAAATCGACTGCCGTCGGGTCGCGTGCGCAACAGCACGCGGATCGGCCGCCCGGCGCGCTGCGCGATGCGCAGACCGTCCTGGAGCGAGAACAATTGCCGATCCTCGGGCGAACCGCGCGGCGCAGTGCCGAGCTCGATGACAACCACTTCGGCATCCTCATCGACGCCGTGCAGAGGCTGACCGCTGTCGAATCCGCCGCCTTTCACGAGGCTCGCGATCTGGATCAGGATGGAATCCTGCATCTCGATCGCTTCGCCGAACGCCCAGAAATAGGCAAAGGTGCCGCCGGCGCAGCCCGCCAGGATAATGACGACGGTCATTCCGACAAAGAGCCGCGCGCGCAAGGATCTGATCATCAAGGATCGGATCATGATGGACGATCCACCATCCAGCCGACGCCCCGGACGTTGCGGATCGCGAGCGCGCCGAGCTTTTTCCGGATCGCGTGAATGAGGAATTCCACGGCGTTGCTCTCGACCTCTTCATTCCAGCCGTAGATCTGCCGCTCGAGTTCGCTGCGCGACAGGATCGTGCCCGGCCGCGCCAGCAACGCCTGGAGCAGCGCGAATTCGCGGGCGGTGAGCACGGCCGTCTCGCCGGAGAACGAGGCTTCGCGCGTGACCGGATCGAGGCGGAGCGCGCCATTGGTCAGCACGGCGGACGCGCCGCTGCCCTCGCGCCGAAGCACCGCGCGCATCCGCGCCAGCAGCTCGCGAATTTCGAACGGCTTCACCAGATAGTCGTCCGCGCCGAGATCGAGGCCATCGATCCGGTCGTCGACGCCGTCCCGGGCGGTCACGATGATCACCGGCAGGTTGCGGCCGAGCGCGCGCAGGCGACGCAACACTTCGCGGCCGCCGGCCCGCGGAAGCCCGAGATCGAGCAACGCCAGCTCATAGGATTCGGTCTCCGCGGCGTGGATCGCGGTTTCGCCATCGGTGACCCAATCGACCGCATAGGCCGCATCCCTCAGCGCCTGTTCGACCGCCGCGCCGACCATCCCGTCATCCTCGATCAGCAGGACCCGCACGCTCGATTCCCTCCGGAGGCTCGCGGCCGCGGCGCAAGACCGCGACGCATTTTTCTCTCCCCGACTTAGCGCAGACTTAGAGCGAGCGTCGCACGACCACCTGCCGAAGCACGCGGGTCGCCGATCCCCGATCGCCTCGGCTCCTAAGGCGCATCTAAGTTGCCGGATTCATGGTTCGGGCGCTTCCCCTCAGAGTTCCCGCACCGAGGAGTTACGAAATTGTCTACCACCGCAGCTCCTGGCGCGCCAACGATGCTCAACAAGGTACCGGAAGTCACGGCGATCTTCTGGATCATCAAGATCCTGTCGACGACCGTCGGCGAGACCGGCGCGGACTATCTCGCCGTGCATGTCGGTCTCGGAGCGGCACCGACCGCTGCGATCATGGCGTGCTTCCTGGCCGTCATATTGGTTCTGCAATTGCGCGCATGGAGCTATGTCCCCTGGATCTATTGGCTGACGGTCGTCCTGGTCAGCGTCGTGGGCACGCAAATCACCGACCTGCTGACCGATCGCTTCGAGATCAGTCTTTACCTCAGCACGGCGGCGTTCGCAGCGGCCTTGGCCGCGACTTTTGCGATCTGGTACGGCGTCGAGCGCACGCTCTCGATCGAGACGATCACGACCAGGCGGCGCGAACTGTTTTACTGGGTCGCGATCCTCTTCACTTTCGCGCTCGGAACGGCGGCTGGAGATCTGGCGACGGAGGCGCTCGGGCTCGGTTTCCGGCTTGGCGTCGTCGTCTTCAGCGTGCTCATCGCGTTCATCGCGATCGCCTACAGTCTCGACGCACCTCCGGTGCTGGCGTTCTGGCTCGCCTATATCCTGACGCGACCGCTTGGCGCCTCGCTCGGCGATCTTTTGTCCCAGTCACGCGGCTATGGCGGCGCAGGCCTCGGCACGGTCATCACCAGCATCGTGTTCCTGACGGTCATTGTCGCGCTCGTCGCGTGGCTGACATTCGAAGACGACCGCGAGCGAACGACGGGCGCCGCACGATAATTCCTCTTCAGCTTCCCACGAAAGCCCGGACGAGGACGTGCGGGCGACAACACCGAGGAGACTATCCATGTTCAAGACGACCCTGGCCCTCGCCGCGGGCCTCCTGGCCTTATCCGTCAGCGAGCCGCGCTCGCATGGGATCGCAACCATCTCGTTCGCGCCGCTGGCGGAAGCCGCGACGTCGGCGGGGATCGGCGACCTGACGCCATTCCGCGCGATCGTCGTGGATGTCTCGGCGCTCGTCGACAAGGGCGACCTCGCCGGCGCCAAAACCCGCATCAAGGATCTCGAGACCCAATGGGACGACGCGGAGGCATCATTGAAGCCCCGTGCCGCGGCCGATTGGCATCGGGTTGACAAAGCGATCGACCGCGCCCTCGAAGCGGTTCGCGCCAGCAAGCCCGACGCCGCCAGTTGCAAGCAGTTGCTCGCCGACCTGTTGTCGATGATGGATTCGGTCGGGAAATCCTGACGCCCTCGCCCTGGATCTGGATGATGAAGATGGCGGCGAACAAGCGTCTTCGCCGCCTTGCAACGGAGTTGAGTGGATGCAGCCATATCGCGAACAAGAACGCCACGGCGAAATCGCCGCCAAGGTGCCGGAGGTCACGCTGGGATTTTGGATCATCAAGATTCTGGCGACGACACTGGGCGAGACCGGCGGCGACGCCGTCACGATGTCGATGAATTTCGGCTATTTGATCGGCACCGCCATCTTTGCGGCGATCTTCGCCGCCGCGGTATTCGCGCAAATGACGTCACGGCGCTTTCATCCCGTGCTCTACTGGACGGTGATCGTCGCGACAACCACGGTGGGGACGACGCTCGCGGATTTCGTCGATCGATCGCTCGGCATAGGCTACCTCGGCGGTTCATCGCTGCTGGCCACGCTGCTCGCCGCCTCGCTGGCGGTCTGGTACCGCGCGACCGGAACTGTTTCGATCGCCTCGATCAAGTCCCGGCAGGCCGAAGCCTTCTACTGGGTGACGATCATGTTCTCACAGACCTTGGGGACGGCGCTCGGTGACTGGATGGCCGGCTCGACAGGGCTTGGCTACCGCGGCGGTGCATTGATCTTCGCCGCCGGGTTGGCCATCACCGCCGGCCTTTATTTCCGGTCGAGCATATCACGCACCGCTTTGTTCTGGGTCGCGTTCGTGCTCACGCGGCCGCTCGGCGCCACCGTCGGCGATTTCCTCGACAAGCCGCTCGCCGATGGCGGGCTGGCACTCAGCCGCTACGCCGCGTCGGCCGCGTTGGCGGCCGTGATGGTGCTGCTGATCCTGGCACTGCCCCAGCGCGCGGAGCGGCAGCCGGCGTGAGCTGCGGCAACCGCACGGCACCTTTTTGATTTCTCTTGCGTTTGCCGAACGATCGCTCGCGGGCTAGCTTCGGTGAATCAACTGAAGGGATCGCGTGATGTCCGTGCCGCCCATCATCCTGCACCACTTCGACCGGTCGCCGTTTTCCGAAAAAATTCGCCTCATCTTCGGCCTGAAGAACATCGCCTGGACCTCGGTCCGGATCTCGCGGATCATGCCGCGGCCGGACCTGATGCCGCTCACCGGCGGCTATCGCCGCAC
>Ga0137412_10003429_pt1 | contig 12644 bp, 11 predicted proteins | sample CZODoug2_1_16fun_FD_122160 | JGI IMG/M metagenome (GOLD analysis project Ga0137412, IMG submission 122160) | Vadose zone soil fungal communities from Angelo Coast Range Reserve, California, USA - CZODoug2_1_16fungal (Hybrid Assembly) | ecosystem: Environmental > Terrestrial > Soil > Vadose zone...
GCGGTGATCCGCAAGCACGAGGTCTACTACCGGTGTATGGCGCGCTCGCTCGCGCCGGGATCGGCTGTGCTGGCTGATCACCCTCGGACAGTGAACGCGAGTACGACGTCGTGGAGCCGCTGAACGCCTGGATCGGCCGCCTGTTCGAGAGCAAGAACGTCGATCGAACGGTGGAAGCACTCGTCGCGTCGCAGGGGGTGAGCGGCCAAACCCGCGCCCGAGAGGCGGCTAAGAAGCGGCTTACCGACGCTGAGGCGCGGCTTCGGCGGTTCCAGGACGCGATCGGGGCGGGTATTGACCCGACCGCTCTGGTCGATGTGATCAACGAGGCACACGCGCAGCGGGCCGCCGCGCGAGCGGAACTGGACGGGGCACCTGCGCCTGACGACCTCACGAGCGCTGAGGTCCACGCCATGATCGACTCACTGGGTGATGTGGCCTCTGTGTTGTTTGGCGCGGATCCCGAAAACCTAGAACGGCTGTATGGGATGCTTCGACTCGAGCTGCTATACCACCCACTCGAGCGAACCGTAGACGCTCGGCTCGCTCCGCGTGTGATTAGCGCGTGGGTCCGAGGGGCGATTGCGCACAACCCCTCCAGCATCTCCACGGCGGGTTTCCCTTGCGCGCTCCGAACTCGGCTGTATGTCTGACCTACCTCGCTGATCGGTGGTCAGCTACGGCAACGTGCCTCGACCGACGGGTGTCAGCCTTACCGGACGCGGGGAGCTCGGCGGTGGATTCGCCTCGCGATATCCTGTCTGATCTGGGCTTATCGCGAGTCAGAGTGTTGAGCGAGGCGAGCCACACGAGGGTCGCGGCGAGCTCCTCGCGCGCCGAACAGGATCCTCGAGTCGAGATCTCCCGCACGCCGCAGTGCAGCACCCGCCCGAACTCTGCTCGAGACTCACCGAACGTCCTTCCTCATCCGGTCGGCGTCGCCGTCGGATCGTTCAGCCGTGGTCCGCTCGGTACACGTCGGCCACCGCGTCGTGCAGCGGGATCGGGCTGGTCGCGATGAGTGAACGTGCGTCGACGAACTGGCTCCCGGACGTCGCTGCAGTCAGCAGCCGGGCTTGTGCGAGCAGTACCTGGACGACCGCTGTGGCCAGCTCCGCGGTCAGCTGCTGCGGGCAGACGAGTAGTGCGGGGCAGCCGATGGTGTGGACGACGTTGCTCGCGCCGTACACCCCGCTCGGTACGAGGATGGAGTCGTAGAAGCTGGCGTAGTAGGCGATCAGGGACTGGAGCGTTGCTGCGAGATCGACTAGCCGCAGCTTCGTCACACCTGCCGTGAAGCTGGGCGCGACCTCGCCGCACCACAGGAGGCCCGCTGCCGCGCCGGCCAGGGTGTCGGCGACCGCCACGTCGAACGGTGCGAACGTGTGCCGGACCTCCAGCGGTCGGGGCACGCAGTCGAGGATCCGCTTGCCGAGCAGGGCCGACGGGCCGGTCGCCTCTCCCAGGTGCACGGTGTGGCCGGGCAGATCGTCGATGCCGCGGATCGGGCCGTCGGTGAGGACCATGAGCTGCGCGTAGTTCTCGAAGACCCGGCCGAGCGCCCGGATGCGTCCGGTCTGCCGCTCGGCCACCATGTCGAGCTGCGCGATGGCGAGCTCGGCCTCGCCGGCCTGCACGGCGTCGAGGGCGGCCGAGTCGTCGGCGACCGGGGCGAAGCTGATGCGCAGGTCGGGATGGTGGCGCCCGAGCTCGGCGGCAAGCTGGCGCCCGAACCGTTCGAACACCCCACCCGGCCGGCCGGCGGCGATGCGCAGCGTGCCCGCGACGCTGCTCCCGCAGGACAGCAGTGGGGCGGCCAGGGCACCGGCGGCCGCCGTCCGCAGCAGGGTGCGCCGGGCGATCGTCACCTGCGGCTCCCCTCGACGGCAGCGGGCGGCGCCGCACCCGGGGGGAACGCCATGCGCACAGTCAACCCGCGCGGGTCGCCGGACGCGAGCGTGAAGCTGCCACCGTAGCCCTGCACGACCTGCTCGGCGAACGCGAGCCCGAGCCCCGCTCCGGTGATCTCCGGTCGACCCCGCCAGAACCGGTGTGTGGCGCGGCCGAGATCGGTCTCCGGGATGCCGACGCCGTCGTCGGACACCACAATCTCGACGGTTCCGTCGGCCCGGTCGATCTCGGCGATCTCGACGGTGGCCCCGGCCCCGGCGTACTTGAGGGCGTTCTCGACGAGGTTCTCGAGGACTTCGACGAACCGGGTGCCGGGCAACGGGAGGAGCACGGTGCCGTCCGACGGCAGGGCGACGAGGGTCATCCCGGCCTCCAGCGCGACCGGCTGGAAGAGCGTGACGACCTCCGAGATGACCTCGGCCGCCCGCGCCTGCGGGATGTCGTCCACCGGCCGGTCGACACGCCGGTGCCAGCGGTCGCTGTACTCCTGGATCTCGTGCTCGGCCTCGGCGATGGCGAGCAGGGAGTCCAGGCTGCCGGTCAACCGCCGCGCGTAGGCGGACGCCCGGTCGAGGTCGTCGCTGCGCAGCTCGCCCGCGATGCCCATCGCCTCGAGGTGCACCTGCAGCGCGGTCAACGGGTTGCGCAGCTGGTGCGCGGTGCTGGCGATCAGCTCCTGCTGGGCCTGGTGGGAGGCCTGCAGGGAGTCGGTCAGCTCGCCGAACGACCGGGCGAGCAGCCGCACCTCGGGCGGCCCGTGGCGTTGTGCCTCGCGGATCGGTCCGCGCGCCGCGGCGGTGACGAGTCGGGGATGCTCGGCGAGGTCGCGCACGGCGGTGTTGAGCTCGTCGAGGGACTGGAGCACCCAGCCGCCGACCCGTGCGGATGCTGCCGCCGCGACGACGCCGACCATGGCGACGGTGGCGATCACGAGCGCCCAACCGCGGGTCACGTCGGTCTTGGCCGACACCGTCGACGCCCGCATCACGATGATGCCGGCCAGGTTCGTCACCGAACCGATCGGCCGCGCGAGGACCGACGTGTCGGAGCTCCAGGGCCGCAACGACGCGACGGTGTCGGCGAACACCTGGCGCCGCACCTCGGTGACAGCGGCCGCCACGCTCGGATCATCGATGCGCATCGCCGCGCTGGCGCGGACCACCCCGGCCGCATCGATGATGAGCACGCCCTCGTCGTACAACTGGGCGTAGCGCTCGGCGACGAGCTGCACCGACGACCACGAGTCGGCGGCGCTCGCCGTCACGGCGAGCCCCTCGAACCAGTCGAGCTGGGCGGATCGATTCAGGTTGAACGTCGAGGTTCGGTCGTACGAGACGAGCAGCAGCAGCGGGACGGCGAGCGCGAGCGCCGCCACCTCAACGATGCCGACGAAGACGAGCCGGAGCCTGCGCTTCATCCCGGTGGCGGGCCCGGCGGGGCGTCCACCACGTTCCACCGGAAGCCGAACCCGCGGATGGTCTGCAGGACGGCGGGCCGATCGAGCTTCTTGCGCAGCTGGACCATGTGGACGTCCAGCGAGCGTGAGACGGCGCCGAAGCTCGTTCCCCACACCCCGTCCATCAGCATCTCCCGGCTCACTGCGCTGTCGGCATTGTCGGCCAGCAGGGAGATGATGCCGAACTCGGTGGGCGTGAGGCGCAGTGGTGTCCCCGACACGGTCACGGTCCGGCCCACCGTGTCGACGACGACATCGGCCGAGCGCACGTCGAGCGGTCGGCCGTCCGTCGAAGATCGCGCGGTGTCCACGGCCCGGCGCCGGGCGATGGCCCGCAGTCGCGCGTCGAACTCGATCATTCGAGGTGGTTTGACGACGAAGTCGTCCGCGCCCGACCGCAGCGCCAGCACCACGCTCCGTTCGGTGCTGCGCGCGGTGAGCACGATGACCGGCACTGTCGAGACGGCCCGCAGCTCCCGCAGCGCGTCGACGCCGTCGGTGTCCGGCAGGCCGAGGTCGAGCACCACGACGTCGGCGTCGTGGTGGTGGCGCAGGAGATCGGAACCGTAGTGGTAGGCGCGCACGGTGTGGTGCAACGCCGTCAGCGCCTGCACGAGGGCGGCGGCGACGTCGCGGTCGTCCTCGATGAGCAGAATTCGCACTCCGGCCCCCTCGTGCTCCGGTCACTGTACGGCGGCGTGATCGCGACACCGGACCGGCCGACCCCGCGCGCTACGCGGGGCCGGCCGGGTCTCCTCGTCAGTTCTTGGTGAGCGGAGCGAGGTTCGGATCGTTCGCGTACGACTCGACGGCGTTCGCCTTGGTGACCACGAGCGGCGGCAGCAGGAACGCCGGCACGACCTTGACGTCGTTGTTGTACGAGCTCGGGTCGTTGATCTCCGGCTTCTTACCGGCCTGGAGGTCCTTCACCATCACGATCGCGTGCTCGACGATCGCACGGGTGTCCTTGTTGATCGTGGAGTACTGCTTGCCGGACATGATCAGCTTGACCGACTCGACCTCGGAGTCCTGGCCGGTCACTATGGGCAGGGGCTTACCGGCGCTCTCCACCGACGTGAGCGCAGCGCGCGCGAGCGTGTCGTTGGGGGAGAGGACCCCATCCAGCACGGCCTGCGTGTAGTTGGCCGTGAGCAGCGTGTCCATGCGGCGCTGCGCATTCTCGGCCTTCCAGCCCTGGGTCACGATCTGGTTGAACTCGGTCTGCCCCGACGGAACCGCGAGCGTCCCGGCGTCCAGCGCCGGCTTCAGCACGCTCATCGCACCGGCGAAGAAGACCTTCGCGTTCGCGTCGTCGGGCGAGCCCGCGATGAGCTCCACGTTGTAGGGCTTCTTCTCGCCGCGGGACTTCAGACCGTCCAGCAGGGCCTGACCCTGCAGCTGGCCGACCTTGAAGTTGTCATAGGCCAGGTAGTAGTCGACCGCGTCGGTGTTCTTGAGCAGCCGGTCGTAGGCGATGACCGTGATGCCGGCGGCCTTCGCCTGGGCGAGCTGCGTGCCCAGCTGGGAGCCGTCGATGGCACCGACGATGAGCACCTTGACGCCCTTGGTGACCATCGCCGAGATCTGGTTCTGCTGCTCGGAGACGCCGCCGTTGGCGAACTGGACGTCGCCCTTGAAGCCGGTCTTCGCCAGCCCGTCCTTGAACAGCTGCTCGGCGAGGACCCAGTTCTCGGAGGTCTTCTGCGGCAGTGACACCCCGATGAGCGCGTCGGCCGGGAACGCGGCGGTCGACCCGTTCTGGGCCGGCTGCTGCTGGGGCTGGGTGGTCTCGCGGCCACACCCGGTCAGGGCGAGCAGGGCGACGGCGGCACCTGCCACCAGTCGGAGGACGGTCTTTCTGCGCATGGCGAATCCAGTCTTTCGGTGGGATGGGGTACAGCTGCCGGGTTCAGACGGTGGTCAGATTGCTTTCGCGGTCCGGCTTCTTCTCCGGCTCCGCCGGCGTACCGCGGAGCCCCTTCATGATCAGCCCGATCATGGACGGGCGGCCCTGCATCTTGTTGAACACGTCGAACGCGACGGCGGCCAGCAGCACCAGGCCCTTGATGACCTGGGTCAGGTCGGCGCCGATGCCCATCAGCTGCAGGCCGTTGTTCAGGACGGCCATCACGAGGCCGCCGATGACCGCCCCGGTGACCGTGCCGACTCCACCGGTGACGGCCGCGCCGCCGATGAACACCGCGGCGATCGCGTCGAGCTCCCAGCCGACGCCGTCGAAGGGGCCGGAGCTGGTCGCGCGTCCGACGAAGATCATGCCGGCCAGTGCGGCCAGGACCGACATGTTCATCATGACCAGGAAGTTGACCCGCTTGCTGCGCACACCGGACAGCTCGGCGGCATGTCGGTTGCCACCGACGGCGTACACATGGCGGCCCACCACCGTGCGCGAGGAGAGGAAGCCGAAGAGCAGCACCATCGCCAGCAGGATCAGTCCCGGGATCGGGAACGAGGTGCCCGGACGGCCGGTCGCGAACAACCATGTCGCGTACAGGAGAGCGGCGATGAGCAGCCCGTTGCGAGCCAGCTCGGCGGAGAGCGGAGCCTGTGGGGAGCCCAGCCGGACGTTCCGCCTGCGCGTCGAGATCGCCCGGTAGCCGACGAACGCGACGGCGATGAGGCCGAGCAGCACGGTCAGGTTGTTGTAGCCCGTGTCAGGACCGATCTCGGGCAGGTACCCGGCCCCGAGGTACTGGAAGTCGCGGGGCACCGGGACGGTGTTGGACGCGCCGACGGTCTGGTTGATACCGCGGAAGATCAGCATGCCGGCGAGGGTCACGATGAACGCCGGGATGCCCATGTAGGCGACCCAGAAGCCCTGCCAGGGCCCCGATGACGGCACCGATCACGAGGCCCAGGAGCACCCCAGCCCACCAGGAGAGGCCCCAGTCCCGCATCGCGATCGCGACCACGATGCCGACGGCGGCCGCGATGGAGCCCACGGACAGGTCGATGTGCCCGGCGATGATCACCAGCACCATCCCGATCGCGAGGATCAGGATGTAGGAGTTCCCGTTGAACAGGTTGATGACGTTGTCGGGAGTCAGCGTCAGCCCGCCGGTCTGCCACTGGAAGAAGATGATCAGCGCGATCAGCGCGAAAATCATCCCGAACTGGCGGGCGTTCGCCCCCAACATGCCCTTCAGACTCATGCGTCCACCTCGGTCGTCGTGCTCGTCGTGGTCATGAGGCGCATCAGTCTCTCCTGGTCGGCCTCGGCCTTGTCGAGCACGCCGGTGACCGCGCCCTCGCAGATCGTGTAGATGCGATCGGACAGGCCCAGCAGCTCCGGGAGCTCGGAGGAGACGACGATGACCCCCTTACCGGAGGCGGCCAGCTGCTGGATGATCCCGTAGATCTCGTACTTGGCCCCGACGTCGATCCCGCGGGTCGGCTCGTCGAGGATCAGCAGGTCGGGCTCGGTGAACAGCCACTTGGAGAGCACGACCTTCTGCTGGTTGCCACCGGAGAGCTGAGCCACCCCGGTGTGCACCGACGGTGCCTTCGTCCGCAGCGCGGTCCGGTACTTCTCCGCCACTTCGATCTCCTTCGCCCGGTCCACCACCGAGTGCCGGGAGATCCTGGGCAGGTCGGCCGAGACCGTCGTCCGTTTGATGTCGTCGAGCGCGTTGAAGCCGAGGGTCTTGCGGTCCTCGGTCACGTAGGCGAGGCCGTGCGCGATCGCCTCGGGCACGCTGTGCAGCACGATCTCCTTGCCGTCCTTGATAAGCGTGCCGCTTTCGTAGACGCCGTAGCTGCGGCCGAAGACCGAGCGGACCAGCTCCGTGCGGCCCGCGCCCATCAGGCCGGCAATCCCAACGATCTCCCCACGCCGCACCACGAGGTTCGATCCCTTGCAGACCAGCCGCTCGGGGACCTGCGGGTGGCGGACGGTCCAGTCCCTGATCTCGAAGAACGTCTCGCCGAGGGACGGCTCGTACGGCGGGAAGCGGGAGTCGAGCTTGCGGCCGACCATGCCGCGGATCACGCGGTCCTGGTCGACGTCGCCCTCTGCGACGTCGAGCGTCTCGACCGTCATCCCGTCACGGAGGATGGTGATCGAGTCGGCGATCTCCACGAGCTCGTTCAGCTTGTGCGAGATCATGATGCAGGTGACGCCGCGGTCGCGCAGGCTGCTCACGAGCGAGAGCAGGTGCGCGGAGTCGGTCTCGTTGAGCGCGGCCGTCGGCTCGTCGAGGATCAGCAGGCGGACGTTCTTGTTGACCGCCTTGGCGATCTCGACCAGCTGCTGGCGGCCCACGCCGATGTCCTTGATCGCCGCGCGCGGATCGGCCTGGAGACCGACCGAGGCCATGAGCTCGGCGGCCCGGCGGTGCGCCTCGGCCCAGTCGATCACGCCGAACCGGGTCGGCTCGTTGCCGAGGAAGAGGTTCTCGGTGATCGAGAGCTCGGGGATGAGCGCGAGCTCCTGGTGGATGATGACGATCCCGGCGCGCTCGCTGGACCGGATGTCGCGGAAATGAACCTCCGCGCCCTCGTAGCGGATCTCGCCGGTGTAGATGCCGTGCGGGATGACGCCGGAGAGCACCTTCATCAGCGTCGACTTTCCGGCGCCGTTCTCCCCGCAGATCGCGTGGATCTCACCGCGGACGACGGAGAGGCTGACGTCGTCGAGCGCAGTCACCCCGGGGAACTTCTTCGTGATCCCGACCATCTCGAGGATGTGGTCCGGCATGCTCGTGCGCTCCCTCGCAGACGGCGCCGTCTGGCCCACGGCGGCTGCGGGGAGTGTCGTGGGCCACCGGCGACGTGCACAGCGGGAACGCAACTTCTTAACGTAACGCTAGGTTGAGCGATCCAGTTCGGTCGGCGCGGTGAGCTCGCTCACTAGGGCGCGAATGACGAGCTCGACAGCCGTGCCCATGTCAACGGTGTCGGGTCGAGCAACCGCTGGTCGGCGGCCCGGACAAGCTGCCGCGACCGTCGCCAGGAGATCTCGGTCTGGTCTGGCAGAGCCGCGTGACGACGTCTGATCATGGCCGAGTCAGCGGGTGCGGTTGGCCGGTCATGGCCGCCAGGGCGGTGGCGACGGCTTGGAGGTCGGCCTTGATATAGGTGGTTGTGGCCGCGCCGGTGTGTCGGTGTGGCCGGCGTACGCGCGGGCGATCCCGTAGCCGTAGTGGCGCTCGACCCAGGTCAGCGTGGTGTGGCGGAGCCAGTGGGTGGAGATGCCTTGGGCGGTGACCCAGGGCAGTTGGTGGCCGAGGCGATGCCAGAGGTGGTCGTAGCGGCGGCTGGTCAGGGCACGCCCGTCGCGGTAGCGCAGCAGCGGATCAGCCGGCTGGACTGCGCCTCGGTGCGCGGCGTGTGCACTGAGGCTGTCGGTTAAGGCGGGGCTGATGGGTTGCCAGCGAGTAGTGTTTCCCTTCTCCCTAAGTCGCACCAAGCAGTGATCGGAATCCAGGTCAGACACTCGAAGCGTGAGTGCTCCACCGCGACGGCACGCCGTTTCGGTGTGGAGGCGCAGGAGTAGCGCGTCGAGGATGGGGTCGTTGCCGGTGGTACGGGCGGTGATGTTGATTGCGTCGAGTTCGCTGGTGGTGAGGGCGCGGCGGGTGTTGGGCAGGCGGCGGGGTTTGGGTACGCGATGTGCGGGGCTGGCGGCGGGGTGCATGAGTCCGTCGACGATGGCTCGGCTGTATATGGCGCGGGCTGCGGCGATGACGTGTTCGCCGGAGTGTCGTCCGCCGCGGTGGTTGCGCCGGTGTCGGGCGGTAGCCACCGTCTGGCGGTGAAGGGCCTCGATGTCGCTGACCGCGATCTGGTCCAACGTGCGATCACCCCACACCTGGTTCATGCGTGCCCAGTAGGTGGCGTAGGTGCGGTGTGCGCCCGGCCCGGCGGCCGCGATCACTTTGGGCAGGAAGTCGCTAAGTGTCGGAACCACGGGTGCTGGGGTGTCTGGGTGCTGCAGGTCGGTGATGGTCAGGCCGAGTTGGGCCAGCAGAAGTCGTGCGGTGGCGACGCGGGCGGGATCGGGGCTCATCGCGGCAGCCCGATCTGCGTGTGGTGCGCGGCCAGCAGCTGGCTGACCACCTCGGCCGGGTAGATCACGAGCGTTTGCGTGTCCACTAGCGCGGCGAGGATGACCGGTGGGCCGGGTTCGATGCCGCACATGCGGCGTGCCGCCGCTGGGAGCGGTGATGGCGCCTCGGTGGTCGACGCTGTGGCGGCCAGTGGGATTGGACCCAGCGATGATCAGCTGATGGGTGATATCCAGGCCGAGGTGGTGGCCGGGCCTCCAACCCAGAGTGCGCAGCAGGGCTTTCTCGTGTAGACGGCCGGCGCGGTCGATGCGCGCCGCCCCGACCAGCGGCGAGTTGATGTCGTCCGGGTTTGAGCGGTGTCGGGCTGGTTGGGCGGGCAGGGTTGGTAATCGTGTGGGCGTGCACTGGCGCGGTTCGGCGGCGGCGGGAATCAGCGCCGCGACCAACTCTTCGCGTCGGTCACACGAGGGCAACCCAATCGATGGACTCATCGTCCCATCCTCGACCGAATGCCACGGGCAAGACCTCTACCTGCCTTGACAGGTCAGAGAGGGCGACTCGCTCGACGCGGCGGTGCAGCCGAGGAGCGTGGTCCTCGTCAGGCAGGTCGCAGAGGCTGCGGGAGATTTCCCGCAAACTGGTCTCCGAGGGGGGATGCGCATTAACCACACGGATCTGTCTGGCTGGGTAGCCAAACACGTTCTTCTGCAGGGCTGGCCAGCGGCGGTATTTGGCGCCGGCGCACTGCCGAACCGATCCCGATCGCGGCCTCTGGCGCCCGGTGGTTACCGGCGAGCACCGACTGTCCTCGTTGAAGATCACTCAGTCGCCGCTGCCGTTCAGGCGGGATTGAACAGACTCGCGCACATCGGTTCCCGACGGATTTCTGAATGGTTGGTCAGCTTGCGCCGGCGCGTCGGCGTAGGCGTGCGACGACGTCGTCCCTAGTCGGGTCGACGAGCAGCGCTCCGACGGCGGCGGCTACGACGATCGTCGAGCCGATCACGACGAAGGCGGTGTTGTAGCCGTCAGCCTGGGTGTCGCCGGCATCAACGAATACTCCGGTCAGCCACGGGGCTATGACTCCTGAGAAGGTTTGCATTGCGATGAAGAGGCTTAGCACCGAGGAACGTTGTGAAGGCTCGGCGAGGGTACCGATCGCGGCGTAGCTCACCGGAATCCCGAGCGTGCCGAACCCGTAGCCAGCCATCAGGAGCACCACAGCGGCCCAGCGATGCTCCGCCGCCGCTACCGGAAGTAGTGCCACCATAGCTCCGCCCAGGCAGATCGCGAGTGTGGGCACTAGACCTCGGGCGACCCTGGGGGAGATCCCACAGCGCAGGAGGCGATCGGTACCGTCACCGGCCCCGAGCATGAGCGCCAGCGCGGCGATGCTGGGCAGTCCGTAGAGAAAGCCGGCTTGCATCGGTGAAAAGCCCAATCCGCTCTCGAGATAGGCCGGCATCCAACTGATGACCACGGTTGTGAGGCCATACATGGGGAAGGTCGCCAGGAGAAGACCGGCGAAGGTTCGGTTGCACACTGCCCAACGGAAGGTTTCTCTCGCCGTCGCGGGGCCGCCCGCGTGGGTCGATCGCTTGCCTGGCGCAGTGCCGCTGGAGGACGTGGCGTAAGGCCCCGTGCGGCCCTTGATCATCCACCCCAAAGTCCACACTAGTCCCAGGGCCGCGAGGGCGAGGAACGCGTAGCGCCAGCCTGGGCCAAGGATCAGCAAGGTCAGTATTGGAGCCAGGAAAATCTTCGCGAGTGACGCCCCGGAGCTGATGAGTGCGCTGGGCAGGCCCCGCCGCTCGGGTGGGAACCAGCTGTGCGCCATGGAGTTAGCCAACGGGCCCGCCGGGCCTTCCGCCGCACCGAGGATGATCCGGTTCGCGAACAGTGTGGTGACACCGGCAGCGAAAAATACTGGCACCTGGGTGAGAGCCCACAAGGCCGCCAAGATGAGCAGCAGCCATTTGAGCGCAACGCGCGTTGCCAGGTAGGCCATGGCCACCGCGCTAAGGCTGAAAAGGAAGAAGAACGAGCTGCTGATCAGACCATATTGCTGGGCAGACAGGCCAAGCTCGGACATCACGGGCCTTGCGGCCAGTGCCAGTACGGCACGGTCACCATAATTGATGACCATGAACGCCATGAGCAGAGCCATGACGCCCCAGGCACCTCGAGGCGTCAGTTGGATCTCGCTGCTCTGGGAGTTGCCACTTTGGACGGTGGGAAGGCCTGCGTCTTTGCCGGCCATGTCTTTCCCTTCTGGGCGCACAACGCCGCGTCTGATCATCAGCCAACCTCCTAGCTGAGGATGGCGGCAGAACTGGGTCCGGCGATGAGGTAGACGCGCCTACCCTCGTGTGCCTGGCAATCGGCACACGGGCACCCCGGGGCCGCCGATCAGCCCAGCCGAGGCGTGATACCCGTGAGCTGGCCGTTTCGTGGGCTCAAGGTTCATGGCCGATAGGCGGTGACCTCGAGCAGGTAGCGCGCGTGCTGCTCGGCTCGTCCGAAGGCTGGTGACTCGATCGCGGAACGGGCAGGGCGGTGGTCACCGAAGCGGCTGGCCCATACCGTGTTGAAGGCCGGGCGGTCGCGGTCCAGGGCTCGCATGACGATGCCGACGCGCACGACATCGGTCAGCGTCGCGTCGGCCGCGGCGAGGATGGCCTCGAGGTTTGTGAACAGCTGCTCGGCCTCGTCGGCGGCGGTGTCCGGGATGATGCCGGTGTCGGGCTCGGCGCCGAACAACGCCGAGATGTAGATCCAGCCGCGGGCTTTGACGGCCTGCGGGACGGGACCGGTGTGTGCTGGCGCCTGTGCGGTGTGAACGACCTGCATGAGGTCTCCGATCGTGACTAGTAGGTCGCGGCGGCGGATGCAGGCCGTTCTGGCACCGCAACGGGTGGTGTGGCGTAGGTGTGGAACGTGTCGGGTACGGCGAGGCCCCAGGCCGTGGAACGGCCGTTGGATTCGGTGTCCCAGGTGACCGCTTCCCAGTCGGGCGCGTAGATCTGGAGTCCGCCGGTGAAGATCTCGACCCGGTTGCCGCCTGGCTCGAGGACGTAGAGGAACAGTCCCTGGGTGCGGGAGTGCTTGGCCGGTCCGAACTCGATGTGTGTGCCGTTGTCGAGGAACACGTCGGCGGCGCGCAGCACGTCCTGTGGGGTGTCGACCGCGTAGGCGAGGTGGTGCAGGCGCCCCGTCGCCGCCGTGGGTTCGCGGGTCAGGGCCAGGTCGTG
>Ga0137412_10003430_pt1 | contig 12644 bp, 13 predicted proteins | sample CZODoug2_1_16fun_FD_122160 | JGI IMG/M metagenome (GOLD analysis project Ga0137412, IMG submission 122160) | Vadose zone soil fungal communities from Angelo Coast Range Reserve, California, USA - CZODoug2_1_16fungal (Hybrid Assembly) | ecosystem: Environmental > Terrestrial > Soil > Vadose zone...
GGAATGTGTAAACAACCCATTAAATCAACTACTTTGCCCTTTGAGAAATCTTTTGCATCACTAGCAGGTGCAATCAGTTTACTTCGATTTGAATTTATACCTTCTAGCTTATCCACATCATCGTCAATCCATCCCATAGCAGTTAAATATGATTCTTTGGCTTCTTTACTTTTTCCTAGTTTTATAATGACCAAAGTTGTTATTTTATCGGCATGAATCCAACGTTTGTCGTCAAATGGGCTCAGTGATATCTTATTTATTATCATTGTGTACAATTGATGCTTCACACTTCTAATCACATTCATTTTATTATACATTTTACTTCCTGTTTCCAATGTCTGTCTGTACATATCGTGCCTTATATCTCTTCTGGTCACACTCTGAACAACTCCCTTAGCTTTCTTACATTCCTCGCCATCCGTAAATTTAAGACTATACATTTTGCTTCGTAGGCCTATAAATTCTTCGATGATGCTATCTGCAAACTCCGGTTTAAAAATCCCAACAGCTTTCTTCTGTGCATGGTCGTGAAACGCTTCCATTTTTATGTCACTAAGATCAAACATTGTTTTGTTATCGAACATGTCCTGATAAATGTCATTCGTTTCGACATGGTAGCATAAAGAATCAGTGTCAGTTAGAAGGAGTTTAGCCCTCTCCCCATACGTCTGTTTAATATATTTGTAATGAAAATCATACATGCGCGTCTTAGATACGTCTAGTATCGAGAAGCCGACATAAATCGGTTTATTCAAAGTAATTTTTTCGTGGATGCAGTGTACGGCAACTAAGTTTTCGGTAAATACTTTAGCGCCCACGAAAGTGGGTTTTGAAACGTACCTGGTATACTTGTTTGGGTCCGTAATTAGTTTTACGTTTGTTCTATGCCTGACGTTCTCCATAGTCTTGCCAAACACGGCATTGTTCATTAGCTTGAAAAAGTCTTTTTCGAAAGCGTTTTGAGCCTGCATTCTTTTCTGCGTGTTCAGTTCTATATACGGTTTTATCCACGGTTTCTGGGAAAATTCCAAAACTCTGTGAATTCTCGTGACAATTAGACCAGCTGCAACTGCTTGCGCGAGAGCCCTTTCGTGAACGATATATTTTTCTTTATCGTTTAAGTTAGGAATGAGCTTGCTATATTCGCCGATCTTAATATCGTGGGCTTTAGCGATGCCGTGTGAATATTGGGATAACATTTCAGGCCTGACAACCACATGCTCCGGGCAGTAGCAGTACTCGTTATGTTTATCGTGTAACTCTTCTTTGTATTCTATATCGCATTCTAAAATATGACCTATTTCTAACGTGTTATCGCAAAGTTCCTCGTAACTTTTCAGTTGAAAATGTTCAGGATTAACCCAGTGAAAAGCCCCACAGGGCATAGTTTGCGTCATTGCCCAGCCGTATAAATTATTAGCATCAAAGTCGACTATGTAAGAAGACGGTAGACTGGGATCATAATTTTTCATATATTTATTGTTAGCGACGGCGCGCCTGTGGCATATAGTTGACACTCCCCCACGCATTCCACGTTCAATAAACAAGTACATGTCGATGTCGCCAATCAACTCGAGCGTCACTCCGGTGAGTTTTAAACACGCGTCCCAAGCTAAGCCTGGACTCGTTAAATAGTGTGCTGCATCTAGGCCATAGGTCGCTAAACAGACCCTACGAAAGTTCTCAAATACGTCGGCCAACAATAACACATCAGTCTTCAGATATAAATCATGATATTCACCCATATTTTTAACGCCAAATTCATCGCGCACTTTACCGAAAAATTCGTAATCATCTTCAGATATTTTTTCACCGGTCAGATCGTTCGTAAAGTGTTTTCGTTGCAAGTTTTTTGGATCGTTATCGAATTTGCTCCATTCGTTCATAAACGTGTAAGGATAGACACCTTTGCGAATCATCATCTCAGTACGCGAACCGAATTCGCGTGCTAACTGGATGAATTTATTAACTTGCATATTAGCTACTAACTTACTCAAGCTCGATGCCATGAAGCTGAAACTATCTATAAATCTCAAGTTGAAACGTTCTTTCTTAACCACCTTTCTTAATTTACGATCGTATTCATCACGAAAAGTGCCAATCGAAAACGATATATACTTTTCCATATTATTGGGAATAACATTGATATTTGCTTTATATTTTCCAATATGGAGCATCAAATGGTGTGAATCGTAACCCTTTAGGTTGTGAAATATTATAGGAATTATGGACGACAGCGTCAATTGTAAATTGCATTCTTTGTGGGCGGCACCCCGGTAGTTACCCGACACGTGGCAATGATCTCTTACTTTAAAGTTGTCGCCAGTAAATGCACCGTTACAAATATAACAGTTTTCGGTAATTTTATATTCTTCCCGCTGAGTCTTTGTCATAATTATATCAGATTTCTTGAAAGCCTGCATATGCCTAATAATTTCTTTTTCTTCTTCAAACAATGCTTCGAGAAATTTTGATACTGCATCACGACCGCGAAAAGATTTATATGGCTTTGATAAACGTGCATTTTCCGAACAGACGACTAAATAGCCTACAGAACAGGCTTCATGCTTGTGTGTCTTAATCGTATAAGATTGGCTGTCATCTGGTTTATCGTCCACATCTAAATCAACCAATAACGCTTCGATATCTGCATAGATGACAAATGGACAAGGAACTGAATTCCTAAGGTTTTTAAAGCGAACTTCACCTCCCGGAACATCTACAGCTTGTGCGCCGTTAACTGTCATGCAGACGGGAATATGTTTCTCGAGTATCTCACGCGTACTGAAATGTTGTATACAGTATTTACAGAAATGCTGTTTCTTTTCATTTTTTGTTATTTTGTGATTCAATTTATCGAAATCTTTTATCCAAACATAGTGCTCCTTTTCTTCCCCTTCTGTGTACAGTAAATCTATGTGTCGATCACCGCGTATTTTAGTTAATAGAATTGGATAGATGTCGCCACCAGCATGCCCAAATAAATTTATTGAAATATGGAAATCGCTTTCGATTTTAGGAATATCTTTAATCGAAACGGGCGTCTTGATGTCATCGAGACCGATAGCTTTACACGCGTTTAGCAAGTGGGTAGTAACACGTTCCAGATGTTGCGTTTCTGGGTCCGGGTCCAAAGCTCTTCCCAAACAATATATGAAGCATTTGTTGTCATCGTTTTTTATATTGATGGTGGCCTTTCTACTTTGTATACAGGGAGGTAGGGGTACATAAGTTTTTGCCGCCAGGGGGGCATGCGTACTAATGGTTATGTAATGTCTCTGAATCTCATCGACAGTCCATCCCGAACCGCCAGTCGTATACCTGTCAATTTTGCTAAGCAGTTCGTGATTGTGTGCCGAAAGCGCGCCATCGATTTCACTTTCATTGGTTATCGTCCTTGCCTTTGATGCTATATAAAACACTTGAATAATCAGGCGACCGTCCTTATCCTGTTTAGAAAATACAACGTCTAAGCCCGTATTGAACTTAATGCCACGCATTTCTTTCAACGATTTCAATATTTTCACTTTCACTCTTTGTTCTAACAATTTCATCTGAACAATGGGATCGGCCTTATTTACAATCGTTAAATCGTGGACGATTAGGCGGTTCTTAAAGGCTTTCTCACTCTTTCTGCTCGCTTCGGTCAAACTATTATCTTGTTTATTGTATATGTAGCCACGATCCATTCTGTTTTTAAATTCGGGGCTGTCGATCTGAATGTAATCGTTTAATTTAGGGTCCCTTACGACCGTAATTATTTCATTTTTGCTGACATCATAGTAGAATTTTTTTACCAACTTGCGGAACGTCGCCCCAGTCTTTATAACCATCCTTCCAGTTTCAGGATTCTTTACTTTTTTAGACTCGGGCACTTTCAGTGCCATTCCTCGAGGTCTACCGCGCTTGTTTCCCAACGTAATTTTGCCGCCTGGGACTAAATGCGTTTCGTCGTCATTCAATTTATATCCATTTTTTATTAGTTCATTGTATTGACGTCCGCCAAAATCTATTTTTCTACCGAACGGATTTTTAATGCGACGTCGATCGGCATTTTTCTTAATTCCTTTCTGTCTGCCCATTTTAATAGGAATATATTTTCTTTATAGGAAAATTAAATTATTTTCATTTTTTTTATATGGGTTTTAGTCTTTATATGTCTGGTTTTATTTCCGAGCAAAACAGATGTCTCACACGCATTACAATACCACGGTTTCGTCGCATATTTACGCATTGCTTTGCAATGACCAAGTCGTCTCTCTTCATCATTATTATACCACGTGTACGTTTTATCCATTTTATGATAGCAATATATATTCTTAAACTGTCTTTATTCTAAAAAGAATAAAGACATTTATACAACTTTCAAATCTGCCGCCGGTATCCATTGATTAAACTTTTCGCTGTGACCCATCCATTTAACCAATGCGTGTTCAACACCGTTTATTTTCTTCTTTCTGATAACTTTCTCCACTCTATAAACGTCTTGAGCGCTCTTCTGTAATTCTTCTGTATAAAAACTACCTTGTATTATTTCACCTAACGAGTCTTTAATTATATATGTAACTGGCGTCGTTCGCTTAATTTTCTCGACCGTAAACAGTTCTTCACTCCAATTAGGTAAATATCCATGTTCGAACGTTCCCTTCAATCGACTGACCCTAACCTTGTCTCCGACTTTGAACGTAATTCCAGCTTTGGGGGTTATTCTCGTTTTATCGATAGTATTCTGCAATACTTTTATTGCGTTTTTCTGCATGCTTGCCTGCGTCGGCGTCATACCAATTGTAGAGTGAAAGCGATTATTATAGTCGTGTAACAGTTTATTCAGCATGTCGATCCACGTCCTCGTATTCTCAGCAGTAAATCTCTTCCACATAGCAGCTTTAAGTGTCCGGTTAAACCGTTCAACGACTGCCGACTTATGTTCGCCGTGTGTGGAGTACCTGATAATATTATTCTCTCGCAACCATTCTGTCATGTGTATATTATAGAATTCTTTGCCCTCGTCGACCCATATGTGTCTAGGCAGTCTTTTAGATTGTTTTACTATATCTTTGAAAGCGTCAAGTACGGTCGCACCCATTTTATCTTTCAAAGGAATGCTGTATGCGAATTTGGTGAATAAATCTATTGAAATCAACATATATCTGTAGCCCCTATTCTCCTTTTGCCATTCCTGCATTTCAATAAGATCAGCGGCCCACACGTCATCAATTTCGAGTACGTCTACGTGTCTTCGTTGAAAATGTTTTCTTACCGGTTTGTGTAGTTCTGCGGCTAACACTTCAAAAGGCCCGTTTGCAAGTTTTTTTTTAACCCTAGACCGAATCGTGCCTTATTTCTCATTATCATGGCCACGAGACCGGCATCGCTTCTTTGGCCGGCATCATATCTCTGGTCACCAGCTATCTCGCCCGCTCTGTGGGCCAAAGCCAGATCGCTGACGTTTCTAGTCTCGGTAGCGGAATTTTCATTATAAAATTTATCGTGCAATTTGCACATAGTATCTAACTCGTTAATTCCTTTGCAACCTTCACGCTACCTCTGTTCAAATTTAGTACCCGGCCCACAAAAACTGTATTTACGTTGGTTATTAAATGAGCCGTTTTGAACAAATTCCCCTTTGCTGGCGGGTAAATGCAGCTCAAATCCAAGATCGCCTATTTTACCGATTATATTATTAAAAATGCCGCTACCAGTCTTGACGAAAGATGATTTTTTCCCGCCGCAAACGGAACAGGTACTCTTTAGCATTTTCCTATTGTTTTTTGACGTGATTTCAACGATATTTTTAGATTCGGTTTTTTGTTTACATCGCACGCAGTACATATTTTAAATCATAATTATATTTTATTTCGATTGAAATATAACGTTCTTACCGTCGGAAGTAAATTTACAAATTCTTTCCGAAATAATAGTTACGTAACCCCTCGTATTAGCCGGGACGCCCTCTCTAAAAAAGAATTGTAAAATAATATCAACGACTTCGCTCTTCAATCTTTCGCTCTGTCTACGTATGTCAAACACTATTATGGGAAACAGAGATTTGAACGCGGGAAAAGAAACCTGTGTACCTCCTATAAGTGAGTTAAACCCATAATATTCTTTCTTAAAATCGTCAAACCTTTCGTAGAGTTCCACGTAGTCATTCGTTGCAAAATTAGTCGTTATATCGTTAGGGGGGTATCGTTGGCCGTTTAGAGTCAGATACGTATTGGCAAGATTTATATGGTCAAAGATTGCTGGGTTTTGTGTTTGATCGACCTTATCTGTCTGAAAACCTATCAATACCCATCTAGGCTTTTCTAAACCACCGTTTCTCAGTAAACGATAGGAAAAGTCTGTTACGTGTTCATTAATCGTAAAAGACTCACTATTTCGCGCTCTGAATCCCACCGGTATCGACTGTTTATTTTCTATTATGTTTCTTAATTTAATCAATTGCGACGTTTCTGTTTTTACGTGTGGGACCTTCCAAGTTATGTTCTTGATGTTAATTTTTCCATCTATTTCACCTTCACGGTAGATGGCTTTATTGTCTGTGGACTCCCTGACAAATGATAGAGACTGTTTTATTCCGTATATTACTTTGTCGTATTCCCCGAATCCAAACATGTGTGAGAACGGAATGATGAACGAAAAAGCCCCACGAGGATTTGAGCTGAATAAAAGCGTCCGTCTTTGCGCGAATCCGTGGTTATAACGCTCGTTTTCAACGGGTGTCAAAAATCCAGGAACGATGGCCGCGTCGGCCGCCACAGCTGGTGACGGTCTATATTTATTTGAACTGGCGTGTGCCGTTGTATCTTTGCACCAACAAGATTTTAAACCAGCGCCTGTCGAAAAATCGTCAGGGAACGAAATGTATCCAAGCATTGATGTCACTTGGCCAGGATTCGATATTCGTTCGACGTCTATTGACGAGACAGTAAATTTAATTTCAGAAAATAAATACATCATGGCGTTGTTAATTAATGTAATTTGATCGTTGGCGTCGTAGGCATTACCATTATCTCCGCGAACAAGCTGGCCCTTGATAGTCAAGTAACTTCTCGAGGGGATTGTAAAAGCGTCGGTGGCATTGAGTTCTATTAAAATAGTTCCACCGGGCGTGTCCAAATTTTGTTGACTTTGGGGCGTGTAATCGTAATATTGAAACGACTCGATGCTATTATCGACAAGTACTGGTTCGTCAATAGCTAACGAAGAATCAACGACGTCTATTTCTGTACTCATTTTTAAATATAATAAAAAAAAAATCCTAGAATTTCATTATACCGCCCCCCATGTTGCTTAAAATTGCTTTCGCTTTATCATCGAGCTCGTTTTTCTTGTTCAACAAGCGCGTTAGCAAAGCCATGCCACCTTCCGTTAAACCGGCGGCAGCTAAAGTACCTACAGCTCCTAATATCGGTCGTGCAATTAGGTCTTTATTATTAGCCACATATGACCCCACACCTTTTAGCGATAACAGCAATGAATCAGCGAAACATTTACCCTGTATATATTTCCTATTCGATAGATATCCACGCTTTCGAGTTGTGACAATCATTTTTATTATTAAAACATTTTTAATATTACCGTTTTTGTTCTCTAATATGCAGTTTGACGGAAATATTTTCCCCGCGAACATCGACGCCGTTTGAGTCCTGGTCTGTTACCCACAAGCGCACGCTATCAATATTATTTTTATTAAGTTGGTAATATATAACTTTTGGGCTGGGGCGTTCTTCGAGTTTATAGCCAGGCGACACGCGATTGGGATCGAATGAATATATCGCTGGTGACCGAGCTCCATTGACGTATCCTCCGCTTATAATATCAACATTAACCAAAAGCAAATTAATTTTTGTAATGTCAACTATGTTATCGGATAAATTATAGCCGGACCATAATATTCGAGGCTTAAACCCAAGAGTTGATGCAATGGAATTTTTTACTCTAAAATCGATTTGGTATGATTTATTAGTTATTTCAACGACAGATTTTAATTGTGATATATCCGCGTAGATAGTCACGTAAAATTCATCGCCATTATGGTCGCCATTGACAATCATTTGACTCTGAATTTTATCATTGATAGCTTGCAGCTCGTATGCACCCTTAGGCAGAGTTATAACTTTCCAAGTTTTCCCAGCGTCGGTCGAATATTTAAATATATTATTTCTTTCAGTTATATTCGGAATTGAATTGTACATCGTAATTGAGAGCAAAGCGGCTTCGTACCTTTTGTCCTCATTTAAACGAATGGGTGGTATAAGAGTTGTTGTAAAGTCCGAAGTATTGCCAGTTAATACGAGAGTCTCCATTGTTTTTATTAGCGAAAAATATTTTTGTACAATAAATCATATGCATCCTTATCCACACATTTTAATTTCAATAGTTCGTCGAGAATTGCATTGATATCGTTATCCAAGCCGGTGTTTCCAGCTCTCTTCGCCGCAACTAATTCATCCAGTCTTTCACACAGCTCGTCCGCATTATTGTAATAAAATATTTTTGGATGTTTTCGGGGGCAACCTCTACCGCGTTTAGGCCTAACCAAACCCTGACCAGTAAATGCTTCCGCGCCTCGCAATGCTAAAATAGACTTTTTATAAATTCGTAAAGTTTCTTGTTGCGAGCGGTAGACCTCTCTTTCATCATCATTTACGTTCTTGCCTATAGTAGTCTTTGTTGACGCTAATTGCCCTAACCGGCGCCCCCACACCTTTATTGCTTCAAGAGCCGCGTCGACGGTGTTACCGCTGTAGACTTTACTTGGCAAGTCTAGCTTCATTTCGTGCAAATTATTACGGTGTGTGTCGCTCAATAGCCCAACGTCTAAATCCACCGTTACAATCTTACGCTCAATCTCCAACGGCGCGTTGTATAGTGGCAGGGATTGCAGTGCTTCCAATTGGTCATTTCTCTTCTGTAGCTCACGGGTAAAAGGTATTAATGTATTACCCAACGCGTCTTGGCTCATAGTTAGTTTATCTTCTATAGCTTTTGATGACTTAGTCTGTGATTCGATTAATGGTTTAAATAACTTTGTTTGATCTATATATAACGTTTGGTCGCCTGTTTTTTCCGCTTCAAAACGTTGCCTCAGTCTCGCCCTTTGACGCTTAAATTCTTCAATGTCTATCATTTTTATATAACAATTTATTTTATGACATATTATCAAATTTTTTGATATTTTATGGGTGTGTATATTTCTCTGCAATTCTTAACATACCTTCCACAAGACGGCTCGTCCCAAATATTTATCATAATAAATCCGTGCTTTTTATTCCAACATTCATTACAAAGCTCTTTGAATTCTTTAAAGTCCATATCACCGCTGATATGGGTCTCGTGAAAATATTTCAATGTTTTATCATCTTGATGAAATAGAATGAAAACATTCGCGTTATCTCTGATGCAATGTTTGGCTACCTTGTAAATCGACTGACATAGATAAAATACATTCACATTGTTATGCCGGCCTTTGCAAAAATATTCCTTGATTTTCGTTTGATCGTTCAGCATTACGTCGTCGAATATCATTACATGACTCATTTTAGAATCTAATTCAGACGGATCTTTTATTTCGTGGTCAACGTCAAAAAGTGGGCTATTTTCACACCGATGTTATAATTCATTCTTATATTTTCTTCCATGTTTGTATAATATCTTTTCAAGTATTCATACGCCGGTTGAAACAGGGTCGAACTATAAACATAGACACTGCCATAATCTAATATCTTGTCTCCTAGAAGAAAGTTCAACATCAAATTAGTTTTGCCAGACCCCGTCGATCCAGCAATCACAGCAAATATATTCGCAGGGAAAAACGGTGCGTGGTTAGCAGTACAAGCGGGTCTATTAAATTGTTTACTAAAATCAATTATCTCCATATTTTTATTTACCGTTTATAATAAAAATGGTGGAATATCACGACTATGGAGTTAAATTAAGCAAAGGTCAAATTACTAAAATTTTTCAATCTCACAGGAAAGGAATTGGACTCACAATTAGACTATCTAAATCACATGTAAACGGCGATAACAAATTACCGCTGACGCAAACACAACTCAGTAAGATGTTAAAGGCCACTACTGGGGTGCAATTGAATTTATCCGCGGCCCAAATAAAACATATGGAGAAAAGTGGGGGATTCCTGCCCCTGGCCGCTCTGATACCTTTAATTATTTCCGGAATCGGCGCGGCGAGTGGCATTGTTACGAGCGCCGTTTCAGCTGCCAAGTCGAACGCTGAACAGGCCAGGCATAACAGAACTGTTGAAGAAGAGTTAAAAAAATCGGGAAGTGGACTACAGAAAATAACTCTTGATAATGAAGATATTAATAAAATAAAAAAAGGTGAATGCGTCTGTTGTGATGGGTGGAAAATACAGCGTGAAGGGAGCGGTCTTTATCTGGAACCGGAAATGGGGAGGGGTCTTTTTTTAGAGAGAGAGCGATAAAGTTTAGCGACTTTATCGCAAGTTTTAATGAATTGCAACTGCTAAGTAATTTTCAAAAAACAGATATTTGTAATAAATAAAAATCAAAAATTTTAAAGGCGTATTTATGAGAGATGAATTAAATAAAAATCGAGTTGCTACAAAAAATGAAAGCTTAGTGCTGAATACTGATATCAGCAAAAATAACGGCACACATTGGTGTTCTTTGTTTATCCAAGATGGCGTTTCATATTATTTCGACTCATATGGATTTTCTCCGCCGTTAGAAGTCATCGAATACTGCAAGGGTAATAGACGGTACTATAACAGTTTTAAGTTGCAAGAAGGTGACCAGGTTATTTGCGGACAATATTGCATATATATGTTATATCGATTAAGCAACGGTGACGAATTCAGTGACGTTCTAGACGAACTGTATAGATATAAAATATAGTAATAAAATGAGCGCTAACATATTTGGGTCTAGTGGCAAATCTTTCCATATAGACAAGAAATATGTAGATTACAAATATATATCGATGCTAAAAAATCTACAAGAAAAGGTCGCCCGAAGTGGCGATATTATGACTGGAGATATTAACATGCAAGGAAATATTGTTATTGGTCTAAATGACGAATATCCCCCAAAAAATGCAACGCAGGCGGTTACTTGGAGCCAAACCAAGGAGCTGGTGTTTGATTCAGCCGCTAGTAAACTGAGTTTGAATGGCTCTGAACCTATGGTGGGCAATCTAAACATGAATAATAAGAAGGTAAGTAATGTAGGATTACCGATAAATCAAAGCGACGCAACCACTAAGCAATACGTTGACGCGCGTTTGCTTTATACAAAGGTTGCGCGATTTCAATTTACGGGATCTGACGACGACAAAGTTTGGTACAGAGCGGCAATTGTTGACATCAGAGATGATCGTTTTATTGGCATTAAACCGGAGAATATAATCCTGTCTATCTATTGCTCGAATCCGCAGTCTCCACTCATCGATCTAGATTCAACCGTTTCTTTAATTGGGGTGGCGAATAATGTTCTCTCAGTGCGAATTTACGTTGAAAATAATAAAAAGCGTCCATGGAGTGAAGTATTTGACGCCTACGTTAGATGTATTATTTTACCGTAGTTATATAAAATGAATGATTCAATTAATAAAGAACGCGCGCAGAAGCTTATTGAAAAAATAAACCTCTTGCAAGCACAATTACAACATTACCAGAAAATCTATAACAGATGGAACAAGTTCGGCGTCTTTACCAGAATGCTGAATGTCACGGCTGGCTAACAGCCGGTGCAATATGCATTTTAGGCATAGTGATGACAACTGGACTAATCATCCCTCCAATGATAATTAGCCTTTTAGCAGCCTATAGTACGATTGAGGGTTTGCTTTTGGAAGGCGTTAACGCCGGTGTTATTAATAAAAAGAAGCGTAAATATCTGGAAAAGATAAACTTGATTAAAAAGTACGAACAAAGCCTATCTTTATTTTATGAGAAAGCTCGCGATGATCAAAAGATAACAATCATGGAACTCGAAAATTGTGATATATTAATCGAAAAATTTAATAAGGAGCTTCAAAGTACCGCCTCGGCAAATATATAAAAAGTAAACTCGCGCCATAGGTTGCCATTTTTTACTCTCCCCCTGGATCATTCCAAGAAGCGCCCATAACCTTTCGCAACCTCTTACAAATTCATGAACGTCCAACTGCCACGATTCATGAGAATACCTTACACGCTTCTCGAAATTAATCCGCGTAACGCGATTATATCATTTGGTTAATTTTAACATAGGCTTAATGGTCTTCCGCTGAGGACCATTAAGCCCATGCTAAATTATGCCTGATAGCGAAATCATTGCGTGCGATCGATGTAGGAATTCAACAGTTTCGGTTTCGATCTCTTGCGGCTGCAGAGCAAAGTTTGAGGCTGATCATGTACGTACGTTAGAATACCACGGGCGTGCCATGTCTATAATAGAAAATCGTTAGGTTTATTACTGCTGGCGAATAGGCCGTGAATCTGTGCCACGACGGTCATCCGTGTCAAAATCTGTGTCACAAGGACCTAGTTATTTCTTTAATCTCCATAAGGAAGGAGTCTAGATTATGTTTGCACTCTCTCGAACGGCGAAAAAGTTTACCGAGCGTTTTATAGCCTTCTTGCTAGAGAGTATTTTACGAAGCTCCAGCACGTG
>Ga0137412_10003431_pt1 | contig 12643 bp, 10 predicted proteins | sample CZODoug2_1_16fun_FD_122160 | JGI IMG/M metagenome (GOLD analysis project Ga0137412, IMG submission 122160) | Vadose zone soil fungal communities from Angelo Coast Range Reserve, California, USA - CZODoug2_1_16fungal (Hybrid Assembly) | ecosystem: Environmental > Terrestrial > Soil > Vadose zone...
GAACGGTTGATCGGATCGATCCGGCGTGAGTGTTTGGACCACATCATTGTCTTAGGCGAGGCACATCTACGCCGGATTCTGAAATCTTACGCTCGCTACTATAATGAGACGCGCACGCACTTGGCTTTGGACAAGGATGCTCCCCTATCGCGCACCGTAAAGAGGGTAGGACGTATTCTGTGCCGCCCGGTCCTCGGCGGATTGCATCACGAATATGTCCGGATTTGATTTCCGATAGGCACAGGGGCTGGACAGGGGTGATCCGTTTGAGGCGTCTTGCAAAATGAGTTTTTTTGGCGCAGGCCGTTTTGGCGACAATCGCGCAATGATCGGCAGAAACGGGCAGGGCAATCGCACATCTGCGCGAGCAATGGCACAGGTGAGTCGCCCGTCGGGCAACTGGCCGCTCGGCTTCTGCAGCGCTGCGCGTCCAACGAGATCAGGAGCCGCGACCGCGTGAGGAGAGCGAGTTTCGGATAGCGGGCTGCCGAGGGATTGACGCGGAATGGAAAAAACCGAAACACGCTTCAGTCGTTTGGATTAAGCTATTCCATCGTAAAGTGGATTGCGGACGCAGACATTGAGCAGCTTTTACGAACGGCCGATTCTGAACTCGCCGTATCAGGCGCCGGAATTGCACCATCCTCTCGACGACAAAAGCCAGCTGCTCGAAGGCGCGCCGAGACCCGGTCGACGGCCGTCCCGCCTGATCGTGCCGATTCCGGCTTCGAGGAAGAAGGCGTCAACCGCTCAGGCGTCACTCGAGCTGGAGAACTACACTGACCACGCCCCCATCAACGAAATTCGCGGCTATCTCGATAGCTGGCGCGGGCTGCGCAATCCGGCCGACTGGGCCGCCACTAACCTCCGAACCCCATCTTTCTTGGGGGGCTCGCAATGGAGCGCGTCGCGTGGCTCAAAAAGACGCTGGCTACACAAGCCGCCGCGGTGTGCGGTTCTCATGCCGAACGCAAGGAGGGCGACGTTATACTTTGATCGACGGCCATTGAGCGTTCGCGAAGGAGTCAGTGGACGGCCGCGAGAACAGGCTCCTCGCGGGTCCAGATTTGCCCCTCACAGAAAGTTATGCCCAGCGCACAAGCTCGCACGCGAAGAGTTTTTGCGTCTTCTAGTATAACTACCGACGGATACATAATATTACTTTCAGCGCTTGCGATCAGGCCGATCCATTCCGATGAAGAGGTCGGCTTTAGATCAATTAGTACTTTCTCCTTGTTCGATGAATCCGCGACATATCCGCATACAAACAGATCACATTGCTCGATATGAATTACTCGCTTCTGCCCCTCAATCTGCCAATCGCCCAGCAACGACGCGGACCGCCCCGCATCTGAAGTTTCGCGATTCAGGTTTTCTTTGGCTTTGCGATAGTACTCGACAGCAGGCGCCGACGCCTGGTTTTCTTTGGCTTTGCTATAGTACACGACAGCAGGCGCCAACGATAACGCTGCCTGAACAGGCTTATAAACACTGCCGGTTATTGGCGTAGCCGACTCGACGGTTGATGGTGAGGGTGAACGCGAAGAAGTTGCCACGGCATTTGCCAGCGAAGCGGACCCATCCGACGTTGCATCAACCGGCATCGGCGAGTCGGTGGCGGACGGTCGCGTCCCGACCATCATATCGATCGATGGCGCTTTCGTCGGCTCCGTTGAAACAACAACGGGTCTCGAATTAGCCGTCGATATCGGCGTGCGGGGAGAAGCGATGGTATCTTCCGCAGGCGCCGATGTCTGGTTCTCTTTGGCTTTGCTATCGTACTCGACAGCAGGCGTCGACGATAACGCTGTCTGAACAGGCTTATAAACACTGCCGGTTATTGGCGTAGCTGAATCGACGGTTGATGGTGAGGGCGAACGCGAGGGAGTTGCGACGGCATTTGCCGGCGAAGCGGACCCATCCGACGTTGCATCAAGCGGCATCTGTTTTGTGAGCGAGGTTGGACCGGACGCCGCATTCGAGTCGGTGGGGGAAGGTCGCGTCCCGACCACCGTGGCGGGAGGTGTAGGCATATCGATCGATGGCGCTTTCGTCGGCTCCGTTGAAACAACAACAGGTCTCGAATCAGCCGTCGATATCGGCGCGCGGGGTGGAGCGATGGCATCTTCTGCGTTCGGTGTTTTTATCAAGCTCAACGAATTTAACGTTCCTGCTGGAGCGCCTGCTTTATCTTTCCTGGCGGAAACGGGCTTTGACGCTAGTTTATTCCTAGATCCGTGGCGGTAATTGGAACCGTGAAACCCGGGACTCGACACCGAAATGCACGCCAGAGAAGTACATCCGTTTGGCGCGTTGATGTGGACCACGCGTCCTTCGATTTCAAATGAAAATATAGTGCCGGCATGCGCGGAGGTACTAAGCAGAACGAGCGCTGCAAAAGAGCAAAGTCGTTTCATAGAGAGCCTCCAAGGGTAGTTGAACTTCTACGCCTTGGCTGCAATCCAAAAAGTGACTTAAATCACTCTTGTCCAAGCCGCCAAGCCAGCGCCGCCTGACGGATTTGTCGCCGTTCTCCCTGGAATCGTTCAGTCCCAACTTCTCCGCTATCCTCTCCTTTTGGTGCCCGATCCTCGTGTGCTCTCAAAGGTGATGCGCGTCACATAACCTTCGGATCGGACCGGCGTACTCCCCTGTCGCCACGAACTCAGAAATGGTCGTCACCGAGCGCCACACGGCGGAATGCTTCTCTCGATTTGCCTGAGCGTTGTGGTGCGCCATGGCAGCTCTTCTTTGGCTCTTTGACGACGACCAGGACCGCACACTTCTATTTCGCCGCCCAGGTCTTCTTGTTCCTCAGCAACACCCGGCCGCGCGACCTTTTGTCGGTGAACACCTCCAAGCCTATGATCCCCGCACGCGCCGTGCCTTCGGTGTTGGCCAGCAAAGCGTTCAATACCCGCCGCTCCAGCCGGCCGCGCTGGATTCTCCTCCGTGATGGCGCCGAACCTCGACGGCTATACCTACTGGTTTCATCGCCAGCTCGACTTTCGCGATTTGAGCCGCAAGTAGTAGCGTGGCTTCTGTCGTCGCTCCCGGCCTTGTTCGGTGCGCTGAGAATGAAAGCAATGGCTGAACAAGGAATGAAATGAACGGCTTGAACAGGAAATGGGAAGTCGGAACCGATATCGGGGGCACGTTCACGGACATCATTGCCATCCGGCGTGACCGCGCCGAAACCCGGATCGCCAAGGTTCCGTCGCGTCCGCATGCGCCGGTCGATGCGATGCTCGAAGCCATTGAGGCCGTCGGGCTGCAGAAGGATCAGGTCGAACGCTTCGTCCATGGCACCACACGGATAACCAATGCGATCGTCGAGGACCGCCTCCCAAAGGTTGCGCTCGTTGCCACCGCGGGATTCGAGGATGTGCTGGATATCGCCCGCTACCGGCGCCGTGATCTGTACCGCCTCGATATCCCACCGAAATCTCCATCATTGGTGCCGCGCGAGCTTTGCTTCGGTCTGGTTGAGCGGCTCGATCACGAAGGGAATGTGCTGAAGCCGTTGCAGGATCGCGAGATCGATCGTCTGGTGACCTGGCTGAAGCAGACGGGTGTGCAAAGCGTTGCGGTGGCCTTGTTGCATGCCTACGCCAATCCGGCACACGAGAGGATGTTGGCCGAACGGCTCAAGGCGGTCGTGCCGCATGTCTCGCTGTCACACGAGGTCAATCCGGAAGTGCGAGAATACGAGCGCACGTCGTCGACGGTGTTCAATGCGGCGGCGATGCCGATTGCCGTCGAATATTTGAGTGAGCTGGAGCAGCGGTTGCCGATTGGACCCGGCCTGCAGGTGTTCCATTCCGCCGGAGCCATGGTTCCGATTGCTGCGGTCAAGCGGCTTCCCCTGGTGATGGCGATGTCCGGGCCCGCGGCCGGTGTGTCGGCGTCGGTCAGCATTGCGCGCCAACTCGGAACACGGAGAATGCTCACCTTCGACATGGGCGGCACCACCACCGATGTCTGTCTGATCATCGACGGGCAGGCGGAGATGGCGGACGGCCGGATGCTCGGGGATCGACCGCTGCGCCAGCCGATGCTGGCGGTTCACTCGATCGGGGCGGGAGGTGGTTCGATCGTGCGCAACGGGCCGGGTGGCTTGACCGTGGGACCCCAGAGCGCGGGACCGGAACCCGGCCCGGCCTGCTATGGCCGTGGTGGAACGGCGCCGACGATCACCGATGCCAACGCGGTGCTCGGGTATCTCAATCCAGAGACACGGCTCGGGGACCGTATCAGCCTCGACATCGAGGCTGCCCGGCGCGCCATCTCGCCCATTGCGCAAACGCTGAAACTGGGCCTTGAGGAGACCGCGCTCGGCATCGTCAAGGTCGCCAATGCGACCATGGCGCGGGCGCTGCGCCGGGTGACGGTGGAACGCGGCATTGACGGGCGCGACTGTACGCTCCTTGCCTTCGGCGGTGGCGGGCCGATGCATGCGGCGGGAGTGGCTGATCTCTGCGGCATCGGCTCGATCGTGGTGCCCAACGCGTCGAGCGCGTTTTCCGCGCTTGGCTGTCTCACTGCCGATTTCAGTTTTCTGCAGCAGCAGACTTTCCGTGTCGCGCTGGATGGTATCGATCTCGCTCGGGTGTTGGAGCGGATCGAGACCTTGATCGGGCAGGCGTCGGAACCGTTGATCGCCAACGGCGTTGCGCGCGCAGAGATCGACGTCGAGCTGGCTGCCTTGATGCGCTATGCCGCGCAGAACGACGCCATTGCCGTGCCGTTCTCCCAGCCACTGAATACCACGCGCCTGCGGGAAGATTTTCTCGCTCGTCACCACGAACTGTTCGGCTACGCGACGGCGGAGAGTTGCGTCATCGAATCGGTGCGTGTGCAGGCGCGTCGGCCATCGACCACCACCGTCGATCGCCCCACGACCGCCGTCCGCAAGTTGCAGGTAGCTTCGCGTCGATGCACGTTCGATGGCGGTCATGACGTGGCGACGGTGATCGTGGACCGCGCGTCGATGAAGGAAACGGTCTTCGGGCCCGCGATCATAGAAGATGCATGGTCCACGGTTGTGGTCCCGCCGGGCTGGCAGGCCAAACCGGACACGATCGGTCATCTCTTTCTGACGAAGGTGACGCCATGACGCTTGATCCGTTTACCGTTGAGGTGATACGGCACGGTCTGTCGGCGGCGGCCGAGGAAATGAGCCTGGTGATGACGCGTTCGGCACGTTCGCCACTGCTGCGCGAAGCCGGCGATCTGTCATCTGCGATCACCGATGCCAAGGGCGATCTGGTCGGCCAGGGCCGGGACATCCCGATCCATCTCGGGGCCATGGCTTACACCGTTCCGGAATTGCTGAAAGTCCTGCCTGTAGGCAGCCTGAACGACGGCGACGTTCTGATCTACAATCTTGGCGCGCTCGGCGGCAACCATCTTAACGACGTCAAAGTGGTTCGGCCGGTCTTTGTCGACGGCGATATCGTCGCATTCGCGATCAGCCTCGCGCATTGGCCCGATATCGGAGGGACATGGCCGGGCAGCTACTTCGCCAAGGCCATCGATACCTTTCAGGAGGCGATGCGCATTCCCCCGGTTCTGATTGCGACGGCGGCGGGAGTGAATGCGCCCATCATGCAGTTTCTGAAGGCCAATGTACGCGATCCCGAAGCGTGCGAGGGCGATCTGCTCGGACAGATCGCGGCAACCAAGGCGGGCGAAAGGCGCATCGTCGAGCTTTGCCGGCACCACGGCAGGGATGTGTTCACCGTGGCGTTGGCGCGTCTGCACGATCTGTCGGAGATCGAGATGCGGGAGGCCATCCGCGAATTGCCAGATGGCGTCTATGAAGGGGAAGATTACCTGGACGATGGCGGCGCGGGCGGCGAACCCGCCCGCATTCATGTCAAGATCACCATCGCTGGCGACGAAGCAACCTTCGATCTGTCGGGCAGCGCCGACCGGGCCTCGAATTTCTGCAACACGACGCCGTTCATTGCGCGTTCCGCCGTAGCTTATTCAGCACGCATCATGAGCGGGCGTGAGATGCAGCAAAATGCCGGTGCCTTGCGGCCGCTCACGATCATCACGCGCCAGGGTTCGATTCTGGAGCCGGGGTGGACGGCGGCCGTCGCGGCGGGAAATCACGAAACCTCAATGCGCATCGTCGATGCCATCTTCCGTGCGATGCAGGACGCAATTCCGGAGCGCTTGTCCGCCGGCGGGACGACGACCTCCAGTGTGCTCTTCTTCGCCGAGCCGCGCTCGGACGGTTCCTGGAAAATGCTGTACGAGGTCCATGGCGGCGGCGAGGGCGCGCGCCATGATCGTGACGGCGTTTCGGCGACACGTGTGCACTTGGCCAATACGTCCAACACGCCGGCCGAAGTGATCGAGGCCAACTACCAGATCCGGGTCGAGCAGCAATCCATTCGCCAGCAGTCCGGTGGCGCCGGCAAATATCGCGGCGGCGACGGCGTGGTGCGTTCCTATCGGATTCTCGCGCCGTCCATGCATCTGACCACATGTATCGAGCGAATGGTGATCCCGCCGTTCGGCATGCAGGGCGGCCAACCCGGCGAGATCTGCAGGGTATCACTGGTCAGAAACGGTGCGAATGTCGAAATCGATGGCAAATCGAATCTGGTGCTGCAGCGAGACGATCTCGTCACCATCGAAAGCTGCGGCGGCGGCGGTTATGGAGTGGCGAATGAGATTTCTAGATGAGTAGGCTGTTGCGAACCGGCCTGAACGCGGGCGACAGCGCGCCGCTTACGGTCGTCGGCGGCGAGGGGGTGTATTTTCACCTCGAAGATGGCCGACGCCTGATCGACGGAAGCAATACCGGCGGCGGCCTTGGCCATCGTCATCCGGCGATGGTGGAAGCGATCCGTCGCGCCGCGGATACGCCCGTCGTGAACGAGGGCTGGACCTGGATCGGGCGCGAGCAAGCCGCCGACGATCTGATCCGGATCGCCTTCGAGGGCGAAGAGGACTGGGTCGGTGCCGTCCGCTTTTGCATCAGCGGAAGCGAGGCGAATGATATGGCACTCTCGCTTTGCCAGGCATTGACGCAGCGCACGGCGCTCGCCACCCGCGAACGCGCCTATCACGGCCTTGTCGGCCTGTCCCGCAGCATGACCGTGCAGCCGCAATGGCATGGCGGCCTCGCGGTACATGCCGGTGGCTCGCAATTGCCTGCCGCGATGGCACCGGTCCGCATTCTGCCCGCGCCCGATGGCGCGATCTATGGCGCGCCTCCGAACAATCCGTCGGCGAAACAGTATCTCGCCGAGGCCGCAAGCACCCTGTCGGACACTGCGGCAACCATCATCGACTATACGCAAGGCGGCATCTACTACGACGCCGAATATCAGGACCTGCTGGCGCTGCGCGCCCGCGAGGCTGGATCGATCTGGATCGCCGACGAAGTGGTAACCGGCGCGGGGCGGGCGGGGCGATGGTTCGCGTTTCAAGGCGGCGAGAGCCGCCCGGATATCGTGACGCTCGGTAAGTCGCTGGGGGGCGGCGCTGCGGCGGTCGCAGCGGTCGTGGTGTCGAAGGCTATTGTCGAGCAACTCAAGGGCAAGAGTTGGCAGAACTACGGAACGTTGCGTGGTCATCCGATCAGCATGGCCGCCGTCAGCGCCTACCTCGGCGTGGTCACCAACGAAGATATCCTGTCCCGGGTACGCCAGCTCGAGGGATTATTCGCAAGGCGTCTACTCGAGATCGCCCGGCGACACCCGAGCGTAAGGCGCGTCGCGGGACAGGGCCTGCATTGGACCATCGAGCTGCACGGACCGGACTGGCGGGCGTGGCGCGCGGACACCCCTGAGGATCCCGTCGCTTCCCGCGTGGCGTTGCGCGCCCTGGAGGCGGGCGCCGTGATCGGAACCAGCGGTGAACAGACCTCGTTGTTCCTGGCGCCGCCTTTGGTGATCTCCACCGATGAGTCCCATCAGCTGCTCGATGCGCTCGATCATGGCCTGCAGGTCGCGGATGAGGAGCACGAGGGGCATGCCATTTCGAGCCACAGCCGATAGGAGGGCTGGGCCGAGTCATCGTCAGCGCCTTTATCCAGCGCGACGGTCACGCGACAAGATGGCGAGCTACAAGGCGTCTCGTTCGGTCGTCTTCGTCGACAGCCTGCCGCGCAGCGAGAGCAACAAGATCAACTGGCGGCTCCTGCAGGATGCCGAGTGGAAGCGGTGACGGGTCTGATAGGGGCGGCGAACAGCGAAGCGTCGCGTGCCAGATGTTGGCCGGCTCCCTTGCGGCCGACCAGCTTGCCATCGGCCACCACGACTTCACCGCGTACCAGCGTAGTCACCGGCCAACCGGTGACCCGAAAGCCCTCATAGGGCGTGTAGTCGGGTCCATGATGCAGGATATCCTGGCTCATCGTAACCTCGCGCGCTGGATCCCAGATCGCAATGTCTGCGTCCGAGCCGATCACGATCGTGCCCTTGCGCGGATAGAGGCCGTAGGTCTTGGCTGCGCGCGGCGGATTTCCTCCATCGCCTGGCGGTTGGAGACGTGGACGATCATCACCGGAACGTCGATCAACTCGGCGAGGGCGCATGCCAGCGACCACCGGCTACTTTGCATGGGGTTGTTTTCGATATTTTAGCTGGGAGCGAGAACCAGGGGCTTATTCGCGGAACGCGTAGTAATGGTTGACCACATCGGCCCCACGCATACGCCTTCCTCGAAAGTGCGTTTCATATGTCGAACATGGCATTCTTCGGTCGCCGCAGACCTAGATGGTCGCGCAGCGTCGTCCCTTCATAGTCGGCACGGAACAGGCCGCGCTCCTGCAGAATCGGCACCACGAGCTGTACGAAATCCTCGAAACCTTCGTGGAAATACGGCGGCATCACGTTGAAGCCGTCCGCCGCATGCTCCTCGAACCATTGCTGCAGCGTGTCGGCGACGCTGATCGCCGAGCCGCACAGCACCCAATGGCCGCGCGCGGCGGCGATGAGATTATAGAGGTCGCGCAGCGTCATGTTCTCACGCCGCGCCTTGGCGAGCATGACGCGGGCAAAGCTGTGATAGCTGTCGGGCAGCGCAATGTTCGGAACGGGTCCGTCCAGATCATACGCCGACATGTCCTGCCCGAAGCGTTCGGAGAGCATGGCGAGCGCGTTGCTGCCGCTGACGAAGCTCTGCAGCACGCCGAGTTTCTCGAACGCTTCCTTGTCGGTGCGACCAACGATCGGCATGACGCCCGGCAGCACCGTGACGTCCTCCGGTTTGCGTCCAAAGGCCGGCAGGCGGTTCTTCAGCGATGCGTAGCCGACCTTGGCTTCGTCGATGTCCTGCACGACCGAGAACACGATGTCCGCTGTGCGTGCGGCGAGAGCCTGGCCGGCCTCGGATCCACCGGCTTGCAGCACCACCGGATGGCCTTGCGGGCTGCGGCCGATGTTGAGCGGTCCCTTCACCTTGAAGAACGCGCCATCGTGGTCGATCGAGCGCAGCTTGACGGGATCGATGTAGAGCCCGCTCATGCGGTCGGCGACGATGGCATCGTCCGCCCAGCCGTCCCACAGGCCCTTGACGACGTCAAGGAATTCGCCCGCCATCTCGTAGCGGCGGGCGTGGTCGGGATGGGTGATGCCGAAATTGGCGGCGGTCGCGGGATTTGCCGTCGTCACTGCATTCCAAGCGGCGCGGCCGTTGCTGATGTGATCGAGCGAAGCGAACACGCGCGCGACCGTGAACGGATCGCTGTAGGTGGTGGAGACGGTCGCACCTAATCCAATATGGCTGGTCGAGGTGGCGAGCGCGGCCAGCATCGTCAGCGGTTCGAGCCGCAGTGTGTAGGAGGGATGGGCGGCAGCATCTGCGTAGAGGTTGTCGCCCATGAAGATCAGGTCGAACTTGCCGCGCTCGGCGGTGCGGCCGATCTCCTGGATCGCCGGAAAATCCTGAAAGCTGTCCACCGCGCCAGGATAGCGCCAGCCGGCAACATGGCTGCCGGTCCCCAAGATGAACAGGCCGAGATGCATCTGTCGTTTCATCGGGTCATGTCCAAAACAGGATTTTGCGTTCGAGGAAGCCGATCAGGCCGAAGAAACTCAGGCTCGCCGCCGAAGCGACGAAGATCGCCGACCAGACCTGCACGAAGTCGATCTGCAGCACGGCCTGGTAGATCACCCAGCCGAGCCCGCCATAGGCGCCGAGCATTTCGGTGATGATCGCCACGATGACACTACGGACGGTGGAGACGCGCATCCCGGCCAGCAGCAGCGGCAAAGCGGTCGGCAGGCGCAGGCGCCACAGGATGTTCAGCCGCCCCGCCCCGAAGCTGCGCATGAGATCGATGGCGCGGCGATCGACGCGGTCGAGCCCGGCGAGCGTCGACAGGAAGACGGTGAAGCTCACCGCCATCGCCACCATCACCATCTTCGACGCAACGCCGATGCCAAACCAGAGCAGGATCAGCGGCGAATAGGCGACCACGGGCACCGAGTTGATGGCGGTGGCTGCAGGCAGGATCACGGCGCGGAGCGGCGGCAGCATGGTGATGGCGACCGCAAGGCCGATGCCGATGAGACAACCGAGCCCGTAGCCCACCAGCGCTTCGAGCACGGTGTAGCCCGCGGCCTCACCCAGCAGCGCGCGCTTCGACCAGACACCGGCCAAAATCTCGCTGACGGCAGGAAGAACGTAGGACGGCAGATGCAGTCCGCGCGCGAGCCCTTCCCAGCACACCACCAGGATCACCGCGCCGAGGATGCCCCGTTGCACGACAAGTGGAGAAGAGGCGAGGGGCGAGCCGCTCATTGCTCCGCGCTCCAAAATACCAGTCGCCGTTCGGCCGTGGCGACGACGGCGTAGAAGCCGGTGCCAAGCAGCGCCGCGGCCAGCAGCGCGCCCCAGATCGCGACCACGTTTTCGGTGAACATGGCCTGCAGCAGCAATACGCCGAGACCCGTGGTATCGCCGAACCACTCGCCGACGATCGCGCCGACCAGACTAAGCGACGAAGCAAGCCGCAGCGCCACGAAGATCTGCGGCAGCGCGGTGGGAAGCTGCAGGCGCAGCATCAGCTGGCCGTTCGAGGCGCCAAAGCTCCTCATCAGCGCCACCTGCTTGGGATCGACCGTTTCTAGGCCGAGCAGTGTGTTGACCGTCACGGGGAAGAACGTGAGATAGAACGCGATCACGGCCTTGGCGAGGAGGGTATTGCCGAACCAAAGCACCACCAGGGCGCCGAACGCGATGACGGGAATGGTCTGCGACACCACGAAGATCGGGAAGATCATCTCACGCAGCGCCCGCACGCGGAAGAAGGCGATGCCGGTGAGCAGGCCGAAGGCGCTGCCGGTCAGGAAGCCGATCAGCGTTTCGGCTGATGTCCGCAGGAAGCCATTGAAATAGGCGCCAGGCGTCGCCGCGATCGCCATCAGGATCGTACTCAGCCGTGGCAGGTAAGCGGGTCTGATGCCGAACAGCAGCACCGCAGCTTCCCAGATCAGGGCCGTGGCGGTGAGGCCGAGCAGCAGACGCAGCGCCTTTCGCAACCAGCCGGGCAGACCGGTCGGTCGCAAGTCCGCTGCTGCTTTTTCTTCGACGAGCGATGCGGTCGAGCCGATGCTCACGGCCGCCGTTCCGCGACCGGCACGCTTTCGATGAAGCTTGCGTCATAGGCGACGGCAAGATCGAGCGACTTGGAGATCACGCCGTACTTCAGAAAGAAGTCATGAGCGGTTTTGATGGCGTCGGGATCGATCCAGAACAGCCCGTTTTGTGCTGCCTTGCCTGCCGTCATCAGACGCTTCACTTCCGTGAGCATGAACTCCTGTTGCGGGCGATCGAGCGTCGGGGCAACGGCCATCACGGCGTCGACGGCGCCTTTCGGATCGGCGAAGGCCTCCTTCCAGCCCTTGAGCGAGGCACGCAGGAACGCTTTGACGAGGTCGGGCTTTTCCTTGGCGGTCGCCTCCGCGACGATCAGCGTATCGCGGGGAAAGGTGATGCCGTAGTCTTCGGCGACGAAGGTCTTCAGGCTGTCCTTCGGCATCCGCGACTGGATCGTGTAGTACTCGTTGTAATAGGTCGCGGTGATGACGTCGACATTGCCGTCGATGAACGGCGTCACCGAGACCTGCTGCGGCTGGATTTTCAACTCGTCGGCCTTGATGCCTTCCTTCGCCAGCATGCCGTTCAGCACATGGTTGGCGCCCGTGAACCAGGTGGTGACGGTCTTGCCCTTGAAATCCTGCAACGTCTTCACCGGGCCATCCTTGCGCGTGACGAAGATGAACGGCGTGATCTGATGCGAAACGCCGATGCAGACGACGGGTAAGCCTTTGTCGCGCGCCGCGAACACGCTGTCGGTGCCGCCCGACAGGCCAAACGTATCGGCGCCGGTCGCGACCAGATTTTCCGTCAGCAGATTAGGGCCGCCGGGATTGATGGCGAGGTCGATGCCTTCGGCCTTGTAGTAGCCTTTTGCCAGCGCGACGTAGAAGCCGGCGAACTGCGCCTGCGGCAGCCATTTCAGGCGGAGGCTCGCCTTGGTGAGGGTTTCGGCCGCGGCGGGAAGCGAGATTGGCAGTGAGCCGACTGTCAGCGCGACGGCGGTGAAGGCGGCGAGGGCATGGCGTCGGCTCAGCATGGTCTACTCCTGGCGTCGGTATGAGGATCAATTGCGATA
>Ga0137412_10003432_pt1 | contig 12642 bp, 11 predicted proteins | sample CZODoug2_1_16fun_FD_122160 | JGI IMG/M metagenome (GOLD analysis project Ga0137412, IMG submission 122160) | Vadose zone soil fungal communities from Angelo Coast Range Reserve, California, USA - CZODoug2_1_16fungal (Hybrid Assembly) | ecosystem: Environmental > Terrestrial > Soil > Vadose zone...
GGCGTCATGCCTATGCTGCTGGAGTTCGTGCCCGATGACGACCCGGCGGCATTGCGACGCGATGCGGCGACGCTGCGCGAGCTGGTCGCCGCAGCTTAGAAAAGCGTTACTAGAGGACCGGAAGGATCGCCCGTGACGAACAGCCTCCGGATCGCAGTCGCCAGCCGAGGTGAGCAGGACTCGAAGGTGGTCGTGCTCGACCCCGGTACCGGGCAGGGGGCCGGCCAGCTGCGGGGTTTGCCGGGGGCACTGGCGATGGCGCTGCATCCGGACGGACGGGCGATCTATCTCGCCGACGGCATCGGAGAGCTGCTGTCGATCTCCTTGGCGGATGACGGTGCCCCGGCTGTGCTGGGGCGCCGGTCCAGCGGCGGCCAGCTGCCGTGCGCGCTCACCGTCGATCCGTCGGGTCGGTTCGTCGTCACGGCGCACTACGCCACCGCTGAGCTGGCCGTCCACCCGATCGGGGCTGATCTCGCGCTCGAACCGCTCGCGTGGACGCGTCCGCACAAGCACCCCCATGGCAGCGGGCCGGTTGCCGGGCGGCAGGATTCCGCGCACTTGCACCACGTCAACTTCGATCCCGGGCGCGGCACCGCGGTCGTCACCGATCTGGGCGCGGATCGGCTCTACGAGTACGCCTTCGGCCCGGACGGGCAGCCCGACCTCGTCGACGAGGTGGTCGCGCCGAGCGGCTCCGGGCCGCGGCACTCGGTCTTCCATCCTGACGGCTCGCTGCTGGTCAGTGACGAGCTGTCCTCGACGCTGAGCCGCTATCGCCGCGACCCCGCCACCGGCCGACTGGAGTGCACCGACACGATCGGGACCCGGGAAGCTGTCGACGGCCCGGACAACTACCCGAGCGAGCTCGTGCTCGGACCGAATGCCGACGTCGTCTACGTGGCCAACCGCGGCCGCGACACCATCGCCGTCATCGAGCTGACCGGGCCGCGGCCGAGCCTGGTCCAGGAGCAGCCGTGCGGCGGGGCGGGTCCGCAGCACCTCGCTGTAGTCGGCGACCTGTTGCTGTGCGCCAATCTGGAGTCAAACGCGATCGTCGCCCTGCCGATCGACGCCGGTCGGCTCGGGGAGGCGCATCCGGTGGCCTCGGTTCCCGGTCCCGTCTGGATATCCGTGCTGCACGGGTCTTAGCCGGTTTTGGTCGCCCGGCATCAAATAGATGACTGGGCGGCCAAAAGCGAGGCGACGACGCCCGCCGCGGTAGTGCTAGGCCCACCCCGGCTGGGGAGTTAGCGCTATCGAATCGCGCTGCCCCCGTCCATACGGTCGAACCATGGAAGCGATGATCGAACAGGACCGGGCCGCCGCCGCGACGCAGGTGGACCTCGCCGTAGCCCTGCGCTCGGTGCGCAAGACCTACGGGCGGGGCAACTCGGCCGTCCAGGCGCTCGACGGCGTCGACGTCGCGTTCGCCCGGCGCACGTTCACCGCGGTCATGGGGCCGTCCGGTTCGGGAAAGAGCACGCTGCTGCACTGCGCGGCCGGGCTCGACCGTCCGACCGATGGCCACGTCTGGATCGGCGAGACCGAGCTGGGGGAGCTGTCCGAGACCGACCTGACCAAGCTGCGGCGGACGCGGATCGGCTTCGTCTTCCAGTCGTTCAACCTCGTCCCGGCGCTGAATGTGCGCGAGAACGTGCTGTTGCCGTCACGGCTCGCCCGCGGCACGGTCGACCGGCACTGGCTCGCCGAGGTGTTGCGCCGGGTCGGCCTGGAAGACCGGCTGCGCAGTCGCCCGGCCCAGCTGTCCGGCGGGCAGCAGCAGCGGGTGGCCATCGCCCGGGCGCTGGCCGTCCGCCCCGAGGTGATCTTCTGCGACGAGCCGACCGGGGCCCTGGATTCGCAGACGGCGGCCGGGGTGCTCGACCTGCTGCGCGAAGCCGTCGACCACGACGGGCAGACCGTCGTGATGGTCACCCACGACCCGGTCGCCGCGTCCTACGCCGACCGGGTGGTGTTCCTCGCCGACGGCGCGGTCGTGCACGACACGCCCGCCCCGGGCGTCAAGGCGATCGCCGAGCTCCTGACCCATCTGGGCCGACCGGTCGTGCCGTCGTGGTGACCCTTGCCTGGCGGATGTTGCGGCAGCGGCCCACCAGCGCCATCGCGACGTTCATCGCGTTGTGGTTCGGCGTCGCCGTCGTCACCGCGTGCGGCGTGCTGCTCGAGTCCGGGATCCGCTACCACGGCGAGGCGCAGCGCTACGCCGCGAGCAGCGTCCTCGTCGCCGCCAACGACCTGCGCGTGGTCAGCGGGCACGGCGAGAACCGTGAGGTCCAACGGCTGGCCCTGCCCGATCGCGGGCGTGTGGACGCCGGGCTCGCCCAGCAGGCGGCGGCGCTGCCCGGGGTGCGGAGCGCCATCGCCGACGTGGCCACCCCGACGCAGGTGCTGGCGCCGACCGGTACCGCGGGCGTCGACGCCCAGGTGCATCCCTGGTCGGCGGCGGCGCTCGCCCCGTTCACCCTCCGATCCGGGGCGGCGCCGACGCAGGGCACCGACGTCGTCCTCGACGCCGCGACCGCATCCCGCCTCAACGCCCATCCCGGCAGCCAGGTACGGCTCACCTTGCCCGATGGGGTGCGGACGTTCACCGTGAGCGGCGTCGCGGCTCCGACCGGCGCCGAGCCGGCCGATCTGACGGTGTTCCTCACCGACGGGCAGGCGCGCGCGATCTCCGGCCACCCCGACAGCGTCGACGTCATCGGCGTGATCGGGTCAGCCGGCGGGTCGACCAAGGCGCTCGCCCGGGCCGTCGACGGCTTGATCCCCGACCCGGCCCGCGACGCGACGGGCACCTTCCCGCGCGTCTATACCGGCGCCGACCGCGGCCTGATCGAGACGCCCGATGTCGCGGACGCCCGCGAGCTGGCCACCGCGCTGCCCAGCGTGTTCGGTGGTTGCACGCTCTTCATCGCGGCCCTGGTCATCTCGGGCACCGTGGGGCTCTCGGTGCAGCAGCGGCACCGCGACATCGCCCTGCTTCGGGCCATCGGCGCGACGCCCCGCCAGGTCCGGCGAATGGTGGTGCGCGAGTCCGCGGTGCTCGGCGTGCTCGCCGCCGCGACCGGGGTCTGGGCCGGATTCGCCGGCGTCTGGTGGCTGCGCGATCAGTTCGTCAGCCGGGGCATGACGCCCGACACCTTCACCGTGCACGTCTCGTGGCTGCCGCCCCTCGTGGCCGCCGCCAGCACGATACTGATCGCAGTGGTCGCGGCATGGGTGGCCAGCCTGCGGGCCAGTCGCATCCACCCGACCGAAGCGCTGGTCGAGTCCGCGGTCGAGCGGCGTCGGGGTGGCTGGCTGCGCATACCGGTCGGGCTCGCCGCGCTCGGGGGCGGCGTCGCCGAGGCGATCACCGCGGCTCACCTGCGCGGCGACGACGCCGCCTCACTCGCGATCGGCGTGGTGGCCACGCTGGTCACCGCGGTGTGGCTGCTCGCCCCGTGGCTGAACCGTCTCGTCGCCGCGATCGCCGGGATCGGGATGCGCTCCTTCGGCGTGACCGGTCGGCTGGCCGCTGCCAACTCCGCGGCATCGGCGCGGCGACTCGCACCGGTGCTCACCTCGCTGGTGCTGGCCGTCGGGTTCGGCGGCTCGATGATGTTCATGCAGACCTCGATCAAGCACCGCGCGGCCGAGCAGAGCCACGCCGGGATGCGGGCCGACTACGTCGTCACGCCGTCCGGGGCGGGATTGCCGTCCGGTGTCGCGGCGGCGCTGCGCCAGGTGCCGGGCGTGACGGCGACGGCGGGCGTCGTCCACAGCTCGGTGCTCGACCGCAAGGACGGCGGCCTGCAGTACACCGCGCAGAGCATCGACGGCGCGGCCGGACTGATCGACCTGGGCGTGACGTCGGGCCGCCTGGCCGACCTGCACGGCGCCACCATCGCCGTCGACACGTTGACCGCCGACTCCGAGCACCTGCACGTCGGCAGCGACCTGCACGCGTGGTTCGCCGACGGGACGCCGACCGTGCTGCGGGTGGTCGCCGTGTACTCGCGCGGACTGGGGTTCGCCTCGACGACCCTGCCGTCGGACGTCCTCGCCAGCCATGCAGCCGGGCTGGACAGCATGGTGCTCGTCAGCGCATCGCCGGCGGCGCGGGCCGGTGTCGAGCAGGTGCTCGATCGGCTCGCGCCGGGCGCAAGCGTGCTCAGCCGCGGCGACTACCAGGTCGCGCTCGACAAGGACCTGACCGAGGGCGCCTGGGCGAACCAGATGATCGTCAGCGTGCTGCTCGTGTACGTGGCGATCGCCGCGGTCAACACGCTGGCGATGGCGGCGATGGGACGTCGGCGCGAGCTGGCGACACTGCGCCTGGCCGGCACGACGCGCACGCAGATCCTGCGCATGGTCCGGTTCGAGCAGGGCCTGCTGCTCGCCGTCGGGCTGGGCGTCGGCGGGGTGATCGCGGCGGCCACGCTGATACCCCTGGTCAAGGCCACGACCGGGACGTCCACGCCCTACATCCCGCTGACCGGCTGGGTGAGTGTCATCGGCGCCACGGTGGTACTCGGTTCGCTCGCCACGTTCCTGCCGGTGCGCCGCCTGCTGCGGGTCAGCCCGGTCGAGGCGATCGGGATTCGCGAGTAGAGCGAGACGATCGCGCCGGAAGGAGCGATCTGCTCGCGCTGGGTTGGCGCGGCTGCGGCCCATGGCGATCACCAGGTGCCCGCCCACGCGGACAACGCCGGGTCGTCCTCGTGTCGTTGCTGGGGTATGCGGATCTGGTTTCGGGTAGGGACGTTGGTGGTCGTGGCCGGTTCGCTGGCCGCGCTCGGGGTGGCGGTCGGGACGTCGTCCGGCGATCGGCGCGGGATCAGCGATCCCGGGCCGACGCTGACGCCGCGGCCGGTGAATGCGCTCCAGCTGGTCGCGTATTCGAACTGTCCGGACATGCTGGCCGGCCTGCGGCGCCACGCCGCCGACAACGCCGCGATGCTCGGGTACGGCCGGATGTACCTCGAGGACTCCGCCGGGGGCATTGCGAAGGAGTCGGTGCCGGCCGCCGCGGGGGCCGCAGCGCCGGCACCTCAGCACTCGACGACCAACGTGCACGAGGCCGGCGTCGACGAGCCGGACGTGGTCAAGACCGACGGGCGTCGCGTCGTCACGGTGTCCCGGGGTGTACTGCGCGTCCTCGACACCGCCACCCGGCGGATCACCGGCAGCGTCCGGCTGCTCGATGCGCAGCAGGGGTGGGCGCCGTCGGCGAACCTGCTGCTCAGCGGCGATCGGGCGCTCGTCATCGTGCCCGACGTGTACGCGACGGACGTCAAGCGCACTCCGTACCCGATGCCCTCCCAGCCGTCGACCCGTTTCGTGCTGGTCGACCTCGCCGGCGCGCCCAGGGTGCTGAGCTCGGAGCTCGTCACTGGTAGCTACGTCGACGCGCGCATGGTCGGCTCGACCGTTCGCCTGGTCGCCCGCAGCCAGCCGGAGATCAAGTACCCGCAGATATCGGGCAACCAGAGCGACCAACAGCTGCAGAAGCGAACGCGCGATGCCGTACTGCGCGCGCCGCTGTCGGCGTGGCTGCCCGCCTACCGGATCACCGAAGGCGGCACGACGTCGAGTCACACCGTGGAGTGCGGGCAGGTCAGCCATCCGCGCGAGTACACGGGCACCTCGATGCTGACCGTCTACACCGTCGATCTGACCGGACGTCTCGGCGACGTCAAGCCGATCACCCTGGCCGCGGACGGCGACATCGTCTACGGCACGACGAGCAGCCTGTACGTGGCGAGCAACCCGCACTGGTTCTACGCGGTGCCGATGGCCGCCTCGGTGCCGAGCGGATCCGGGGAGCCGGTGACTCCCGGATCCGGGCGGCCGGTGCCGCCGAAGACGCCCAAGCCGGCCCCGGAGCAGACGCAGATCCATCGCTTCGACATCACCGGCGACGGGGCGCCGCGCTACGTCGCGTCGGGCAGCGTGCCGGGCCGGTTGCTCAACCAGTACTCGCTGTCGGACTACGACGGTTACCTGCGCGTCGCGACGACGTCCGGTCAGAGCGAGACGGCGCAGCACAGCGCCGTCTACGAGCTCAAGGCCGACACGATGGCGCGCGCCGGCGCGGTGGGCGGTCTCGGGAAGGGGCAGCGGATCTACTCGGTGCGCTTCATCGGCGCGGTCGGCTATGTCGTCACCTTCCGCCAGGTCGACCCGCTCTACACGCTCGATCTGAGCGATCCGGCCCATCCGCGGGTGGCCGGCGAGCTCGAGCTCACCGGCTACTCCGCCTACCTGAGTCCCGCCGGCGACGGCCGGCTCATCGGGGTGGGCCAGGAGGCGAACACGCAGGGCCGCACGACCGGGCTGCAGGTGGCGCTGTTCGACGTGCACGATCCGGCGCATCCCAAGCGGCTGGCCCAGCTGGTCCAACGCGACGTTCACTCCAACGCCGAATGGGACCCGCACGCCTTCCTGTACTGGCCGGCGACCGGCACCGCCGTCCTGCCGGTCAACTCGTGGGACGGCGGCCAGTACTCGGCGTCCGCGCTGGTGCTGACCGTGAGCGGTACGAAGATCACCGTCCAGGGAACGATCGCGCACCCGCACAGCGATCAGCAGGCCGGCATCAGCCGGGCGATGGTTATCGGAGACGACCTGTGGACGCTGTCGGACACGGGCGCGCGGGTCAGCAACCAGTCGTCACTCGCGACGCGGTCCTGGATAGCATTCTGATCAGCCGCTGAGCACCCGCGCGGCGCGGTCGAGCACCGCGACGACATCGCGGCCGAAGCGGGCGTCGCAGCGGTGGTCGGTGCGGCCGGCCCGAACGGTGGCGATCAGTTCGCCGACCGCGTTGCGGTGTGCCTGGACGGCGTCCAGTGGCGTATCCGGCCGGGAGTGCCAGCCATCGGCGCGGTAGAAATCGAGCCCGGCGCGCGCCGCGGCGGGTGGCATGGTGAGGCTGAGGTGCAGCGTGCTGGTCGCCCCCGACTCGTGGGTGAGCACCAGGTGGACCAGGTCGCCGTACCCGGTCGCGCCGACGATGTCGCGCACCGGTCCGAGCACCGGCAACACGGCGGCGAGCGCGTGTGGACCCACGTCCCAGAGCGCGCCTTCGACCTTGCGCCAGGGCGAGTCGGCGAACGGGTTGTTCGGCGTCTGCAGCGAGCCCAGCCAGTGGGCCTCCGCCCCGAGGCAGTCACCCAGCCCTTGTAGCCAGGCTTCCCGCTCGGGCATGAACCGCTCGGTGAAGAACACCACCGACGCGACTTCGGCCGCCTGCACGGCGTCCAGAACGGCATCAGCGGCGGCGAGGCCGATCGCCAGCGGCTTCTCGAACAGCACGTGGCAGCCGGCGGCGACGACCTGGGGCGCGAGCGCGGCCTGAACCTCCGGTGGGACGGCGAAGGCGACGGCATCGACCGTCTCGAGCATTGCGCCGAGGTCGTCGAACGGTGTGGCGTCGTAGGACGAGGCGAGCGCCGCGGCCCGGGCCGGGTCGCGCCCCCACACGCCGACCAGAAGAGCGTCGGGGTGCACCGCGATGCCGGCCGCGTGCACCTCGCGGGCCCAGTAGCCGGTGCCGATCAATCCGAACCGCAGCTGCGCATCAGTCACACGCAGACGGTAACGCGGGACCCCGTGGTTAAGTGGAGCCCGTGCTGAACGTGACCCTCAACAACGGCGTCGAGATGCCGCAGCTCGGCTTCGGGGTCTTCAAGGTGCCCGACAATCAGGCCACCGACGCGGTGCTCAGCGCGCTCGAGGTCGGCTACCGCAGCATCGACACCGCCGCGCTCTATCGCAACGAGCCCGGCGTCGGCAAGGCGATCGCGCAGTCCGGCATCGCCCGCGGCGAGCTGTTCGTGACGAGCAAGGTGTGGAACTCCGACCAGGGCTATGACTCCACGCTGGCCGCCTACGACGCGAGCCTGGCCCGGTTGGGCGTCGACTACCTCGACCTGTACCTGATCCACTGGCCGACGCCGGCCCGCGACCTCTACCGCGACACGTGGCGGGCGCTGGAGAGCCTGCTCGCCGACGGGCGGGTGCGGGCGATCGGGGTGTCGAACTTCCACCCGGAGCATATCCAGCGGCTGCTCGACGAGTACGACGTCGTGCCGGCGGTGAACCAGATCGAGCTGCATCCGGAGTTGCAGCAGGCGCAGCTACGCGAGTTCGACGCCGCCCACGGGATCGTCACCGAGGCGTGGAGCCCGCTGGCCCGCGCGACCGTGCTGACCGATCCGGTGCTCACGTCGATCGCCGAGCGGCTCGGCGTCACGTCCGCTCAGGTGGTGCTGCGCTGGCACCTGCAGCTGGGCAATGTCGTGATCCCGAAGTCGGTCAGGCCGGCCCGGATCGCCGAGAACTTCGACGTCTTCGGCTTCGAGCTCACCGAGGCGGACCTGAAGCAGATCGCCACCCTGGACGGGGGCCGCCGTACAGGCCCCGACCCGGATCAGCTCTGACTTATCCGCCGGACGCGAATCCCCGGACCACCCACTCACAAGCTCGGGGTGGATCCGGGGATCCGCACGCGACTTCGTCGCGACCGCGTCGCGGCCGGCGGGCTCTTCGCGCGAGCGCTCATCGCGCTGTGGTTGCTCAAGCCTCGGCTGGCGCGCCATCCAACACTGCTTCTGCTTCGATGGCGATGGTGATCTTGTCGCTCACCACGACGCCGCCGCCCTCGATCGTCGCGTTGAAGCTCACGCCGAAGTCGTGGCGGTTGATAACACCGGTGGCGCTCAGACCGAGGCGGGTGTCGCCCTGCATGCCCGGCCCGAAGCCGCCGAGTTCGGCCTTGAGGGTGATCGGCTTGGTGACCCCGCGAATGGTCAGCTCGCCGTCGATCTCGTAGTCGTCGCCGGCCGGACGGATCGCTGTAGACCGGAACGTCATCTGCGGGCTGTTCTCGACGTCGAAGAAGTCGTTGCTACGCAGGTGGTTGTCGCGCATCTCGTTACCGGTGGTGATCGACGAGAGGTCGACCTCTACCTCGAAGTGCGAGTCCAGCGGGTTCTCGGCGGTGGTGATGCTGGCGGTGTATTTGTCGAACTTGCCGCGCACCTTGGTCACCATGAGGTGGCGAGCGACGAAGCCGACCTCGGTGTGCACCGGGTCGATCGTCCAGGTGCCGGCAACGTAGTTGGGAATGACCGTGGTAGTCATTGGCAGTCTCCTATGGTCGGGGTCATCCAATAGTTGAACGCCCAACTAATCTACCGCACGATGTATTCCGCCGGGAGGGGAGGGTGGGGGTTGGGCGGGGCCGGGCGTCAGGCGTCGTAGTCCACGGTGACCTCGTCGGTGACCGGGACGGATTGGCAGGTCAGCACGAACCCGTCGTCGGTTTCGTTGTCATCCAATGCGAAGTTACGCCGCATATGCACCTCGCCGCTGACGACCTTGGCCCGGCAGGTGCCGCAGACGCCGCCCTTGCAGGCGAAAGGCAGATCCGGACGCACCCGCTGGGCACCCTCCAGCACCGTGCCGGTCCGGGGGAGCGCGACCGTGGTGGCGCGGCCGTCGAGGACGACGGTGACCTGGCTGGACGGGCCGGTCGGCGCCGCCTCGGCGTGGGCGGCCGGCGGCGGGGCGACGTCCTCGACGTAGAACAGCTCTTGATGGATGGACGCCGCGGGCGCGCCGAGTTCGCGCAGCACCTGCTGGGCGTCGGTCACCATGCCGTACGGGCCGCACAGCCACCAGTGGTCGACCGCGCCCGGGTCGCACACGAGCGGCAGCAACTCGCGCAGCTTCGTCGCGTCCAGGCGTCCACTGAACAGCTCGACGTCGCGGGCCTCGCGGGAGAGCACGTGAGTGAGCGTGATCCGGTCGGGGTAGCGGTCCTTCAGGTCGGCGAGGTCGTCGGCGAACATGACCGTGTCGGTGCGCCGGTTGCCGTAGACGACCGACACCCGGCTGGCCGGGTTGCGCAGCACGGACGCCGCGATCGACAGCATCGGCGTGATGCCCGAGCCGGCGGCGATCAGCACGTGATGGCCGGGCGTAGCGAGGTCCGGGACGAACCGGCCCGACGGCGGCAGCGCCTCGATCTCGTCGCCCGGCGCGACCTGGTGCACCAGCCAGTTCGACACGACACCGTCGGCGACCTCGCGCACGCCGATACGTGGCTTGTCGCCGGCCGCCGCGCAGATCGAGTAGGAGCGGCGGGCCTCGGCGCCGTCGACGATGCGGCGGACGGTGAGCGACTGCCCGGGCCGGAAGTCGAATTCAGCCGGGGCGTCGAACGTGATGGCGACGGCGTCGTCGCACAGCTCGTCGACGGCGGCCACCCGCAGTGTCGTGAACGCGGGCATCAGATGGCCTTGACGTTCTCGAACGGTTCCTCGCACGCCGTGCAGCGCTGCAGCGCCTTGCACGCGGTGGAGCCGAACGCGGACACCTCGACGGTGGCGCGGGATCCGCAGCGGGGGCATTCGGCTGGTTGCCGTCGGCCGAGCGTGAGCATCACCCGATGCCGGGGAGCGGGCTCGGGCGGGGCGATGCCGTGCTCGGCGAGCGTGCGCCGCCCGTCTTCGCTGATCCAGTCGGTGGTCCAGGCCGGCTGCAGGACGGTGCGCACGTCCACGTCGTGGTATCCGGCGTCGTTCAGCTGTTGGGTGACGTCGGCGCGGATCGCGCCCATCGCCGGGCAGCCCGAGTACGTCGGGGTGATGTCGACCGTCACGTGATCGCCGTTCTGGCGGACGGCCCGCAGGATGCCCAGGTCGCTGATCGTGAGCATGGGCAGCTCAGGGTCCTTGACGGTTGCCGCCACGTCGTAGGCGGTCATGGTCACCATGTCGCCCCCGGATGGGCGCGGGCCACGCTCTGCATCTCGGCGAGCAGGACGCCCATTGCCTCGGTATGCCCGCCGTCGCGGCCGGCCTTCCCGCTGGCGGCGGTGACCTCGGGCGTGGTCAGGCGAGCGGCGTCGAAGACCTGCGCGATCACCGTGTCGAACTCGGTGCGTAGCGACTGCGGGTCGACGCCGACGCTCACGTCATGGGGGGAGAACAGCTCGGCTGTATAGGGCCAGACTGCCTCGATACCGGCGGTCATGCGCTCGTGGGAGTAGTCGGTGCCGTCACCCAGGCGCAGTACCCATCCGGCGGCGTACTCGCGGTGGTAGGTGACCTCCTTGACGCCTTTCGCGGCGATGGCGGCCAGCACCGGGTCGGGCGAGTCGGCCAGCCGTTCGAGCAGGGCCAGCCGCCAGGTCGAGAACACCAGCAGTCGTGCGACCTCGTGGGCGAAGTCGCCCCGAGGCAACTCGACGAGGTGGACGTTGCGGAACTCGTGCTCGTCGCGCAGGTAGGCCAGGGCGTCCTCGTCGCCCTCACCGCTGGCTTGTGCAGCTCGGCTGAGTAGTAGTCGGGCCTGACCGAGGAGGTCCAGGGCGATGTTGGCGAGCGCGACCTCGTCCTCGAGCTCGGGGGCGTTCGTGCACCACTCGGACAGCCGGTGCGACATGATCAGCGCGTCGTCGCCGAGCATGAGGCAGTACGTGGCCAGGTCGGCGGAATCCATACCGGCAGGTACGGATGGGTCGACACCGGCGAGCGGGTCGTCGAAGCCGGTACCGAACGCCCACCGGGTGTGGTCGTTCTCCTCGATGATCGCGTCATAGGCGTTACTCATATGTGCGGCACGTCCTCGGGAATCTTGTAGAACGTCGGGTGCCGGTACACCTTGTCGCCGCTGGGCGCGAAGAACGGATCCTTCTCGTCCGGACTCGACGCGGTGATCGCGTTCGAGCGCACCACCCAGATGCTCACGCCCTCGTTGCGCCGGGTGTACAGGTCCCGCGCGTTGTGCAGCGCCATGTCGTCGTCGGCCGCGTGCAGGGACCCGACGTGCACGTGATTGAGCCCGCGCTTGCCCCGCAGGAACACCTCATACAGCGGCCACTCGTTCATGACTGCCTCTCCGCGTGAGCCGTGGCGGCCTCTCGTACCCACGCGCCGTCCTCGTGGGCGCGCTGTCGCTGGGCGATGCGCTCGGCGTTGCACGGACCGGCGCCGCCGACCACCCGCTTGAACTCGTCCCAGTCCGGTTGGCCGAAGTCGTGCGCGCCGCGTTCCTCGTTCCACCGCAGCTCGGGGTCGGGCAACGTGACGCCCAGCGCCTGCGCCTGCGGCACGGTCATGTCGACGAAGCGCTGCCGCAGCTCGTCGTTGGTGTGCCGCTTGATTCGCCAGCGCATCGACTGCGCGGTGTTGGGGGAGTCGGCATCGGGCGGCCCGAACATCATCAGCGACGGCCACCACCAACGGTTGGTGGCGTCCTGGACCATCTCGCGCTGGCCGTCGGTGCCGCCCATCATCGTCATCAGCAGCTCATAGCCCTGCCGCTGGTGGAACGACTCCTCCTTGCAGATGCGGATCATCGCCCGGGCATAGGGCCCGTAGGACGACCGGCACAACGGCACCTGGTTGCAGATCGCCGCCCCGTCGACCAACCAGCCGATGACGCCGACGTCGGCGAAGTTCAGCGTCGGATAGTTGAAGATCGACGAGTACTTCTGCCGGCCCTCGATCAGCCGCTCGGTCAGATCGGTGCGCTCGGCGCCCAGCGTCTCGGTGGCCGAGTAGAGGTAGAGCCCGTGGCCGGCCTCGTCCTGCACCTTGGCCAGCAGGATCGCCTTGCGGCGCA
>Ga0137412_10003433_pt1 | contig 12640 bp, 13 predicted proteins | sample CZODoug2_1_16fun_FD_122160 | JGI IMG/M metagenome (GOLD analysis project Ga0137412, IMG submission 122160) | Vadose zone soil fungal communities from Angelo Coast Range Reserve, California, USA - CZODoug2_1_16fungal (Hybrid Assembly) | ecosystem: Environmental > Terrestrial > Soil > Vadose zone...
TTCGACCTCTCCCCGCAGGCGGGGCGAGGTAAGAAAGAACAGCGATAAAGATAAAAGGGAGTAGCACGATGGGATTACTTGACGGCAAGGTGGCGCTGATCACCGGGGCGGGCGGCGGGCTCGGAGAAGCCTACGCCAAGTTGTTTGCGCGCGAGGGCGCGGCGGTGGTGGTCAACGATCTCGGCGGACCGCGCGACGGCTCGGGCGCCGACAAGTCGATGGCCGACAAGGTGGTCGACGCGATCAAGGCCGAGGGCGGCCGCGCGGTCGCCAACGGCGCCGATATTTCGACGCTGGCCGGTGGGCAATCGGTGTTCGACGATGCCATCAAGCATTTCGGCCGCGCCGACATTCTCGTCAACAATGCCGGCATTCTCTTGGACGAGACCTTTGCCAAGGCCAAGGAAGCCAACTGGGACAAGGTGATCAAGGTGCACTTGAAAGGCACCTTCTGCTGCACGCAACCCGTCTTCAGGTGGATGCGCGATAATGGCGGCGGCGTCATCGTCAACACGTCGTCGACTTCGGGGTTGATCGGCAATTTCGGCCAGACCAATTACGGCGCCGCCAAGGGCGGCATCTGGGGCCTGTCGAATGTGCTGGCGATCGAGGGACGCAAGTATAATATCCGGGTCTGGACCCTGGCCCCGGGCGCGCTGACCCGCATGACATCGGATCTGCCGCGCTACAAGGAAAACCCGAAGGCGGCGCTCGGGCCGGACGGCATCGCGCCGGCCGTGCTATACATGGTCAGCGAGTTGTCGGGCGACCAGACCGGCAAGGTGCTCGGCGTCTCCGGCCCGCGCGGCGTGCGCGAGATGCGGATGATGGAAATGGAAGGCTGGAAGCCGCCGGGAGAAAACTGGAAGGCCGAGGATGTCGTCGCGCATGCCAAGGAGATCTTCTTCTCCGAGGAGCAGATCAAGATGGGCGCGCGGCGGTTTTGATGGATTTCGCGGGTGGTTGTCATTCCGGGGCGGCGCGAAGCGACGAGCCCGGAATCCATAACCACCATCGGGAGTATGGATTCCGGGTTCTCGCTGCGCGAGCCCCAGAATGACGAAGAGAGAAAGTGGAGATAGATGACCAAGCTCACCGCAGACGCCGCAGGCACCTTCGCGATCGCGCCGACGCCATTTCACGACGACGGCCGCATCGACGAGCGCTCGATCGACCGGCTGACCGATTTCTATGCCGAGACGGGCTGCGACGGCGTCACGGTGCTCGGCATTCTCGGCGAGGCGCCGAAGCTCGATGCTGCTGAAGCCGAGCAGGTGGCCATTCGCTTCGTCAAGCGTGCCAAAAACATGCAGATCATCGTCGGCGTCTCCGCGCCCGGATTTGCCTCGATGCGCTCGCTGGCGAAGGCTTCGATGGATGCCGGTGCGGCCGGCGTCATGATCGCGCCGCCGCCGAATCTCCGCACCGACGATCAGATCACCGGCTATTTCAAGCAGGCGCAGGAAGCGATCGGCCCCGATATTCCCTGGGTGCTGCAGGACTATCCCTTGACCCTCTCGGTGGTGTTCACGCCCGCGGTGATCCGGAAGATCGTGATGGACAGCCCGTCCTGCGTGATGCTGAAGCACGAGGATTGGCCGGGGCTGGAAAAGATTTCCACGCTGCGCGCGTTCCAGAAGGACGGCTCGCTGCGGCCGTTGTCGATCCTGACCGGCAATGGCGGATTGTTCCTGGATTTCGAGATGGAGCGCGGCGCCGACGGCGCGATGACCGGCTACGCATTCCCGGAACTGTTGATCGATGTCGTGAAACTGTCGAAGGAAGGCAAGCGCGACGCCGCGCATGATCTGTTCGACGCGCATCTGCCCTTGATCCGCTATGAGCAGCAGCCCGGCGCGGGTTTAGCGGTGCGCAAATATGTGCTGCAGAAGCGCGGCATCATCGCCTCCAGCGCGCAGCGTAAGCCGGGCGCCACGATCACGGCCACGGCAAAGGCCGAGGTGGATTACCTGCTGTCGCGGGTCGCGCGCGTCGACCGCCGCGCGAATCTAGCGCCGCAATCGAGCGCGGCGGGCTAGCGGATGGCCGAGACCGTCGCCCCGCGTCCGGCGTCGACCATCCTGCTGCTGCGCGATGGCGCGGCAAAGGGAAGCGGCGGCGAAATCGAAGTCTTCATGATGGTGCGCCATTATGAGATCGACTTCAATTCGGGCGCGCTGGTGTTTCCGGGCGGCAGCGTCGACAAGAACGACAAGGAGATCATCGCGCGGCCCGAGCTTTATTCGGGCGGCGAGGGGCTCGATGCCGACGCGCTCGCGTTCCGGATCGCGGCGATCCGCGAGACCTTCGAGGAAAGCGGCATCCTGTTGGCGCGGCCCAAGGGATCGACCACGCTGGTCGATGCCAGGCGCGCCGGCGAGATCGAGGCCGCGCATCGCGCAGCACTCTGCGAAAGCAAGACCACATTCCTCGATGTGCTCGCCGACAACGGCCTGTGGCTCGCGCTCGATGAATTGATGCCCTATGCGCACTGGATCACGCCCGAGGGCATGCCGAAACGGTTCGACACCTGGTTTTTCCTCGCCGCCGCGCCGCCGGACCAACTCGGCGCCCATGACGGCAAGGAATCCACCGACTCGATCTGGGTGTCGCCGCGCGAGGCGCTGGAAGGCGGCGAGAGCGGGCGCTTCAAATTGCCGTTTCCGACCACGCGCAACCTGATCAAGCTCGGCAAGCAGGGAAGCGTGAAGGCAGCCCTCGACGACAGCCGCGGCAAGCCAGTCGTCACGGTCATGCCCGTGATGACCAGGCTCAACGGCGGCCGCCAGCTCCGCATCCCCCGCGAAGCCGGCTATGACGGCGAGCTGTTCGAGGTCGGCGCGCTGGGGTGATGGCGTTCAGCGCGCTTTTTAGGGACGTTCCCCGGATGCAGCGCAACGCGCCGCCTTTGCGGCATGTTGCGCTGCTGGTCCGGGGTCCATGGCGCCGGGGTGGGTCCCGGCTCTGCGGTGCACCGCTGCAGAAGCGCTGCACCGCGTCCGGGACACGATACTTCGTTCCAGAACGAAATATGTATCAGCAAGTCCCTGTAGCCTCCGCCTCAAATCGAATCGAGACGGAACGAGTGACATGAACGAGACCGATCTGCGCCGGCCCAACATGGCCTTCGAACTGGCGCTACTATTGCTGCTCGCGACGCTGTGGGGCGCTTCCTACACCTTCATCAAGCTCGGCGTCGCCACCATCGCGCCGATCACGCTGATCGCGGCGCGCACGGGGATGGCGGGGCTGTTGCTGCTGGTCATCATGTGGGCGCGCGGCGTCACGATGCCCCGGGATATTGCGACCTGGCGGCGATTTCTGTTTCAGGCCTGCCTCAACAGCGTGATCCCCTGGACCTTGATCGCCTGGGGCGAGCGTTCCGTCGATGCCGGGCTCGCCACCATCCTCAATTCCGCTGCGCCGATCTTCACGTTCCTGTTCACCGCGCTGGTGACACGACATGAAGCCGCCAGCCCACGCAAATTGTTCGGGGTGATCGCGGGGATGGCCGGGATCTGCCTCATCATCGGGGTCGACGCCTTCCACGGTTTCGGGCGCGGCTTGCTGGCGGAACTGGCGATCCTCGCCGCGACCATCTGCTATGCGGGTGCGGCGATCTTCAGCCGCGGCTTCAAGGGCCTCGATCCGATGGCACCGGCCGCGGGCTCGCTGCTGGCCGGCGCGGCGTTCCTGATCCCGGCAAGCCTCGCGATCGAGCAGCCCTGGACGCTCGCGCCGTCGGCAAGTTCGCTCTCGGCGCTGCTCGGCCTTGCGGTGTTCTCGACCGCGTTCGCCTTCGTGATCTATTTCCGGCTGATCCAGACCCTGGGCTCGGTCGGCACCACCGCGCAGGCCTATCTGCGGGTGCCGATCGGCGTCGCCCTCGGCGTAAGCTTTCTCGGCGAGCAATTGTCGTCGACGGCCTGGATTGGACTGGCCTGCGTGGTCGCAGGCGTCGCCGCGATGACGATCCCACCGCGCAAGGTAGCCGCGCCCAGGACGGCTTGATGGACCAGGACGGCTTGATGGGAGAAGCTTGCTCACGGCGGAGATTGTCGGCATCCTGCCGGAAAATCCGGGAGGATTCAAAGCTCCCGCGAACATCATGGCAGGGACGAACCATGCGTTTGTGGCGTATCGGCGTATTGCTTGCGTTTCTCGCCGTGCCCGGCGTCTCGCTGGCGCAGGAGAATTTCCCCAACCGTCCGATCCGCATCGTCATCCCTTATGCGGCGGGCAGCGTCGCCGACGTATTCGCGCGCATCGTGGCGCAGAACATGAGTGCACAGTGGAACGGCGCCTCGATCGTCGTCGAATCCAAATCCGGCGCCAACGGCTCGATCGCCGCCGAAGAGGTCGCCCGCTCGGCGCCCGATGGCTATACGTGGCTGCTGGTGACCACCTTCTTCACCGCGAGCCCGTCGCTCTACACCAATCTGCGCTGGGATCCCTTGCGCGATTTCGCGGCCGTGGGCCAGATCTGCCGGGCGCCGAATTTCTTCGTGGTGCCGACCAGCCTGCCGGTGAAGTCGGTTGCCGAATTCGTCGCGCTCGCCAAGGCAAAGCCCGGGACCTTGAACTACAGCCATCCCGGCAAGGGCTCGACCGGGCATCTCGGCTTCGAGCTGTTCAAGCGGCTCGCGGGCATCGACGTCACCGGCGTCGGCTATCGCGGCTATCCGCAGATGGTGCCGGACATCGCGTCGGGCCTGATCACGGCGACCTTCCTGTCCGCCAACCAGGCGCTGGGACAGGTGCAGACCGGCGCAATCCGGATCATCGGCACCATCAATGACGGCCGCACCAAATATTTCCCCGATGTGCCGACCCTGGCGGAGCAGGGCTTTGCCGAGGCGCAGGTGACGCCCTGGTTCGGCGTGGTGTTGCCTGCGGCGACGCCGCAGCCGGTCGTCGAGCGCATCAGCAAGGCGCTGGACGTGGCCCTGGCGACGGCCGACGTGCGGGAGAAACTCGACACCGCCGGCTGCGAGCCCAAGAGCGCGCCACTCGCGCAATTTTCCGATATCATCAAGGCCGACGTCGCCTTGTGGGCCAAGGTGGTCAAAGAGGCCGGCATTACAGCCGATTGAAGCCTTTGTGACAGGCGGGCGAGATCCCGGACGAACCTTGCCGGAAATCCGCCCATGTCCGGGCTGAAAACTGATTTTACCGCTCCGCCGGGATGCCCCACGCGTGTTCCCGGGGGCGAAATCCGTCGTATATACTGGGTCTTTGAGGCCGGTTTTTTCAGTCATGTCAGCTATTTTTGCGTCAATTTTGTACCGAATTCGATCGTTTTCGCTCTCGATCGGCCAAATGACCTTTGGCAGCTTTTTGACGCTGCTCGCGGTCATCACGGCCACCAGCATGGCCAGCGTCATCGCCATCCGCCACATCGATTCGACGTTTGCGGAGCTACAGCGGCTGCAGGATGTCGGCGACCTCGCCGAGGAGATCGACCGCCGCATGAACGAGCTGCGGCTCGCGGCGCGGGATTTCGTCACCGATCCCGGCGCGCGATCGGGCCGGGTCACGGAAGCGGCCTCCGAACTCGGCACGCTGCTGAAGAAGACCCGGCTGGAGCTCGCACCCGAGCAGCAGACCATGATCGACGGCGTCACCCAGCGGCTCGCCAATTACCGCGACGGCATCGAGCGGGTCACCGAACTGATCGCGCGCCGGGCCGACCTGCTGGAGGCACTCCCGCCGGTCCGCGAGCGGTTCGAGGCGGCGATGACGGCGGTGCCGGACAGGGCCAACGCCCGCGCCGCGTTCCGCGCGCAGAACCAGATCTCGGCGGCCCTCTTGGCGCACGATCCCGCCGGCGCCGAACAAGCGGCGCGGCGGATGCGCGCGCTTGCGATCGACGATCCCGCGCTGCGTTCCGCGATCGACGCCTATGCCGATGCGATCGTGGCCGTTGCGGGGACCGAGGACGAGATCGGCCAACTCGACAAGGAGGTGCTGGGCACCGAAGGCCGCCTGATCGGCCGGGTGACCGAACTGCTACGCGAACTCAGCGCGCGGCGGGGGCGGGTGCTGTCGCATGATTTTGCGCGGACCCTGGCCGAGGCCAAATGGCAAAGCATCATCCTCGGCACCGTCGGCGTCCTGATCGGCATCTTCGCCGCCACCTTGGTGGTCCGCCACACCGTGCGCCCGCTGGCTAAGATCGCAACCTCGATCCGGGCGCTGGCCGCGGGCTACAAGGATGCGTCGATCCCGGATACCGACGTCAACAACGAGATCGGGGATATCGCCCGCGCCGCGGAGGTGTTCCGCCGCACGCTGATGGATGCCGATGCTGCGCGCGAAGCCGCCGTGCACGCGCTCGCCGAGCAGCGGCTCGCCGAGGAGAGCTATCGCAAACTGTTCGAAACCTCGATCGGCGGCATCTATGTCACGACCCCGTCGGGCGTGCTGCTCAACGCCAATCCGGCGCTGGCGCGGATCATGGGCCATGACACGCCACAGCAACTGATCGACGCGACCGGCGACATCGCGCAGACGGTCTACATTCATCCCGAAGCGCGCGAGGAATTCAAACTCCTGATGCAGCGCCATGGCATGGTGCGCGAGTTCGAGTATCAGGTCCGCCGGCACGACGGCGATATACTCTGGCTCTCCGACAGCGCCACCGCCGTGCGCGACGACAAGGGCGAGGTGGTCCGTTACGAAGGCACGGTGCGCGACATCACCGACCAGAAGCGCGCCGAGGACGCCATCGCCGAGGGACGCAGGCTGTTGCAGCAGGTGATCGACACGGTGCCCGCCGTGATCAACGTCAAGGACCGAAACCTCAGCTACGTGCTGATGAACCGCTACATGGCCGGCATCTTCAACATCGAACCCGCCGAAGCGCTCGGCCGCACCACCACCGACCTGATGTCGCGCTACGGGGCGAGGAAAACCGACGAGAACGACCAGCGTGTCATCAAATCGCGCACAGGGCTCGGCTTCTACGAAGAGGAATACCAGGACGCGGCCGGCACCATGCGGCATTGGCTCGTCAACAAGATGCCATTGCTCGATAGCGATGGCGAAATCGAACGCATCGTCACGGTCGCGCTCGACATCGGCGAACGCAAACGCGGCGAGCAGGAAATGCGCAAGGCGAGGGACGCGGCCGAGACCGCGTTGCGCAATCTGCGCGAAACCCAGGCTTCGCTGATCGAGGCGGAAAAGCTCGCGGCGCTGGGCCGGCTGGTCGCGGGCGTCGCCCATGAGGTCAACAATCCCGTCGGCATCAGCCTGACGGTCGCCTCCGCGCTGGAGCGCAAGGTCGCGAACTTCACCGATGAAGTCGCGCGCGGCGATCTGCGCCGCTCGAGCCTGAATGATTTTCTCGCGACCAGCCGCGATGCCTCGTCGCAACTGGTCACCAATCTCAATCGTGCGGCCGAACTGATCCAGTCGTTCAAGCAGGTCGCCGCCGACCGCAACTACTCCGATCAGCGCAGCTTCGATCTGGCCGACTTGACCGAGCAGGTGGTGATGAGCCTGCGGCCGGGCTTGCGGAAGCACAATCTGACGCTCAACGTCGAATGCCAGCCCAATCTCATCATGAACAGCTATCCCGGGCCTTACGGCCAGGTGCTGACCAACCTGTTCCTCAATGCTGTCGCGCACGCGTTTCCGGGTGGCGGTCCTGGGCTGGTCGACATCCAGGCGCGCGAATCAGGCAAGGACAATGTCGAGATCATCTTTGCGGACAATGGCTGCGGCATGAGCCTCGACGTCCGCCGCCGCGCCTTCGATCCGTTCTTCACCACCCGCAGGGATCAGGGCGGTACCGGGCTCGGCCTGCATATCGTCTACAGCATCGTCACCAACCGCCTCGGCGGCCGGCTCGACCTCGATTCCGAGCCGGGCGGCGGTACCCGAGTCCAGATCATCCTGCCGCGGGTCGCACCGCTGGAGCAGGCCGCAGAATAGAAATCGGTATAGTAGTCAGTCGAGATCGGCGAGCTTGCGCAGCGTGGCGCCGAAAATCTGGCTGGCCTTGCCGACCAGCGCCGTTCCGTTCATGACCCCCTGCGTATCCGTGAAGGTTCCGGAAACGCCGACGCCGACCGGGGTCGCGCCGCCGAACAGCGGATTCGCATCGGGACTGGAGGTGTGGCGCTGCACCAGGACTTCGCCCTTGAAGGTGTCGTCCTTCACCGTGTAGGTGCCGGTGTAAAACAGGTAAGCATCACCCCCGACGATCTTGCCGTCGCGGAACACGACCACGCCGCTGCCCTTGCCGGAGCGCCCATCCTGCAGGCTGACGTGAATCGAATACAGCCCGTTCTTCATGATGCCCCGATGCCGGCCGCCGTCGCCCACGGAAGCAGGTTCCTCATCATGCCAAAGGCTGACATTCCGCGCAACGTGGCAGGTTGACCGAATGCAGATTGTTGTCCTCGGCGCGCATACAATGCGACACGAAATCGAGAGCGAATCACAACGACAAAAATTTGGCCCGCTTAATGCATAGCTATTGTCGCACCCGGGGGTAGGTGCAGGAGCAAGATGACATGAGCAATTGGATCGCTTCCGGCGGCCTTGCGCCGCATCAATGCAGTCAAGCGTACCCTTCGAAGAACTTGAATAGTCATTCGGAAATTCAAGCTGCGGGGCGCTGGAGAACGCCGCTGCGAATCACCTGTGCGGCACTTCTTCTGGCGGCGGTGTCGCCGCAAAGCTATGCCCGCGACCGCGGTCAGTTCGGCAGCTCCACTCCTGAAATGAAGGCGTGGTTCGACAGCCTGCGGAGCGGCAAGGGTCCGTGTTGTTCGGACGCCGACGGCAGCGCCGTCAGCGATGTGGATTGGGAAACCCATGAAGGACATTACCGCGTGCGACTCGACGGCCAGTGGGTCGACGTGCCCGACGAAGCCGTGATCACGGAACCGAATCGGATCGGCCGGACCATGGTCTGGCCGATCCGCGGTTATCTCGGGTTGACGGTGCGCTGCTTCCTTCCCGGCAGCATGACGTAAAGCACGCGCGTCACGCATACTTCTTGTCGCGCTCCAAAAGCTCGATCGAGATGCCTTGCGGGCCGCGGATGAAACAGATGCGGACGCCCGGCCGGATCGTGGTCGGCTCCTTGGTGAACTCGACGCCCTTGGCCTTGATCTCGGCGGCGACCGCATCGATATCCTTCACCGTCAGCCCGAAATGATCGAGTCCCTGATAGGGGGTGGTGGGCGGCGTATTGACGCCGTCGCCCGCCGTTACCGGCGCGATGAACACGTTGGCGCCGCCGAGCTTGACGTCGATGCGCCCGGGACCGCGGATGATGACCCCGCCGAGAACGTCTTGCAGCCAACTCGCGGTCGCCTCCGGATCGGGGCTGCGCAGGTGAACATGATCCCAGGTGACGATCGGCATTTGTCGGCTCTCCCATCGGCTCTCGCGGGCATCGCCGGTCGCGTCGCCCGTCCATTGGCCGCGATGCTCGCGCGGCAGGCGGATGTTAAAGCATGGCCCGCAAGGCCTGCGAACCGGTTTTTCCTCGGGTTTTCCTTGGCCGACAAGCGCCAATGCAGGTAGGCACCAAGTGTCAGCGCGGAAATCATGCTCAAACATTAGGCTGTGGTGCGATGATGCTTCACCCTGAGGTCGTTGCACCCGGATGGTTGCGCCGCGGCACGGGCATCCGCGCCCTCCAATTGTCGCGTTCGGATGGAACCATGGCGGCGCCCGTTCATTGATGTGCGCGCGGCCGACCGCGCGGTTGTGGCGCCGCCATGAGCACTGAACTCCACCATATCGAACGGGGACGGCTTGCAGGGGTGCGCGGTTTTTCGGATCGCCTCGGGCGGGCGGGACCGCGCTATCTCAAGCCGGGACTGCTCGGCCTGCCGGTGCTGCTGATCATCGGATTGGCGGCGTGGTTCATCTGGTCCGCTTTTGACAGCGACAGCGCCGAGAGCGAACCGGCGCAGTCCTCGACCGCTGCGATCGAAACCGCCGCCCCGCCAGTGACGGCTGCCTATGCACCGGCTCTGGCAGCCGAAGTGCCGCCGATCAACGGCCTCAGCATTTCCTCGCAATCCTGGCGCAGGGGCGGGCTCGGGTCGAAGGCGCTCGTCACCTTTACGCTGCGCAACAACAACGACTACGCGGTCAAGGATATCGAATTGGTCTGCGCCTTTGCGCGCCAAGACGGAAGCCATCTGACCGATCGCAAGCGGGTCATTCCCGACACCGTCAATATGAAGAGCCGCAAGACCTTCGCCCGCGTGCTGGTCGGCTTCGTCAATGTTAGTGCGAGCCGGGCCAAGTGCACGCCGGTTGCGGCGAACCGGTCGTAACACCCTAGATCGCGGCAAATTTACGTTACTTGTTGAACCGTGAGGCGCTTCACGGAACCAAATGATATATGGCCGGTTAGGCGAATGATCCGTGCGTGGGCGCGGTAAAGCGGTGTGGGATATGCCTTTGCTTCGGTATTTTGTCTTTGTTGGTGGGGCGTTGCTCGCACTGTTGTTCTTCTGTGATGCGGTTCTGCCGCAGGTTCCGTTGCCCGTTAACCTGGTGTCGGGTTCCGATCGTCCGGCCATCCGTATTCGCTCGGACCGGAAGTGGCCGGAGCGGGTCGTGTTCGATACCACCATACCTTCGATCGCGCCGGTGACGGTCGCGGCGGCTCAGGCTGCTCCCGTCCCGCCGGCGATCGCTGAAGCCTCGGCCAAGGCCCGGGTCCGCGAAGCGTTCGCCCAGATCCCGTCCGGACATTCCGAGCCGAACCAAACCGGCGCCAAGGTCGCGGCCGCGACCAAGGTTGCGGCGATGCCTGCGGGCGAACCGAACAAGGCCGAGCTGAAGCAACCGCAACCCAAGCGCAAGGTCGCCAAGGCCCGTCCCGCGGGCCGTCCGGTCATGCTGGTCGCCCAGCAGCCCCATTTCGGGCTGTTCGACACGACCTGGTAAGCGGCCAGGTTCCTTAAAAGGTCCCCTAACAGCCGCGGCAGATGCTTTTGATCCTGTTGGTCAACAACCTTTCGCGCTCGTCCGAGGCCGCCTTGGCATAGGCGTCGTTGCCGTGGCTGCGGTCGCCGGCGAATTGCGCCCGGTGCGGGCCATGACCGCCACGGCCAAATCCATGGCCGCCGCGCGCCTGCGCCGAATGCGCGCATGTAGCGATGAGAGCGGCCAAGCCGATTGCAAATGCTGCACGCCGAGCCATCTTGTTTGTCCTAGTTGATTTGTATTGGCGATACGTTGCGGCGGCATAGCCGTAAGTCCCGGCGAAATCGGGGCAGCGTGGCTTGCCGTCAAAGCGTGGCTTGCCGTCAAATGGCTTTCATCATCTGCTTTCATCCTCCGCTTCACGCTTGATCTCACGCAAACGAAAGTTGGCGGAACGCCTGGCGTGGCCGGCGATTTTGCAAAGAGCTCACGTCCTGTTGGGAAGGCCAGCGGCATGTCGAAAGTTCCAAGCATCGCGATCTCACCGGAGAAGGTCTTCTTCATCATCTCCAAGGCTCACCAGTCCGACATGGAGGCGTCCGAGCCGGAGCTGATGGCGGATTTCGAGGACGACGATGCCGGCGAAGGGCGCGTCGGCAAGGATACCGACCTCACCGAGCTTTCCGGATTTATCGGTGAGTTGAATGTCGACGAGCAGATCGATCTGGTCGCGTTGATGTGGCTGGGTCGCGGCGATGGCGATCTCGACAATTGGAGCGACTTGCGCAGCCAGGCCGCCGAGGCCCACAACAATCGCACCGCGGCCTATCTGACCGGCACGCCGATGTTCGCCGACTACCTGGAGGAGGCGATGTCGATGTTCGGCCTGTCGCCGGAGGATTTCGAAGAGGGCATCTGATCCGGCAATGCGCTTTCCGTCCGCGCAACAGGGTGCGCTGAATCGCATCAGCCGCAGGCGAAAATCTCATCGGTCGGAAACTTGCCGGAGATCAGCTCAGGGCCGTTTGCACCGACGCGGAACATGTCTTGGATGTGCCAGTGATCAACGTGCGGTTCCATGGCGATCACCATGCCTTCTTCCAGCCGGCGCGGATTGCCGCGCGAGATCACGGGTTCCTGCTGGTGCCACCAGGCGCCGACGCTGTGGCCGGCGAGCATCGAGGTGTAGGTCATGCCCGCGTCCGCGAAACGCTCGACGATGAACTGATAGACCTCGCCCGCGGTCCGTCCCGGCAGCAGCATGTCATTGCCCGCGCGATAGATGTCGCGGATGACGGCATATTGCCGGCGCTGCTCCGCGCTCGGCTGGCCGACCACCGCGCAACGCGACTGGTGGCCGGGATAGCCCTTCACATAGGCGACATAGTCGGTGCGGATGGCGTCACCGGCCGCGAACGCGAAATCGCTTTCGCCGGCATATTGCACAATGTTGCGCTCGGAGTTGAGAATGCCATGGGTGAACTCCGACCCGTGCGCCAGGCAATAGCCAGTCAACGCGGCGTGCAGCTCGCGCTCGCGCATGCCGGGGCGGGCGGTCGGGAAGCAGGCGAGGAAGGCGTCGTCGAGCATGTCGGCGCCGCGCTTCAGCGCCGCCAGCTCGGCTGGTGTCTTCACGGCGCGGACGTGGTCCATCAGCGCGGTGGAGTCGAAGGTTTGCAGGCGCGGCAGCTTGATTCGCAACATGTCCCAATCGGCCGCACTGATGAAATTGGTT
>Ga0137412_10003434_pt1 | contig 12640 bp, 10 predicted proteins | sample CZODoug2_1_16fun_FD_122160 | JGI IMG/M metagenome (GOLD analysis project Ga0137412, IMG submission 122160) | Vadose zone soil fungal communities from Angelo Coast Range Reserve, California, USA - CZODoug2_1_16fungal (Hybrid Assembly) | ecosystem: Environmental > Terrestrial > Soil > Vadose zone...
CCCTTGGCGCGCTTGTAGCGCGCCACCACGTCGCCCATCGTGTAGTTGCGCACATGGCCCATGTGGATGCGCCCCGACGGATAGGGGAACATCTCCAGCACGTAGTATTTCGGCCGCGGATCCTCGTTGCGGGTCGCGAAGATCGCCCGCTCGTCCCAGAATTTCTGCCAACGCGCCTCCGCGTCGCGGGCGTTGTAGCGCTCGGTGGTCATCGACTTGCAGTCATTGAATGGTTGCCGTCCGGCGTCAAATATGTGCGCCGACTAGGACATGAAAGCCGGCGGCCGGTCAACGGCTTGGACGGAATTCCGGCGTCACGCCGCCGGCATCAGGACGTCCTGGGCGGCGCAGATCGTGTTGCGGCCGCCGCGCTTGGCGGCGTAGAGGCTGCCGTCGGCGGCTCCGAGCAGGTCCTCCGGGCTGTTCGCCGCGCTCGGCGTCAGCGCCGCGACCCCGATGCTGACCGTGACGTGGCCGCAGGGCGCGAAGCGGTGCGCGATCGCCAGCGCCGCCACCGTGTGGCGCAGGCGCGCGGCGGTTTCCAGCGCTGCCGCGAGGTCGGTGTCGGGCAGCAGCACCACGAACTCCTCGCCGCCATAGCGGGCCACGAAATCGCCGTTCTGGGTCGCGGCCGCCGCCAGCGTGTCGGCGATCACGCGCAGGCACTGATCGCCTTCGAGATGGCCGTAATTGTCGTTGAACAGCTTGAAGTGATCGACGTCGATCATCATCAGGGCGACCGGCCGCTTGAGCTCCGCGGCGCGCTGCCACTCCGTTTGCAGGCGCGCATCGAAGCTGCGCCGGTTGGCGAGGCCCGACAGGCCGTCGATCGACGCCAGCGCCTCGAGGTGGCGGTTGGCGGCACGCAATTCGCGGTCGCGCTCCGCGAGCTTGATCGCCATGTCGGTGAGCGCGGCGGCGAGCGGGACGAATTCCGGCGCGAGCTTGCCGCGATTGGGGCGCGCGTCGAGGTCGCCGCGGCCGATGCGCGCCGCCGTGCGGGCGAGCGCCCGGATCGGCTCGACGATCAGCTGCTCGCCCCCATACCAGGCGGCCAGCAAAGTGAGGATGCCGAACAGCGCAAGCTGCAGATAGGCGATGCCGATCTCGCGATCGATGCGGCGCAGCGCTTCCGCCTCGTCGAGGCCGATCAGGATGCGCGCATCGGTGCCGGCAAGCCGCGTGAAGCCGAAAATGCGCCGGACGCCGTCGAAGTCCGCCGCCGTCACGCCGCCGTCGGAGCGCCCGAAGACCTCGCGAAACAGCGGATGATCGGCGAAATTCTGTCCGCGCTCGCGCTGCTGGGGGAATTCCGCCAGCACGGTCCCGTTGCGGTCGAGCAGCAGCGCGGTCGCGCCGGGGCGCGCCTCGACCAGGGGCGAAAGCCGCCCGACCCATTGCAGGTCGATCGCCGCCACGATGATCGCATTGACATTGTCGTCTGTTCCGAGCGCCGGGTAGGCCGCCATGACGGCCGGCTGATTGGCGGTGCGCTCGATCAGGTAATCGCTGAGCACGAAACCCCAGCTGCGGCGCGCCTCCTGGATATAGGGACGGTCCGAGACGTCGATGCCGACCGCGCGCGCGCGGGTCGAGCAGATGAGGCGGTCGTCCGGTCCGGCCACCGACAGCGCGCGGATCCACGGCACGTCGAGCGCGAAACCGGCCAGGAAGGCGGCGCAGTCCTGCCCGCTGCGGGCGAGCGTCGCATAGCTGCGCGCCACCACCGCCAGCACGGAGCGCGTCGCATCGATCATCTCGACCTGGGCGTCGGCGCCGCGCTTGGCGAGATCGAGCATGTCTTTGGACGTCATCTCGATCCGCTCGGTCCGGCCCGCCTCGAGCAGGCGGACGCGGTCGAACGTGAGCGGCACCACGGCGAGCAGCGCGAGCAGCATGAGGCGCGCGCGGATGCTCAGGCGCGGCATGGTGGTTTTGCTCATGGGGCGGCCGGGGATTTTTTCGAGCTTCATTGTTGTTCCACCCCTCGGCGCAGTGTACCGGGACGGGGGTGAAGATCCTTTTGGCGGGACCCGTAAAATTTGAGCTAGTGTCCCGATTCCGAAGTTCGCAAGCATTCGCCGCGGTCTCTGAGCGAACTTCGGAATCGAAAGGACACTAGCAACATTATGATGCTAGTGCCGCTTTTGAACCCGAAGTTCGCAACCGTGCACGCCGCGAAATCGTGCGAACTTCGGGTTCGCGGCACTAGTCCCGGCGCACAACGAGTTTCGATGAGGCCGTCAGTGGAAGATTCACCTCGCGGGTCGCCGGCGGAGCGGCTGGCGGATGTCCGTCGCAGAATCGCGCAAGCCTGCCTGGAGGCCGGCCGCGATTCCGCCGCCGTCACCCTGGTGGCGGTATCGAAGACCTTCGCGGCCGACGCGATCGCGCCCGTCATCGGCGCCGGCCAGCGCGTGTTCGGCGAGAATCGGGTGCAGGAAGCCAAGGCCAAGTGGCCTGCCCTCACGGCGCGGTTTGCGGATATCGATCTGCATCTGATCGGCCCGCTGCAGTCCAACAAGGCCAGGGAGGCGGTGGCGCTGTTCGGCGCCATCCATGCGGTCGACCGGCCGAGCCTGTGCGCGGCGCTCGCCAAGGAGATCGAGAAGCAGGCCCGGCATCCGCAGCTGTTCGTGGAGATCAACACCGGCGCGGAGCCGCAGAAGGCCGGGATCCTTCCCGAGGCCGCCGATGCCTTCCTGCGCGAATGCCGAGAGACCTATGGGCTCGGGATCCAGGGGCTGATGTGCATACCCCCGCTCGACGAGCCCCCTGCCCCGCATTTCGCCCTCACCGCCAAGATCGCGGCCCGCAACGGGCTCACGCTCCTGTCGATGGGCATGAGCGCCGACTACGAGACCGCGATCCGGTTCGGCGCCACCCATGTGCGGGTCGGCAGCGCGATTTTCGGGGAGCGAGGGTAAGCCCAAGCCCCGGCCTCATGGTGAGGAGCCGCGCGTAGCGCGGAGTCTCGAACCATGCGGCCGGCCGCCCAAGCCGCCCATCCTTCGAGACGCCCGCCTTCGCTTCGCTTCGGCGGGCTCCTCAGGATGAGGAGGGATGAAATCATGGATCAGTTCAATGGCTTAAATTACTGAATCACAATTCGGGTCTTGGGCCCTGCCCGCTCCAGCAGCCACCGCAGCCGTGGCATCGCCAGCGCCACGCAGCCCGCGGTCGGCCGGAAACCCGGCCGGGCCACGTGGATGAACACCGCGCTGCCGCGCCCGGCCACCCGCGGCCGGGAATTGTGGTCGATCTCGACGATATAGTCGTAGAGCCGGTCATCGCGCCAAAGCCGGTCGCCGGCGGCGTCGCGCGCGCGCCGGAACGGCTGATTATACCGCCGGTCGGCCGGGTCCTCGCACCAGGCGGCCTCGCGGGTGATCGCGCGCACCGGCAGCCGGGTGCGCGGCCGCGGGGCGCGGTCGGGCCGCCACCACAGGCGGACCAGACGGAAGTCCCCGCGCGGGGTACCGCCGTCGCCCTCGCGCTTGTTGGCCCTGACGCCCGAGCGCCCAAGCGCCACGGGAATCGCCAGGGAGCCGGCCGTGAGCCAGCCTTGGGCGCGGTTGCCGGGGCGGGAGCGAACCCGCAGAGCCGAAAAAGTCATGCGATTCATCGCTCCGTTATAGCGAATTTTCCCGGCAAACGACGCAAGCCCAATGCGGTCAACCACTTGCTCTTTTACGCCTGCATGCTCTATTGCGCCCAACGCCGCGCAGTCGGCGGCCCCACAGGCCAGAACCGATGTCGAATGCACGCAAGATACTGATCGTCGACGACGACAACGAGCTGCGCGACGCGCTGGTCGAGCAACTGTCGCTGCACGAGGAATTCGAGGCGGTGGCCGCCGACACCGGCTCCAAGGGCGTGCAGGCCGCCAAGGCCGGCCAGATCGACCTCGTGATCATGGATGTGGGCCTGCCCGACATCGACGGGCGCGAGGCGGTCCGCATCCTGCGCAAGAACGGCTTCAAGGCGCCGATCATCATGCTGACCGGCCACGACACCGATTCCGACACCATCCTCGGCCTCGAATCGGGCGCCAACGATTACGTCACCAAGCCGTTCCGTTTCGCGGTCCTGCTCGCCCGCATCCGCGCGCAACTGCGCCAGCACGAGGCGAGCGAGGACGCGGTCTTCACCATCGGGCCCTACACGTTCCGTCCGAGCTCGAAGCTTCTGATGAGCCCGAAGGGCAACAAGGTGCGGCTGACCGAGAAGGAAACCGCGATCCTGCGTTATCTCTATCGCGCCGGCCAGCGCCCGGTTTCGCGCGAGGTGCTGCTGCAGGAGGTCTGGGGTTACAATTCCGGCGTCACCACCCATACGCTGGAGACCCATATCTACCGGCTGCGTCAGAAGGTCGAGAAGGACGCGGCCTTGCCGGCGATCCTGGTCACCGAAACCGGCGGGTACAAGTTGGTGCCCTAGGTTTCGCACCAATCATGAGCATCGAGGAAGATATCGCGTTTCTGGAGCGGGTGCCGAGCTTCGCCATGCTCGGACGCGATGCGTTGCGGATCCTGGCGATCGGCGCCGAGAGCCGCTACGTGCATGGCGGCGAGGTGCTGTTCACGGCGGGCGAGCCGGCCGACGCCGGCTACCTGGTCCAGGAAGGCTCCTTCATCCTCACGGTCGACAATACCGATGCGAGCACCGCCGAGGTGACGGTGGTGCGCGGCGCGCTGTTGGGCGAGCTCGCGCTGCTCACCGAGACGACGCGCCCGGTCACCGCCACGGCGGCCGAGCCCTCGACCGTGATCCGCGTGCCGCGCGGCCTGTTCCTCAAGATGCTGGAAGGCTTTCCCGACGCCGCGCTGCGGCTGCGCGATTACATCGCGGCGCGCACCGACCAGGCGACGCGCGACATGGTCGAGCTGCGCGGCGTGCTCGACCCGGATGCGCGGCGGTAGACTTGACCCCGCAGGTTTGCAGGCCGTGGAGACAGCGCGTTTCCGATCACGGTCACGCTCGCCCGCTCACAGCTCGACTTTCACCGTCACCGGCACGTGGTCCGACGGGCGCTCCCAGCCGCGCGCCTGGCGGCGGATGTTCAGCGCCGAAACCTCGCCGGCGAGCGCCGGGCTCACCCAGATGTGGTCGAGCCGCCGCCCGCGGTCGGCCGCCGCCCAATCGGCCGCGCGGTAGCTCCACCAGGTGTAGAGCTTCGCCGGCTCCGGCACGAAGGCGCGCATCGCGTCGAACCATGCGCCGGAATTCTGCGCCTCGTTGAGCTTCTGGCATTCGACCGGCGTGTGCGACACCACCTTGAGCATCTGCTTGTGGCTCCAGACGTCGTGCTCGAGCGGCGCCACGTTGAGATCGCCGACCAGGATCGCGCGCGCATTCGCGGCCGGGCGCAGCTCGGGCGCGCCCCGCATCTCGTCCAGGAAGGCGAGCTTGTGGGCGAATTTCACGTTGGTGTCGGGATCGGGCTCGTCGCCGCCCGCCGGCACATAGAAATTATGCAGCGTCGTGGGGTCGCGCAGGCCGGCCTTCTCGCCCAGCGTCACCGAGATATGCCGGCAATCGGTCTTGCTGCAGAAGTTGCGCAGGCTGGTGGAATCGAACGGCAGGCGCGAGAGCACCGCGACGCCGTGATAGCCCTTCTGGCCGTTGAGGGCGACGTGCGTATAGCCCAGCCGCGCGAATCGCTTGAGCGGAAACTTGTCGTCCGGACATTTGGTTTCCTGCAGGCAGAGCACGTCCGGCCGCTCGGCCTTGATGAAACGCGACACCAAGTCGATGCGAAACCGCACCGAATTGATGTTCCAGGTCGTGATCGTGATGTGCATCGCTTTATGGTGACGTGTGACCGCGGGCCCCGACGGAATATAGGCATCTATCGCGATTCGTCATCGCCCGCGCAAGCGGGCGATCCAGTAGGCCGTGCCGGGGCAGCCGGATTGCCCGCTTGCGCGGGCAATGACGATCGAGGACGAGCCTCACCGCGGGTCGGGGCGATCCGAATAGGTGATCTTGAACAGGTTCGGATCGAGCTTCTTGGTGGTGTCCAGGTTGTAGACCGCGACCGTGGTGTCGAAGCCCTGCGGGTCGGTCACCGTCCATTGCCGCAACTGGAAATCCTTCGCGCCGACCATCAGCATCAGCCGGCTGGTGCCGATCAGGGTCTGGGTTTCCTCGATCACGACGGTGACGAAGGTGTCGTCGGCCGACACCGAGACCAGGTTGGTGTCGCGCAGGAGGTCGATACGGTCCGACAAGAGGAAGCGCAGCGGCGTCTGCGACAGCGAAAAAAGCTGCTGCGTGTCGAGCTTGCGGTCGCGCACCACCACCGAGTGGCCGTCCGCCACCACGTCGACCGGGCTCGGCGGGTTGTATTCGAACCGCACCTTGCCGGGCTTCTGGATGAAGAACTGTCCTTCGGTGCGCTGGCCGTCCGGCCCGACCTGCACGAAGTCGCCGACCAGGGTCTGCAGGCCCGACAGATATCCGCTCACCCGGTCGACCAGGGCGCGCTGGGTGGCGTCGAACCCGCCCGTGGGGCGCGGCGCCGCGCCCGGGCTCGTCGTCGCGGCCGGTCCGACCGGGGCCAGGGGCCGCGGCGGCTGATTGGGGGATTGGGCCGGCTTCTTGGGCGCGGGCGCCGGCACCGGGACATTCTGCGCGACCGCGATCGGCGTCGCGCCGATCATCAAGGCCGCCACCAGCGCGGCCACTCCCGCCTTCCGCATCACCATCTCCGCTGCGCCCCGTATTCCCGCCGCAGAAAATGCGACCAATCACCGACTCTCGAGCGATTTTCGATCCAACCCCATCGGAAAACGCCCGGCGCACGGTTAGTGGCGTCGTGTGGCGATTTCGCGGCCCTGATTCGCCGCCCCGCCATACTGCGCTAGAATCGTTCTTCCTCGTCGCCGCCGACCAGGATTTCGCGCTTCCCGGCGTGGTTGGCGGCCCCGACGATCCCCTCGTTCTCCATCCGCTCCATGAGCGATGCGGCCCGGTTGTAGCCGATCTGCAGGCGGCGCTGGATATAGCTGGTCGAGGCCTTGCGGTCGCGCGTCACGATCTGGACCGCCTGGCTGTAGAGATCGCCGCCCTCGGTCTGGCCCATGCCGGTCGCGTCGAACACGGCGCCGTCCTCTTCCCCTTCCAGGGTGTCGGCCGTGACGGCCTCGTGATATTGCGGCGCGCCCTGCGTCTTGAGGTGACGCACGACCTTCTCGACCTCGTCGTCGGACACGAAGGGGCCGTGGACGCGGCTGATGCGCCCGCCGCCCGCCATGTAGAGCATGTCGCCCTGGCCGAGCAGCTGCTCGGCGCCCTGCTCGCCGAGAATTGTGCGGCTGTCGATCTTGGAGGTGACCTGGAAGGAGATGCGGGTCGGGAAGTTCGCCTTGATGGTGCCCGTGATGACGTCGACCGAGGGGCGCTGCGTCGCCAGGATCACGTGGATGCCGGCCGCGCGCGCCATCTGGGCGAGGCGCTGGATCGCGCCCTCGATGTCCTTGCCGGCCACCATCATGAGGTCGGCCATCTCGTCGACGATCACCACCAGATAGGGCAGGGGCTCGAGATCGAACTCCTCCTTCTCGTAGATCGCCTCGCCGGTCTCGCGGTCGTAGCCGGTATGCACCGTGCGGGTGAGCGCTTCGCCCTTGGTCTTGGCGTCGGCGAGGCGCGCGTTGTAGCCGTCGATGTTGCGCACGCCGAGCTTCGACATCTTGCGATAGCGGTCCTCCATCTCGCGCACCGCCCATTTGAGCGCCACCACGGCCTTCTTGGGATCGGTGACGACCGGGGTGAGCAGATGCGGGATGCTGTCGTAGGAGGACAATTCCAGCATCTTCGGATCGACCATGATGAGCCGGCACTGGTTCGGGCTGAGCCGGTACAACAGGCTCAGGATCATGGTGTTGATGGCGACCGATTTGCCCGAGCCGGTGGTGCCGGCGATCAGGAGATGCGGCATGCGGGCGAGATCGACGATCACCGCCTCGCCGCCGATGGTCTTGCCGAGGCAGAGCGGCAGCTTGGCGTTCGAATTATTGTAGTCTTCCGACGCCAGGAGCTCGCGCAGATAGACCTTCTCGCGCGTCGGGTTGGGCAGCTCGATGCCGATCGCGTTGCGGCCCGACACCACCGCGACGCGCGCCGACACGGCGCTCATCGAGCGCGCGATGTCGTCCGCCAGCCCGATCACGCGCGACGACTTGATCCCGGGCGCGGGCTCGAGCTCGTAGAGCGTGACCACCGGCCCCGGGCGCGCATTGATGATCTCGCCGCGCACGCCGAAATCGGACAGCACGCTTTCGAGCGCGGTGGCGTTCTCCTGCAGGGTCTCGGCGCTCGGCGCGAAGCGCTCGATCGCCTTGGCGGCCGACAGCAGCCCGAGCGCCGGCAGCACGTAGCCGCCGGTCGATTTGCGCGGGGCCGCGCGCGCCACGCTTTTCGCCGCCTTGGGCGGCGTGATCCGCAGCGACGATCCTTCCTTGTCTTCCTCCTCCTCGTCTTCCGCGTCGTCGCCGTCGCCCTCGGGCGGCTGCGATCCGGACGGCGGCAGGATCCGGGGCTCGACCCGCGCGCGGGCGGGGCGCGCCTCCTCCTCGGCCGAGGCGCGGAATGCGAAGAGCGCGGCGAACATGCGCGCGACATGCGCCTTGATGCTCAAAAGCCCATGCACCAGCCAGCCGAGCGCGATCGCGATCACGCCGACCGACCCGTCGGACGAGTCGTCCTCCTCGGTATCGTCGGTTTCGTCATCGGCCGGCGCATGGAAGCCGACGCCGGACGCGACCGCGACCACGAAAAGGGTCGCCAGCCCGAACACGACCGCGATGGTGAAGCGCGGCGTGCCCGACAGCACGCCGCCCGCCACATAGGCGGGCAGGCGCAGCAGCGTATCGCCGACCACCCCGCCGAGACCGGTCGGCAGCGGCCAGTGGGCGGCGCGCGTGAGGCAAGCCGCGAAGCCGGCGGCGAGCGGCGCGCCGAGGACCCACAGGATGAGCCGCAGGCGCTGGCGGTCGAGGCGCCGATGGGTGAACAGCCGCCAGCCCCAGCACGCGATCGGCAACACGATCGCCACCGCGGCCAGCCCGAACAATTGCATCAGCAGATCGGCCGTGACCGCGCCCCAGGTGCCGAGCAGGTTGTGGGCGGGGGCGCCGGTGGCATGGCTCAGGCTGGGATCCCGCACCGACCAGGTCGCGAGCGCGGCCGTCGCGATCGCGGCGAGGCCGATCAGCGCGAGGCCGCCGGCCTCGCGCACGCGCCGCCGCAGCGCGGCGCTCAGATCGTCGGGCAGGAACGCACTGGCGTCGAAGCCGCGATGCAGGGACGAGATGGCCACGCGCGCTCCTCTCTTTATCTGAGCACGGACACGATGCGGTGAAGCGCCTCGGCCGTTGTTTCCGTGTCATGCACCATGGCGACGCGGATGTAATCCGCGCCGGGATTGCTGCCGTCGGCCTGGTCGCGCGCGCAATAGCGTCCGGGCAGCACCCGCACGCCGGCGTCGCGCCACAGCTTGGCGGCCGCCGCTTCGCTTCCGCCTTGCCGGGCCACGTCGAGCCACAGGAAGAAGCCGCCCGCCGGGCGCTTGTAGCCGTAGCGGTCGCCGATGATCTGATCGGCGAGGTCGAATTTCATGCGGTAGAGGTCGCGGTTGACCTCGACATGCTGTTCGTCCTCATAGGCCGCGATCGCGACATGCTGCGCCGGGATCGGGACCTGCGGCGCCGCGACGTTGCGCAGCTCGAGAAACTTTCCGACGAAGCGGCGGTCGCCGGCCGCGAAGCCGACGCGCAGCCCCGGCAGGTTGGAGCGCTTCGACAGCGACTGGAACAGCACCACGTTCTCGAAATCATCGCCCGCCGCCTGCAGGATGCCGGACGGTTGCGCGGTGGTATAGATTTCCGAGTAGCACTCGTCGCTGAACACCAGGAAACCGTGGCGGCGCGCCATCTCGGTGACGCGGCGCAGATAGGCGAGGTCGGCGACCGCGCCTTGCGGGTTGGACGGCGAGGCGAGATAGAAGGCGACCGTGCGGGCGAGCACGTCGGGCGCGAGCGCGTCGAGGTCGGGCAGGAAGCCGGTCGCCCGGGTGGTCGGCAGATAGATCACCTCGCAATCGGCCGCGACGGCGCCGGCCGAGTAGGCCGCATAGAACGGATTGGGGACCAGGATCGCGGGCCGGCCGGCACGCGCCGGCACGTAACTTCGCGCCGCGATCGCGCCCAGGAAGAGCCCTTCGCGCGAGCCGTTGAGGACGATGACCTCGCGCTCGGGATCGGGCGGACGGGCGAGCCGGTAGCGGCGGGCCGTCCAGGCGGCGGCGGCGGCCCGGAAGTCCGGGATTCCCTCGTTGCGCGGATAGCGACCGAAGTCGCCGATATGCGCCGCCATGACGGGCGCGACGAAACCCGGCACCGGATGCTTGGGCTCGCCGAGACCGAGGTCGATCGCGGGCATGCCGGGCTCGACGCCGGCAATGAGCTCGGCCAGCCGCACGAACGGCGAGCGCGTGTCGACCGGCCGGCCGGCCGAGGGCCTGGGCTCGTGCCTCGGCTCGCGCTTCGGCTCGTTCTTGGGCTCGCGTGCGACGCTGGTCATGACATCTACATGCGCGACGGCTCGCGCCGCCGCAAGTTACAAGGGCGTCCCACCATAGGGCGGCCGAGGTTAAGGCGTGATTAACCATCGGTCATGAGCCGGGTCGTTGGGCGCCGGCGCTTCGTATCGGCGATCCATGTCCGTAGCGGGCCACCAGGGCGGCATGGCGGCCGCCACAAAAAACAAGAGGCCCTGGCTTGCGCCAGGGCCTCCGACCGGGCGGGGCGATTGCCGGGTATTCGCCCCAACCGTGTCTCCTTGTGGGGTTTACTGGACCGTTTCGCCGTGCAGCGCGAGGTCGAGCCCTTCGCGCTCGATTTCCTCGCTGACCCGCAACCCGATCATGATGTCGATGATCTTGAGGATGATCAGCGACACGATGGCGTCGTAGACGATGACGATGACGATGCCTTCGGCCTGGTTGACGAGCTGCACCGCATTGCCTTCGAGCAGGCCGGCGGTGCCGCCGTATTGCTCGACCGCGAACACGCCGGTGAGCAGCGCGCCGACGATTCCGCCGACCGCATGGACCCCGAAGGCGTCGAGCGAGTCGTCGTAGCCGAACATGTGCTTGAGCCCGGTGACGCCCCAGTAGCACACGACGCCGGCCGCGATGCCGATGCAGATCGCGCCGACCGGGCCGACGAAGCCCGAAGCCGGCGTGATCGCGACAAGACCCGCAACCGCGCCCGAGCAGATGCCGATAACGGTCGGCTTCTTGCGCATCATCCACTCGACCAGCATCCAGGTGAAGGCGGCCACCGCGGTCGCGATCTGCGTCACCAGCATCGCCATGCCGGCCTGCATGCCGGCGGTGACGGCGGAGCCGGCGTTGAAGCCGAACCAGCCGACCCACAGCAGGGAGGCGCCGATGAAGGTGAGCACCATGTTGTGCCCCGGCCCGCTGTCCCGGCGCTTGCCGAGCATCAGGCAGCACATCAGGCCCGCGACGCCGGCATTGATGTGCACGACCGTGCCGCCCGCGAAGTCGAGGACCTTGATGAGGCCGTCGGAATTGCCGGCGTTCAGGAAGCCGTCCGGACCCCAGACCCAATGCGCGATCGGCGCATAGACGAAAATCGCCCACAACCCCATGAACCACAGCATCGCCGAGAACTTCATGCGCTCCGCGAAGGCGCCCGCAATCAGCGCCGGCGTGATGATCGCGAAGGTCATCTGGAAGCAGATGTAGACTGTCTCAGGAATGGTGGCGGCGAGCGGATTGGGATTGCCGATGCCCTTGGCAATGTCGCTCACGATGCCTTGCAGGAAGACGCGGCTGAGACCCCCGACCCAGGGCGAGCCGGCCGTGAACGCCATGCTGTAGGTGCAGACCACCCACAGGATGGTGACCAGGCAGGTGACGGCGAAGCTCGTCATCACGGTGTCGCCGACGTTCTTCTTGCGCACCATGCCGCCGTAGAACAGGCCGAGGCCCGGGATGGTCATCATGAGAACGAGCGCGACCGAGGTGAGCATCCAGGCGGTGTCGCCCGAATTCGGCGTGCAATTGGTGAGCACCGCCTTGGCGGCGTCGGCATTGGGGGCGCAAGCGGGCGGCGGCGCGTCCGCTTCGGCCGGAGCCGCGGGAGCCGCCGCCGGAGCCTGGGCGTAGGCGGCCGAATGGTCGAACATCGGCGCCGAGATGAAGAAGACGCTGGTGAGCGCACTCAACGCCGCAGCGATGAGGCCCGCACGAGCAAGTTTCTTGAGTGTCATGGTCCAACTCCTGTGTGGTGCGGGTTCAGAGCGCGGCCGCGTCGGTTTCGCCGGTGCGGATGCGGACGGCCTGGTCGAGATTCAGCACGAAGATCTTGCCGTCGCCGATCTGTCCGGTTTTGGCGGCGGCCGTGATGGTCTCGATGATCTTGTCGGTCTGGGCGGCTGCAATCGCCACCTCGACCTTGAGTTTCGGCAGGAAGCTCACGGCGTATTCGGTGCCGCGGTAGATTTCCGTGTGGCCCTTTTGACGTCCGTAGCCCTTGACCTCGGTGACGGTCATTCCGTGCACGCCAACCGCAGTCAGAGCGTCGCGGACCTCGTCGAGCTTGAA
>Ga0137412_10003435_pt1 | contig 12633 bp, 14 predicted proteins | sample CZODoug2_1_16fun_FD_122160 | JGI IMG/M metagenome (GOLD analysis project Ga0137412, IMG submission 122160) | Vadose zone soil fungal communities from Angelo Coast Range Reserve, California, USA - CZODoug2_1_16fungal (Hybrid Assembly) | ecosystem: Environmental > Terrestrial > Soil > Vadose zone...
GTGGCCCAAGTTCCGAACGTGAGCGGCGTAGGCAACGGGACACGGCTCCTCGGTGCCGACCGAGTCGCTGAGGTCAAGGCCCGCTCAATCGTCGATCGAACCCGCCGACTGGCCGGGGAGAAGCCCGACATGATTCCTGTCTTCGGTTCGGACACAGAACTGTGCGCCTTCCCCCCGCGCGCGGTGGATGAGATGCCCAAAGGCAAGGCTTCGGACACGACCTGGGCGAACACGGTGACACTTCGCTCGCTCGAGAACTATCTCGACTTCGAGCTCGCGGGCTGGGTTCCCCTCGTCTCGCCGAAACCCCTGCTCATGATCGTCGGCGAACGGGACACATGCACCTACCCGGACATCCAGACAGCGGTATTCGAAACCGCGGGCGAACCGAAGAAGCTTGTCACTCACCCGGGTGGGCACTGGGGTACGTACACGACCTATTTCGACATCGCCGGCCACGCCGCTCGCGACTGGTTCCTAGCCCACGCGCGCCCATAGTCGCAGCCACTACACCGCAGTGCCAGACAGAACGGATGTAACCATGCCCATGTGGACTGTATACGTGCCGGAAGATAAATTCTCGGTCGATGAGCGACAGGCAATTGCCACTCGAATTACCGATTTCTATGAGAAACAGCTGAGTTTCCCTCGCTTCTGGGTCAGCGTAGTCTTCCACGAGCAGCCGCTGGGTGGCATGTTCAAAGGCGGGGAGCCGGCCGATGATTTCGTGCGCATCTGGATCGACCACGCCATTCGGGGCGGAGTCAGCGCGGGAGTTTACGACAAGTTCCTTACCGGCGTTTGGGAGATGCTCGCCGAATGGATCGGCGACCGCGGGTTCGAGCTCGAAATCCACGGTGACGAGACCCCCATCGCCTTCTGGCAGATCAACGGCATCACTCCACCCCACGATCCCCGGTCTGAGGACTGGAAACGCTGGCAGTTGGAGAACAAGCCGTCGGCGCCCCTCGGCAAATGACGCGGTAGACGTCCACGAGGCGGGAGCCGCGGTACGTCGAACCGTTGCGCTCGCGAGCCCTCTCGCCCTGCCGGTCACCGGAGTTGAGGAAGTCGCCGAGACGCTAGAGTTGGAGCAGGCAGGAGACCGCGCGTCGAGCTCGTGAAGTCCGGATTCGGGTTCACGAGCTCGGCTCGAACGTTAGGTGGTGGCACGCGGAGTGAGTATCAGGAATCGGTCCGATTGCCCCGTGAACCAAGCGGTGGAGCTACTCGGCGACCGCTGGACCCTCTTGATACTTCGGGACATCATGTTCTGCGACAGGCGAACCTTCAGAGTGCTCCTCCACAATTCCGACGAGGGTATTTCGTCGAGCATCCTGGCGGCACGGCTGAAGGTCTTGGTCACGGCTGGGATGTTGACCGCGGCGGAAGACCCCTCACATCAGCAGCGGGTGACATACAGCTTGACTGAGGAGGCCATCGACCTGACCGAGACGATCGTGCACCTCGGGGCGTGGGGCGCCCGCCATTTCGAGGAGGTGAATGAGATCGGCGGCAAACTACTTGACCTTGAACGACGCGGCCCGGAAGCGATTCGCAAATTTGCCGATCGATTGCGTTCGGCTCATCTCGCCACTACATCGTTGCCGCGCACGTCGAGCGGCGGAAGCGCTTAGCACACTGGCCCGAATCGCGGATTTCCCCGATTCTGAAGAATTCCAGCGAAGCTAGCCCTTCTGGGCATTCGGAGTGCGCTGCGCGATCGACACCACCGTGTCTGCCGGCGCCACAGGGTGGCCGGCGGCGCAGCGTACCTCGGTTATGACCGGCTCGCCGCAACCCGCATGACTGAGCACAACGGCCTTCTCGGGTTCCGGCGGCAACCGGTCTCCGAGGCTCGAAAGCGCCGCGATGATCGGGAAAACCTCCAGACCGCCTTTGGTGACGGCGTACTCGTAGCGGGTCCGTTGTCCTGGCTCTTGGTAAGGCCGGCGTTCCAGCAGGCCGTTGTCGACGAGCTGCCGCAGGCGCTGGGATGCGACCGCCGGGGTCACTCCGGCCCGGCGGGCGAGATCGTCGAATCGGGTGGCCCCGTAGAAGACCTCGCGCAGCAACGTCATCGCCGAACGGGTGCCGATCAGGCCGAGGGCCCGCTCCATGGGGCACCAGTCCGCCGCCGTCCAGCTGTCCCGATCGGACAACGACGATGCCAGCGTGAAGAAGTCGTTCATCATGCCCTCCGGTGTTCTGGCTTCTTTCGAGTATAGCCAGAGGTGCGACGGTAGCCGGTTGGCCTAGACACACAGGAGGACGCCGACATGGCCGCCGCGTTGATCGACGCCAGCACCGCGCGCCGGCGCAGGGCGGCGAGTGTCGGCATGAGGACGCCCCGCCCACGACCGGTCGTTCAGCCATCTTGCAATATCGAGCACGGTACTGTGCTAACTTCTGTTTAGTCAAGTCAGGGAGCGTTGGCTCACTTCCGGTCGAGATCCGCCGCCTCCGAGTGATATCCGTTGGGCATGACAACCACCACAGTGATAGACGGCCTGCATTTCGCTGAGTCCCCCCGCTGGCACGATGGACGGCTATGGTTTTCCGACTTCTTCAGCGGTCAGGTGGCGTCGGTCCTGCCGTCCGGTTCTGACCTCCGCGTTGAGGCGTCGGTGCCAGAACAACCCTCCGGCCTGGGGTGGCTTCCGGACGGCCGCCTCCTGGTCGTCTCCATGCGCGACCGGAAGATTCTCCGCCGCGAACCCGACGGCACATTGGCCGTCCACGCGGACCTGGGTCGGCATGCCACCGGACACCTCAACGACATGGTGGTGGACCAGTCCGGGCGCGCCTACGTCGGCAACTTCGGCTTCGACATGGCCGCCGGGGAAGACTTCGCCCCAGCGTCGCTCCACCGGGTCGATCCGGACGGAACAGTTGTGGAAGTTGCCTCCGACCTGTGGTTTCCCAACGGCAGTGTCATCACCCCGGACGGGGTGCTACTGGTCAACGAGACCTTCGGCAACCGCGTGACCGCCTTCGACCTCACCTCCTCCGGCGACCTCGTCAACCGGCGCGCCTGGGCGTCTTTCGGACCGGTGCCCTCGGCTCGCGATTTCGCCGAGGTCCTCACACAGGTGGTCGTCGCCCCAGACGGATCTTGCCTCGACGCCGAGGGCGGCCTCTGGATCGCCGACGCAGGAGGCGACCGCCTTCTTCGCCTGACCGAGGGCGGCGACGTCACCGACGAGATCAGCCCCGGGACTTCGGTGTATGCCTGCGCCCTCGGCGAGGGAACTTTGTTTGCTTGCGCAGCCCCGGATTTCTTCGAGCTACCCCGCAAGGCCGCCCGCGAGGGCTCCATCATCTCCGTCGAGCTCGCCTGACCACCGTGTGGATGTCCAGGCGCAATCGCCGCGCGGACGGCCGATCCGCACGGCGCAAAGAGGGCGGGCCGTGACGTGTCCGCACAGGTGCTTGTGCCGACTCTGTCGCGGGAGGGTCGCTCGAGCGGTCCGGCGACCAGATCGACCGGAACGTCTTTGAGTGCGAGGGTGCACGGTCGCCTGCCCTGACTTGCATTAGCCATAGTCAGCAAGTAAGTTCTGACTATGGTTATGCCAAGTCAGCGTTGGGCGGCGGGTTCTCGCCCCGCACACCACCCGCACGTGATTCTGCTGGTTCTCTGTCTCTCGGCGTTCATGGCAAGCCTGGACGTCTTCGTCGTCAACGTGGCGTTCGAGGACATCGGCCGTGACTTCGGCGGTGCGCGGCTGTCGGACCTTTCGTGGATTCTGAACGCGTACACAATCATCTACGCCGCTCTGTTGGTCCCGGCCGGGCGGATTGCCGACCGGGTCGGCCGCAAGGGCACGTTCATGGTGGGGCTGGGACTGTTCACCGCCGCCAGCGCGGCCTGCGCGGCGACGCACGGTGTCTGGTGGCTGGTGGCCTTCCGGGTTGTCCAATCCATCGGCGCCGCTCTACTGACACCATCGAGCCTCGGCCTGGTCATCGCGGCCTCACCGGCACAACATCGTGTCAGGTCGGTCCGCATCTGGGCGGCGAGCGGGGCTTTCGCGGCCGCTTTGGGCCCGGTCATCGGCGGCCTGCTCGTCGAGGCCTCCTGGAGATGGGTGTTCTTGGTCAACCTTCCGGTCGGGATCGCGGCGCTCATCGCAACCGCGCTGGTCGTGCCACTGTCACGTAGCGAGGCGGTAGAGCGGCTACCGGACGTGCTCGGCACGGTGCTGCTGATCGTCGCCATCGGAGTGCTCACTCTTGGGCTCGTGCAGGGAACCGACTGGGGCTGGACCAACCCACGGATTTACGCCGCCTGGGTGATCACGCTCGCCGCGCTCGGCGGATTCCTGCTCAGCTCGGCCCGCCACGCCGCACCGGTGATCGACCCCGCGCTGCTGCGGGTACGGACATTCACCTGGTCAAACGTGACCGCCGTGCTGTTCTCAGTGCCATTCGCCGCCACCTTGCTGGCCAACATCCTGTGGCTGCAAGCGGTCTGGCACTACTCGGCGATCAAAACCGGCTTCGCCATCGCGCCTGGACCGGCGATGGTGCCGCTGTTCAGCATGATCGCCCACCGACTCGCTCACCGGATCCCGATCGGCTACCTCGTCGCGGTCGGAAGTCTGATGTACGGCATCGGCAGCTTGTACACAACGTTGACCGTCACCGCTGACCCGAACTATGCGACATCATTGCTGCCGAGCTTGCTGTTCGGCGGTGCAGGCGTCGGGCTCGCGCTCCCAGCCATCCTGTCCTCCGCGACCGCCGATCTGCCGCCGGCCCAGTCGGCCACCGGGGGCGCCATCGTCAATATGAGTCGCCAACTCGGCACCGCGCTAGGCGTCAGCATGCTCGTTGCGATCGTCGGCAATCCGACCACTTATGACGCCGCGCACTCCGCATTTCAGCACGCTTGGTGGACGTTGGCGGCAGTCGGCGTATTGGCGGCAGCGGTGGCGCCCGCGATGACCGCGAAGCCCCAGGACGCAAAGTCCCCCATTTCGGGCGCAGTGCCCGGGGCAGCAATGACAGGCAGCCCAACGTGAATGCCGTGCACCCGACCCGCTGACCTGACCCGTTCGCCGGCTCGACCCCATATACGAGAGAGGTACTGATGGTCACAACGCCGAAGTTCGCCCACGTCGTGCTGCAGACGAGCAAGCTGGAGGAGATGCGCGACTGGTACTGCGCCCTGCTCGACGGACACGTGGTGTTCGAGAGCGGCCCGCTGTCGTTCGTCACCTTCGACGAGGAGCACCACCGCATCGCGTTCCTGGCCCCGCCGGTGCCGCTGGAGCCGAAGTCACCGGCGGCATCAGGTATGCACCACGTCGCGTACACGTTCGCGTCGCTGGATGACCTGCTGGACCGATACACGGCGCTCAAAGAGCGTGACATCTTGCCGCACGTGCCCATCCAGCACGGGGTGACAACCTCGCTCTACTACCGCGACCCCGACGGCAATTACGTCGAGATGCAGGTGGACAACTTCGCCACCCCCGAGGAGGCCACCGCGTACATGGAGGGCCCAGAGTTCGAGAGGGACCCGGTCGGGGTGTCGTTCAACCCGGACCACATGCTCGCCGCACGCCGCGCCGGCACCGCCGAGGCGCAGCTATGCACCCGGAGCTGGGCGCTGGCCACCGACCCGGACCTGCCCCACCCGCTCGCCGCCCTGACCAGCTGACCACGGCTGGCTGCACCACCCCGCTTGGCCAGGCGCGCGCATCTATCGGGGCCACACGCCGAGTGAGCTCGTCCGACCCGCGAAGACCGTCAAGGCCAGCGTCCCCGGCGGCGTAAGGGTGCTGCGGCGCAACGACGGACGCGTCCGCCCGGGCCCTGCGAGCCGCGGATCGCGGCCAATCCGACGACGGTGTCCGACAAAGAAGAGGTCTCTCATGAACAGCGGAGAACTATCCATCGACTCAGTGCCGGCGGCGGACGACGGCGAGCTCGCACAGCTCGGCGTCGCGGCAGCAGCCACCGCGATCCGCCAGGGCGACATCACGGCCGAGTCCTACGCGGCCGCACTTCTGGAACGCGCAAGGCATTACTCGGATCTCAACTCCTTCATCACCATCGACGAGTCCGCCGTCCTCGCGGCGGCCCGGGAGGCCGACAAGGCGCGCGCCACAGGATCCACCGCCCCTCTGCTCGGAGTTCCGCTCGGGGTGAAGGACAGCTTCGCAACTCGTGGCCTTCGCACAACGCTCGGCGTGAAGAACCTGGCGGAATTCATTCCGTCCCAGGATGCCGACATCGTCCGCGCGGTCAAGGATGCGGGCGGCATCGTCTTCGGCAAGAACAACCTCGTCGAGATGTCCTGGGGCCTGACCGGGAACAACAGCCGATATGGACAGGTCAAGAACCCCTACGATCGGAACCGCGTGCCAGGAGGATCATCCAGCGGCTCCGCGGCATCCGTCGCGGCCCGGATCGTGCCGGCATCTTTCGGCGGCGACACGGTCGGCTCCATCAGAGTGCCCGCCTCACTGTCCGGGGTGGTCGGCTTCAAGCCGACCACCGGGCGATGGCCGCGCGGCGGAGTCGCACCGGTCTCGCACATCCTCGACACGACCGGCCTGCTCGCACGCAACGTCGAAGACTGCCTACTGATCGATCAGATCGTCACAACCGACGCAACCGTTCGCCCCAGCAAGCGTTCCGGCCTCACGGGCGTGAGGTTTGCTTACGCCCCCGAACACTACCTGGGAATCATCGACGCCGAGATCGACGCGCAGTTCACCAACGCGCTTTCACGCCTCCGGGACGCCGGCGCCGAAGTCCTGGAGGTGGACCTCGGTAAGGACTTCTCCTCATTGGCGGAGAAGTTGACGTGGGCAATCTTCTTCCGACAGACACGCCAAGCCGTTTCCGAATTTCTTCGTCAGAACAATTTCCCGGTCTCTTTCGATGAGATTCATCAGGAGCTCAACCCCCAACTCAAAGAAGCGTGGAGCCAGCTCGTCGTCCCGACCGGCCCAGGCTTCCTCTCTTCTGAAGTCTTTGAGCAGTCAGTGTGGGTCGACCGTCCGGAGCTTCACCGTCGTCTCGAAATGGTCTTCACATCACACGGCTTTGATGCACTGATCTTCCCCACGACGGCGGCGCTCGCACCTCTGATCAAGAGTCAGTGGAAGTTCACGGTGGCAGGTCACGAGGTCGACCCTCTGTTTCTCGCGAGGAACACCATTCCCGCCAGTGGAGCAGGTCTACCTGGCATCAGCCTTCCCATGGGTCTGGCCGGAAACGGTCTTCCCTTTGGAATCGAGCTTGACGGGCAACGCGGCCACGACCGCGAACTCCTCGACATAGCGCACTGGGTGGAGGTAGTTCTCGAGTCGGTACCCGCACCCACGTGAAGCACGGTCCGACCTGTTCCGAGCCATAACGAAAATTCGGCTCACCAAACTAACTGCCCTGGAGGTCCGACATGGACATCACAACCAGTACCGCCCTGATCACCGGCGCGAACCGCGGCCTCGGCCGCCATCTCGCCGCCGAACTACTCAGCCGCGGCGCGAAAGTGTACGCCGCGGCACGCAAGCCGGAGAGCATCGACCTGCCCGGCGCAATCCCGCTCGCGCTGGACATCACCGACCCGGCCTCCGTGGTGGCTGCGGCCGCGGCGACCGGCGACATCAACCTACTGATCAATAATGCCGGCATCTCCACCAATACGCCGCTGCTCACCGGCGAACTGGCCAAGATCCGACTGGAAATGAACACGCACTACTTCGGCACCCTCGACGTGATCCGCGAGTTCGCCCCGCAGATCGAGGCGCGCGGCGGCGCCGTCCTCAACGTGCTGTCCGTGCTGTCGTGGTACGCCAGTGACACCACGGGCGCGTACTCCTCGGCCAAGAGCGCGGAATGGCAGCTGACCAACGCACTGCGGCAGGAACTCGCGCCACGCGGCATCCGAGTGAGCGGCCTGCACGTCGGCTACATGGATACCGACATGGCCGCGCACATCACAGCCCCCAAGTCGAACCCGGCCGACGTTGCCAAGCTCGCGGTGCAGGGCATCACAGCCGGCGAGTACGAGATCATCGCCGACGACCTGAGTCGGCAGATCAGGGCCGGGCTCGGGTCGGGGTCAGCGCGCTCTACCCGCATCTGGTGTGATCGTCCGCGCGGGTGGGCCCGCCGCGCCGACACGGCGGCCTGGTGATCAGATCCGTGGCACAGATTCCCTACCGATTGTCGACGCAGCCGTCCGACCAGCCCGTGGGGCCTCCTCCTCTAGCCGTGGTATCCGCCGTCGGACAGTTCAGGCAGGCGGCCTGGAGGTTCCGATCCTGGAGGCCGGAAGCGGGCCGCTTGTCCTCTGCCTCCATGGTTATCCCGACCATTCGGCCAACTGGGCAGGGATGCTCCGCCGCCTTGCACAGAACGGGTATTGGGCGGTCGCTCCCGCGCAGCGCGGATACTGGCCCGACGGCGCGGCACCCGACGGCTCCTACCGCGCGTCAGCGACCGGGCAGGACACCCTGGACCTGGTCGAAGCCCTCGGTCGCGATCGAGCAGATCTCATCGGTCACGACCTCGGTGCCCGGGCGGCGTACGCGGCGGCGAACCTCGACGCGAGACGCGTCCGCAAGCTCGTCGGTATGGCGGTCCCCTATGGTCCTCAACTGCGAACCGCCTGGCTGGCCGACGGTGACCAGCAGAGACGCAGCTGGTACATGTTTTTCTTTCAGACGGCCCTGGCAGAGCCCGCCATCGCGTTCAACAACTTCGCCTTGATCGACCGGCTCTGGCGGGAATGGTCACCGGGCTACGAGCTACCGGACGCGGAGCGTTCCGCGCTCAAAGAGGCCCTCCGCGCTCCAGGGGTCGTAACCGAAACACTGGGGTACTACCGCCAGTTGTTCTCCCCTCCCGCGGACCAGACGACCCAAGTCCTCGAGGAGAGAGTAAGCGGCGCCATCACTGTTCCATCGCTCTACCTACATGGGGCCAACGACAACTGCATGTCGGTCGAGTTGAGCGATGGCATGGGCGCCGCGTTCAAGAATGGTTTCGAGCGCATCGTCGTCCCTGATGCAGGACATTTCCTCCACCTTGAGCAGCCCGAGACGGTTACCAGCCACGTTCTGGACTTCCTGAAAAGCTGACCCACCCCAAACAACCGAAGGATATTTCGATGTCGGAACGCGATCCCATTCTGATCACAGGAGCTGGGGGCGAAATCGGCTCTGTGAGCAGGCTGATGGTAAAGATGTTGCTTACACAGGGCCACCCCGTGCGGGCTTTCGTGCGGCGGGATGACGAACGCGCACACGCGCTCCGCCAGGCAGGCGCCGAGGTGGTGGTCGGTGATCTCCTCAACGTCGCTCAGGTGACCGCCGCGTTGCAGGGGTGCCGACGCGTCTACTTCAGCATGAGTCTCTCGCCGTATTACACCGATGCCGTCATCTTGATGGCCGCGGCAGCACGGGCTCAGGGCAACATCGAGACCTTCGTTAACATCTCCGAGTACGAGCAGTCATATATGACGTTCGACAAGATGACCGCGCCGGACGCGGAGCGGCGTGCATGGCTCGGCGGGCTCGTCACGGATTGGTCACCTCAGCAGCGGGCGCACTGGATTGCAGAGCAGGTGCTGGACTGGTCAGGCCTCCCAACCGTCAACGTGCGGGCTACCGTGTTCGTTGAGAATCCGATTCTGACTTCGCTGGCCCTGGAACCGCTGCGCCAGGGTGAACTGCGCCTTCCTTTCGGTCTTCAGCGGATCGCCCCCATCGCGGCTTACGATGTGGCGGAGCTGTGCGTGAAGATCCTGGTCGACCCTGCGCCGCACATCTCGAAGTCCTACGCACTCACTGGACCGGAGCTCAAGGATATGCACGGGCTAGCGGAGGACTACAGTACGGTGCTGGGGCGCCCCGTCACGTACATTGTGGAAGATCTTGATATCTGGAACGAGACCTACGTCGACAAAGCCGTGGCTGGCAGGAATCCGCATGCAGCGGAGCACTTGAAGACCCTCACCAGGCTGATCGCTGGCGGCCGTTACGACGTAGTCAACGATGAATTGGCAACCCTGCTCGGACGCCCGGCGAAGGATGTGCAATGGGCGCTGCGGAACAATCCGCGCATGCGGAAATTTGCAGCCAACTGACCGACGGGGCATTCGGACCATATCGCGATGATGTTCATGGACCTCCCGGTCACCGTGATGACGCGCACCCGTGATCACCAATGTGCAAGTCGACCCGACCACTCGAGCACCGGCGTCCCGGGCAGCCACCGCGGCCTCGACCAACTGCCCGAGCACATGTACTGCAATGACGAACCGATCTTTTGGCTCGCCATGACGGCCGCCGCACACGGCACGCGACCGGTGTCGTGGCCGCCGCGCGGCACGCACTTTCGGCAGTCGACCAGCATCCGTCCCGAGGGTCAACAGCCCATTCGTCGAGCTTGAGCTATTGCGTTGGTGCGGGTGCCAGATCCGACTCGCCATCGTTGTGGGTGGCCGTGCTACGTCCGGGTGGTGCATCAACGAGAAGGGGGATGGTATTGATGACGGCGGTCAGCGACGAGACGTCGCGTGAGGCCAGGGCTACCACGAAGGCACCCTGAATGAGTGCGAGAACAGCGTCCGCCAGGTCGCCCGCCGGTCGGTCACGGCGTACATCGCCGTGTTCCTGGCCCTGCTCGAGCGCGGTGCGCAGGTGCTTCTGCCAATCGCGCATGTCGGCGTCAAGTTGGGTGCGGAAGCTCTCGGAAGTGGCCGACATCTCGGTGGAGAATTTACCGGCCAAGCATGCCCGTCGGAAGCCGGAGCCGACGAATTGTTCGACCATCTCATTGAAATATCCGCACAATTTCGCACTCGTGGCGAGTTCGGGATTCTCTGTGCACCACTTCTGCAGGAGGTCCAGCTGGAATTGCATGTAGCGCTTGAGGACAGCTTTCCCAAAAGCTTGTTTGGAGCCAAAATGATGGTAGAAGGACCCTTTCGGCACGCCTGACGCCTCGAGGAGGGCGTCGACGGTCGTGCCGTGGTAGCCGTGTGCGTAGAAGTGTTTCATTCCTTGTCTGAGCAGTCGCTCCTTGTGCGACAAGGCATCGCTTCGCTGCGCACTCACTGGGGGTCTCCTGCTGGATTGGGTACCTGTCGCCTCTTCTTTGAGTATTCAAGTATATCGGTAGCCCTCGCAAGGGGAGGTTCGGGTTTTCGTTCGGTTCGACGGTTCAGTCTAACCGTCCTTGACGGTTCAGTCTAGACGACTTAGTCTAGTACTGTTTCGGGCGACCGCCCGAACCCAGTCGCTGACGACTTGCCGGGAGAACGCATGAGCCACACCAAGTACGAGGCGATCGGCGATGTCGCCGTGGTGACCCTGACCAATCCGCCGGCGAATCTCTTCACAGCCGGTGTCATGACCGGCCTGGTAGAGGGCTTGAAGCGGGCCCGTGAGGAGAGCAAACGGGCCATGGTGATCCAGGCCGACGGCGCGCTCTTCTCCGGGGGTGCGGATGTGTCAATGTTCCACGGCACGTCGGCGGCGCAGGCTCGCGACATGTTCGAGGAGGGCATGGCCCTCATCGGGGCGATCGAGGACGCTCCGTTCCCAGTGATCTCTGCCGTGCACGGCATGTGCCTGGCTGCCGGTCTGGAGATCGCTCTCGCCTCCGACCTGATCATCGCCGCCGAAGGCACCCGGTTTGCTCAGGTCGAGGCTCTGATCGGTGCCACCACGTTCCTGGGCGGCGCCTACCGTCTGGCGGAGCGGTGCGGTTCGGCCCGCGCGCTGGAGATCACGTTCAGCGGCCAGCAGTACCCGGCAGAGACGTTCGAGCGGTGGAACGTCATCAACCGCGTCGTGCCCGCGGACGAACTGCGCGAGCAGGCATTGGCCTGGGCACAGAAGCTGGCCAAAGGCCCGACCCAGGCGTACGCGGCGACCAAGCGGATCGTGTACTACGCCCTGATGCACGGGCCCCGCCAGGCTGACCGGTATCTGCTGGACGCGGCCACCCCGGTGTTCGCGACCCGCGACATGCAGCACGCCGTCGGACTGATGCTCAGCCAGGGGTCGCGGGCGTTCCTGAAGAACCACGACGAAGTCGTCTTCGAGGGCAAATGATGACGGCCGGGACCTTGCAGGAGCCGGCCAGAGCACAGGACGACGCGGGCGCCACGCCCCGCACGGTCCCGGGTGTGCTCGCCGGCCAGGCGTCGACCAGGGCCGCCTACCCGGCGGTGTCCTGGATGCGGAACGACGGAACCGCCACGACGCTGACCTGGGCGGCCTACCGTGAGCTGGTCCTGGATGCCGCATCCGGTCTGCTGCATCTGGGACTTCGTGCGGAGCAGACCGTGGCCATCCTGGCCGGCAACCGGGTGGAGCACCTGGTGGCCGATCTCGCGGCCTCGCACTGCGGTGCCGCGTCGGTGAGTCTCTACCAGACGTTCTCCGTCGAGCAGCTACAGCACGTGGTCGCGGACGCCGAGCCGGGCGTCATTATCGTGGAGGCCAACGCGGCCGAGCGGATCGCGTTGTTGCCCTGGGTTCAGGAGCACCGCCCCCACCTGATCACCCTTGCGCAGGAGCAGGGCTGTGAAGCCGTCTCCTCAGCGGGCACGCCCACGACGTGGTCGGAGCTGCTCGGGACGGGATCTCGCCTGCGTGC
>Ga0137412_10003436_pt1 | contig 12629 bp, 7 predicted proteins | sample CZODoug2_1_16fun_FD_122160 | JGI IMG/M metagenome (GOLD analysis project Ga0137412, IMG submission 122160) | Vadose zone soil fungal communities from Angelo Coast Range Reserve, California, USA - CZODoug2_1_16fungal (Hybrid Assembly) | ecosystem: Environmental > Terrestrial > Soil > Vadose zone...
TCGTCTGCATGGGTCGCTCCTCTGAATCGTGGGAGCCTTAACAGCGCCCGCATTCATGGCACTCGCGTGCCGGTGGAGGAGCCGTCCACAGCATCAGGAGCCGAAGTGGGCCTATTCGATTACCTCATCGGCGCGAGCGATCAGCGTCGGCGACAATTCAAGGCCGAGGGCTTTTGCCGCCTTGAGGTTATGGACCAAGTCGAAGTTGGTCGGCTGTTCAACTGGAATGTCGGCCGGCTTCGCGCCTCGTAGAACCTTGTCGACTTGCTCTGCGGCGTGTCGAAATAGATCTGCCACGAGGCTCGTCGCAATTTAAGACAATCTGGCGCTCTTCGCTTTCCTCAAGGCCGCAGACGTGCAAGACTATGAACATCAAATTTGACTGCGGGTGTCTATTCTGACGCTGATTATTCATTCGAGGGGCTAGACGGCGCCAAATCTCGGAGTGACCAATGTCAAAGTAGGGGACCGCGGGCATGACGACGAGACCTTGGTGGGCTTGGCCGCAACTTGTCGGGCTGCGAGCGATGTGCGTATCGCTCATCGCATTGAACAGCTTCGTGACCCGGACGCGCATGTCACACGAGAACGGCATTGTCGCCCGCGGGCGCATCCGTATCGTCGACGATCTTGCGATTCCCCAAAATGACTTCTTCGTACCGGGCCGCGAGTTTTCTTGTCGCTTGCGCCACGCATCAGTGTCGTTGATGGACGACGCCGGGCTGTTCGTGCGCGGCGCGTCCCTCAAGTTCGCGGACGCCGACGTTAAGAGTCCGCTGGACCTGTTAATGAACGGGGGCACGGCTGCGCCGTTCTGGAACATGTATACGTTCGCGCAGTTCATGTACGCCAAGATACGTGGTGGGCGTGCGCATTTGATTGCATATTTCCAGGCCAATCCGCGCTGCTTTGAAAACGTGGTGAGCGCGCTGCGGCTGCGGCCAGACTCATTTGCGTCATTGCGCTATCATACGCAGACGCCTTTCGAGTTTCGCGCCCGCGACGGCCGGCTTCGCTATTGCAAGTTTCGATTGCTGCCGGAAGACCGGGGCCCGGAAACGGGCATTCCACGGGAAGAAGACCTGCGAACGCCTTGGTTCCAAGAGGCGCAACCGGGGGAGACTTTGCCCCCGAATTATCTCAAGGACGAGTATATCGAACGCGTTCGGAGTCGAGGCGCAAAATATGTTCTAGAGGTGCAATTGCACGAGTGGCTTCCCGACGATGAGCGCGAGGTGATCCTCAATAGCCTCTATGCCTGGGAAGAAAGCGCGCATCCCTGGATGCCGGTCGCGCATGTGCACATCGATTCGATTCACGAGGAGGATCCCTACGGCTATCATTGCCTGTTCGAAATCACCAATCGACCCGATTGCATCGGCCTGATCGAGCCGATCTCGATTTACGATCCCCCTTCGCTAGAATATCTGCGCGTCGGCGGCGTAATCGCGCGTCGGGCGCGACTCATCGGCACGAAGCTGTTTGGTCCGCCGCAGCCTGTCCCGCATCTTCGTCCCGTCGTCTCTTATCCGGACGAACAGGCATCGCTAGCGACGGCGGACGATATCTGGATGGACGCAAGGCTGCCGCAAGACGAAACGAAATCTCGAGCGCGGGATCGGACGGCGCAACTCGAGCGCGCGCGCGGCCTCTATCAGTTCACTAGCGACGGAAGATCGCCCGCCTATGTCAAGGATCTCCCGGCGCATGAGGCGTTTTCCGACGAGAAGGATCTACGCATGTATTGGGACATTGCGGAGATGCTCGTCGAGGTGGGGCTCGGCGCAATCGAGCTGAAGTTCGATCCGTCACGTAGCTTGAATGCCTATAAGGACTTCTTTGGCGATCTCAATACTCCGCTTCCCTCGGTCCACACGCGATACGACAGTGACGAAGAATTCGGGCGCCAACGGCTAGACGGCGTCAATCCGTTTCTGCTTCGTCGCTGCGACACCATTCCCGACCACTTTCCCGTCAAGCAGGAGACCGTCGCGCCATTGCTGGCGGGCGGCTTGGATCTGGCCTCACTGCGCGACGCCGGCCGGCTCTACTTGCTCGATCTCTCGATCCTTGAGCAGGTTCCAGTCGTGCCCGGGCGATTCCTCTGCGCGCCTATGTGTCTGTTCTATGTAGATGGACGGTCGCGGCTCATGCCGCTCGCCATCCAGCTCGGGCCGTCGCCGGACGCCGGGCCGATTTTCACCCCGCACGATGATCCCTGGCTCTGGCGCACCGTGAAGACCCATGTGCAATGCGCCGACGCGCAGGTACAAGAATGCGCCTCCCACCTGCTGCGCACGCACCTCGTGATGGAGACCGTCGCGGTCGCTATGCACCGTCAACTGAGCGTCGCGCATCCGCTGCATCAACTCCTGGCCCCGCATTGCCGCTTCACCATGGCGATCAACCACGCCGCGCGCACCAGGATGCTGGCGCCCGGCGGGCCGATCGCCGAGACAATGAGCGTGGGGCGCGAAGGCGCCCTGGATCTATGCGCCAAGGCATGGGAAACTTGGTCATTCGAGCAGTATGACCTGCGTGGCGACCTGAAAGCGCGCGGCGTCGATAATCCGGACCTTTTGCCAGCCTATCACTATCGCGACGACGCCCTGAAGATCTGGGACGCGATCGCCGATTTCGTCGGTGCTATAGTTCGGAAATTCTATGGTAGCGATGCCGATGTTGTCGGCGACTTCGAACTTCAGGCCTGGGTTCGCGAACTCGCCGACCCCGAAATCGGCAATTTCAGAGGCCTTGCGGATTCGAGCGGAGGGGTGCAGTCGATCAAGGGATTGGTCCACATTGTGACGACGATGATCTTCATCGCCACCGCGGAGCATTCGAGCACCAACAATGGCCAGTACGACATGTACGCCTTCATACCCAACGTTCCCGGGGCGATCTTCGCCGCGCCGCCAACGACCAAAGCGCCGCTGTCAGAACAAAGCCTGTTTGATTCCCTGCCGCGCCCGCGCACCGCCGCCAAACAGATCGGAATGGTCCATCTCCTGAGCGAGCCGACAGAGACGCCGATGGGGCGATATTCGCCGCGGTTTTTCGCAGGAAATCCGGACGTCGAGCCGATCGTCAAACGTTTCGACTCCGCTCTGAACTTGATTGGAAAGGAGATCGACGCGCGCAACGAGGGGCTCGATGTCCCCTACCGCTATCTTCACCCGAAGCTTCTTTATCCCAGCATCGAAATCTGACAGCCCATCCGGGTGTCAAAATGATTGAACTGCCCGGTTTCCGAATAGGTGAAACGCTGCATGCGGGGGCTCATTTCTCCGTATACTGTGCAACGCGTCTCGACGACGGGGCCGCCGTCATTGTCAAAGTTCCCGATGCGCCGCATGCCGGGCCGCAGGCGAGCGTTCGGCTGGAACGCGAGTTCGCGCTGACGCGCGCCCTCGACGACATCGGCGTTGCGACTGCGGTCACGCTGGAGCGAGCCGGTCGCCATAATGTCCTCGTCTTTGCCGACAGCGGCCGTATCTCGCTTGCGCGCTACCTCGAGGGCCGGACGTTGCCGCTCAGCTCCTTTTTCGTGATTGCGCGTCAGGCCGCCGAGACGCTCGGGCGAATCCATGCGCGCGACATCGTCCACAAGGACGTGAAACCGGCCAACATTCTGATCGATCCACAAACGCTCTCCGTGCAGCTCACTGATTTCGGGATCGCGGCGGCACGCGCGCGCGAGACGGCCTCGAGCGGGGCACCTGAAAATCTGGAGGGCACGCTGCACTACATCGCGCCGGAACAGACCGGTCGCATGAATCGCAGCATCGACGGACGCGCCGATCTCTATGCGCTTGGCGTCACGTTCTACGAGATGCTGACGAGGCGACTGCCGTTCGAGGTCGAGGACCAGGCCGAACTCGTGCATCGCCACCTCACGGCCGTGCCCCAGCCGCCGCGCGATCTCGACCCTGACATTCCCGGGCCTCTGTCCAGCCTCGTCATGAAGCTGCTCGCCAAAGATCCGGAGGACAGGTATCAGAGCGGTTCCGGTCTTGCGCACGATCTCACTGCCCTGGCGGAAATGGCCGAGACCGGTCGCGGTTTCGGGGAGTTTTCGCTCGCGTCTCGCGACGTGGCCGACCGGTTGCGCGTGCCCGAGCGGCTATATGGCCGAGGCGTGGATCTCGCCGAGCTAATCAGGTCGGTGGAGGACATCGCGCTTGGCCGCGCCCAGCTGCTGCTCATTGCGGGGCCCTCGGGGGTTGGAAAGTCCTCGCTGGTCCGTGAGGTGATGCGCCCGGTGGCGGGTCGCCGCGGCCACCTGATTTCAGGCAAATTCGACCAGCTCAACCGCGGCACGCCCTATCTGGCAATCCGACAGGCGTTCGAGGAGCTGGTGCGAAAGCTACTCGGCGGGCCTGCCGAGCGCGTTGAGATATGGCGTCGAACGCTGCTGGAGGCCATGGGTCCGAGCGCGCAGATCGTCCTCGACGTCATTCCAAGCCTCGAGCTTCTCGTCGGGCAAATGCCGAAAGCTGCGACGCTCGGCGCGGCGGAAGCGCAGACCCGCTTCAATATCGTGTTCCGTCGGCTGCTCCGCGCGCTGGCCAGCCCGCGCCATCCGCTGGTGATCTTTCTCGATGACCTTCAATGGGCGGACGGCGCTTCGCTCGCCCTGATCGAGGTCTTGATGTCGGATCCCGATCTCGTCGGCTTATTGATGATTGGCGCCTACCGAGACAATGAAGTCCATGCTGGTCACCCGCTGCAATCATTGATCGCCGCGCTCGCGCGAGCGCAGGCGCCGTGCAAACACATAGCGCTCGCCGCACTCGAGCGCGAGAGCGTGGGCCCGCTGATCGCTGACACGTTGCGGATCTCCCCGGCCGAGGCTGCGTCGCTTGCGGCGATTGTTACCGCGAAGACGCAGGGCAATCCATTCTTCGTCCGCCAATTCCTACGCACGCTGGAGGAAAAGAAACTGCTCGCCTTCAACGCGGAGGCGGCGCGCTGGGTCTGGGACATCGCTCGCATCGAGCAGGAGCCGATCTCCGATAACGTCGTCGAACTCGTCACTGAACGCATCGGTCGGCTTTCACCTGCGGCACAGCATCTGGTGCAGCTCGCCTCCTGCATCGGCAGTCACTTTGACCTGCATACGCTCGCTGTTGTATCCAGCGGGACGCCGCGCGAGACGGCGGGCGCGCTCGCCGAACCACTGGCGCAAGAAATCATCGCCCCGATCGGCGAGGGCTACAAATACGCGCCCTGGACCGAAACGTCTGGCGACGCCGACATTTCTTACAGGTTCACCCATGATCGGCTACAGCAGGCGGCCTACGCCATGACGCCTGCCGCCGAACGGCCGCGGCTGCACGATCATATCGGCCGCCTGATCATGGAGCGCTCGACGCCCCAACAGCGTGAGGAACGCCTGTTCGAGATTGTTGCTCACCTCAACCGCGCCACGATGGTGGTCGCCTCGTCCGATGAGCGCGCCGCGCTCGCGCAGCTCAACCTGCGCGCCGGTCAGAAGGCAAGAGGCGCCAATGCCTACGAGGCGGCGCTATCGCATTTCACGGCCGGCCTCGAACTAGCCGAAGCCGGCTTCGATCCTCGCCTGCGCCACGAGCTCAGCGTGGGTCGCATTGAGGCCATGTATCTTTGCGGGCGGTTTGAGGAAGCCGAGCGCCTCGCGGAGGAGCTGCTCGCGCGGACCGAATTTCCGCTCGAAAAGGTAGAGGTCCTGGAGCAGCTCGTGCTGGCGCACACCACGCGGCTGCAATATCGCAAGGCGCTCGAGACCGCCGTCCGCGCGCTCGCACTGCTCGGCGAAAACATTCCTGGACGCCCAAGCCAGCTGCAGGTGTTGGCTGAGCTCGCGCGTACCAAGCTGGCGCTCGTGGGCAAGCAGCCCGACGACATGCTCGCGCTGCCCCGCATGACCAACCCACAAAAGCTGGCGGCGATGCGAATTTTGATGCTGGCCACGGCGCCCGCGTATTTCGAGGACCAGAACCTGCTTCCGCTGCTCGCCCTGCGCATGGTGCGGCTGTCGGCGCGCTTCGGCAACGCCGCCCATTCGGCCTATGGCTATGTCATGTATGGATTGGTTCACTGCGGCGTCTTGAACGACATGCCGGGCGGACTGGCCTACGGTCAGCTGGCGTTGAAGGCGATCGAGCTGTTTGACGCGCGGGATATTCGCGGGCGCATCTCGATGGTTCTGGGCGGCTTCATTCTGCACTGGAACGGCCGGCTTTCCGACACCTTGCCGCACTTCAGCGACGGCGCGAACGCGTCGCTAGAAGCCGGCGACCTCGAGTTCCATGGATACAATCGCTATGCATTCGCATCCTACGCGTTCATGAGCGGCACGCCGCTCGACAAAGTGGCCGACTTGCTGGACGAGGGCTACGCGGCCGTATTGGAGCACAAACATGAGAAGACACAGCGCGTGTTCCGCATGGCGAGGCAAGCGGTACGCGAGTTGCGGGGCCGTGGCGCCAAGGCGATCGAGGAGGAGATTCCCTTCGATGAGGCGGCCGAAGTCATTTACTGGACCGAACGCGACCGCATGGCCCTCGCCTATTACTACAAGTACCGGATCCTGAAGCAATTCATGGCGCGCGACCTTGAAGGCTGCGTCGCCAGCGCGCGCGTGATTGACGAGAACTTCAACGTCGTGATGGGCATGGCGTTCTCCGCCTATTACATGCCGTACCAGTCGCTGGCGCTGATCGGGCTGCTCCCGAAAATGGCCGGTGGCGCCCGCCTGGCGGCCATGCGCACCATCCGCCGCAATCAGCGTCGGCTGCGCACCTGGTCGAGGCATGCTCCCGAGAACTATCTGCATAAATGGGTTCTGGTGAACGCGGAACTGGCGCGCCTTCGCGGCCGCGAATTGGAAGCCGAGCGCGCCTATCAGGAGGCGATCCAGCTCGCGAGCCGCCACGGGGCCTTGCCGGACGAAGCGCTTGCCCATGAACTCGCCGGCGAATTCGAGCTCGCGCGCGGTCGCGCTACGTCCGGCCGCGCTCATCTATTCGAGGCGCGGGATGCCTATTCCCATTGGGGTTCGCTCGCGTGGGTCGACCACCTCGAGCGACGTCACCCCGAAGTCATTCGCGTCGAACGGGACAAAGGCGCGTCGACCGCTTCGATGACCGCGATGTATTCGAGCGAGACCAAGGGACTGGTCGATGTCGCCGCCATCACGCGCGCGGCCAACGCGATTTCCGGGAAGACTCTCGTTAAGGACGTCGCCGCCGAGGTCATAGAGGCTTCGGTGATGAACGCCGGAGCGACACGCGGCCTGTTGTTGCTTGCACACGGCAACGAACTCGTCATCCACGGAGAGTCGAGCGGAAGCGGCCGCGTAGATCCTTCGCATGCATTGCCCTTCGCCGGTTCAGGCAGAGGACCCGAGCGTCTAGTCAATTATGTCGCCCGGACGCGCGAAAGCATCGTGCTCGACGACGCAACTCGCGACGAGACCTACGGCGAGGATCCGTTCATCGTCGAGCGGCGCCCCCTCTCCGCCTTGTGTATGCCGCTGCTCGACCGCGGCGAACTCGTCGGACTGCTCTATGCAGAGAACAGCCTGACGCGCGGCGCCTTCACCGCGGATCGCATCCATACGCTGCAATTGCTCGCCTCGCAGGCCGCGATCTCGCTCGAAAACGCCCGGCTCTTCCAGGAGATCCGCTCGCACGCCAACGCGCTCGAGGTCAAAGTGAAGGAGCGCACGCGCGAGCTCGAAGACGCCTACGGAATGTTAAGGGAGATATTTGGCAAGTATGTGCCGCGAGGCGTCGCCGAGGCGATCGTCGCGGGTCGAGGCTCGCTGCGGCCGACGCAGACCCTGGCGACTATCTTCTATTCCGACATCCAGGGGTTCACGAGTATCGTCGAGCACATAGAGCCGGGACGGTTGGTCGACATGCTGAACGAATATTTCCAGATCCTAATCGAGCCGATCGAACGCAACGGCGGCATTGTGAACCAGTTTCTGGGCGATGCGATGCTGGTGACGTTCAATATCCCGATCGCCGACCCGCAACACGCGCAAAAGGCGGTGCGGACGGCCGCTGAGATTCAGCGCGTGTTGCAGGGGCGCAAATTCGCCGGCGTCGAACTCGTGACGCGGATCGGGATCCATACCGGCATGGTCATCACCGGCAATGTCGGCTCCGGCAAGCGAGTCCATTACGCGGTCTATGGCGATGCGGTGAATCTCGCGGCGCGTCTTGAGCAATTGAACAAGGACTACGGCACCCGCGTGCTTATTTCCGGAGCGACGAAGGAGCTATTGAACGGGGCCTATGAACTCGCCCCCGTCGGCGAGGTCGTGGTGCGCGGAAAAACCGTGCCAGTGAAACTCTACCGCCTCGACATTCCTTCCTGAGCGAGGATCGCCGATAAACACCCGCCGCCTCCTGCCGCGCCCTAACCAAGAGACGCAACTTGCCGGCGAAAACTCGAAAGCGGCCGCATGGGGGACGAAAGAGAAGCAGTCATGTCTGCATTGGGTCAATCGCGTCACTTTGACCGCGCGTCGATTGCTTCCGGTCTACCCCCAAAAGCAGACATGCGCTAATAAACCCGGAAAGGTCATTGAAATCTACCCGAGACTTCCGGCGAAGCGCTCCGCTAGTCGGTTACGCCGAAATGCCTCAACTACGAAATCGACGAAGACGCGCGTTTTGGCTGGTAACAACGTGCGCGTCGCGTAATAGATCGAGATCGGTCCGGCGTCGGAATACCATTGCGGGATTAGCCGAACGAGCGTGCCAGTTTCCAGATGCGGCAGCGCGTGAGGTACGGCGATCAGCGTCACGCCGAGACTGAGCAGTGCTGCACGGCACATCGCTTCTGGATCATCGAATGCAAGGGTCGCTTTTTGCGGCACCTCCATCTCGTCGCCGGCGGCATTGCGCATGATACGCTCCCTGACCCTCCTGGTGTGTATCGAGCGCATGACGATCCCGTCAAACGCGGCAAGCCCGGACGGATCGGATGGCGGCGTCCGGCCTTTTAGATAATCCGGCGAGGCGACGGCAATGATGTGCAAAGGCGCGAGCGTGCGCGATACAACACCGGGCGCCAGTTCGAGGCCCCCCGCGATTGCCGCGTCGAGCCCTTCCGCGATGAGGTCCACCTGCCGACTCTCGAAGTGCCAATCGGGCTGGACCTTCGGGTATCGTCTCAAGAACTCCGGGAGTAACGGCACAATATAATCGACCCCGAAGGTCAGGCCCATGCTGACCTTGAGCACGCCGGTCGGCTCGCCGCGGTCGGTCGCGACGCTCGCGATCGAGGCCTGCAACTCCTCCAGATTGTCTCGGATCGCGTGCAGGAAACGCTCGCCGGCTTCCGTCAGAGTGAGCTTGCGTGTGCTGCGGTGAAACAGCCGGACACCGAGATTCCGCTCCAACATCGCAACGTTGCGGCTCACCGCGGCCGGGGTAAGCGACAGCCGCCGCGCCGTTATCGAGAAGCTGCCCGTTTCCGCACTTCTCACGAAGGATTCGAGATTCGCGAGCGTCTCCATGACCAAACCTTCAAGTGATGCTTGTAAGTAATTTCAATAATTGCTGGCTAATAATGGGGCAATAAACCGGCGATATCTAGGGGTACGGACAACGAAAACTCAAACTGGAGCAACGGCCATGAACCAGTCACCGCCCCCAAGAACCCCAGCCCTTCCAACCTGCTAAAAAGAAACAAACTGATAAGCTATTGATATTGTTCAATGTCATGGACGAGCCACCACCCTCCGTTTTGTTTCATCCACGAGGGTCGGCCAAAGGCCGGTGCGGAACTCGCAAGCAGCAAACAAGCAGAGGACAAAGTCATGACGATTCTGAGTGAGGCCGCGAAGGCGGTCGTGCGCCGCAACACGGAGGAAGTGCAGGGCGGGGGTAATTTCGAGGTCTTCGAGGAACTCTTCGCCGACGATTTTCTCGACCACACGCCGCAGCCGGGGCGCACGCCCGATAAGGACGGTGCGCGACAACTCTACAAAATCCTCCGGACCGCGTTCCCCGACTTTCACGCCGACATCCATTGGCAGCTTGCCGATGGTGACCGCGTAACGACGTACAAGACCTATCACGGGACTCACCGAGGAGAATTCCTGGGCGTGGCACCGACGGGCCGTGAGATTCAGTTCGAGACCGTCGATGTCATGCGCGTGCGCAATGGCAAGATCACCGAGCACTGGGGCGTGGCCAACCTCTTCTCTCTCATACAGCAACTCGGCGCCTGGCCGGCCAAGCAAGATCATTCTTAGAGGTAGGGGACGGAGATTTTGCCGCCGTCCCTCCACTCAATGTTAGCCCCTGAAAGGAACATCACATGACCATCGGCATCATCGGATCAGGCGCGATCGGCACCGCCTCCGCACGGACGCTTGCTCGCGCCCGCATCGAAGCGATCATTTCGAACAGCCGTGGCCCTGATTCGCTCAAAGAGCTTGTTCGCGAACTCGCCCCCTCAATCAAGGCCGGACGGCGCGAGGAAGCAGCGCGGGCCGACATCGTATTCGTTGCGATCAACTGGACAAAACTGCCGGCGGCGCTGGCGGGGCTTCCAGATTGGAATGGGCGCATTGTCATTGACGCCAACAACCCGATCGAGGCGCCACTGTTCAAGCCGGTCGATCTCAAAGGCCGCGTGTCGAGCGAAGTTTTTGCCGATCTCGTGCCCGGCGCGCGCGTCGTAAAGGCGTTCAACCACCTTCGCGCAGAGATCCTGGCCAACAATCCGAAGGCGGACGGCGGGCAGCGCGTGCTTTTCTATTCCGGCAACGACACCGCAGCAAAGGCTGAAGTAGCGGCGCTCATCGACAGGATTGGCTTCGTCGGCATCGATCTAGGATCGCTCGCGGTCGGCGGCAAGCTCGCTCAGTTCCCCGGCGGACCACTGCCGAACCAGAATCTGGTCAAGGTCGGCTGATGTCGCCTTCTGTGAAGGTTTGCGTACGCCGGCCCCGGTGTGCGCCGCGCCACCATCATGGGGCCGGCATCCGCAAACCTTCACAGAAGGCGACATCAGGCTGATCAGGGCCAGTTGTATGCCATTTTTCCCTCGCCGGCCGGTCGCAAAGTGCTAGGCTTTGCGCATTGCGCCAGCCCATTGAGGGTGTATGGACGCCGCGATCCTCGAGCGCTCACGGGCGCGGGGGCTTTTGCGGCAGCGCCAGGCAAGCGACGCCCCCGCTTTTCGCCTATGCCCTATTGAGTAGGAGGGCTCCGGACACGCGTTACCCCGCTTTGCCCTTCTGCGCTTCTATGGGTTGCGGGGTACGCATGTCGGCACCGGTCACGCGTCTTATCTCGGTGATAGGGTCGTAGGGCAAATTGATCGCCGCATGTGCCTTGCGAGGCTGCCGAAGAGTTTGGCGTTTTCGGACATGCCGCGCATGTGAATTTGAAGGAGGGCAAGGCCATCCTCGAGCGCGGCGAATTGCTCAAAGAACTGTTCCTCAGTGAGATCCTGTTCCGGGAAACTGCCTCTGTTTTTGCCGTGAGTGTCTATAAGACATTTCATGATGATGCTCCTTTGTGTTGGGTTGGGTCGTGTATCTACACGACTCAGAATGTGATTGTGGCCTTTAGATCATGTAGCGAGGCAGCTGCTTGTCTGCCGCCGCCGCGTCGCCCCTCCAATCTGGCGATCACTCGACGACCAAGGCCGGTTTGAGGACCACGGGCCGGGACAAATTGTAGAAATTGGGCGAGGTCGCCATTACCGCCTTGTGGACCTCGGCGAACTGCTCTTCTGTGCCGTTACCCTTGATGCGGACGGTGTAGCTCAGGTTCTCATAGCCTGCGGCACGGCAGGATCGATCCCGAGGAAGCGCGGAGATCGATCTCGCCGTCGGTCTCGATCGCCAGGCTTTCGAGGGTGATTCCGCGCACCGCGCACTGTGCCACGTATCCGACCGTCATGCAGGCGTTGAGCGCCGCGATCAGATGGTCCTGCGGATTGGCGAAACTGTTCGATCCGCCGAGTTCGCGGGGCTCGTCGATGTCGATCGAGAACCGGCGCGGCACCTTCTCTCCGCCGATCTCATAACTCTCGATTTCTGCCCGGCTCCGCGCCTGGCCCTGCCAGGTCGTGGTGACGTGCCACTTCGTCTTGCCTTTTGCAGGTTCGCGCTTGACGCCGTCGATCAGCGCAAACAGGTCGTCGACATTGATGCCGTTGACGACGGTGGGTTGGACGGTCTTGGTTTGTGCGCTCATGATGGAACTCCTCTGCCTAGATTTGGGTTGGGATTTCACATTTGGACTATTGCAGCGTCGCGAGTGCCGACTGGATGCGCTTGCCTTGTGTTTCGGTGATCAGGCTCGAGAGCACCTTGCCGAAATGCGGGTGCTGGGCGCCTGAGTGGATGTATTGCCAGCGATAGGCCTTGAGGAATGTGGCCTCGATCGTTCGCGCCTCCGCGTCCTGGACCTCGCGGCCGCATGTTGCCGTGAAATAGCCCGCGTCGGCTTTGGCCTGGGCCTGCAGGATGCCGTCGACCGCGGCGACCAATTCGATGAATTCGCCGACTGCGGAATCGCGTTGCTCCGCCGTCAACCCGGCGTCGTGGCGCACCCACTCGAGTTCGTCGAGGATCGCGTGCTGGCTTTCCTCTTTCCAGTGAAAAAGGAACA
>Ga0137412_10003437_pt1 | contig 12629 bp, 7 predicted proteins | sample CZODoug2_1_16fun_FD_122160 | JGI IMG/M metagenome (GOLD analysis project Ga0137412, IMG submission 122160) | Vadose zone soil fungal communities from Angelo Coast Range Reserve, California, USA - CZODoug2_1_16fungal (Hybrid Assembly) | ecosystem: Environmental > Terrestrial > Soil > Vadose zone...
ACCCGGCGGGCCTCGTCATGAGCACCACCGCGCGCCAGTAGCTGAGCCCGAACCGTGCGCCACGCAATCGACGCCTTCAACGCGTGGCCGGCAAGACGCTCACTCTCCGCGCACAATTCGTCAACTTCGGCGTCTCTGTCGAGCGCCAGACAGGCCCGCGCCAGCAATGCGGCGGTCTCGGCCGCGTCAACGTCGAGGCCCATGCGGCGAAAGCCGTTGTAGGCCCGCCGCAAATGCGGCTCGGCGGCTGCGGGATCGTCGGCGACCAACTCGACGATGCCTGCGAACTGGTCGACCTCGAGCCGAGCGTGCCGCATGCCGAGCTCGGTGAGCGTGCGTCGGGCAGAGTCGATCAGCTGCCGGCCCGCCGCGGCGCGTCCGCGAAACGCATCCAGCACGCCCTGACACCTCGTCGACGTTGCCTCCACCACAGGTGATCCAGTTGTGATGCGGAGCAGCCGCACGACGTCGAGACACCGCCCGCCCGCTCGCGGAACCGGATTGGGGCCCCACAGTGCGGCAAGTGGCGCCTGCGCCAGCACGGCGTTCACTCGGCGGTGTTCACCCGCACGTCGCGCCGCGGTCAGCGCTTGGTCCAACGCGGTTTCGCAATCGCCGATGCGCCCGAGGCGGGCCAGGCACCCGGCCCGCACGGTGTGCGCCGTGGCCTCCCCCGCGGCGTCGTCCAGTCCGGCCAGTTTTTCGGCGGCCGCACCCACCGCGGATTCGATCTCGTCCAAGCGCTCGGGATCGGTGAGCATCGAGAGCTGGCCATCGAAACAGGTGCCCCACGCTGCGAGACGACCGGAATCGCCTGCGGCTTCTTGCAACTGAGAGACCGCGCCCCTTGCCGGAACAACGTCACCCGCGGCCAGCAGCGCCTCACAGCGAGCGACCAGCAGCTCGGCTTGTTGATCGCCGCGGTCAGGCAGCTCGTCGTCAATCTCCTCGAGTGCGTGCCACGCCCTGTCGTAGAGGTCCGCGGCGCCTTCGTACGCCAGTCGTGCCATTGCCTGGTCCGCGGCACGCCTGCAGTACTCGACGGCCTTGGCCGCATTTCCCGCCCAAGCACATTCGAAGTAGTGGTAGGCCAATTCGGCCAGTAGCTCGTCATCCGCGCCCGGTTGTGTCTCGAGTGTCGCGGCGATCTTCTGATGCAGCCGCATACGCCGCACGGACGCCAGCTCGGCGAGCAGCGACTGCCGGACGATGGCGTGGTTGAACCGGTAACGACCGCCAGGTTCTTCGATGACGATGCCCGCCTTGGACGCTTCGTCGAACGCGTCGATGAGGTCTTCGCCAACCACACTTTCGACCAACGCCAGCGCAAAGTGGCTGCCGACGACTGCGGCCGCCGCAAGTGCCTTGTTCGTCTCCGTCGGAAGCCGAGAAAGCCTGCGGCTCACGGCTTCCCGAACTCCCTGAGGCAGGGTGCTCGGATCCCAACGGCCACCGCTTTCATCCACGTGGCGCAGTGCCTCGATGAGGAAGAACGGATTGCCACCCGTGACCGTCGCCAGTGCCCGGGCCAGTTCCTCGTCGTCGTAGCCGGCCTCGGCGAGGTATGCACTCACGTCGACCTGGTCGAGGCCGCTGAGCTGAAGGCGAGTGGCGGAGCCGTCGCGGTTGAGGTCGGCGAGCATCGCCGCCAGAGGGTGCGAGCGATCGAGGTCGGTGCTGCGGTAGGTGCCGACGACTTGCACGCGGGCGTGCTCGCCGAAGCGCAGGAGATGGCGCAGGAGAAGCAACGTCGGCTTCGCCGCCCAGTGCAGGTCGTCGAGAATCAGGACAACGGGTGCATTGGTGGAGGCGACTCCGAGCACCGCGACGACGGCATCGAAGAGTGCATAGCGCTCGGTATCCGGGTCGGCGCGCGTCGGCGCGGCGAGGTCCGGTAGGACGTCGGTGAGTCCGGGAACCAATGAGAGGAGCGCTTCGACGCCGCGCAGCCCTCGCAGCCGACTCGCACCGAGGCTGGGAAGGAGCGAACGCAGGGCTTCCGCGAATGGCTGGTAGGGCGCACCAAGGTCCTCGTCGCAACGACCGTAGAGGACGATCGCGCCTTGCTCGTAGGCGTGTCGGGACCATTCACCGGCTAGGCGCGTCTTGCCGACGCCGGGTTCTCCCGCGATCAGCACCGCATGCGCGCCGCCGTCAAGCGCGGTGTGCCATGTGGACAGAAGTCGCTCGAGTTCGCGACCACGCCCGACGAAGGGTCCAGGCCCCGCCAGCACCGCCGGCAGGGCAGGCCGTTCGATCGGAGCGTCGGGGGTGACGGCTTGGAGCTCGTCACCGGTCTCCAAGCGGAGCTCGAACACGTGCTCCGGGCGCGGGAGGTTCTTCAGCTGCCGCATCCCGAGGTCGACCAGCACGACATCGTCGGGAAGTGTGTCGATGACGAGCTCGGCCGTCGCGCCCGAGCAGAGGATCTGCCCACCGGCCGCCAGCGATCGCAGGCGGGCGGCGCGGTTGACCGCCCGGCCGAAATAGTCGCCGTCGCGTAGCTCGACCTCGCCGGTGTGCAATGCCACGCGGATGCGCATGGGCGCCAACAGTTCCCACGGCTCGTGACGGATCGCTTCCTGCAGCTCGATGGCGCCGGCGGCCGCTGCCGACGGCCGGTCGAAGACCGAGAACGTCGCGTCACCCTCGCCGCGAGTCTTGATGAGCCGCCCTCCGCGAGACGTGACGACCTGTTCGACGATTTCGTCGTGTCTGGCCAGCGCCATCGCCATGGCGTCGGCCTGTGCCTCCCACGCGGCGGTTGAGCCTTCGATGTCGGTGAGTAGGAAGGTCACCGCCCGGGTCACGGATTGAAGTTGCGGCGACACAGGCATTTCCAGCGCATCGTCCTGCGCAACGATAGCGGCCTCGAGCCGGCGAAGGTCCGGCCCGGGATCGACGCCCAGCTCGTCGGCCAGCAGTGACCGGGCACGCCGGAACGCGCCTAGGGCTTCACCTTGTCTGCCTGCGCGATAGAGGGCGAGCATCAACTGCCCCCAACGCCTCTCGCGCAATGGCGCGTCGCCCACCGCGGACTCCAACTCGCCGATGATCTCGGCAGCGCGGCCCGTCGCGAGCAGGGCGTCGGCGCGGTCCTCCACCAACGCGGCGTGGCCTTCGATCCAGCGCGTTTTCTCGGACGCGCCCCGCGAGCCCTCGGGAAGCTCGGGGATCCCACGCCAGAGCGCCAACGCCTCGTTCAAGTGGGCCACCGCTTGGCTGGTGTCCCCAGCGGCGACGGCGTCGCGGCCCAAGCTGGCCGCCGCCTTGTAGCGCGAGGCATCGATCTCGGTCGTCGTCAGGGTCCAGCCCGTTCCCACCGTCAACACGAAGCCATCGCCAAGTGTGCGACGCAGAGACGAGATGTGGGTCTGCAGAGCCTTGGCGGCGGTGCGCGGCGGATCATCGCCCCAGAGGAGTTCCACTAGCGTGTCGGCCGACACTACGGAACCGCCGTGCAGCCCGAGCATCGTGAGGATGGCCCGAGGTTTGACGCCAGGGATCGCGACCGGCAGGCCATACTGCCGGACCTGAAGCGGCCCCAGAACCCCCAGTTCCACCTGTTGAAGGGTAGTCACCTCGTCATCGTCAGCGAGGCGATTCAACGGGCGGTCAAGGATTGGTAAAGGGTGCGGGCACGGCCATTGAGGCCCCGGTGCGCGTCCGCGCTCGGGTTGCGGCCATTACCAAACTACGTCGAGACGGTCGTGACCAGGTTTTCGATCCGGCGTCCCAGGGCATGGACTTGCCAGCCGGCCTTCTGCCACCGTTCGACGTCCAGGCAATTGCGTCCGTCGACAACGACTTTCGCGCGCACGGTCTCGGCGAGCTGGTTGGGGTCGAGGTCGACGAACTCCTGCCACTCGGTGAGCACCAGCACGGCGTCGGCGCGCTCGCAGGCGTCGATCGCCGAGGTCGAGTAGTTCAGCGTCGGGAAGACTCGCTGCGAATTCTCCATGGCCTTGGGGTCGAACACGTTGACGGTGGCGCCGTTGAGTTGCAGCAGGCCCGCCACGTTGAGTGCGGGTGAGTCGCGGACGTCGTCGGATTCGGGTTTGAACGCCGCACCGAGAACGGCGATGTTGGCACCGAGCAGCGAGCCGCCGCACGCCTTCATGGCCAACTCCACCATGCGGGTGCGCCTGCGCATGTTGATGCTGTCCACCTCGCGCAGGAACGTCAGTGCGTGGTTGGCTCCCAGTTCGCCGGCGCGGGCCATGAACGCGCGGATGTCCTTCGGTAGGCAGCCCCCGCCGAATCCCAGTCCGGCGTTGAGAAATCGCCTCCCGATGCGGGGGTCGTAGCCGAGCGCGTCGGCGAGCAGCGTGACGTCGGCGTCGACGGCCTCGCACACCTCCGAGATCGCGTTGATGAACGAGATCTTGGTGGCCAGGAAGGCGTTCGCCGACACCTTCACCAACTCCGCGGTCTGAAGATCGGTGACCAGGAACGGCACGTCCTCTCCGAGCAGCGGTGCGTACAGTTCGCGCACGGCCGGCTCGGCGCGCACTGAATCCCGTTGCACGCCAAGCACGATGCGGTCAGGGTGCAGGGTGTCGTGGACCGCGAAGCCCTCGCGGAGGAACTCCGGATTCCAGGCCACCTCGACGTCGACGCCCGCCGGCGCGAGAGCGCGGGCCCGTTCGGCCAGTTCGGCGGCGGTGCCCACCGGCACGGTCGACTTGCCGACGATCACCGCGGAGCGGCGCAACCGCGGCACCAACGTGTCGATCACCGCGTGGACGTGACGCAGGTCGGCGCCGTATTCGCCCTTCTTCTGCGGGGTTCCGACGCCAAGGAAGTGCACGTCGGCGAACTCGGCGGCCTCTTCGTAGTCCGTGGTGAAACGCAGTCGTCCGGCATCCAGGTTCTCGCGCAGGACTTTTCGCAGTCCTGGCTCGTAGAAGGGGATGTCGCCCGACGCCAACTTGGCGATCTTGCCGGGGTCGATGTCGACGCCGACGACCTCGTGGCCCAGTTCAGCCATCCCGGCGGCGTGTGTCGCTCCGAGGTAGCCCGTGCCGAACACTGTGCATCGCATACTGCCTTGATAGGCCGCCCCGATGTTCTAACTGCTACGGGACACTTAGCGCCAGACCAACGGTAGGTGTCCGCTAATGGCGGCCACCACCCCCGCCGCCGCCTCCTGGAGCGCAGAAGATCAGGAAACATCCGCCTCCGCCGCCCCCGCCGCTGCTGCCCGGCGAACCGTCCGAGCCGTGCGACCCGCCACCGAAGCCGCCGTTGGAGCCACCCGAGCCACCGGAGCCACCCGAACCGCCACCGCTGCCAGGCCACGGGAACTGCGGCTGCTGAGGCTCCTGCGGTTGTTGAGGCTGCTGTGGGTAGTTCGGGTACTGGGGCGACTGGGGCCAGTCGCCGCCGTCATCGTGCGACGGTCGCTGCGGCCACTGCTGCCAGGGCGGCCGCTGCTGCGGGTACTGGGGATATTGGGGGTACTGCGGGTACTGGGGGTACTGCTGCGGCTGCTGCCAGGGCGGGATGAACACCGGCACGACCGCTGGTGGCGGCGCGGCAGGCGGATCTGGCGGGGGCGCAGCAGGCGCAGGCGGCGGCGCCTCGGGGGCGGGTGCCGGCGCGGCCTCGGGCGGCGCGACGTACACCGTGCGCGGCGGGGCGGCCGGAGCCTCCTGCACCACGGGGATCGGGGCCTGGATGGTCTCCGCCGGCGGTGGCGGTGCCGCGGGTTGGGCCTGCTCGACGGCGGCGGGAGGCGGTGGGACGGCGCTGGGGGCGATCGCGGCCTGCCCCGCGTCCGGTCGCGAATCGACCGTCGGCCGGATGTTCACGGCCAACGAGATGACCAGACCGACGACGCCGAGGACGAAGATCGCCGTCAGCGCACTACCCACGAGCATGAACGGCTTGCGGCCCTCCTCGGCGGGCTCTGGCAGGTCGAAGTCGAGGTCGTCGGCCCAGGCCAGCGGTGCGGGCGCGCCGACCGCGGCCATCTCGGTCTCGGCGTTGGCGAGGCCGACGTTCCGATTACCGGCCGTCGTGCCGTCCGGGTCCAATGAATAGGCCAGGCCCGCGGTGGTCGCGTCGTACACGGGGGCGCTGGCCGCAGCGAGTGCGGCGCCGCGCGCCAGTGCCAGCCCCGATTCCTCGGGAGCGTTGACCGGCAGCGCGACGAGGTCGGCGAGATGCGCCTTGACCGACGCGATGTCGACGCCCGAGCCGACCACGAACATGCCCTGCGGCGGCGAGTCCTGCGCTTCCACTGCCGCGACCATGTCGGCGAGGACCGCCATGGCGTCGGTGCTGTGCAGGCTGCGACTGAGCACCTTGACGATCGAGCCGTCGTCGCTGCGGACCACCGAGAGCGTCGCGGTATCGCGGTCGATGAACAGCAGCCCGGTGCTCTCGTATCCGACCGCGCGACCCGCGGCCTGCGCCAGCGCGCCCGCCGCGTGCAGTTCGGACACCAACATGACGTCCTTGATGCCGCGGGCGGCCAAGGTGTCGCGCAGCGCTGCGGCCTCGACGCGGTCACTCCACGTGACGCCGATCGCCTTGAGGACGTGTCCGCCCTCGGCGGCGCTCTCCTGGGTGCCGAGCACCGCCGCGACGACCTGATCGGCCGCCGCTGACGTTGCTGAACCCTCGGTGGACGATACGTCGAAGTCATCGTGGTCGACAATCGCGCCGTCGCCCTTTTCGCCTTCGACCAGCACCATCCGCACCGTCTTTGGTGTCAACGACACACCAAGCACGATGTCCACTGGACCCCTCCAAAGTGTTTGCTACGCTACCTATGTCGACATTCCGATCCATCAACCGCGAGTCGACGACTATGTGTTTCATCGTCGCTACCAAGGCAGTCGTTACGTCCGGCGGTGTTAGCTGATGCTCCGGCCGACGACCCGCGTTTCGACCCTACTCGGATCACGACAATCCGTCTTGGGCGGTTCAAGTCGTGTGGGCCTCGTCGCGGAACGAGCCCGCGTCGGCGACCTCGGGCCGTGGCCGGAACGCGCCAGGGTCGCCGAACGCCGGAGGACCTCGAGGCGGCTTAGATCCTTCGCCAACTCCCCGCAACATGGTGAGTTAGCGAAAGCGCAACCGGATTCCTCTATAGAAGTTCGCGACGTAGCGCGGAATGCCAACGGCACGCGAACTCAAGAGCCAGCTTCTAATACGCGAGCTGGACACGTAGAAGTAAGTCCCGCCAACTGTGGTCACTATCCAGCGGGACCGGTACGCCCTCTGATACTTGCGTGCGACGTCTTTGCGAAGCCCGTAGAAACTCGCATCGGTTCTACCGCCACTCTTATGACGAAGGTGAAAGTCAATGACGTAAGCGCCTCGCCCGAGGAAATCTGCGACGATGCACAGGTCGGCACCGTAAAAATGAAAACCCGAGAGGTCGTGCGACAACGATAAATTCGCTTGGCGGCGGACGACGATAAAATTCTCGTCAAGGGCCGTGGCACGCGCCGGGAAGGTGCCGGTGGACTGGTTATCCCCATACGGATCCGAAATACGGATGGCCAGGCGGGTGAACGAGACTCCGCCCGAATTGCCGCAAAGCGCCCACTCGGGGTCGTGGGCCGTAAGTTCATTCAACCGCTGCTCAAGCTCGGCGCGGCCGTCCTCGAGGAGTAGGATGTCTTGGTGGCATAGGATGATGTAGTCGCCCCGCGCTCCGGAAAGGAACAAGTTATAGCCCTGAAAGGCATCGAAGCGGTTCGATTCACTATTGTCGATGTAGAGATATTCGCAGTCGGCCGGAACGAAGCCGTGTCCGACGAATGACTCCACCATTTCGGCATATTCACCGCGGCGGGTGACCAGCGTACAGATCGAGAATCGCGGCCCAGCCCCGTCCGCCGGCGACGGTACGGGCACCACGAAATCGGGAATGAGCGGGGGTTCAGCGGCCATGGTGGGCACACCCAGCCTTCATCCGAAGCGGCTTACACGCCAAGCCGCCACTTCGCCAGCAAGTTCTACACCGCCCCAATTCAACGTCAATGCGCCCCTCGCGAGGCTGACGCGCAGGACACGGCGGTAAGCCCTGGCCGTGGCTGAGACCCCGGAACACCACGGCGCGAAACATGCTCTCCCCCTGAAATTTGATGACATACAACAACATCCCGCCGCCAGGCTTCGCCTACGCGCGTGGCGCGTCGATGAGCCGCGCGATGGACTCCCAGTCGTTTGGAAAGTAATTGAGCATCTCCCTTTTCCTTCCGTCGAGCACGGAGATGTCCAACGCCAAGAATTCATCGATGATCTCTTGCTGACGCTCGGCAAGAACACGTGAATGCGGGTCCAGATTTTGGACGATTGCAAGCCCCGTGGGCCGCGCACCGATCGTGTTGACCGTCAGATCTGGCCGATACTTCTTCAACAAGAGAATCAAGCGCCAGATATCCCCGCTCCAAAAATTGGACACCCGCTCGCGCCCGGCGCTAATTGCATCGATCGGATAGACATCGTGAATCAGGATAATGGAGTCCGCAGAGCAGTGTCTCTCCACATTGATAAAATCTCTCAGCGCAAATTCAAACTGGTGCATACCGTCAATGAAGGCGAGATCCAAGGGCTTGCCGCCCAATAGAGACGTCACATCATTCTTCTCGAAAAATTCATCGCTTGTCTGTTCGAATACCTGCTGTCGGGGCCTTGGAGGTTTTCGCAGATGTACGTTCGGATCGATACCCAGCGTCAACGTTTCTGGCCTGACGATTTCGAGGGATCCCCCCTCATCCACGCCGATCTCCAGGTAGGTGGCCGGCCGCAGGTGTTCATGAATGCGCGCCAAGATCCGGAAATAATCCGGACCGGAGAACTCAAGTGCCGACAGCATGGCGTGCGCCTTCGCTTGCGTCTCCGTATAGCCCGCAAATCGCAAAGCCTCATGACACAAGTTTGCTGCGCGCTCACGGTGACCCAAGAGTCGCTGAATGAATGCCCGAGAAAGCAAGAGTTGCGCATTGCCGCGGTCTGCAGTTTGATTCGGCATGAAATCAGATTAAGCCATGTTCTCTAAGTCGGCGTACGAAAGATCACACGTGGCGGCGCTGCGCCGTGACACGGCTCATCCGTTGACACGAACCCCCCTTCGAGGCTCGCCGTACTTGAAGAGTCGGCTCGCTCATCATGTCGCGCAGCGGACCCGGGTTCTCGGTCAGTGATCGAGCACGCCATGGCGCGATCGCTCCAGATCGTGGTGCCCGAAGTTAGATCCCGCACGAGGGGCCGAGGTCCTGACCCGCGCAACGCCGCCGAACCTACCTGGAGATGCTGGCTGCATGAGCCATTTTCTCGCGACGTTGGTCGAGCGGGCACGCGGCACTGCGGCCCGGGTCGAACCACTCGTTACTCCGCGGTTTGCTCCAACACCGATCGTCGAGATCGCTTCTGAAGGGGAAACACCGCCACCAGCGCGGAGCGATCAGCAGCTGAAGGTGAAGCAGGGATCGTCCCGCCGTGAGGTTATTAGTCAGCCATTTTTAGCCGAGCAATTCGAGGCCCAGACAATCCGGGAGCCGGACAAGTCGCCGCTACCGCCTGAGATCGTGGCGCCGGATCCTAAGCCGGAGAAATTGCTCGTGTCGCCAAAGATGGTCGCGGCGGGCTCGACGGTGCTCGTTAGACGACCCCAAACCAGGGATCGACCGGCGCTGTTGGTGAAGAATGGTGCGGTGAGGAAAGAGTCGGTTGCGCCGCCACCGTCAAAGCGGTTGAGGTTAGCGACGCCGGTTACAACAGCGTTGCGGAACCTCGAGCGTGGATCTGTGATGCCTAACGAATGGCCAGAGCAGCCACCGATTGTTCGCGTAACGATCGGCCGAATCGATGTGCGAGCGACGCCGCCGGCTGCGCCTTCACGAAAATCGCCGGTGCGTTCCGAACCGAAACTAACGCTCGACGCTTATCTCAAGTCGCGAAGGGAGGGCACGCGATGAGCACTCCACTTGCGCTCGCCACGGTCACGGCCGTTCTACAAAATTTTATCCAGAACAGTATCACCGATCATGATCTGGCCGCCACACTCGGTGGCAGTATCACGGTATCGGCAGAACCGCCTGACCGAATCGACAACGGCGCGTCCTCGCCTGACCGGATCAATCTTTTCCTTTTTCAGGCGACTGAGAACCAGGCCTGGCGCAACGTCGCGCTTCCTTCCCGCAACGCCGACGGCGATCGAATCAATAGTCCACCGCTGGCGTTGGACCTTAGTTATCTGCTCACCGCCTACGGCTCGGGTCCATTGCACGCTGAGGCCCTGCTTGGGCTCGCTATGTTTGTTCTGCACGAGATGCCGGTCCTTACGCGCGATGCGATTCGCGCTGTGACAGTGGCGCCGCCGCAACCGCCGCTCCTCGCCGGTCTCCAAGCTTCGGAACTGGCCGACCAGATCGAGCAAATCAAGGTCGCACCGCAGGTCATGTCGGTTGAAGAAATTTCCAAAATTTGGTCGGCGCTTCAATCGCAATATCGGCCAACGGCGGTTTACAAAGTCACCGTTGTTCTGGTGGAAAGCCAGAGTTCTGTCAGGCCAACCCTGCCGGTGCGCGCACGCAACCTGAAGGTCATTCCTTTCGAGCGTCCGGTAATCGATTCGCTCCAATCGCAGGAAAACAACGCGGCGCCGATCGTACGGGATCAGCCGATTCTAGCCGGCTACAATCTGGTCATTGATGGCCAACGCCTGCGCGGCGCCACAACGCGGGTTCGTATCGATACGCTGGAGATCGTGCCTAACGACACCGACGTCACCGCCGGGCGAATCGTTATTGCTCTAGCAGCGACGTTACAGCCCGGCCTGCATTCCGTGCAGGTGACTCACCCGGTTGATTTCGAGACCGGGCTTACGTCCGATCCTCATCGTGGCATAGAATCCAACGTCGCGGCATTTGTTCTTTCGCCGGAAATTACCACCCCGGCTCCGATCGCCGCCGCGCGCAATACTACCCTCACGCTCACCATCGATCCGCCGGTCGGTCGTGCTCAACGCGCAACGCTGCTCGTCGGCAACGGCTCGATTTCCATCCCAGCCCGTCCGGCGGCGGGGCCCGCCACTACCGCGACCCTCGATTTTCCGATTCCGAATGATTTTACCACTGGAACGCAATTGCTCCGCGTCCAGATCGACGGCGCAGAGAGCCCGCTGGAGGTCGATGGCTCGGGACAATTCGTTGGTCCGACCGTGACGATCACATGAAAACGGATACGCAAACGGCCGACGATTGGGCGCAGGCGAATCAGCGAAACCTCATGGCGGAACTGGCTCGACTCAGTCGCTTGCTCCGTCGTGAGCCAGACGAAGAAACGCCTGCAACGGATTCATCGTCTGCTCTTGATGCCCTTTCCACGCTTTTTGGCCTAACAAGTTTTGAGCGGCGAATTGTTCTGCTCTGCGCCGGAATGGAACTGGACGGCGATTTTGCCAATTCCTGTGCTGCTGCGCCGGGCTCTGGAGGAAATCCATGGCCATCGTTCGGCCTTGCACTGGCAGCTTTTCCGGATGCGCACTGGGACGCGCTTGCAAACAACGCGCCGGTGCGGTGCTGGCGCATAATCGAGATTTGCGGCGACGGTCCGCTTGCCCATAGCCGGTTGCGGATCGACGAGCGGATTCTTTTTTTCCTTACCGGTGTATGGCAATTGGATGCGCGGCTCGCGGGTCTCGTTGAGCCTTTGCAAGGAACTTCGGAGATCGCCGATTCGCAGCGGGCGGTTCTCGATCGACTGGAGAGTGCGTGGAAACCGGCGTTTAGTAGCGGGCCTCCGCTCCCGGCGTTACAGCTTTGCGGCCCAGATGCGGGAGCGAAGCGCAGTCTTGCGAACGCTTTGGCTTCGCGCCTAACGATCGATATTTTCCGCCTTCCAGCAGCGCTTCTGCCGGCGAATCTGGGCGACTTGGAAAGCCTGCATCGTGTTTGGGAGCGCGAAGCCATTCTGCGCAATGCCGCGCTGTTGCTCGACTGCGATCGATTCGAAGCAGCGGATACGTCGCACGCGCTCACAATTGATCGCTGGATCGAGCTGACGCGCACGCCGCTGTTGATTTCCACACGCGATCCTCGACCCGATATCGAACGCCCGCTTCTGAGCGTGGAAGTGCGAAAGCCGACAAGCGGCGAACAGCGCGAGGCGTGGCAACGCGCGTTGGGCGAGAACGCCGGCGGTTGCAATGGCCAGCTTGAGCGTCTGGTTTCACAGTTCGACTTCAGTACAGCTACGATTTCTTCCACGGCCCAGTCGTTAGGCAGAAAAAACGGCACCGATCTTTGGGAGGTCTGTCGTTTGCGTGCCCGCCCGCGTTTGCAGGACCTTGCTCAACACGTGGTCTCGGGCGCGACTTGGGCTGACATCGTGTTGCCCGCCGCGCAGATACAGACTCTGCAAACAATTGCGTTGCAGGTGCAGCATCGCGTGCGGGTTTGTGACGAATGGGGCTTTGCCGAAAAATCGAGTCGCGGGCTGGGGCCGAGCGCGCTATTCGCCGGACCGAGCGGCACGGGCAAGACACTCGCGGCGGAGGTCTTGGCGAAGATCTGCGTCTCGAAGGTGTGGGGATCCTGGAGACCGATGTACTCGTGTGTGTACCGGGCGTAGCAGTAGCGGCACGCGAACTCGCACCCGCGGTAGGG
>Ga0137412_10003438_pt1 | contig 12629 bp, 15 predicted proteins | sample CZODoug2_1_16fun_FD_122160 | JGI IMG/M metagenome (GOLD analysis project Ga0137412, IMG submission 122160) | Vadose zone soil fungal communities from Angelo Coast Range Reserve, California, USA - CZODoug2_1_16fungal (Hybrid Assembly) | ecosystem: Environmental > Terrestrial > Soil > Vadose zone...
CACCGCCGGCGGTTATGAGACCAACACCGCCCCTGTCTACAAGATGCCCTGGGGCACAATGCATCCCACGACCATCTCGGCGCCGATCGTCGGCATGGCTTACGGTGCGTACGCGGCGCACGTCGAGCACCAGGGCAAGCGGGTGCGTGCGGCATTCGCCGGCGAGAAGGCCAAGGACGACCCGTTCGCCAAGGTCCGCATCGCCGAGGCGGCCAGCGACATCGACGCGGCGTGGCGACAGCTGATCGGCAATGTCAGCGACGAGTACGCGCTGCTGTCGGCGGGCAAGGAGATCCCGTTCGACCTGCGCGCCCGCGCTCGCCGCGACCAGGTGCGCGCGACCGGACGTTCCATCGCCTCGGTCGACCGGCTGTTCGAGGCCTCCGGTGCCACCGCGCTGGCCAATGATGCACCGGTGCAACGTTTCTGGCGTGACGCGCACGCCGGCCGGGTGCACGCGGCCAACGACCCCGAGCGGGCCTATCTGATCTTCGGTAACCACGAGTTCGGGCTGCCACCCGGCGACACCATGGTCTGATGCGCGCCGGCGACGATGCAGAGCAAGGGAGCGATGTGGGGGCGCCTCCCGCTTGCGGGGGAGAGGAGCGGCGCTAGATGACGGCGACGGAAGAGCTCACCTTCGAGTCCACCTCCCGGTTTGTCGAGGTCGACGTCGACGGTCCGCTCAAGCTGCACTACCACGAGGCGGGCGTCGGCAAAGAGCAGACGATTGTGCTGCTGCACGGCGGCGGACCCGGTGCGGCGAGCTGGACGAACTTCTCCCGCAACATTCCGGTGCTGGCGCAGCGCTTTCATGTGCTGGCCGTCGACCAACCCGGCTACGGTCACTCCGACAAACGCGCCGAGCACGGGCAGTTCAACCACTACGCGGCCAGGGCGCTGAAGGGTCTGTTCGACCACCTGGGCCTGGGACGTGTTCCGCTGGTGGGCAATTCGCTGGGGGGCGGCACCGCGGTCCGATTCGCGCTGGACTATCCGGACAAGGCCGGCAAGTTGGTGCTGATGGGCCCGGGCGGGCTGAGCGTCAACCTGTTCGCCCCCGACCCCACCGAGGGTGTCAAGCGGCTGGGCAAGTTCTCGGTCGAGCCGACCCGGGAGAATCTCGAAGCATTCCTTCGGGTCATGGTCTATAACCAGAAGCTGATCACCCCGGAGCTGATCGACCAGCGCTTCGAACTTGCCTCCACGCCCGAATCGCTGACGGCGACCCGCGCGATGGGGATGTCGTTCTCCGGAGCGGACTTCGAGCTCGGCATGATGTGGCGCGAGGTGTACAAACTGCGTCAACCGGTGTTGCTGATCTGGGGACGCGAAGACCGGGTGAACCCGATCGATGGCGCGCTGGTGGCGCTCAAGACGATTCCCCGTGCACAGCTACACGTTTTCGGCCAGTGTGGGCATTGGGCGCAGGTGGAGAAGTTCGACGAATTCAACAAGCTGACCATCGACTTCCTAGGAGGTGCGTGATGAGCATCCGTTCACTCGGCTACCTGCGCATCGAAGCCACCGACATGCAAGCCTGGCGCGACTACGGCCTGAAGGTCCTCGGCATGGTCGAGGGCAAGGGCAGCACCGAGGGTGCGCTATACCTGCGGATGGACGACTTCCCGGCCCGCCTGGTGATTGTGCCGGGTGAGCATGACCGGCTCTCCGAGGCCGGTTGGGAATGCGCGAATGCCGAAGGTCTGCAAGAGATCCGCAACCGGCTTGATGTCGAGGGCACGCCCTACAAGGAGGCCACCGCCGCCGAGCTGGCCGACCGTCGGGTCGACGAGATGATCAAGTTCTCCGATCCCTCGGGCAACGGCTTGGAGGTCTTTCACGGTGCCGCGCTCGAACACCGCCGGGTCGTCAGCCCGTACGGCCACAAGTTCGTCACCGGCGAGCAGGGCCTGGGGCACGTGGTGCTGACGACTCGCGACGACGTCGAGACGCTGCACTTCTACCGCGACGTGCTGGACTTCAAGCTGCGTGACTCGATGCGACTGCCGCCGCAGGTGGTGGGCCGACCCGCCGACGGAGCGCCGGCCTGGCTGAGGTTCCTGGGCTGCAACCCCCGTCACCACAGCTTGGCCTTCATGCCCGGGCAGACCCCCAGCGGCATCGTGCACCTGATGGTCGAGGTGCAAGAAGCCGACGACGTGGGGCTATGCCTGGACCGGGCGCTACGGCGCAAGGTGCCGATGTCGGCCACCCTGGGCCGCCACGTCAACGACCTGATGCTGTCGTTCTACATGAAGACACCCAGCGGATTCGACATCGAATTCGGTTGCGAGGGCAGAAAAGTCGACGACGTCGACTGGGTTGCCCGGGAGAGCACCGCGATCAGCCTCTGGGGCCACGACTTCAGCGTCGGCTTCAAGTAATGTCCGAGCAGATCGACGCCCGCGCCTTCCGCAGCGTGCTGGGTCAGTTCTGCACCGGAATCACGATCATCACCACCGTGCACGACGACGTGCCGGTCGGCTTCGCGTGCCAATCCTTTGCGGCGCTGTCACTGGACCCGCCGCTCGTGCTGTTCTGTCCGACCAAGGTGTCTCGGTCCTGGAAGGCCATCGAGGTCAGCAGCAATTTCTGCGTCAACGTGTTGACCGAGAGTCAGAAGCACGTCTCGGCCCGCTTCGGCTCTAAGGAACCGGACAAATTCGCCGGCATCGACTGGCACCCTTCGGAACTCGGCTCGCCGATCATCGAGGGATCGCTGGCCTACATCGACTGCACGGTGGCCTCGGTGCACGACGGCGGCGATCACTTCGTGGTGTTCGGCGCGGTGAAGTCGCTGTCCGAGGTACCGAAAATCAAGCCGCGGCCCCTGCTGTTCTATCGCGGCGACTACACCGGCATCGAGCCGGACAAGACCACGCCCGCGCAGTGGCGTGACGACTTGGAAGCATTCCTCACCACGACCACCCAGGACACCTGGCTGTAGCGGACCTTGGATTGATGCCATGTCCCAGGTGCCGTCCGCCCGTTACTTACTGAGGGCCAAGGATTTCGTCGACGCACGTTATGCGGAGCAGATAACTGTCGAGGACCTGGCCGCGGCCGCTGGGTTGTCCCGCGCACATTTCAGCAGGATGTTCTCCAGGACGTTCGGCGAGTCGCCGCGTGCGTACCTTCAGAGCCGACGGCTGGAGCGCGCGGCCGCTTTGCTGCGTTACACCGACCGCTCGGTGGCCGACATCTGTGTGATGGTCGGGCTGCAGAGCGTCGGGTCGTTCACGACCACCTTCGCGCGGGTATTCGGCAAGCCGCCGGCCGCATACCGTGCGAGCATGCCCCCCGCTTCTGCGTACGCGCGTGTGCCGAGCTGCGTTCTGCAGCGCGACACCAGACCGGTCGTGGACGGCCGTGTCAAGACAGCACACGGGGAGAAGACGGGCAGCGTGAGCAGACCGTAGCCTCGGCCTCATGTTGAAAATTGCCAGTGCCCAAGTGTGGGTGCATGACCAACAAGTTGCTTTGACCTACTGGACCGAGAAGGTGGGCATGGAGGTGCGCCAAGACGTCACGCTGCCCGAAATGGGCTTCCGGTGGTTGACCATCGGCCCGCCGGGCCAGGACGATGTGTCGATCGTGCTGATGGCCGTGCCCGGCCCACCAGTGATGGACGAGGTGACCAGAAAGCAGGTGATGGAGGTCGTCGCGATGGGCTTCGCGGGCACCGTGTTCCTGACCACCGATGACTGCCAGGCGACATATGAGGAGCTCCGGGCTCGTGGTGTCGAATTCACCGAGGCGCCGCACGATATGCCATACGGCATCGACTCCGGATTCCGCGACCCGTCGGGCAACAGCGTGCGGCTGACGCAACTGAGTGGCTCCTGAACGACGTCTGCGATGAGTTTGGCTGGCTCGGTAGGTCTATCCGTTGTCCTGATGAAGGGGGATGGATGTCAATCGAACATATCCTGGCCGTTGTTCCTGTGCGCGACATGGACAGGAGTCGACGCTGGTACGAGAAGCTTTTCGGACGTCCGCCGGATAATAGCCCGATGGCCAATCTTGTTGAATGGCATGTGGTTTCGAATGGATGGGTCCAGGTCTTCTGCGACGATCAACACGCCGGCTCAACGACGGTCAACTTCGCTGTGCAGGATCTGGATGGCCATATCGACGAGCTGAAACGACGTGGCCTTGAGCCCGGCGAGATCGTTGCGGCCAACAAAGGCGTGCACTTGTCGTCGCTTACCGACCCTGATGGGAACAACATCTGGCTGATCGGTGGGTTTCGGGTTCAGTACTGACGCTCATGCGGCATCGTTCTTGATTCGTTGCTACCGCTACGCTTCGCCACGAACACTCTTTCGCGGGAGGCGGGCTGCATTGATCCGTTTTGTCTCTGTCGCATTGCTGACAGCCCTGGCCGGGGCATTGCTGCCGTTGGCGTTGCTGTGGACGTGGGAGTGGTGGATCCCCGCAGTGGTGGTCGCGGTGGTTGCAGCCGTGGGCATCTACGACCTCGTTCAGCGGCAGCACTCGGTGCTGCGGAACTATCCGATTCTCGGGCATATGCGTTTCCTGCTGGAGGCGCTGCGGCCGGAGATACAGCAGTACTTCATCGAGCGGAACTTCGATGGACGCCCCTTCGACCGTGACGTTCGATCGTTGATCTACGAGCGGGCCAAAGGCACTGCCGCCGAGTCGGCTTTCGGGACCGAACGCGATATCGATCAGGTCGGCTACGAGTATCTGGTGCACACGGCGCGACCGGTCGAGCCGCACGACGAGCCGTTCCGGGTGCGGGTCGGCGGGCCCGATTGCACGCAGCCGTACGACATGGCGTTGATGAATGTCTCCGCGATGAGTTTCGGCGCGCTTTCCGGCAACGCGCTGCGCGCCCTGAACAACGGCGCGCGCAAGGGTGGGTTCGCTCACGACACGGGCGAAGGTGGGCTGACCCCGTACCACCTTGGCGGCGCCGACGTGATTTGGGAGCTCGGCTCAGGCTATTTCGGTGCCCGCACCAAGGACGGTGCGTTCGATCCGGATATCTTCGCGGCCAAAGCAGCTCACGATCTGGTGAAGTGCATCTCGATCAAGTTGAGCCAAGGTGCCAAGCCCGGCATTGGCGGCGTGCTGCCGGCTGCCAAGGTCACCGAGGAGATCGCCGGTTACCGGGGAGTGCCGGTCGGTGAGAAGTGCGTCAGTCCGGCCGCGCACTCGGCTTTTCGGACCCCGCGTGAACTGGTGTTGTTCGTGGCGAGATTGCGCGAATTGGCCGGTGGTAAACCGGTGGGCTTCAAACTGTGTGTCGGTTCCCGGGTCGATGTGCTGGCGACCTGCAAGGCGATGCTGGCCGAGGGCGTGACGCCCGACTTCATCATTGTGGACGGCGCCGAGGGTGGAACAGCCGCGGCGCCATTGGAATACGAAGACAACATTGGACTTCCGCTCACCGACGGGTTGATGATCATGAACAACGCATTGGTGGGAACGGGTCTGCGGGACCGGATACGGATCGGGGCGGGCGGTAAGGTCGCGTCCGGAAACGACATCATCAAGCGCCTGATTCAAGGCGCCGACTACACCAACTCTGCCCGGTCGATGATGATGGCCGCGGGTTGCATCCAATCGCAGCGGTGCCACACCAACCACTGCCCGGTCGGCGTCGCAACTCAGGATCCGTATCGGGCCCGTGCCCTCGACGTCGCCGACAAGAGCGAACGGGTGTACAACTACCAGCGCGCCACCGTCGCGCAGGCCATGCGCATGATGGCCTCGATGGGTGTCTCGGACCTGTCGATGCTCAACCCGCACATGCTGCGCAAGCGGATATCGCCCACCGAACAACGTTCGTACGCCGAGCTTTACGAATGGCTCGAGCCCGGTGCACTGCTGAACCATGCGCCGGCCAGTTGGCGGGCTGACTGGGAAGTCGCGGACTTGGACCGCTACGCGCCCGCCGGCGTCACGATGAACGCGAGCAGACCCGTCTAGCTTCGGTGCCAGCGGTCTTGATGTCCGGCGTGAGTACTCAAATACGCTCCAGGCCCGAATAATTCGTCGTAAAAGTCCGTGTCGAGATGTTGGGCCTGCAGGTACATCAGGACATGCACTGTCGGCACCGTGCCGGGCAGCTTGCCGAAGGTGTCGTAGATGTAGACCGCTTCAGCGGTCACCACTTCTTGAATGCCCTCCGGCGGCAGCGCGGAGCCGCGCACCTTCTGGGTATCCGACCACGGTCCGGGTGTATCCGGGTGAAATGGCCCACCAGGACTGAACTTTCGGGCCACCAGCTTCTCCACGCCGCTGCCACCGACGGCACATGCGGCGGGCTGAGCGTCTCAAAGAATCCGGGCAGTCCGGTGACGTTCGGGAAGGGCCAGCGCTCGTCGTCGTCGGCGACGAATCCCAACCCCGGCGCCCGCGGATCACCGGAGCCGCCCAGTACGGACAACCGGTCGAGCCCGTCGTAGGTCCAGCCGCCGAGACCCATTGCCTGCAACGCCAGCACTCCGTTGTTGGTGGCGATCGCCAGTTCCGCGCTGGCTTCGGTGATCGTGTACTGCTCGACGAAGGACAACGGAAGCGGGTCATCGGCATGTGGCAATGAAAACCGTTCAAGGCCCGGGATATTGCGGCCGTTGATGTCGTCGGTGATCGAGTAGCCGTTGGCCGCGAAGAACCACAGGTTCTCCATCAGGTGCTCGGCGAGATCGGCCACCGGGAATGCCAGCAGGCTGCCCGGATGGTTTCCGATCCAGATGTTGTGGCCTTCCATATACGGTTCTTCGCGGGGCAGTTCCAGGCGAGCATCCGAAATCCGCACATAGGACGCCGCGGTGTGACCGATCCACCCTTCGATGCTGTCGAATTCGCGCGGCGGCTCGTCGCGGTTGGGTAGCAGGTAGCTGCCGGTGTCGTCGGTGAAGAACAGCTGGCTGGTGTGGAAGCCCGCGGCCGACGGGAAGGTCCGGCCTGTCGCGCTTCCCGCGTAGTTGGGGAAGGACGGTGCGTAGCTGGGGTTATGGGTGATTCCGAAATTCCAACCCGTCACTCCACCGGTGACCGAAATAAGCAGGGCCCGTTCGACTTCCGACAGCGGCTGGACCGGCCGACGACTTGTGAAGGCCAGCGCCCCGGCGGGGATCCGGCCGCCGACCGGAAACCGGCGCGACCGGCGGCCGGTCAGCGCGGCGAACAGCGGGAACTGTGCGAGCTCGGCCAGCGCGGCCCGCTCGTAGTCGGAGATCACCAGGCTCACCGGCCCATTTTCTCATTGCGCGTAGGTCGTCTCGGTATTGGCGTCCTGGAACATCTCCGAGACGATCAGCCACCATCCATCGACCTGACGCTGCAACGCGCGAAGTGAGAAGTTGTCCCGGTCAAGCGTGCCGCCGCCGACCACCGCCTGACCTTTGATCCGCAGGTGTGCAGACACCAGAACGACCTCGGGTGTCAACACCCGGAAGCTGGTCTCGGGCGGGCCCTCGGGTTGGCCGCGGTTGAAGTTGTCGTCAGCGAACAAACCGGTGAGGTAACCGACGATCGCCCCGCGCCCGCGTTTGACCGCGCCAAAGGCGTTGACCCGGTCAGCGCCGTCGGAATACACCGCGTGCAGCGCCTCCGCGTCCCGGTGAACTTTTTGTCGAAGTATCGCGTGGTAGCAGCAGGTGGTTAAGAGAAATATCCGAGAAGGGTTTGAGATGAGTCCGCTGCTGATGGTCTGCCTCTGGGTCGCTACGCCCGTCGTCGGGTTCGGCCTGGTGGAACTGCAGGCTTGGCTGGAGCGGTGGGACTATGAACGGCATGCAGAGGACTAGGGCGGGGCGTCTGTTGAAATCCCGGATCCTGGTTGTCGGCGCGGGCGTGAGCGGCATTTCGGTCGCCCGCGGGTTGCTGCGCGACGGACACGACGTCACAGTCTTCGACCAGCGCCCGAACGTGACCGCCGGCGGCGGCGCCGTGACGATCTGGTCGAATGGCGCCACGGTTCTCGACCAGCTCGGTGTCGATATGACCGGGGCCGGTCAACCGCTGTCGGCCGTGCGGGTCACGACATCCACCGGCCGGCCGCTCGCCACCATGGACCTCGACGCGATGGTGAACCGGCTGGGCGCGCCGATTCGGATGGTGCCGCGTCGAATCCTGCTGGAACGACTGCTCAAAGGCTTTCCGGCCGATCGCATCCGCTGCAACTCCCGTGCCGCGCGGGTAATGAATGACGCTAATGGCGTACGGGTCGACTTCGAGGACGGCACCTCAGCCCACGGGGATGTGCTGATCGGCGCGGACGGCCTGCACTCGGTTGTCCGCGATGTCGTCGGTGCGCCGGCTGCAAAGCCGACGGGATGGTGTAGCTGGCAAGGCCTTGTCACCCTTCCTCGCATTCCCGACCCGCATGTCGCCAGGATGATGATCGGCGAGCACGGAAATCTTGGCCTGTGGCCCGCCGGCGGTTCTGCTCTGCAATGGTGGTTCGACTTGCCCTGGTCGCCGGATTTTGTCAGGCCGCAACGACCGATCGAAATGATCCGGTCGCATTTCGCGGGCTGGTCGGATCTGGTCGATGAGGTCCTCGCAACTCTGACCGACGACGATCTGGCCCCGTCGCCGTTTCCGCACTTTCGGCACCCGATTCCCGGCGCCGGCGCCGGTGCGGTGACGTTGCTCGGCGATGCCGCGCACACGATGCCGCCCACGCTCGCGCAGGGCACCAATCAGGCTTTGTTGGACACGATGGTGCTGTGCAAGGCGCTGTCAGATCTACCCGAAGGCGTCGATGTCAGCAGCGCCCTGCGCTGGTACGAGAACACCCGGCGGCGCAAGGTCAAGGCGGTGTCCTGGGTGACGATGCAGCAGGTGTCGCGCAGCGAGTCGGTGCTGCGGCCCGCGGCGCTCATCTCGGACCGCTTCATGACGTGGGTGCTGACGCGGTTCCTCGGTTGGGTCAGTCATCGCGATATCTCGACTGAGATCAGCCGCGCGTCGCTCGCCGAGGTGCGGTGATGTCGACGACTGCGAAAGTGCCGCCTGCCGCGGCCGCCCGCGTCGTCGAGTGGGTTCGCCATCACCTGTACCGACTCAACCAGCGGTTGATGCCCCCGCCCGCGACGATGATGGAGATGATCATCGCGACCTGGGTGTCGCAGGCGATCACCGTTGCTGCCGAACTCGGCGTCGCCGACGCCTTGGCCGACGGGCCGTTGACCATCGACGAGTTGTCGGCGAAGGTCGGCGCGGATTCGGACGCCCTGCGCCGGCTGCTGCGCGCATTGATCGGGAGAGGCGTCTTCCGTCATCGCCGCGACGGCCGCTACGAGTTGAATTCCCTTGCCCGAACGCTGTGTTCGGACGCAGACGCGTCGATGGCGTGGGCTGCCCAGTTCTACGGATCGCGCGAGCAACGCGAACGGTGGACACTGCTGGGGGATTCGATTCGCACCGGAAAATCTGTGGTTCCGGCATTGCACGGCAAGGAGAGCTTCGACTATTTCGCCGAGGATCCGAGGCACGCCGATCTCTTCAACCGAACCATGGCCAGCATCTCAGAGCTGACCGATGCTTCCGTGGCGGCGGGGTACGACTTCAGTGTCTACCCTACGATCGTCGACGTCGGCGGCGGGCACGGATCACTGCTGGCCAGCATCCTGGCGGCGACGCCGCACTCACAAGGTGTGCTGTACGACATACCGGCGGTCGTGTCGGACGCGCCAAAGATCTTGTGCGAGCGCGATGTGGCTGATCGCGTTCGCATCGAAGCGGGATCGTTCTTCGACAGCGTTCCGGCCGGTGGCGACGCGTATGTGCTGAAGAACATCATGCACGACTGGCCCGACGAGAAGGCGGTGCAGATCCTGCGCAATGTTCGCGCTGCGGCAAGTCGACACTCCACCATCCTGCTGGTGGAACTGGTGATCCCCGACCACGATCGGGACTTCCCGGGGAAATGGGCGGACCTGGAGATGCTGCTGAACTTGGCTGCCCGCGAACGCACCGCCGCCGAGTACCGAAACCTGCTCAACCAAGCTGGATTTCAGATGACTCGGCTAGTCCCGACCGCATCGCCGTTGAGCCTGGTGGAGGCCCGCCTAGTGTGACCCGGTCGTCACTGGGTGACAATGGCCCACATGACGCTGGATCTGAACGAGTACTTCGAACGGATCGGCTACCGCGGCGCGGCAGACCCAACCTTCGATGTCCTGCATGAATTGGTGACGGCGCACACCCGAACGATTCCATTCGAGAACCTTGATCCGCTGCTGGGCGTGCCAGTCGACGACTTGATCCCAGAGGCGTTGGCCGACAAGCTGGTTCACCGACGCCGCGGCGGCTACTGCTACGAGCACAACGGCCTGATGGGTCACGTGCTGGAAGCAGTCGGCTTCGGGGTGCGGCGGTTCGCGGCCCGGGTGGTCTGGACGATGCAACCCGGCGCGCCGGTACCGTCACAAACGCACACTCTTCTGGCGGTAACCCTCCCCGAGGCGCCGCAACTGTTACTGGTCGACGTAGGTTTCGGTGGTCAGACGCCGACGTCGCCCCTCCGGTTGGAGACCGGCAGCGTGCAGCAGACAACGCATGAGCCCTATCGCCTCCAGGAGCGCCGGGGTGGTCTGGCACTGGAGGCGCTGATCCGCGACGAGTGGCAGCCGTTGTACGAATTCTCCACCAGGACAGCACCGCCGATCGACTTGAAGGTCGGGAGTTGGTACGTCTCCACCCACCCGTCGTCGCATTTCGTCACCAACCTGATGGCCTCTCTGGTGACGGCCGACGGGCGATGCAACCTCTCGGATCGCCATCTCTCCATCCACCGCGACGGCAAGACCGAGAAGATCGTGCTGCCGGATGCCGCCGCAGTGGTCGACACGCTGACCGACCGGTTCGGGATCAACGTGGCGGACACCGGCGAACGATCGGCGCTCGAAGCCCGAATCGACGAGCTGACGTCCTAACGACGCGGGAGCCAGGTGCCCATTCGGCGCAGCGCCTCGTCGATGTCGCCGGCAGGTCCGGCGAAGGAGAGCCGGACGTAGGAGCCGCCGCGCTCAGGATCGAAGTCGATACCGGGTGCAATCGCGACACCGGTGTCGGCCAACAGCTTTGAGCAGAAGGCCATCGAATCATCGGTGAAGTCCGAGACGTCGGCGTAGACGTAGAACGCGCCGTCGGTGGGTGCCAGCCGGTCGATACCGATGCCGCGCAAGCCGTCGAGCAGCGTCGCTCGATTGACCGCGTACTGGTGTAGATGCCCGTTTGCTTCGTCGACAGCTTCCGGGGTGAACGCCGCGACCGCGGCGTGCTGCGACAGCACGGGTGGGCAGATGGTGAAGTTTCCGGTCAGACGGTCTACCGCCCGGCGGAGTGCGGTCGGCACCAGCAACCAGCCCAACCGCCATCCTGTCATCGCGAAGTATTTGGAAAAGCTGTTGACCACGAACGTATTTCGCGACGTGCTCCAGGCGCAGCTGGTCTGCGGGGCGCCGTCGTAGACCAGTCCGTGGTAGACCTCGTCGCTGATCAGCCGCACTCCCGATTCGTCACACCAGGAGGCGATCGCCGCGAGTTCCGCGGGTGGGATGACGGTACCCGTCGGGTTGGCCGGGCTGGCGACCACAACACCCCGCACGGGCGGGTCGAGCTCGGCCAGCATCTGCGCGGTGGGCTGGAATCGGGTTTCCGGCCCGCATTCGATCACCACGACCTCACACCCGAGTGCCGTCAGGATGTTGCGGTAGCAGGGATAGCCGGGGCTGCTGACCGCCACCCGGTCGCCGACGTCGAAGCAGGACAGGAACGCCAGCAGAAAGCCTCCGGACGATCCGGTGGTGACCACTACGTCGTCCCTCTCGATCTGTACGCCGTACCGGCCGAGGTACGACGCGGCGATCGCGGCCCGCAGCTCGGGAATGCCCAGCGCCACGGTGTAGCCCAGCTGGTTGAGATGCAACGCGGAGGCGGCGGCGGCGCGCACCGGCTCGGGAGCCCCGGCGCTCGGCTGGCCCGCCGACAGGTTCACCAGATCGCCGTGGCTGCGCTGGCGTTCGGCCGCGGCCAGCCAGACGTCCATCACATAGAACGGCGGGATCCCGGCGCGTAGTGCGACGTGATCGGTCATGCGGTCAACGTTAGTAGTGTCCGGCTCCTCCTCATCGCGCTGCGCGTCCCCCTCGCCCCTGCGCGGCTGGGGGTGCCCCCACCGCATCGTCGCCGGACGAGAACACTTCGGATTCCAGCCGGCGCAAGTGCTCGCCGGCCGGGCCCAGCAGTTGCGAACTGCCGTGCGCGCGTTTGAAATACAGCTGCATGTCGTGTTCCCAGGTGATCGCGATACCGCCGTGCAGTTGAATGCCTTCGGCGGCCACCGTGCTGAATGCCTCGGTGGCCGCGACGCGGGCCAGCGCCGCCGACGTCGGTGACGGGGCATCCGCGGCGTCGTTCACCACGGCGCGGGCCGCCTGCACCGCGACGTAGAGATCGGCCATCCGGTGCTTGAGCGCCTGGAAGCTGCCGATCGGCCGACCGAACTGCTGACGCTCCTTGGTGTAGTCGACGGTCAGGTCCAGGCAGCGGGTGGCGGCACCGATCTGTTCGGCGGCAAGCAGTATCGCCGCGGCAGCGGCCACACCGGGATCCGTGCCCAGCGGAGAAGTGCTCTCGGG
>Ga0137412_10003440_pt1 | contig 12626 bp, 12 predicted proteins | sample CZODoug2_1_16fun_FD_122160 | JGI IMG/M metagenome (GOLD analysis project Ga0137412, IMG submission 122160) | Vadose zone soil fungal communities from Angelo Coast Range Reserve, California, USA - CZODoug2_1_16fungal (Hybrid Assembly) | ecosystem: Environmental > Terrestrial > Soil > Vadose zone...
AGGAATTGCTCCTTATAATTTTTCTGGCGGTTTTGGTCCTGACACTTATACAATAACAGTTAAAGAAACGAATAGTGGTTGCACGTCAGATCAGTTTATCACCATTCCCGATCAACCAAAAGTTCCGCAGCTATTGGATGTTGCGATCAACAATGACAGTTTCTGCGCGCCAAATTCCAACGGAAGTATTACGGTTACCAATGTTTCGCCTGTAGCGATTGCCGACTATGATTATCATTGGTACACCGATGCAACGCTCACTACTCAGATATTCACTGCCAGTGGAGCGGCTGGGGCAACTTTGAATAAAGCAGCCTATCAGGATCACTTCACATCCAGCGGCACAGTTCCGGTCGGCTGGCCGGATGCGTCGAGCGTGATCTTTTCAATACGGGCTTCGGCCTGGCGCAGCAGGTCCTCGCAACGCCGCTTGAGCGCCTCACCGCGCTCATAGATCGTGACCGATTCTTCAAGCGGCACCTTGCCGCCTTCGAGCCGTGCGACGATCGATTCGAGTTCCTCGATCGACTTTTCGAACGTCAACTGCTTGATGTCGGAATTCGTGGCCATTGTACTAACTCTGCATCAAGGCGCCGACGTGGGCGGCGGCGGAATTGGCGAGGCCCTGGAGGTCATACCCGCCTTCGAGCAGCGACACCACACGACCTTTAGCGGATTCGTCGGCGATCTCCATGAGCTTGCGCGTTGCCCAGTCGAAGTCGGCTTCGAGCAGGTTGAGGTTGGCAAGCGGATCGCGCTGATGCGCGTCGAACCCAGCCGAAATGATGATCAGGTCGGGCCGGAAGGCGCGCATCCGTGGCAGGATGACGGAGTTCAGCGCCTCCTGGAATTCCTGGCCCCCATCGCCCGCGCGCAACGGCGCATTGACGACGGTGTTGAACTCGCCGCGCTCGCCCACCGCTCCGGTGCCCGGAAAGAGCGGCATCTGGTGAGTGGAGCAGTACATCACGGTCTTGTCGGCCCAGAATATTTCCTGCGTGCCGTTGCCATGGTGGACATCGAAATCCACGACCGCGACGCGCTCGGCGCCGTGGTGCGACTGCGCGTGGCGCGCCGCGATTGCCGCATTGTTGAACAGGCAGAATCCCATCGGCCGTTCCGTCTCGGTGTGATGGCCGGGCGGCCGTGCCGAAACGAAAGCATTGTTGATCCGGCCGCTCATGACTTCGTCGACCGCATGCACGGCGCCGCCGGCGGCGCGCAATGCGGCTTCGAAGCTGCCGGGCGACATGGAGGTATCGGCATCGAGATGTACAATGCCTTCGCGCGGCGTCGCATCGCGGATCGCGGTCACATATTCCATGGGGTGGCACAGCGCGATGGTGTCGAAATCGGCCACCGGGGCTTCGACCCGAACCAGCGAACCGAAGCGGTCGGCTCCAAGCACCGCCTCGACGGCGCGCAACCGGTCTGGCCGCTCCGGATGGCCGGCGGGCGTGAGATGTTCGAGGCAGGCCTGGTGCGAGACGAGGAGCGTAGGCATGGCTTGAGTTTTAGTCGTTTGCGGCGGGGAGCGAAAGCGCATTTCGGGGGCTGTGGATGTCGCCCAAGAATGTATGGGTAGTGCCAATAGCGCGTTCCCATAGCCTCCGATTGGGGCGTAAACATTTGTTACGCGCTATTGGCGAAACCCATCAATCTGTGGCGAGGGAAGATGATGGGTTTCGCCCGGAAAATCCCGTTTGAAGACGCGATTTTCCCGGCTCTACCTTCGGGGGCCGCGCACTTGACCTATGACCCAGCGCGTATGAGGTCAAACCCTATGACTATCGCGCCTTCGCGACGACGTCCTTACTCTTTTGATTCATCACACGAATCCCTCGTTGGCTTCGTTCCGTAAAAAACGGGCCTTATCGGCGGCGTCATGCCGGCGTATTGGGTTGCCCCCAAGCAGCGAGCGAGTCCAGTTCGCGCCGTGAGGGCAAGTTCAATTCCGGCCGTGGCTATGCGCGACGCCAATATCTCATTGTTATTGCGAAACCCAATCTGGCAAAGACGAACGCCAGGGCTGATGCAGCAAATCCGGCAAAAAAAGCGCTCTCATCGAGATATTGAATAGCACTTTCGTGTCCGCTCCAAATCGCAAGCGCGTAGTTGTGGTGAAACACATAGGTCACCAAGACAGCACTGCTTGTGCTGACCAGGAAGCACATGGTGGCCATTCTAGGACGCGCGGCCATCAACACGAACACACCGACAACGACGAATGGGCCGATCATCGCGAGGTTCCAGAACAGATCGCGATATATCCGGACATTCCTAAGACCTATGATCAGCATTTCCATTGATGCATCTTCGATGTCGTATTCTGTTGAAAATTGTGACGGATGACTTTGGCGTTTGCAGATCGAGATGATCGGCGCCTGTCGCATCGTGTCTCCAGGGCTTGCGCATGTATTTGCCATGGCGTGCCAAGGAGAGAGCGGGAACATGGAGAACTGAGCCTTGCAATATTCTCGTCTCATGTCCTCCCGGATTGCCGCCAAGTGCGCATTGGCCATGCGTGAGGGGCCCGCTCCGCGCGGCCACATGTTGCTCCTGCAAGCTTCCTCGCTATTGACGCAAAAGAGATTGCGCGGCAAGCTTCAAGCACACAGTGAACTTACTGCCAAGAAATACTTCCTCTAGAGCGATGGAGGACCGCGTGCCGAGAATTTCCAACCTCGTGGTTTCACTTATGGTGGCGGCATTCACCGCGCAGGTCGCACCGGCCGAGGCCCAACAGTGTTCCGATGTGCTCAGCACCATAATTGCCGAGGCCGTGCGCCCGCTTCTGGAGAAGGCGCCGCTGTGCCGCGGGCTCCGGCAGGAAGTGAATGTCGGTTTTGGAAAAATTCGGCTGGCCATCGACAAGACCAGCGAGGTCCGTTTGCGGTCGTTCCAATACTGCCCCGGCGAGCGCGACTCGCGCCTCAAAGCAAATGTCTTCGTGCGTTGCGAATCGTCGTCGGATTCAGTGGTTCACCTCTCGGCGTCGGCGACTTTCCAACTCGACATGACCGTCGACAATCAGACATGCACAATCACGGCCTTCAAGATCGAACCCGAATCGCGAGACGAGATTGTGCGCGAGATCGTTCGGTTTCTCACCGCCAATTTCGATCTCACCAACAAAGTGCGGACGGAAGCAGCCCGCCACATCTCCGTCGTTTGCCGACCCAAGGGGTGATCCATGCGCAGGCATATTTCGGCAATTGCCGCGGTATGGCTTGCCTTCGGCGGAGCGGCACCCGCGCAAGTGGCCGTATGGGAAGATGTCACCGTCGACTATGGAGCCTGCGAGGCGCAGCTCAAAGCGTTGCTCCGGCTCGATATTGATTGCACCATTAATGCGCAAGGCGGGAATGGGACCTTGGAGTCCGTCCCGGCCATCCTGCGTCCGGTGCTCAGAAGGCTCGCATGTTTGCTGCCTTTACGGTTCCCTAAAAAGGATATTTACGATCGATGGATTCAAAAAGGCATCGTTGAAGTTCCGGCGATGACGGCAACCTGCCGCTTGTCTGTTCCCGGCATGAATACATCGGAGTTCAGCTCTTCGCTTGAATTGCGTTGTCAGAAGGCCGGCGACGCCTGGAGCTGCGCCCCCAAGATGTATGGCACGACTGCGCTTGGAATTATCGGAACGCAATTGGAAAATTTTGTGAACACCAACACCGAAATTCGCAGGCAGATCGAACGAGCAGTGGCTGGTTTGAGTCAATGAAATTCGACGACAGGGTTGGAGGATGATGATGCGCGGGCGTCACAAGATCGCCATGGGACCTTGGGGGATTTGTGCCAATCCCTTGTTTTCGGCATCAGTGGTTGCTGCGAATCGTCTGCCACAATTTTGGAACAATTGAGCCAAACAATAAACATGCGAAGGTCGGGCGCCTTGGGGAAGCGTTCAGTAGGGTTGTTCATGTTTCGCGAGCTGTAGATTTGCTTTGTTCTCGCTCACAATCAGGAGTTATCACAGCCGCTATGCGCAACGTATTTCTTGCGATTTTCGTGCTCCAGGCGCTCGCCGTGACCCATGCGGCTGCCCAGTCGACCGTGCCGGTGCTGCGTTATACCCCACCCACGAACGCGATTCAGATCGGCACGGGCCTGCCGGACGACTACAGCTTCAGCGGCTTTAACGGGTCGGTGCAAATCTATCCGTTCAGGCCATTCACTGGAAACATCCAGCAGGCTTTTCAGACCAACCTGCTGCGCCATTGGATCTCGCCCCAGTACCAGGAACAGAACCTCGGCGCGCCGCAATTCGTGGCCGCGTCCGTTCCTGGCGCCGATCTGACGCTCGTCGCGACTTTTCTGGAGACCGGCTACGCTCGCTGGCGGCGTCGCGTGCTGATTGTCGCCGGCAATCATGCCGCTATCATTGACTCATCGGCCGGCACGCAACAGAGCTTCGCGGCGTTGTCTCAATACCTTGGCACACTGGGCGATTCCCTGCGCGTTGACGCGGCGCGCGCACCCGCCGCCCTGACGGTCGCGGGCGGTCGCGCGGTCACCGGACTCTACCAGGGTATGGCAATGAAGGTCACGGTGAACACGATCGGCGGCGGTCTCTATAACAAGCCCGCGCTCCATTATTATCTGTTTTCCGCGGACGGCCACGTCTATCGCAGATATGATTACCCTCCGGTCGTGGCTGCGAACGTTGCGTTGTTCGATTTCGATGCTGCGGAGCAGAGCGACCGCTCGAATTCGGGGCGTTACACGATCGACAGCGGCAGGCTTATCATCCGCATGCAGGATCAACTGCCGGACATCGTCACCGAGCCACCGAGAGACGGAGTCCTCAAGATCAACTCGGTGACCTACCAGCGCCAGTAGCTTGGCTGGCACTTGCCCACGCCTCGACCTACAACGTCAGTCGCCGCGCCAGCTCTTCTGCCGACTGTCGTCTTGCTGCGATTTCGCCTTCGATCGTTTTGTCGGTACCATCGATTTCGACGAGGCGATCTTCCTGGGTCTTCAGCGTGTCGAGATAGCGGCGGCCGAGGTCGGACCCTGCGCCGACCGACTGGAGGTTTTGCCGGATGCGGGCCTGGTCGTCGACGATCTTCTTGCGCTCCGCCTCCAGCTGGGTGCGGCGTGATCGCGCCCTGGTGATGTCGTTCACAATGGCGGAGAGCCGGGTCACGGTGTCTCGCAGCGCCGCGCTTTCGATCTGCAGGCCGCGAATGCGCGCCAGCATATCCTCGGCGGCAAGCGTGGTCAGAACCAGCGTCTGACTATCAATACGTTCCAGCGCGAGCGTTGCTTTGGTCATCTGCCCCTTGGGGGCGGTCACCGCGTAACGGAACCGGGTCGGGGTTTCCTCGATGCCGGTCGTTTCACTTGCCGGTTTCCAGCCTTCGCCGCGTGCTTCCTCAATGACGATCTGGCGATCCTCGTCCGACGGCGCCGTGATTTCGTAGTTGATCGCATGCCGCGAACGCGTCGTCAGCGTCAGTGTGCCATTGACGGCCTTGCCGAGCTGGGTGCGGACCACGCCGCGGTCCTCGCGCCTGATATCGGTTTTCGAATCGAGCGCGAAGGTCACGAACTTGAAGGTGCCTTTCGGCAGCAGCGGCAGCTCGGCATCGCCGACGAAATTGACACTGCTGTCGTTGCCGACCTCATAAGCGGTGACGATGCCGGGCGGCAGCCCGCTGTCGCCGTCGTTGCGCACGCGCACGGCCGCGAGCGGGCGGCGCGCCGATGTTTCGGGCTGATAAACCCAAGTGCGGGCGGCGGGAACCTCGCGATCGATGAATGGAACCATCATGGTGTGTCCGGTCGCAAGAGATATCTTGGCCGGGAAACGATAGAGAAGCTGGGTGGATACCTCCTCGGCCTCGGCCGCATTTGCGGAAGTCCCGAGGATCGAGGCAGGTGGCACAGGCGGCGCTCCGCCGCCGGGCGCGGCCTGGCCTGGGCGCAGCAATTGCGCCGCCTGCGGTGCATTGGCGCGCGGCGAGGGAGGCGGGGCGGGCGCTTTCGGTGCAGCCGGTTCTCGCCGGCGGAGCGCGGTGAGCTGCTCATCCTGGTCGTCCGTGCGCGGCACGATGCGGGTCGACGTCGTCACGGGAATTTCCACCCGATCGGCAAAGAACGCCGTGTAGAGCTGTTGGTGAAGCGCCACCGGATTGCCGGACACGAGGACAAGATCAATGTCCTTCCAGTCTCCGCCGGTCAGATTTTCAACTACGGCCCAGCCTTGCAGGCGGGCATTGCCGCCGTCCCTGGGGAGAACGAGGCGGTAGGCTGTCTTCCAGATCGGGGCGGCCACCATGTAGCTGATGGCGACATTGCGGGAGCCTTCGCCCAGAAAACCGATCGACAGCTGACGCCGTTCCTTCGCGCGGTTCTCGGTCAATCCCGCCAGTGCCCGTTCGATCTGCGCTTGGGCTTTCGGATCCGTGAAGCGCAACGCGGTCACTTCTTCCAGAATGGCCTGGACCAGGCCGCGGTCGGTCATCAGCGTCAGGCGATGTCGCGTGGTGACGCCGCCCTTGTCCGGCAGCGCAACCTCCTCATCCTCGACACGGAACACGCGACCTCTGGCCGTAACCTGGCCTGCGATTTCGACCTCGCTGCCGACCAGCGCATTGAGCAGCGCGCGCGGCGAATCAAGGGCGTCGGGCCCGAACGGCAAATCGCGAAACAGTTCCGCCAATGGCGCCTTGCCGGGCAGACTGACAGCTCCGACGGCCCCCTCCCTGTCGAACACTGTCAGGCTCTTCAAAATATCGTCGACTTGATCGAGCCGCACCGCGAGATCGACCGCCTGGCGTGCCGACGCCAGTCCGGAGTGAGTGAACTGCGCTACTCCGGAAGTCGAGAGCACGACGCGGGTGAGCGAAAGCTCGTCGGCGCGGACGCTGCACGCAAACACGAGTGCCGCTGTTGTTGCGAGCAATCCGCGCAACGCAAATTCGCGGTGTCGCATGAGCAAACTCGTTTTCTTCATGATCTGCCTTCCGTTATGTGTGCCCGCAACAAAGGGCTCGGGTGGCGATTTTCCCCGCTCCAAGATTGGCAGGAGATTGCGTCCTCCCTGTGAACATTCGTCCATGGAGAGCAACACCCAAATGAACGAAATCAAATCGTTAAGCGTATCAAACACTCCAAGCGTTTCGATCCCACAACGTACCTACTCGCGTGGAAAGCCAAACAGCCGCGCCGGATTGTCAACGAGGATGCCTGAGCCGTTTGTCCGGAGCTATCACGGCCTTAGAGGCCGAGATCGCCCAGCGACGGATGGTCGTCGGGGCGGCGGCCGAGCGGCCAATGATATTTGCGCTCGTTCTCCTTGATCGGAAGATCATTGATGCTGGCGATGCGCAGACGCATCAGGCCCATTTCGTCGAACTCCCAGTTCTCGTTGCCGTAGCTGCGAAACCATTGTCCGCTGTCGTCGTGCCACTCATAGGCAAAGCGCACGGCGATGCGGTTGTCGCGAAAGGCCCAGACTTCCTTGATCAGGCGATAGTCCAGTTCGCGATTCCATTTGCGCGTCAGGAATGCCTCGATCGCCTCGCGGCCCTGCACGAACTCGGCGCGGTTGCGCCAGCGGCTGTCGATCGTATAGGCGAGCGCGACCCGTGCCGGATCGCGGGAATTCCAGGCATCTTCAGCCATGCGCGCTTTCTGCGCGGCAGTTTCGGCAGTGAAGGGAGGAAGCGGCGGGCGGCTCATGGTAGGACTCCTCAGAGAAAAGTGGATGCGATCGTCGGCGATTCGGTCAGCGCATGTGCCATGAATTCGAGAGCGCCGCCGACGGCGGTCCGGTCGGCGGGGCCGCCGAGACAGACCCGCACGGCTTCGGGAGGAACGCCTTGTGTGGTGAAGGCATCGCTCGCGACGACACCGATGCCGGTCGAGCGCATATGGCCGACAAAGGCTGAACGCGTCCAGGATTGCGGCAGCGACACCCACAGATGGAACCCGACCGGATCCGCCCTGAATGTGCCCGCCGGCAGGATCGCGTCTGCCAGTTGCTGGCGCTCGATCGACTCCTTGCGTACGGCCGCAAGGAGCGCATCCGCGGTGCCGTCCGCAATCCATCGTGTCGCAAGCGCGATCGTTATGGGCGATGCCATCACGGTCGCGGTCCGCACTGACGTCGCAAATAGCCAGCCAGACCGCGCGTCCGGCACCACCACATAGGCGACCCGCAGTCCGGCGCCGAGACATTTGGCGAGGCCTGCCACGTGCCAGGTGAGATCGGGCGCGAGTGCCCCGAACGGCGGAGGCCCGGCGGTGGGCAGGAATCCATACGGGTCGTCCTCGACGATGGGAACGCCAAAACGACGCGCGATCGCTACGATGGCGATCCGCCTCGGTTTGGAAATCGTGTGCGTCGTGGGATTAAGCAGGGTCGGATTGAGATAAAGCGCCCGGGGCTTGAGCCGTTTGCAGGCGTCCGCAAAGGCATCCGCGTCCAGGCCCTCGTCGTCCATCGGCAGGCCAACCAGCCGCAATCCCAATTGCGCCGCGATCGAACGCGTGCCCGGATAGGTCAGCGATTCTGAAAGGATGACGTCGCCGGCTTTTGCAACAATTCCCAGGATGCCAAGCAAAGCAGCGTGGGCACCCGGCGTAATGAACAGCCGGTCCTGCGGCGGAACCAGAGCGCGGCGGCTCAACCAGTTCGACGCCGCATCCTTGTCGACCTGCACGCCGCCGAAGCCCTGATAACGCATCAGATAGACGAGGTCGCGGCCCAGCGCCTCCAATCCGTCCTGCATGCGATCGAGCAATTCGGGATCGTCCGGCTCCGGCGGGAGGTTCATTGATAAATCAACGATCTCGGGATGGCGGGCCATCGGGCCGTGACGGCGCCTGGCCGAGGCGCGCACGAAAGTGCCGTGTCCGACGCGCGACTCGATCAGGCCGCGCTTCTGCGCCTCCACATAGCCGCGGGCCACGGTGGTGAAATCGATATCCAGCCGGCGGGCAAGCTTGCGCTGGGGTGGCAGACGATCGGAAGGTGAAAGCCGGCCATTCTGAATGTCGGATTCGATGGCGTCCGCGATCGCAAGGTAGCGCGGCTTGTCCAATCCGGAGAGGTCGGGTGTCCAATCAAACATATCGCGATCAGCGCCGGTTCCGACGCTCCTTACATTGACTGTACATTGTTGCGCGTCGCGACGCCAGATGCACGACAAATCGCTTGATCAGAAATCAATTTGTAAATTGCACACCGCGATCGAACACGGCGATTGCAATACGATGATGCATGAAATTTCAGCAGAACGTTGCTTGTTTTGTTGACTCTGGAAAGTCAGACACGAATTGCATTGCGCGATTGAGAGGCAGGATTGAATGTTTAATTGATTGTATTTGACTGCTTTTGATGAATGGATGTGCACCCCTTCAATTGGCACGTAGCTTGCACCGAGTCTTGTTCGAGTCTCGTTGTTGAGTGTTTCGCTGTTGCGAGTCTCGCTGATGACGCGATGTGACGGCCCTGCGCATGGGCGCCGGCACGCGCTAGCAAGGGAGTAAGTCATGCCAGCCGTCACAATGCCTGCCCACAAGAAGGGCGACTTCCTGGTCGATTACGAAGAGAAGGTATTCGAGGATGTCAAAGCGAAACCGGGTGAAAAGGCGCTCGTCACGTTTCATACCGTCGCATTCGAAGGTTCCATCGGCCTTGTGAACATTCTCCAGGCTCTGCGACTTCAGCGGAAGGGCTTCAAGACCACGGTTCTTCTTTACGGTCCCGGCGTAACGCTCGGCGTGCAGCGTGGATTCCCAAAACTTGGCGACGAGCCGTTTCCGGGCGCGCAGAACTTCAACAATCAACTCGCCAAGTTTATGACCGAGGGCGGCGAAATCTATGCCTGCCGCTTCGCGCTTCAGATGCTCTATGGTCACGGCGAGCCCTCACTCATCCCAGGCATCAGGCCGATCAGTCCGCTCGACGTGCTTGATCTCATCCTCCTGCATCGCCGCGACGACGCCTTTATGATCCACACCTGGACGGTGTGAGGCAAGTTCCCCCGCGCAATGAACGGTGGAGGAGAGCGGCATGGCGCAACAAGCATTGCTTCGCGTCGCGGCGGTACAGATCGCGCCCGACCTCGACACTTCCGGCGGGACCCTGTCGAAGGTCCTGGCCGCGCTCGCCGAGGCTGCTGATAAAGGGGCACGACTGGTCGTCTTTCCGGAGACGTTCATCCCTTGGTACCCCTACTTCTCCTTCGTCCTTCCGCCGGTGCTCACCGGTGCGGAGCACATCCGCCTTTATGACAATGCAGTCGCTGTTCCGGGACCGGTGACAGAAGCGGTTTCGGCGGTTGCGAAGCGGCGCGAAATGGTGGTCGTGCTCGGCATCAACGAGCGTGACCACGGCTCTCTCTACAACACGCAGCTTGTCTTCGATGCGGACGGCCGGCTCGTCCTCATGCGCCGCAAGATCACGCCGACGTTCCACGAGCGCATGATCTGGGGGCAGGGGGATGGCTCCGGTCTAAAAGTGGTCAACACGGCCGCCGGGCGCATCGGGGCGCTGGCGTGCTGGGAACACTACAATCCGCTCGCCCGCTATGCCCTCATGGCGCAGCATGAGGAAATCCATGTGGCGCAGTTTCCGGGATCGATGGTCGGGCCGATTTTCGCCGAACAGATCGAGGTGACGATCCGTCATCATGCGCTCGAAAGCGGGTGCTTCGTGGTAAACGCGACCGGTTGGCTCACCGAGGAGCAGATCGGAAAAATTACGCCCGACGACAAGCTGCGCAAGGCGCTGCGTGGCGGCTGCATGACTGCCATCGTGTCGCCGGAGGGCGCGCACGTCGTTCCGCCGCTCACGCAAGGTGAGGGAATCCTCATCGCCGATCTCGACATGGGTCTCATCGTCAAGCGCAAGCGGATGATGGACTCGGTCGGCCATTACGCCCGCCCCGAACTGCTCAGGCTTGTGCTCGACAATCGTCCGACGCGGCCGATGGAGATTGAGACTGAGGCGGGATCAAGTCTTGCTTTCGAATCATTGAATGGGAGCGCGTCTCATGATGCCGACGATGCCGCAAGCCATGCCGACGGAACAGTTGATCAACGAGTTACAGTCTTGCGGGGTTCGGCTCGTTGATCCGAAGGTGGGCCACGAGAGCCGCCGTGGCGGCGCGGGCCCGTCAGACCACAAGGCGATGACGATCGACGGGATGACCGTGATGGTGCCGGTGCACACCGCGCCGGCCTTCGAGAGCCCCTATGTGGTCGAAAGGCCGGATGCATTCGGCCGCAGCCAGATCAGCCGGGACGGCGTGAAACTCGGCGATGTCAGCTTTCCGACGCGTCCGCGTTTCTACGACCTCGCCACGGCGGACGGTGTTCCGTATTGGAAGATCGCCGTGCTGCACGGTCGCGACGTGCTCGCAACCACCGTGCTGCAGAGCTGCATCCGTTATCAAAGCCGGACCAAGACCTGTGCGTTCTGCGCGATCGGGCAGTCGCTGGCGGCAGGCCGCACGATCGAACGCAAGACACCGGATCAACTCGCCGAGGTCGCCAAAGCTGCCGTGGAGCTCGATGGCGTGCGGCACATGGTCATGACGACAGGCACGCCGCCAGGCCGCGACCGCGGCGCAGAGATGCTGGCTGACAGTGCCGCCGCCGTGAAGGCAGCAGTCGGTCTTCCGATCCAGGCGCAGTGCGAGCCGCCCGACGGCAAACATTGGTTCAGGCGCATGAAGGAATCGGGCATCGATGCCCTCGGCATGCATATCGAGGCGGTGAGCCCGCAGGTGCGCGCCAGAGTCATGCCGGGCAAGGCGCAGATCTCGCTCGAGCATTATTTCGAGGCCTTTGCATCCGCGGTTCCCGTCTTTGGACGCGGGCAGGTGTCGACCTATATTCTTGCCGGGCTCGGTGACACCAGGGAGGCGATCCTCGACACTTGCGAGAAGCTGGTTGCGCTCGGTGTCTATCCTTTTGTAGTCCCGTTTGTGCCGATCTCGGGGACACCGCTTGAAAGCCATCCGGCGCCATCACCGGCCTTCATGCACGAGATTCTGGGGCCGCTTGCGCTGATGCTGCGCGACAGCGGACTTAGATCCACCGACATCAAGGCCGGCTGCGGGCGATGCGGCGCCTGCTCGGCGCTCGCGACCTACGAACGCGGGGCGGTGGCATGATCTTCGATCCTTTCCCCGCATTCCTGCCGTCGGAATATCGCGTGAAGTTTGCGACGCAGGCCTGGGAATTTCGTGAAGCGGCAGCGCTCCGGCGCCAGGTGTTCTGTGTCGAGCAGCGCGTCTTTGCCAACGACGACCGCGACAAGATCGACGAAATCGCGGTCCCCATCGTGGCCATCTCGTCGCTTGGCGTCGTTGCCCATGAAGTGGTTGGCACTGTCCGCATCCACGAGAGCGAGCCCGGAACATGGTGGGGATCGCGCCTCGCCGTCGCTGCGGACTATCGCAGAATCGGCGCGCTCGGCACGGCGCTCATCCGCCTCGCGGTGTCGTCGGCGCATGCACGCGGCTGCCGGCGCTTCTTCGCCCATGTCCAAAGCCAGAACGCATCGCTCTTTCGGCGGCTTCACTGGTACACGATCGAGGAAATCGAGATTCATGGACGTCCGCATCATTTCATGCAGGCCGACCTCACCCACTATCCGCCTT
>Ga0137412_10003441_pt1 | contig 12625 bp, 12 predicted proteins | sample CZODoug2_1_16fun_FD_122160 | JGI IMG/M metagenome (GOLD analysis project Ga0137412, IMG submission 122160) | Vadose zone soil fungal communities from Angelo Coast Range Reserve, California, USA - CZODoug2_1_16fungal (Hybrid Assembly) | ecosystem: Environmental > Terrestrial > Soil > Vadose zone...
GCCGACCTGGTGGGCCTGCTCGCCTCCGGCACCCCGGCCGGCCGGAATCGGATCGGCATCGGCATCGGTCCCGCCCAACTGCTCGGCCACACCCGGACACTGCTATCGGGCGGCTACCGGCTCGCCCTGGTAGCAGCCCACCACGACCCAGCCCACCCTGACTCCGCCCTCGACCCGGCTCGTCCCGAGGACGCCGTGGCCCCGGACGGGTCGGGCATGCGCGTGGTGTACCTGTTCGCGTGCGGGCGGCCGGACTCCCGCGTTGAGCTGCACCTCCACCTGAATGCCGAGAGCCCCGTGGTGCCGACGCTGGCCGGGCTGTCCTTCCCCGCCGGCCGCTTCGAACGCGAGATGCATGACTTGTTCGGCATCGTGCCACTGCACCACCCGTTGCCCCGCCGCCTGGTCCGACACCCGCACTGGCCCCGCGGGTGGTATCCGATGCGCTCCGACGCCGACGACCCGCCGCCGGCCTTCAGCGATCCCGAGCCGTACCCGTTCCTGACCGTGCAGGGCCCCGGTGTGTACGAGATCCCGGTCGGGCCCATCCACGCCGGGCTCATCGAACCCGGCCACTTCCGGTTCTCCGTCGTCGGCGAGACGATCCTCAAGCTCAAGGCCCGCCTGTGGTTCACCCACAAGGGCATCGAAAAGCTGTTCCAGGGTCATGACCCGGTGGACAAGCTTCCGCTGGCCGAGCGGATCAGCGGCGACACCGCCGTCGGCCACGCCCTGGCCTACTGCCTTGCCGTCGAGGACGCCGTCGGCTGCACCGTCCCGCCGGAAGCACAACGGATGCGGGCACTGCTGCTGGAACTGGAACGTCTCCACAACCACATCACCGACATCGGCGCGCTGTGCAACGACGTCGGGCACTCCATCCTCAACACCCACGCCCAACGAGTCCGCGAACAGCTCCTGCGCCTCAACGACCAGGTCAGCGGTCACCGGCTGCTGCGCGGCTGCGTCTATCCCGGGGGGGCCGCCGTCGCGGCGCTACCCGACCCCGCCCGACTGGCCGCGATCGGCACCGACATCGCCGAGATCGTCACCCTCGCACTGGGCAACAGCGTGGTACTCGACCGGTTTACCGGCACCGCGATCCTCACCAGGCAGCAGGCCGCCGACCTCGGCACCCTGGGCTACGTCGCCCGCGCCAGCGGCCTGAACACCGACGCTCGACACGATCACCCGCAGCTGCCCCCACCGCTGCCGCGCGGCCCGCACACCCATACCCAGGGCGACGTGCTGTCCCGATTCACCGTCCGCGCGGAAGAGATCACCAGTTCTATCACGCTGATCGCCCGCTATCTCGAGGACCTCGACAACGCCGACCTGCCCCAATCCGCCAGCCTCGGCCCCACCCGATCCGGGGTCGGCATCGTCGAAGGCTGGCGAGGCACCATCACCCACCGCGTCGAACTCGCCGCGGACGGCACCCTGAGCCGGGTCAAGATCGTCGACCCCAGCTTCTTCAACTGGCCCGCCCTGCCCGTCGCGCTGGCCGACACCATCGTCCCCGACTTCCCACTGACCAACAAAAGCTTCAACCTCTCCTACGCCGGCAACGACCTCTAACCACGCCCCGCCGGTGCTGCCCGGCGACACACCGCCGGCAACGAGTTCGCGCTACCGCACCGAGTCGCCTGACACACCGTCCGCGCTCGATGGATCCGGGCTAAAGGTCGCGGGCCTACCCCCCGATGCGGGCCTTCTTCCTGCTGTCCTGGTAGCGGATGGACTCGACCGGGTCGAGCGTCACCATGCCTTCCGTGACTAGCTCGTCGAGCTGGGGCAGGAAGGCACGGATGCCGTCCTCAGAGTCGACGATGATGATCATCAAGGGTAGGTTGTCGATCAGGCTGAGGAAGTGGACCGTGTGCACCACGGAATGCGCACCGTACCCCTCGATACCGTGGAGCACGGTGGCGCCAGCGAGCCCGGCTTCGTGGGCGCGACGCACGATCTCGTGGGAGAGCGGTTTGTGGTGCCAGATGTCGTCGGCGCCGATCCAGATGGTGAGCCGGAGTCCTCGGCCCATGATTTTCATGATGACCTCCTATGTGCGGTATCGCTGGTTGACCTTCCCGGATGTCACCCGGGTTCCCCCTGTTCAGGGCCGAGCAAGCCCCGGGCGAGCCCGCGCAGTGGCCGCATTGTCGCGCCGGGCGATCTGTGCCGCTAGGGCTAACCGGTTAGCCCGGACGGAGCCTCAGCTGCTGCTCCTGCCGGGCCCGGAATTGCTTCCCGGATGCCGCCGTTTGCTTGGCCCTCTCGGCGGCTCGGCGCGCGGAGACCAGCCGGCAGGGCCGCACGTTCCGCGTGCGCCGTGGGCTGGACGATTTCCGGGTTTGCCAGGGTTGACACGCCGCCTAGATCGGCGAAGTGGGAGATCCCCGCGATCACCCCGCGCATGATTGTCCTGGATCGGGTTTTGGGCATAACGGCGTCGACCCAGACGTGCTTGGGCCGGGCGATCTTGTCCTTCGTCTTCAAAGAATCGGTCATCTAGGCTGGGCGGCGTGGTCGCCCGCGCTCCCGCATCGGTCGCCGTGCCGGCCGGGGACGTGATGCTGGGCGCCCGGCACTGGCCCGGTGACCTGGCCAGCGTGCCGGTGCTCCTGGTGCACGGGCTGGCCTCCAACGCGCGAGTGTGGGACGGCGCCGCCGCGCGGCTGGCGGCGGCCGGGCGGCAGGTGCTCGCGGTCGACCTGCGCGGGCACGGCGGGTCGGCGTCCGCGCCGGACCCGCCCGGGTCCGATCCGATCCTGGTGGCGGCGCGCGACCTGGCCTGGGTGTGCGCGTCGCTGCGCTGGTCACGCGCGGTGCTGGTCGGCCACTCCTGGGGCGGCAACATCGCGCTGCAGCTCGCCGCCGACTGCCCCGGCCTGGTTGCGGGCCTGGCACTGGTCGACGGGGGCTGGCTGCACGAGAGCGACCGCTGGGGCGACCTCGATACCGTCTGGCGAACGAAGGCCCCACCGAACCTGACCGGTTGGGACCTCGACGGGGTGCGCGAGGTGCTCACCGACGCCCACCCCGACTGGCCCGGCCAGGCGGTCGAGGCCACCCTGGGCAACCTCGAGCAGCGCCCGGACGGCACCCTGCGCCCGTGGCTGACACCCGAGCGTCACCGGGCTCGGTGGGCCAGCCTGCGCGCCCATCGACCGCGCGAGCTGCAGCGGCGGGTCCGCTGCCGGACGGTGTTGCTGGCCGCCGGCGACCCGCCGGAAGGGCCGGCGCGGGAGGCGGCGTCGGCGCTGGCCTACGCGGAACTGGTCACCTTCCCCGGCGGCGAGCACGACCTGCACCTGCAGTTCCCGGACCGGGTGGCCGCCGCGATCGCGCGGCTCGGGTGAGCGCTGTCCCACCGGGTGCCCGCAGCGATAGCTTGTCGCGCTCGCCTGGAGGTACCGCGGGTGCACATGGTGGCCAACCCGTGGCCGGGGCCCGCTACCGCGACCGCTACGTCCGCGCTCGGGCGTTCACCCGCCAGGAGGAGGCTGGGCGCCGCCAGTGCATTCCTCCAACGATCGACACAGCGGGTACAAGGAAGTGTCGGTCTGCTCTTCGCCCGCCACGTCACAGTGCCGACCTGGTCACTCGACGAACTCATCACCTACCTCGCCGGCCAAGCCCACACCCCCGCCGCCGCCACCCGGCTACGAGGTGAGTTCTTCGCCGAGTTCCAACACACCCTGACCCGCCTCGGGGTCCACCTCACCATCACATGACCCGTGTGGGGGTACCGGCGTAGCTCTCTGACCTGCGGCTTTGTCCATGCAGACCAGTGCCCGATTCCGCGCTAAGCAAGATCATTGACCACCGCTCGCGATTCCTTTCTCCCCTCCCGCTGGTCTGTAGAAGTGAGGGCCTTGCTTTGGCCGTACCGACAGGGAGATGAGAGATGAGCATGCTTCTCGACCGGGCGTTCGCGAGCACCCGTGCCGTGCTGGCGCAGGTGCGGGCCGAGCAGCTCGACGCCCCGACGCCGTGTGCGTCCTGGGACGTGCGAGCGCTGATTGAGCACTTCGTGGGCACGGCGCGGTGGGCCGCAGCCACGATCGGTGGCACCGCTCCCGTGGAGTACACCGTGGATGACCTCGACTTCCTGACCGCCTATGACGAGAGCCGCGAGCTGGCCCTGGGGGCATTCGGGGCCGAGGGTGCCCTGGACCGGACGGTCACGCTGCCCTTCGGCGAGTTCACCGGGGCCGGTCTACTGGCCCTGATCACGAACGAGCAGTTCACACACGGCTGGGACCTGGCCCGCGCCCTCGGGCGGCCGACCGACCTGGACCCTGAGCTCGCCAGCGAGTCGCTGGCCCAGGCGCGGATCGGGATCCGCGAGGCATATCGTGGCCCCGACGGCGTGGGGCAGTTCGGGCCCGCCATCGAGCCGCCCGCCGGGGCGAGCCCGGCGGACCGGCTGGCGGCCTTCCTCGGGCGAGCCGTCTGAGGGCGGAGGAGGGCCGTTGACCGAGGGCGCGGACTTCGTGCGAGACACGGAGCCTTTCCGGCGGGAACTGGTGGCGCACTGCTACCGGATGCTCGGCTCGGTGCACGACGCCGAGGACCTGGTCCAGGAGACCTACCTACGCGCCTGGCGGTCGTACGCGGGCTTCGAGGGCCGAGCGTCGGTGCGGACCTGGCTCTATCGCATCGCGACCAACGCCTGCCTGAACGCCTTGGAGCACAACAGGCGCCGGGTGCTGCCCTCGGGCCTCGGGGGCCCGGCGGACGATCCTGACTCCGCCCCACAGGAGGCCGATCCGGGCGTGTCCTGGCTGGAGCCGATCCCCGACGCGCTGCTGTTCCCGGCCTCGGCCGGGAACGTGGCCGATCCCGCCGTTGTCGTCGCGGAGCGCGCGGGGCTGAGGCTGGCGCTGATCGCGAGCCTCCAGTACCTGCCCGGCCCGCAGCGGGCGGCGCTGATCCTGCGCGACGTGCTGGCGTTCCCCGCCGCGGATGTCGCGGAGATCCTCGGCACCACCACGGCGGCGGTCAAGAGTTCCCTCCAACGTGCCCGGGGCCGCCTGCGCGACCTAGCTCCCACGGCCGACGCGGTCACCGAGCCCTCCGAGCCCGAAGTTCGTGCCCTCGTCGATCAGTACGCAGCTGCCTTCGAGAGCGCCGACGCGGCGGCTCTGAAGAAGCTGCTCCGCGAGGACGCGACCCTGGAGGCGACCCCGCTCCGTACCTGGTTCGCGGGAAGCGCGACCTGCGTGCCCTTCCTGCGCGCCTTTGTTCTCGGCGGGCCGGGGGACTGGCGCATGCTCCCGACCGCCGCCAACGGCCACCCCGCCCTCGCCGCCTACCGCCACTCCGGCGAGGCCTACCAGGCGTATGGCATCGTCACTTTCTCCACCAGCCCAACTGGAATCACCCGGGTCATCTCTTTCGCCGACCCTGGCCTGCTCCCCCTCTTCGGCTTCCCAGTCACGTCCGCTGCCATCAGCTGACTTTTGCCGGCCCCCGCTCAAGCCTGATCCTCGACGCCGGAGCCCAATTGGTGATCCCCGGTCTCGCCTGATAGTGAACGCAGGTCATGCCGTACGGACGCCGAACTCCCCCGCGAAAGGCCACGAGGATCTCGCGGGGGACTTCTCCATTCGGCGGCCACACCAAGAAGGTGTTGGGCTCGAGGCCGCACAGGACGCGCCCGTAAGCGGCCAGACGCTGGGGCGGCCCACCCGCCGGGGGATTGCTGGAAACGTGTGGGACGTTGCCCATTCCCCTCATAACCCAGAGGTCGCAGGTCGAATCCTGCCCCCGCTACTACAACGGCCCGTCGGGATCCAGCCCCCGGCGGGCCGTTTTTCCATGTCAGAGGCTTGTGGCCGACCATTCTCGAGTAGCTCCGGTGCGGGCTGGGTGCATAAGGCCGCCGTGGCGGTGGCCTCCGCGGGGCGCGCGCGGCGGAGGTTGGCGCGGAGATGGCGCGGCTGGCCGCCTCTCACATCGTCAGCGACGCGCGCGAGCGGATTGGCGAGCAGACTCCGCCCCCGCGTCCGGCGCTGGCCATGCCCACGAGCAGTGACATCGCCCCCGCGCGTGGTTCGGGGGAAAGGGCAAGCACGAGGCCGTGCGTGGCGTGCAGGGTGAGGCTGATTCGGCGGTGTCCAGTGCCCGAGGTCGTAGTCGGGGCGAACGGTCCGTGGAGCCTGGCCGGATTAACACGGAAGTAGCATGGTATATGCGCATCAACGCAGCAACGTATGTACTGTCGCCGCATGGTTCGACCTGAGGTAACGGTGACTGTCTGTCAGGACTGTTGCTGCGGCAGCGTTGTGAAGCATCCCGATGTCAATCATGAGGGCAATCTCGCTGCCTTGCGCGCGGCGGTGGAGGCCACGGGGCGCGGTGTCGTGCGGGTCGTGAAGTGCCTCGATGAGTGCGAACGCTCCGATGTGGTCGTGGTGCGTCGGCGAGCGGCGAGCCGCACCGAGACGATCTGGCTGGGCTGGGTGAACGATGACGCTGCGGCCGCGACCTTGACGGACTGGCTTTGTGGCGGGGCGGTGGGGCCGCTGCCGGACACTCTGGCACTGCACGTGTTCACCAAGCGAGCGCCTCGGCCGCCAATTGCTGTGCGGTACGCACGGGGTGAGGAGGACAGCCTGGTGTGCCCGGCTTTGCATCCTGCCCTCGAGAACGTTCCAGCGCCGCGCGACTCGTCGACCGAACCGGGACCCGATCGAGCCACCGCGTAGCCGACAGTCGCTACAGGCGCAATGACCGTCGGCGATGAGGTACTGGTGGCCCCAGCCTCAGGGCGCCGCATGTAGCCCCTAACAAGCCGCTGACCAGCGAGGAGTGGTTCTATGGCGAGGATTTCCCTCTGGCGAGGTCGGCGGCTGGTGGGCGTCGCGCTCGCGGCCATTGTCGGAGTGGGCGCGGTTGCCGCGTGCGGATCACCCGCCACCGCCCCCAGCGGTGGTCGGCCGGTGCTGAAGGTGGCGGCGGTGTTCCTGCCGAGTTCCCTTGATCCGGCCAAGGGGATTGACGCGGTGTTCTCCTTCGTCGAGACGCTCACCCAAGTCAATAGCCAGGGGCAGGCCGTGCCGTTCCTACTGGCCAATGCGCCGGAGCAGCGCGACGAGACCCATTGGGTGCTCAGCCTGCGTTCAGGTGTGTCGTTTCAGAACGGTCATCCGGTCACCGCGCAAGCAGTCGCGGTGGCGATGAACCGGACCGTGGCGCAAAGCGACGCGGCCAAGGCCGAGTTGTCCGGCGCGGTGTTCACCGCGACCGGCGCCGAACAGGTCACGGTGACCACGGCGAAGCCGGAAAGCCTGCTGCCCTATGTTCTGGCCGACCGAGCTTTCGCCGTTTATGACGAGCCGGTGTTGGTGGCCGCCGGGTCGGGCCCGAACGCGCTGGCCAATAAGGGTGCGTTCACGGCGCCGTATGCGATCACCTCGTTCACCGAGCGGGGCATGATGTTGGCGGCTTACGACGGGTATTGGCAGGGCAAGCCCGCCTTGGGCGGGATACAGGTCAGCTACGTGCCCGATACCCAGGCCAGGCTCGCCGCCGTGGAAAGCGGACAGGTGGACATCGCCGACGGCGCCAACACCCCGGACATTGTGACCGCGTTGAAAGACCGCGGTGACGTCAAGCTGAAACTGTCCGAGGTGCCGCTGCTCAACGTGAAGCTGTACTTCAATCCGGCCAGCGAGCCATTAGACGACCCCTCGGTGCGCCGCGCGCTTGCCCTGGCGTTGGACTACAAGTCTTTGGCCACCCAGTTCACCGGCGGGGTCGGGGAAGCCGCTACCAGCCTGCTGCCCAGTTCCTATCCGCTGGCCACCCCAACTCAGGTGACAAACGTGGCGCAGGCCAAGCAGCTGCTGGACGCGGCCGGGTGGATCGCCGGCTCGGACGGCACCCGCGCCAAGAATGGCCAGCAACTGGCGCTCAATCTGCTGAGCTACAACGAGCGTCCGGTGTTCAAACCGCTAAGCATCGGCATTCAGTCCATGCTCAAGCAGATTGGGGTCACGGTGACCATCGCCACGCAGCCGTTTGACTACAAGATGTACGACGACCCGAACAGCTGGAACCTGGCGCTATACAACGACTACTCGATCTCACCGACCGGCGCACCGGACAGCTACATCGGCACTTACCTGTCCAGCACCGGTTCCGGCAACCACTGGCATATCAGCGACCGCACATTGGACGGATTGCTATCCACCCTGGCCAATGGGACGGCGCCGGACGGGGACGGGACCGACGCGCGTAGGTCCGACGCGGCCGCCGTGCAGCGTTACGTGTGGGACAACGCCTATGTCGCCGCGGTTGCGTTCGTCAAGGATGGTTCAGCGGTCGGCAAGAACTGGGCCAACTACATCCCAGGGTCGGGATACCAACAGCAGGAATGGACATGGCAGACCGCGCCGTCGTCATGAGCGTCGCTCAGCCGACCTCAACCACGCCGAGTCCGGTGGCATTGACCGGATTCGGGGCGACGGCCAGAGCGCGCCGAGGTGCGGGCATGGTCGCCAGGTTCGTGCTTCGCCGGGCCGGGCAGGCGGCGCTGACCTTGTTGCTGGCCTCGGTGGTGGTGTGGATTCTCGACGCGTTCGCCCCGGGTGATCCGGCGCAGCGCGTCCTGTCCAGCGAGGGTGTGCGCGCCCCGTCAGTGGCACAGCTAAAGGGCGTCGCCCTCCAGCTGGGCCTGGACCAGCCGCTGTGGGCCCGCTACCTGAGCTGGCTCGGTCACGCTGTCCGCGGCGATCTGGGCACCTCCTACATTTCCGGGCTACCAGTGCGCGCCGAGCTGGCGAGCCGGCTGGAGGCCACGGCACTGCTGGCCGGTTCAGCGCTGGTCCTGGTTGTGCTGATCGCGGTCGTGCTCGGGTTAGCCGCCGCCGCGGCGGCGGGGCGGTGGCCGGACATCGTCATACGGGTACTGACCGTCATCTGCGCGGCCACGCCGGCTTTTGTGGTTGGTCTGCTGATCTTGCGGGTCATTGTGGTCAAGTTCGGACTCGGGGTGGTGCTGGCCAGCGGCGATGTCCAGGACGTGTTCCTGCCAGCGCTGTGCGTCGCGATCGGTTCGATGGCGGTACCCACCCGCGTGCTACGCGCAGCCGTGATCTCCGCGGTGGGTGAAAGCTACTCGCTGTTGGCCCGCGCTCGGGGAGCCAGACGGCTGTGGGTGCTCGTGTGGCATGGATTGCCCAACGCGGCGGTGCCGTTCGTGCAGGCACTGGCGTTGTCGGCGGCGTGGATGATCGGCGGCACGGTCGTGGTTGAGACCGTGTTCACCTGGCCGGGCGTCGGGGACTACCTGGTGACCTCGGTTCAGCAGCGGGACCTGCCGGTGGTGCAGGCCGCGACACTGCTGGCCACCGCCGGGTATGTGTTCAGCGGCCTGGTCGCGGACCTGCTCACCGGTCTGATCGATCCGAGGACACGGAGCAGGTCATGACCCAGAGCACAGACATCAACACCGGCACCAGCGCGGCCACCAAGCGGGGCGCAGCGAATTGGTTGGCGCGCTGGTGGGACCCCCGGGCCCGGTCGCGGCCCGCCCCGATGACCACCCAGGGTGCGCTGCGTGCGCTGACCGCCACGGCCGCCGGACGCATCGGCATCACCTGCGCCACGGCGGTGGTCGCGGTCATCGCCGCCGGCGCGCTGCGCCACGCCAGCACCGACACGGTCAGCATCACCGACGCCTTCCTCCCGCCGAGTTGGGCACACCCGTTCGGCACCGACGACTTCGGTCGCGACGAACTGGCCAGGGTGTCCGTAGCGGGGCGCACCTCGCTGTCCGCGGCGGTGCTGGTGATGGCCATCGCCACCGCGGCCGCGCTGGTGCTGGGCACCTCGGCCGGCCTGATCGGTGGAGTGCTCGACGCCGCGATGATGCGGGTGGCCGACGTGCTGCTGGCGATCCCTAACCTGGTGCTGGCGATGGCCGTGATCGGCGCCCTAGGCCCCGGATTCGACCACCTGGTGATCGCGCTCTCGGTCGGCTACGTCGCCTCGTTCACCCGGATGACCCGGGCGTTCGCCCTGTCCGCCCGACATCGCGCCGATCTGGCCGCCGCCCGGCTGGCCGGCCTGGGTTGGTGGCGGTCAGTTCTGGGTCACGTTGCCCGACCAGTGGCCGGCCAACTGACCATCATCAGCACGCTGAGCTTCGGCGACGTCGTGATCAGCATCGCCGCGCTGTCCTTCCTCGGGCTCGGCGTGCGACCCCCGACCCCCGAGTGGGGAGCCATGCTGTCGGATTCGCGCGGCAACGTCGCCGTCGCACCGTGGCTACTGCTGGCACCCGGATTGGCGATCGTGCTCACCGCGATCGCGGTGAACCTCATCGCCGACGCGCTGCGCGAAGGAGATCCCGGATGACCACACCTACGCCGGGCCGCGACGGGCTGCGCATCGAGAACCTCTCGGTTCGCTACCCCAGCGGCGCCCATGCCGTCCGAAGGATCAGCCTGCACGTCGCCCCGGGTCGCACGCTGGCCCTGGTCGGCGAATCCGGCTGCGGGAAAACCACCGTCGCCATGGCCGTGCTGGGCCTGCTGCCCGGCACCGCGCGGGTCGAGGGCAGCATCCGCCTCGCCGAGCACGAGGTGGTGGGAGCCTCCGAGGCGAGCCTGCGCCGCATCCGCGGCCTGCACGTCGGGTTGGTCGCCCAGGACCCGATGCGCTCGTTCGACCCGCTGCTGTCGGTGGGCACCTCAGTCCGCGAAGCCTGGCGGGTGCATGGTCGCCGCCCAGTCCGCGACGGTGTCGCTACCACGCTGGGCGAGCTTGGCATTCCCGAACCACGACGCCGCCTGCGGCACCGCCCGCACCAATGGAGCGGCGGCATGCTGCAACGCGCCGCGATCGCCGCGGCCGGCGCGCACACCCCCGCCCTGATCGTCGCCGACGAACCGACTTCTGCGCTGGACGCCGACCGGGCCGACGCCGTGCTGAACGCCCTGCGCGCCACCGGCGCCGGCGTGCTGCTGATCAGCCACGACCTCGAGCTGGTCGCCCGGCACAGCGACGAGGTCAGCGTCATGTACGCCGGCACGATTGTGGAACACGGTGAGGCCGCGAAGGTCCTGGCAGCCCCTCGTCATCCCTACGCCTCGGCGCTGCTCGCCGCGACTCCCCGCCCCGGCGCCGGGCTACCGGTCCCGCTGCCCGGTGCTCCGCCCGGTCTGGACGTCGAACCCGCCGGCTGCGCGTTCGCGCCGCGCTGCCCGCTGGCCGGCGAGGACTGCGCGGAAAACCAGCCGCCGCTGCACCACGACGTTGCCTGTCACCGGGTCAACGGGCGGGCAGCGTGAGCACCACGGTCGCGTCGGCGGCGCAACCCGTGCTCGCGGTGGACGAGGTCTGGGTGCGCCATCCCGGTGAGCGCCGCGTATCCGACGTGCTGCGTGGTGTCTCGCTGCGGGTGCGGGCCGGGGAGATCGTTGGCATCCAAGGCCCCTCCGGGTGCGGGAAATCAACCCTGCTGCGGGTCTGCGCGACGTTGGAGCGACCGGCTCGTGGCCGGGTCCGCATCGGCGGACACGAGGTTCCCCGTGGCTGGCGCCGCGACGGGCAGGTGATGCCGATCAACCAGAACGCCACCGGCGCGCTCGACCCGCGCTGGCCGATCTGGCGCACCATCACCGAACCGCTGCTGGCCCGACACCACACCCACCGGCCCACGACAGTGCAGCGCCGCGAGATCGCCCGCGAGCAACTGCGGCAGGTCGGGCTGGACGGCCTGGATGTCGACGCCCGCCCCGGCCAACTGTCCGGCGGGCAATGTCAGCGAGTGGCGATCCTGCGCGCCCTGATCGCGAAACCGCGACTGCTCGTCGCCGACGAGCCGACCGCCGCGCTGGACGTGTCGGTCGCCGCCGGTGTGCTGCACCTGCTCGCCAACGCCGCCAGCCAGGGGATCGCCATCGTGATAGCCAGCCACGACCGCGCCGCGCTGCGGGTGCTCTGCACTCGAGTGGCTCACCTACGCGACGGCACCCTGGTCGAAGAGGCGGAGATCGGAGCGAACCGATAACGAGCCGATGAGCGATATTGCGAACTCAGCAGCCGAATGCTTTCTACCTGCCAACGTTAGGATATTCGCATGCACGACGGCATCCACGAGTTTCAGGTGCCGGACGACGACATCGTTGACCGAACCTGCGACCTGCTACGCATCCTGTCCGACCCCACTCGGCTACGGCTGCTACACGCATTGGCTCAAGGCGAAACCAGCGTGGCATGCCTGGCCGAGATCGTCGGCGCAAACCCCACCACGGTCAGCCAACACCTGTCCAAACTGCGCCTGTCCGGGATCGTGAAGGCTCGCCGCGAGGGCACCTTCATGTACTACACGGTGATCGATCCCACCGTCCGCCAACTGCTCGAGACCGTGCTGGGTGAGCTGTCAGCCGCCGACAAGGACATCACCGCCCCAGCCTGACCACCGCAGCACCCTCGACGCCTGAACCCATGGACCACGCCTGAGCGCTCAATCCAGATAAGCGCGCGCACGGACACGCCGGGACGGCGCGAACTGGTAGAGATCTAGGCAGCCTGGTGGTTCGGCGATGCCGGGGCCACCTGCTTTGACCCAGGTGGTGATGTCGTCGATCGCGTCGGGGTCACCGACTAA
>Ga0137412_10003444_pt1 | contig 12622 bp, 7 predicted proteins | sample CZODoug2_1_16fun_FD_122160 | JGI IMG/M metagenome (GOLD analysis project Ga0137412, IMG submission 122160) | Vadose zone soil fungal communities from Angelo Coast Range Reserve, California, USA - CZODoug2_1_16fungal (Hybrid Assembly) | ecosystem: Environmental > Terrestrial > Soil > Vadose zone...
TTACCGGCCCACGTGAACCGCGTCCGGCGATGTTCTGTACTCTCGCCGCGTGCTCGTTCGGGTGCGGCCCAGGAATATCCACGGAGAACATTGATGATCCAGGTGAAATCCCATCGGAAGGTGCGTAATCGCACCCTGGCGATGATTTCGGGAGGTGTGGCAGCCGCGCTCGCGGTCGGCGGCGTCATCCTTCTCTCGCCAGGCGCCGGCGCCACCCAGCCCGCCGCCGGTGCCGGCACCCGGCAGCAGGAATTCACCGCGGCAGCCGAGGAGTTCCACGTCCCGGTGTCCGTGCTGCTCGGCGTCTCCTACGAGGAGTCGCAGTGGGACACGCACGGCGGGCAGTACAGCACCGACGGCGGCTACGGGCTGATGAACCTGACCGACGTCACCTCGACCATGGCCGCCGGCGGCGGCGAGGGCGCGGCCGGCCGCCAGGACCTCGCCGCACTCTTCGACGATTACGCGAGCTACCACCGCACCGCCGGGAACAAGTGGTTCCACCGGATCGGGATCCTAACCCGACGACAAGTTTCGATGAGAACTGTCACAATGCTCCGCGGCGATTGTCTCACCGTCACTGGACGCACCCTCGCCCAGGAAGCCGCAGGCGCCAAGGAAACGCCATCGCAGGAAGTTGTCCGCAAACTCGACGCGCCGCTCAAGGCGACCGGCGGGCTCGTCATCCTCAAGGGAAATCTCGCCCCGGAAGGTTGCGTCATAAAAGTTGCCGGTCACAACATCCAGAATTTTCGCGGTCCCGCACGCGTGTTCGACAATGAAGAAGCAGCTTTTGCCGCCGTTGAGAACAGCACCATCAAGTCTGGCGACGTTGTTGTCATTCGTTACGAAGGCCCGAGAGGCGGCCCGGGCATGCGTGAAATGCTCGCTGTAACCGCCGCGCTGGTCGGCGCTGGCCTTGGCGATTCCGTCGCCCTTCTCACCGATGGCCGTTTCTCCGGGGCCACCCACGGGCTCATGGCGGGTCACCTGGCACCTGAGGCTGCCAATGGCGGTCCAATCGCGGCCCTCGCGGACGGCGACATCATCGACTTCGATATTCCCAAGAGGCAATTAAACGTGGAACTCAGCGCTGCGGACATCCAGAAGCGGCTCGCCACATGGAAGCCGCCAGCACCGCGCTTTACGAGCGGTGTCATGGCCAAGTACGCGTTGCTGGTTTCATCCGCTGCTCTTGGAGCGGTCACTGCAGTGCCTGCCTCTTTCTTGGGAAACGCTCAACCTGTGTCGAATGCGTCGGCCGCTTTGCGGTCGCCTGAAGTGAGGACTCTATGAAGCTCACCGGTGCGGAAATACTTTGCGAGTCGCTCACGCGTCTTGGCGTGCGCGACCTCTTCGGCTATCCCGGCGGCGCCATTCTCCCCGTCTATGACGCGCTCGGCAAATCGAAGCTGCACCACGTTCTCGTGCGCCACGAACAGGGCGCCACGCACATGGCCGATGGCTACGCACGCGCCAGCGGTGGAGTCGGTGTCGCCATGGCGACATCCGGGCCAGGCGCAACGAACATGGTCACGGGCATCGCCACGGCCATGCTGGACTCATCTCCGGTCGTCTGCATTACCGGCCAGGTCAGCAGCAAAGTCCTGGGTTCGGATGCGTTCCAAGAGATCGATATCACGGGCATTACCATGCCTATCACCAAGCACAACGTGGTGGTCACGAAAGCAGAAGACATTGCGCGCACCATCCGCGAAGCTTTCCTGATCGCTAGTAGTGGACGCCCCGGCCCGGTGCTTGTCGATATCACCAAAGACGCGCAACAAGCTTCCGCGGAATTCAACTGGGAAGCGTCGGCGCCAAAACTTCCGCCCAAGCGCATTCGTAACAATCACGATCAAGCGGAATTCGATCGTGCTGTTGAAATGCTGAACACCGCAAAGCGCCCCATCATTCTCGCGGGCCACGGCATCATGGTTTCAGGGGCCATGCGCGCCTTCGAACGATTCGTCCGCGCAGGAAATTATCCCGTCGCCATGACGCTTCTCGGCATCGGCTGCTTCCCTGCCAACGAACCGCTGAACCTTGGCATGATGGGCATGCACGGCGAAGCCTGGGTGAACAACGCCATCCAAGAGGCCGACCTGCTTATCGCGGTTGGAATGCGTTTCGACGACCGCGTCACCGGCGACCTTCGCACTTACGCCAAGAGCGCCCGCAAGATTCATATCGAGATTGACCGCGCCGAAATCAACAAGAACGTCAAGGTTGACGCCGCCCTCGTCGGCGATGCCCGCGAGGTACTTGAGCGGCTCACACCACACATCGAAACTCGCGACCATGGCGTGTGGATTCGCCACATCACAGAGCTGAAAGGCGATTCCGCTGTGCGCGATATTCAAAGCCTGCCCGATAGCGGGCACCTCTATGCCGCGCACGTCATCAATGATCTCTGGAAAGAAACTCGCGGTGAGGCCATCATCGTCACCGACGTCGGCCAGCATCAAATGTGGGAGGCGCAGTATTACCACCACAATCAGCCGCGCACGCTGATCACCTCCGGCGGACTCGGTACCATGGGTTTTGCACTTCCGGCCGCCATCGGCGCAAAGTTCGCCAAGCCTGACTCCGAAGTCTGGGTAGTCGTCGGTGATGGCGGATTCCAGATGACCATGAGCGAACTGGCGACCATCGTTCAGGAAAAGATCAACATCAAGATCGCCATCATCAATAACGGCTTTCTCGGCATGGTCCGTCAGTGGCAGGAGTTTTTCTACGACAAACGCTACGTCGCTACTCCACTCGTCGCTCCGGATTTCGCCGCGCTCGCCAATGCCTTCGGCATCCGCGGCGAACGCATTACCAAGCGCGCTGAAGTGCTGCCCACCATCCGCTCCGCACGCGAATCCGCCGAAACGGTGCTGATCGATTTCCGCGTCGAACAGGAAGATTCCGTCTATCCCATGGTCGCCGCAGGCGCTTCCTTGAGCGACATGATTCGCCGCCCGAATAATCCGCTGGTCGAAACGGCCACCGAGCCATAGGAGAAATCGAGAAAAACATGCAAACACTTGTCGCCTATGTCGAAAATAAACCCGGCGTCCTGAACCGCGTCTCTTCCCTGGCGCGCCGCTTGGCCATCAATATTGATTCGCTCACCGTCGGCCCGACGGAGAATGAAGCCGTCGCTCGCATGACCATCGTGGCGCACACCGACGAGCGCGGCGCGCATCGCCTCGAGGCCAGCCTCGAAAAGCTCGTCGATGTCCTGCTGGCGGAAAATATCTCCACTCGAGCGCTTCTCGAGCGAGACCTGGCCTTGATCAAGGTTTCTGCCGATCAGCAGAATCGTCCCCATCTCATGGAATTGATCAAGGTTTTCCGAGCGCGCGTGGTCGATGTCGCTCCCGAATCCCTGATCATCGAGGTTTCCGGTACCGTCGACAAAATCGATGGCCTGCTCGAGGTGCTTCGCCCTTTCGGTGTGCTCGAAATGGCTCGCACTGGCCGGATTTCCATGACCCGCGGCGGCGATTTGCTGCAGCCGCCAACTGTTCCAGCTGAATCACCGGAAGCCGTGGAGGCGAAGTCAAAGTAGGGCAGACATTTTTGTCTGTCCGCTTTCAGTGCTGACTCCGGCGGCCAGGCATCCAAAATGTTTCCGAACCAACTAGTCTTTCGACCGCAAACCGGTCACGAGAGGAAGCAAATGGCAAATCTTTACTACGACAATTCCGCGGATATTTCGCTCATCCAGGCAAAGAAAGTCGCCATCATCGGCTACGGTTCCCAAGGTCACGCGCACTCTCTCAATCTCCGCGATAGCGGCGTTTCCGTCCGCGTCGGCTTGCACGAGGGGAGCGCCTCGCGCGGCAAAGCCGAGAAGGCCGGCTTGACGGTCAACTCGCCCGCGGAAGCCGCCGCCTGGGCTGATGTCATCATGATTCTTGTCCCGGACACCAAGCAGCCCAAGCTGTATCGCGAAGCCATCGAGCCAAATCTTAAGCCCGGCAAGACTTTAATGTTTGCACACGGATTCAACATCCGCTTTGGCACCATCAAGCCGCCTGCCGCCGTCGATGTCTCGATGATCGCCCCGAAAGCTCCCGGCCACCGCGTTCGCGAAGTCTTCACCGAAGGCGGCGGCACACCCGCGCTACTGGCCGTTGAGCAGGACGCCAGCGGTACCGCGAAAGCGCTCGCCCTTGCCTATGCCAAGGGACTCGGCTGCACGCGCGCAGGCGTTTTGGAAACAACTTTCACCGAGGAAACGGAAACCGATCTCTTCGGCGAACAAGCCGTGCTTTGTGGCGGTGTGAGTGAATTGATTAAGGCCGGATTCGACACTCTTACAGAAGCCGGCTACCAGCCCGAGGTCGCCTATTTCGAATGTATGCATGAACTGAAACTCATCGTTGACCTGATCTACCGCGGCGGCCTCAGCTACATGCGTTACTCCGTCAGCGACACCGCCGAACAAGGCGACTATACCGCCGGACCGCGCATCATCACCAAGCAAACACGGGAAGAGATGCGCAAAATCCTTGCCGAGATCCGCAATGGCAGTTTCGCAAAAGCCTGGGTCGAGGAAAATGAAAAAGGCTGCCCGAATTTTCTGGCCACCCGCCAGCGCGAGCAACAACACCCCATCGAACAACTTGGCCCCAAGCTTCGCGCCATGATGCCGTTCCTGCAGCCGATCGTCGCGCCGGGACTCGAAAATAAAGCCGCGGCGTCGAACAAATGATGATGCACCGTTTTAGTTTCGATTTCTTGATTTGCCGGACCTGCGCGGTTGACACGTGGCTCGAATTAGGCAATTCTCTCGCCTGATGAAACGCAAAGAGGCCCCCTCTCCGGCCACCACTCCGAACCTTGCTGAGCGCATCGATCACCTCAGCATCAAGCGCCAGGAAATTATTCGCCCGATCTTGGAGCACCCCCGCGAATACGTCCTCCTTAGTGTGCGCGCCATGGCCGCGCGCCTGCACACCGATCCGGCGACGATCGTCCGCACCGTCCGCGGTCTCGGATTCGGCAGCTACCGTGAGTTTCAGCGCCATTTGCACGAGGTTTCCCTTGCTTACGCTACCTCTCTGGACACCATGCAGTCCGGCGGTGGCGATGGCAGTATGCCCTCGCACGTGCGCGACTCCCTCGAGCAGGATTTGAAAAATCTGCAAGGCCTGAAAAATAGCTTGGATGCGCAGAGGCTCGTCGCATTGGCAAAACGTTTTTACGACGCTCGCCGCATTGTTTTGCTTGCCGGCGATCTGGCCATTCAGCTCGCCCACTACCTCGAGTATCAGATCAGCCTGCTAGGTCTGCCAATTTTTGTCGCCACCTCCGCCGGCAGGGTTTTGCATCTGGTGCGCTCTGTCAACAAGCAGGACTTGGTAATCGCTATCAGCTTTCGCCGTGGGCTCCGCCAGACGATCGAAGGCGCACAGCAAGCCCGTGCTCGCGGCGCATATTGCGTCGGCATCTCTGACACTTATGTTTCCCCCTTGGCACGCGAGTGTGACGAAATCTTTCTTGCCTCCATCGAATCAACTTCTTTCAACGCTTCCTATGCCGCTCCGATCGTCTTGATGAACGCCATCCTCGCGGCTGTCGGCCAGTATCGACGCACGCAAACTCTCGCCTTGGCGAAAGAATTGGCCGAGGAACAGCGCAAGGGCGTTCGCTGGTATAACACTTGAGCCGGGACTGGTTCGTCTGGCATCTGTTATTGGAGGATTTTTTCTTGAAAAACTGTTCGCGCAAATTTCCATATAGCACTTTGCTGGTTTCCCTGCTCTTCTTATGCCTTCCGGCCGCGCCCGCCCGTGCGCAATCTGAATCCGTTCTTGCTCAAAGGATACAGAAAGTCACGAGCCGCCCCGAATTTGCTCACGCCAATTTCGGCATCGAATTCTATTCGCTCGACTCCGGCAAAGTCATTTATGCGCTGAACGCTGACAAATTGTTCGTCCCCGCCTCGACCACGAAAACGCTCACGGAAGGCACTCTCCTCGCGAAGCTCGGCGCTGATTACCGTTTCCATACCCGCGTCTACCGCACCGGACCCATCGACAAGCACGGCACACTCAAGGGCGACCTCATCCTCGTCGCCAGCGGCGATCCCAATCTTTCCAATCGCATCCAGCCCGACGGCACTCTCGCTTTTGTCGACCACGACCACTCTTATAACGGTCCGGCGCTTCCGGGCGATCCACTTGCAGTCATCCAGGAATTCGTTTCGCAGATCAAGTCCAAGGGCGTTCGCAAAATCGAAGGTCACCTCTACGTGGACGCGAGCCTGATGCCCGATGCGGAACGCGAGGGCGGCACCGGCGTCGTGATGTCCTCCATCATCGTCAACGACAACGTCATCGACCTCGTAGGCAACCCCGGCAGCAAGCCTGGCGCAGCGGTGCAGCTCTCTGTTTCCCCGCAAAATTCCTATCTTCGTTTCGTCAACAACGTCGTGACCGGGGAATCGAAATCAAAGCTCGCCTTCAGCGCTTCCGAACCAGTGGCCGCTCCCGACGGATCGCTGACCGTCACTCTCACCGGCAACATACCGCTTGGCATGGAGCCGCAGACGGCCGCCTTTGCCGTTCCCTCGCCGACAAAGTTCGCCACTGCGGCGCTCGGTGATCTGCTCAAGTCCTCGGGCATCGCCGTCAATTCCAAAGCCGCTGTTCCCATGGGCGACTTCACGCCATACCAGCGTTTCTACACCGCCGAAAATCAACTCGCCGAACATATTTCCCCGCCGCTCTCCGAAGAAATTAAAATTACTCTGAAAGTCAGCCAGAACCTCCACGCTGGCATGGGCCCCTACCTCCTGGGCCTGCTCGTCGCCAAGGACACGAAGGACCCGATCCACGCTGGGTTTAAGACGGAACAAGCCTTTTTACGGGAAGCCAACCTGGACCTCTCCGGCGCCGCGCAAGGCGACGGCGCAGGCGGCGATTGGGCCGACCTCTTCAGTCCCGACTTCATCGTCCACTACATGATTTACTGGTCCACGCGCCCGGACTACCAAGTTTTCTTCAAGGGGCTGCCCATTCTCGGCAAGGACGGCACGCTCGCAAAGATTCAAGTCAATTCCCCGGCCGCCGGTCACGTTTTCGCCAAGACCGGCACCTTCGGCTCAGAAGACAAACTCAACAGCAAAATGATGCTCAACGGCAAAGGCCTCGCCGGCTATGTCATCACCAAAGACGGAAAGAAACTAGCCTTCGCCGCGTACGTCAATCACGTCTCACTGTCCGTTGATCCGGACGCCGCGCAGGAAGTTGCCGGGCAGGCGCTTGGCGAAATCGCCGCAGCCGCCTATGACGCCAACCTGGATGCCTCAGCGAGCGCCGGCAACTACGATCTCCTCATCCGCAACGGTCACATCATTGACGGCGCCGGTAATCCCTGGTTCGCCGCGGACGTCGCCGTGAACGGAGATCGCATCGCCGCCATCGGCGATTTGCGCCAAGCCCACGCCAAGCGCGAAATCGATGCCACCGGCCGCATCGTCGCCCCGGGTTTCATTGACATGCTCGGCCAATCCGAGGTTTCGCTTCTCCTCGACAATCGTTCACTGAGCAAGCTCTCCCAAGGCATTACCACGGAAATCACCGGCGAAGGCGGTTCCATCGCTCCGCAAAACGAAAAAACCATCGCCCCGCAAAAGGGATTTCTTGACCAATACAAACTCACCGTCGATTGGACCACTCTCGACGGCTATTTCCGCCGCCTCGAAAAGCAAGGCACGCCTCTTAACATTGGAACCTATGTCGGCTCCGCGCAGGTTCGCGAAGCCGTTGTTGGCGACGACGACCGCGCTCCCACCGCCGCCGAGCTCGAGCAAATGAAATCTCTCGTCGAGCAAGCCATGAAGGACGGCGCTCTCGGCGTCTCCAGCGCCCTCATCTATCCTCCGAACATCTACGCCAAGACCGACGAGCTCATCGCTCTCGCGCAAGTAGCCTCCAAATACGGCGGCCTTTACGCCACACACATGCGCAGCGAGGGCGCTTCCGAAATGCCCGCGCTCGCCGAAGCCATCCGCGTCGGCCGTGAAGCGAATCTGCCGGTAGAAGTTTTCCATTTGAAAGTCAGCGGCAAGCCCCGCTGGGGGAGTATGAAAAATGTAGTTGCCGCGATCCAACAGGCGCGCGACTCGGGCCTCGACATTGCCGCGGACATGTATCCCTACACCGCCGGCGCTACGGCACTTGCCTCCGCTCTACCTCCATGGGTTGCTGATGGCGGTATGCAGAAACTGCTGGAGCGCTTGAAGGACCCGGCCATTCGCGCGCGCATCAAGAAAGATCTCGCAGGCGATCACTCCGATTGGGAAAATCTTTTTTACGATTGCGGCGGCGCACCAGGCGTGCTCATCTCTTCCGCTGAGAATCCCGACCTGAAGCAATTTGCTGGGAAAACGCTCGATGATGTTGCCAAGGCCTGGAAGAAATCACCGGAAGACACCCTGATGGATTTCGTCTTGGCGGACCAGGCGCAAACCGGCGCGATTTATTTTATGGCCAGCGAAGAAGACGTCCGCACCGGCCTGAGCCAGCCGTGGACCAGCATCGGCCTCGATGCTGGAGAAATGTCTCTCGACGGCCCCACTTACGAAGCGCACACTCATCCGCGCGCCATGGGCTCCATGCCGCGATTCCTCGGCCACTACGTCCGCGACGAACATCTCCTGCCTCTCGAAGCTGCGATCCGGAAAATCACTTCCCTGCCCGCCCAGCGCGAGCATCTCGACGGCCGCGGTCTCCTGAAGCTCGGGTATTTTGCCGACATCACCATCTTCGACCCGGCAACTATCATCGACCGCGCCAGCTTCACAAAGCCCGACCAACTCTCCGATGGAATCGACTTCACCATCGTGAACGGTCAAGTGGAATACGATCACGGAAAATTGACCGGCGCTGCAGCGGGAAGAGTTTTGCGAGGCCGAGGATGGCACCCGGCGGCGAATTAAATAGAAGAGTAACTAGTCTAATTTAGACTAGTTTGGACTAGTCTAAATTAGACTAGTTTTGAACTGGTTCAAATGAGACGTGTCGGAACCTAATTTGATGGAAGGTGCGGAGAAATATTCTCTCGTTCCGGCGTTTGGAAACCGGAAGGCTGTTTTCAGCTCAGCGCCGTCTTCCCCATGTCCACAACGCGGCGCTCATAGGTCATTTCCACTAGGCCGTGCTTTCCAACGTAGCGCAACACGATCTTGTGTCCCGGTTCAATCTTCGCGCGCGTCTTGATCAGCGAATCGGAAAGCTCCACCCACTCCCCACTCACCATGTAGCTGCCTTCCCATCCACGCAGTTCGAAGCGCCCATCGTTTTTCAAAGTCAGCGGTGCCGCCGTGCAGGGAATCACTTTCCCGCGCACCTTCGCCTGAGCGCACTGGTAGCGCCCAGAAAGATCCACGGTTTGCGCTTGGCCTTGCGCGGCGAGGAACAGAATAAAAGCAGCCGTCGCGACGTACCGCGCCAGCGTCAGGCCCACCCGGGCATACCCCATTGGGAGCTCCCCTTCCAGGTCGCGTAGCTGCGGGCGGCGGTCCCTGGCCATTGGTACAGGTGCAATCCATCTACCAACTCTTCCCACAGTAAACACCGTATTTACAATAACTTACGAACTGGCCGACTGGCCATTTTCCTTATGTAAGGCAGAATTCTTCCCCTCCGGCAGCCCTGGAGGGAACTCTTTTGCACTCTCCGAACAGGCAATTGGCCCCCTAAATACCGTGTTTTCCGCCTATTCCAAAGGCAGTTCCGCCACCGCCTGGCCGTCTTTCCGCGGGTCGGACGCCCCGTAGTTCACCCCAGCGCCAAAATCCCTCAGGACTGCTTGGCCTCCGCCCATTGGCGCCGAGTATGTCCCTTTCACTTCAATCTTGTGCCCCTTGCTGGTCAACTCATTGCGCACATTCGGTGCAATGCGGTTTTCCATCTGCACATCGCAGCCGCCAAAAGTGCGCTTGCTGAATCGCGGCGCCTCCAGCGCTGCTTGAATATTCATTTTGAAGTCCACCATGTTCGCAACAAACTGCGCGTGTGCCTGCGATTGGTTCCAGCCACCCATGATGCCAAATGCCACGCGCACCTCTCCCTTTTGCGCAAACGCGGGAATGATTGTGTGCAACGGCCTCTTTCTTCCCGCCAGCGCGTTTGGGGAACTCGGGTCCATGCTGAACAGCCCGCCGCGATCGTGCAGCGCAAATCCGGTCCCTGCGGCGACGATTCCCGATCCAAACGCCTCGTAGTTGCTCTGGATCAGTGACACCATGTTTCCGTCACGGTCCACGACACTCAGGTACGTCGTGTCGTTCCCGACCGGCAATTCTCCCGCCGTGACATCGCAATTGGCCTTCTCGGCGTCAATCAACTTGGCTCTTTGTGCCGCCCACTCTTTCGAAAGCAGCGTCGCCACGGGCAATTTTTGTTTTCTGGGTTCGCCGATGTATTTCGCAAGATCCGCATACGCAAGTTTCTTCGCTTCGATCATCGCGTGCAGCGCTTTTGTCGAGCCGAAGCCCCAGTCCTTTTGCCCGAGGGGAAACGTCTCCATAATATTCAGCATTTCCAGTGCTGCAAGTCCCTGCACGTTGGGCGGCAGTTCGTAGATTGTCCAATCGCGATAGGTAGTGGAAATCGGCTCGACAAACTCGCTCGAAAATTCCGCCAGATCCTGCGCCGTCATCGGTCCGTTGTGACGCTTCATCGATTCCAGAATCTTTGCGGCAATTTCGCCTTTGTAAAACGCCTCTCTGCCGTGCTGCGCAATCTGCTGGAGGGACCACGCCAGATCCGGATTGCGAAATACTTCGCCCATCTTCGGCGCGCGGTCTCCCGGAAGATAAGTCGCCGTGGCCGCCTCATCCGTCCTCAGATAATCCACTTCCCCAGCCCAATACGCCGCTGTCCACTCCGGAACTGGAAAACCATCCTGCGCCGTACGAATCGCCGCCGCCAAGTCCTCCGCCAGCTTCTTTCTTCCAAATTTATCCGCCAGCTTCTGCCATCCGTCCACCGCGCCCGGCACGGTGATCGCATTCACTCCCTGCTGCGGCATGCTGCGAATTCCCTGCTTCTGCAAATACTCGATGGTCAATCCCTTTGGCGCCCATCCGCTGGCGTTCAAGCCGTACAGCTTGTTGGCCTTCGCATCATAAACAATCGCGAACAAGTCCCCGCCGATTCCATTCATCATCGGCTCGACGACGCCCATCATGGCGTTCGTGGCGATAGCGGCGTCCACCGCGTTTCCCCCGTGTTCCAGGATCCTCACCCCTGCCTGGGCTGCCAACGGCGATTCCGCGGCAACGATTCCGCCTCGCGAAATCACCATGGACCGCCCCTGCGAACGGTCTTGCGCACGAACGGTATGCCCCACAACCGTAATTGCGATGGCAAAAAACAGGAATAATTGTCCGCGAAAAATTCGCGTCATCTTATTTTCTCCGGGGCAGATGCTTCGACGGTGCCCTTGGTCAAATTTCTTTGTTGTTAACCCGGCTTCGCCTACTTTGTTTTGACAAAGATATTCGAAATGTTTCGCTCTCGAAGCATGGAGTTGAACGCCGCCAGGTCTTTCCCAACGAACTGCTGAAAGTCCTGCGCAGCCCGGTCGCCGCGCTGCCGCAACTCTTCCAGCACGGCCGATTGCTGCGTGGTGGGCGGAAAATCCGCGTTGCCATCCAGCTGGCTGAAGAGGTAGCCGACCTTCTGCAACAACATTGGCGACCAGCGGCAGTCATCCTGTCCGCGGCCGGTGAGCTTCAGCTGCAGCAAAGTTCCTTCGATGCCCGCAAGTTTCTCCCCGAGTTCCTCGGTAGTTTTGCGGACCGGTTTCGCGTCATCGTCAGTGCCCAGCTCTTTCCCCAAGGCAACGAGTTGCGCACGCAGCGACTCCATCTGGTTCACCGTCGCCGCCAGGGCGTTCATCTCGTCATACAGTGTGGTCTGCACGCGCGTTTGCGCCTGGAGGTCGCTCTCCGAACCAGTGGTATGCGGATCTTTCAGCACTGTCAGCTTCTGCGAGAATTTTTCTTCTCCCAAAGTAAGCGTGACTGCATAGGTTCCCGGGAGCGCCAGCACCGAAAGGCGCCCCAGAGCCGGAGGCTTGCGCCATCCTTCCGGCCCAAAGGGAACATCCGGCGCAAATTGAGGCGTGGTTCTCATGCGAATTTGTGTGCTGCGCTCGGATCGCAAGTCCCACCACACGCGGTTGATGCCCGCCTTGACTTCGCAAGCCGGCGGTTCGACATCTGCAAAATCGTCATCCTCGCTGGGTTTTTTGGCCTCTGAAGCGCCCGGTTTGGGCGCGCGGCATTCGAATTCGCGCACTTTTTTCCCGCTCGCGTCCGTGATGGTCAGCCTGGCCACGTCCTTCTCTCCCAAGTTGGCCTTGAGATAGAAATTGATGGGCGCGCCGTAAGGTGGATTTTTTCCCGTGGTTGGGTCGTACTCGACCGCGGCCGGCTGCACCACTTCTTTAAAGCGATACGCGTCGCGCGGCGCAAACAGATGGGCTTTGGCCGAAGCAACCTCCGGCGTGGACTGTTCGAGCGCGGTAATATCGTCCAAAATCCAGAAACCGCGCCCGTAAGTGGCCACCGCCAGATCGTGAAACCTCTCTTGTACGGTCAGCCAATAAA
>Ga0137412_10003445_pt1 | contig 12621 bp, 12 predicted proteins | sample CZODoug2_1_16fun_FD_122160 | JGI IMG/M metagenome (GOLD analysis project Ga0137412, IMG submission 122160) | Vadose zone soil fungal communities from Angelo Coast Range Reserve, California, USA - CZODoug2_1_16fungal (Hybrid Assembly) | ecosystem: Environmental > Terrestrial > Soil > Vadose zone...
TAGTCCCCGACAAATTGAAAAACCCCGTCAAACCGGCCCGTTTCTGATACCACTTGTACTCAGCCAAGTCAACTCTGGTGCGTTGCACACCCATCCCTGCAAAGCCAATCAGATGCCCGCCCTACGCCAGTACGTTGCCCGGAAAAAGGGTGCGGGCTCTACTTGGAGCCCGCCGGGAAATTGAAAGCAATCTGAAGCATGATTTACTTTGATATTGCGTCAAGTGCCGCGAGCGCCTCGCGAGCAATTTGCTGCACGCGCTGTGCACACTTGACGTCCTCCATGGGAGTCGCGGCGGCTGCGCGAAAACGCGTTGCCGCCTCGTCCTTATGACCGAGTTTCGTCGCAATGTCCCCGGCGAGCAGCAAAAACAGCGGATTCTCCGGGAACTCAGAGATAAGCGGCGCGGCAGTGGTTGAGGCCCGCGCATAGTCAAAGTCGTAGTTGCGCAGATTTTTTGCCATGTTGAAGCGCGCTTCTGTTTGCACCATTTCGCCCTTGGTCGCCGCCGTCTCGAGTTGCCGCAAGCCCACACGCTTGTCTCCGCCGGGGATGCCCATGAAAAAACGCAGGACCTTGGCCATAGCTGAGAGCGTATCTACATAATAGTTGTAAAGTCCCAAGCCCAGGTTGGCATCTGCCATGTCGGGGTCGAGTTCCAGGCAGCGAAGCAAGTGTTTGCGGGCTTCCACACCCGCGCGCGCCGTAGCAATTTTTTCATAGCGCAGGCCCGTCAACCTGGCACGCGACGCATAGCCAAGCCCCGCGTATAACTCCATTTCGGCGGAGTCTGATTTGCCGATGCTGGCCTCGGCCAGGTGCGTCACTTTGTCCGCCAGCGCCAGATAGGCGGCATCATCCGGATCAGGTGCGCGCTGGCGGCTCCAGGAATCAATCGTGTTGTACTTCCGTTCCAGCAATTTGCAGTAAATTTTCCACCAGAGCACGTCGGCCTCGATCAAATATCCCAGCGGATGCTCGGGACGGGCGGCCTCCAGATGATGAGCGAGCACGATGGCCTGATCCGTTTTTCCCAAGTACATCAACTGGATCGCTTCGGTGGCTTCGGGCGGCAGATTCAATTGCGATGCCCGGCCTTCACTGGCGCAAAGAAAGACAGTGGCTAGACAGAGAAGTGCGCGAAAATAAATGGTCGGGATCCGCAAAGATCTACTCTTGATATTTTTGCTCAGCGACATATTTACGGCTGAAGATCCACGCGCCAGTTACATACATCGCGAAGCATTCTAACGCGAATACCGGATAAGCCAGATATCCCGGCACCGGCATTTCAAAGATTTTCCACTGCTGCAGAATTGGAAACGTGTAAACCCACTTTGCGCCCGCCCAGTAATTCCAGAATTCCCATAGCCATCCGCAAATCGGGCCGGCGATAAGAAACGAATACAACCGGCCTCGGTAACCGCGAGCAAGGTCATTCAGAAAGGACGGCAGAAGAAGACGGTGATTGATCGGCTCGAGCAAAAAGACAAATCCGACCCACACAAGAGCAAATAGATACATCGCTATGCGCCGAGGAGCAAGAATCGGAATTGCCAGCAGGACCGCGCCGACCACCATGAATACAGTCTCCGTCGTGCGGCTGAAGCGGATCGGCCGCGACTCCTTTCTGAACCAACCAAAAGATTCGACGAGGCCGGCCGTCATGAAAATGCCCGGCGTGATCGTCGCAAACGACCACCCATAACCAAAGCAACTTTCGAGAGGTTCCTGCGGCAGGCCGACATATCTCCAATTCTCGAGGCGCAGGTTATAGGCTTCGAAAATGAGCCACAAGACGACCGACAGCGCAGCCATTTTCGCGAAGCCACGACTCTCTTCGCGCAGCCGCGAATGTCCGGTGATCGCGAACGTCGCTGCGTCAGCCAGCAAAATGTAGGCAGTCCAGGCCAGCGGATTGAAATAGGTGGCCGCAGGCTCGACGCCATGGAACATCAGAAACTCGGCGCACACAAGCGCTATTAAGCCCAGCCATCCATGCGCGGGCAACGGCCGGCGCCGCGTGCGGAAAAATTCCGCGATGAGGATAGTCACCGTCGCCGCCGTCAGAATAATTCCGAGCTTCAGCATGCTCCCCGTTTGCTCCGCCACAAGTCCGCATCATTCTTGCATCGATGGCCGAGTTTCGCGCATCGAATTCTTGGGCCGGTTTTCGACTGCTTTTGAATACCGGGTGCCGCACTCTTGCGGTGTTCCAGGGTGCGGGTTTTCTTATCCCTCCATGCATTGTTCCCACTGGCCGATTCCAATCCGTTCCCTCTTCGCGCATTGATGGACGCGCATGGAAGAAAAACCCGCACCCTTCACAACAACCGTGAAGAGTGCGGCACCCGCCGAATTCGAACCGAGCTTTAGCCCCTCCCATGCATCTGATATGCTTTGGCCGCTTCGCGACACCCATGTCCACACCTCTGCCATCGGAAAAGCTCGACCGCGGCCTCGGCCTCACGGAGTGTGTGGCGCTGAACATGAACGCGATGGTGGGGATTGGGCCGTTCATCGTGATTCCGCTGGTAATTCAGGCGATGGGCGGGCCGCAGTGCTTATTGGCGTGGTTGGCGGGCGCACTGCTCTCGCTGGTGGACGGTCTAGTGTGGGCCGAGCTCGGCGCGGCGATGCCGCGCGCCGGCGGCACCTACGCATTTCTGCGCGAGGCCTACGGTCCGGGACGCGGCGGGCGCCTGATGTCTTTCCTGTACATCTGGCAGACGCTGATCCAGGCGCCGCTCGTAGTTGCTTCGGGTGCGATTGGCTTCTCGCAATACCTCACCTACCTGGTCCCGCTCGGCAAGTACCAACAGAAAGCTGTTTCCGCCGCGCTGGTCGTTTTCCTGATCGTGCTGCTCTATCGCAGGATCGCGGCCGTCGGTCTGATCTCGAAGTTTCTTTGGATCGGCGTGGTCGGCACGATGTTGTGGATGATCTGGGGAGGGGTGACACACTTCTCCGCGCGGATGGTGTTTGATTTCCCGCCTGGCGCCTGGAATTGGTCGTGGCTTTTCTTCGCGGGCCTCGGTTCGGCGACGGTCAACACGGTCTACTCCTACCTGGGTTACTACCACATCTGCAATCTGGGCGCGGAGATTCGCCAGCCGGAGAAGAACATCCCGCGCGCGATCCTGCTGTCGGTCGCGGGAATCGCCGTGCTGTATCTGGCGATGCAGACGAGCATCCTCGGCGTGTTGCCGTGGCGCGAGGCGCAAAATTCGCAATACATTGTGAGCGCGTTCGTCGAGCGGCTGTACGGAACGCGCGCGGCGGCGTTCGCCACCGTGATGATTCTGTGGATCGCGTTCGCTTCTTTGTTCACTACATTATTAAGTTACTCGCGAGTTCCATTCGCCGCAGCCGAGGATGGTAATTTCTTTCCGGTATTTGCCCGCGTGCACCCCACCAAACATTTTCCGCACGTCTCGCTGCTTTTCCTAGGCGTCGCGTCGCTCGCGTTCAGCGTGTTGTTCCGCCTTGCGAGCGTCATCAAGGCGATTATCGCCGTGCGCATCCTGGTGCAGTTCATCAGCCAGGGCGTGGGCGTGATGATTTTGCGCCGCCGCTGGCCTCCTGAACGGCTTCCCTTTAAGATGTGGCTCTATCCCTGGCCAGCCATACTGTCGATCCTGGGCTGGGCGGCGCTGTTTTATTACACGGGATGGAAATTTGCCCTCGGCGGAATCGGAGTGATCGCCCTGGGCATCTTTACTTACATGATCCAGGCGCGTTACCGGGGCCTGTGGCCGTTTGCCGCGGCCGGAGAAGCGCCCTGAGGAATGGCCCGAGGAATTGAATGACAAAACGCTGGGTCAGACTTGCCGTCCTCGCAATGCTCGTCGCACTGCCGCTCGCGGCGCAACAGGAGCCTGCCGCGCCTGGGCGCGGCCAGACTCTTGCGGACACCCTCGAAGCGATCCAACAGGCGCGCGTCGTGACGCGCGTCGTGTTCATCGTGGCCCACCCCGATGACGAAGCCTCCACGCTGCTTACCTACCTCCCGCATGGATTGGGTGCGGATACAACCCTGCTCACCTTGAACCGCGGGGAGGGCGGCCAAAACGCCATCGGGCCCGAACAGGGCCAGCAACTCGGTATCCTGCGTAGCGCGGAACTTTCCGCCGCCATGAACGTCGAAGGCCCGCACCTCTATTTCACACGCGTGGTCGATTTCGGTTTTTCGAAAACGCTTAAAGAAACACTTGAGAGGTGGCAGGGACAGGCACTCGAGGACATGGTCCGCGTGATTCGAACGGTGCGCCCGAACGTTGTGGTAAACGGCTGGGGAGGCACGCACACCGGGCACGGGAATCACCAGGCGTCCGGCTACCTGACTCCGCTGGCGGTTGAGGCGGCAGCCGACCCCAAAAAATATCCCGAGCAGATTGCCGAAGGGTTGAAACCGTGGCGCACAGAACTGGTGCTCGATCCGGTCCGTGCGCAGGGACCTCAGGACGACAAGGTGGACTACACCGGCTCGTGGCTTGTGCCCGCCGACGAGATTTCTCCAATCTGGGGACGCAGCTATCGCGACATTTCGCTCGAAGGTTACGTACATCACCGCTCGCAAGGCGTCACGCCAAATTTGAATTCGCCGTTTATCCGGCGTCCCTATGGCTTGAAGCGCACAACTGGCGGCCCGGCCTCGCCGGCGGATTTCGCGCGGCCGATCACGTCGCTCGCCAGCTTGATTCCGGTGCCCGCCGAGCAACCGCTCGCGGCTGCCGATCGCGCGTTGGACCAGGGACGCGCGGCGGCGGAAAAGCTGGACTGGCCCACAGCGGTGCGTTCCATTGCGGAAGCAGGGAAGCAGATTACGTCGCTCGAAAATCAAGTGAAACAGTCGCAGGATTCGCGCGCACCCAATGCGGTGTGGGAACTCGATCAGGTGCGCGGACGCATCAACCACGCGCTTGCCGATGCCGCCGCGATCAAGATTGTTTCAAACTCCGACCGGAGCGAGCTCGTCGCGGGAGAGAACTTCAGCGTGCGCGCGGAAGTGGCTCACCGCGCCGATACGCCGGCGATTTTCTCCAAGCCGAGTCTGATGATGCCGTCCGGATGGAGCATCACGAAGCAGGAAGAGAAGGACGGCACGACCAATTTCAGCGTCGCGGTTCCCGCCGGGGCGCAGACGCCCCACGCGCCGGGCGACTGGATGTATCCGTTCCCGCCGGCGATGGTCAGCGCATGCACACACGTTGAGGTGGAAGGCTACGCCTTCGATTTCTCCGCGCCAGTCACGAGCCTCCACGCCACCACCGTCAGCGTGCTGAGCTACCCGCTGCGACTGGTTCCCCCCATCGCGCTCACCGTCGAGCCGGAACAGTACGTGGTCGTGGAGGCGCGCCAGCCAAAGCAGTTTGAAGTTTTCGCGCGCGTGCGCTCGTTCGCGCAGACCCCGTCCAAGGTGACGGTGGGAGTAAGCGTCCCATCCGGCTGGAGGGCGCCACAGCCGGAGACGGTCGAGTTCTCCGGCGCAGGCGATCGCCTCGCGCATATGGTGGTGACGCCGCCGGCAAAAATCGTTGCGGGGAATTACGAACTGAAGGCGTACGCGAAGCGCGGCCAGGAAATGTTTGAAACATCGCTTGAGCCCCTGCCGTCTCTGCCCACCTACCTATGGAGCGCACCAGCCACGATATCCGTGCGCGCATTCGCGATCGCCGTTCCCGACCATCTCCGCGTCGGCTACATCGCCGCCGAAAATGACGCCATTCCGGATTCGCTGCGGCGGCTGGGCGTCGAAGTCGAAATGCTTGACGCGAACGCACTTGCGTTTGGCGACCTCAGCCGCTTTGACGCGATCGTGCTCGGCCTGCGCGCCTACGAATTGCGTCTCGACGTGGTCGCCTCGAATCATCGCCTGCTCGACTATGCGGCGGCTGGCGGCACGCTCGTCGTGCAGGATCAGCGGCCCGCGATCTGGGACGCGCTCAAGCCCGCTCCGTTTCCGGCAACGATGGGTACGACGGCCCCCCGCACCACCGACGAAAACGCGGTGGTGAATTTCACCGATCCCGCAAGCCCGTTGTTGAATTTCCCAAACAAAATCGGCGCGCACGATTTCGACGGCTGGGTGCAGGAGCGCGGCCTCTATTTCTGGGACAAGTGGGACCCGCAATACCACACGGTCCTCTCCATGCACGATCCCGATGAGAAGGACTTGACCGGCAGCCTCCTCTGGACCCGCACCGGCAAAGGCACCTACATTTACACTGGCCTCTCATTTTCTCGTCAGTTGCCTGAAGGTAATGCTGGCGCCTTTCGTCTATTCGTAAACCTGCTCAGCCAATCGCGTAACAAGACCAGGTAGCGACATCCCCGACATCAATAAGACCCATCAGCTCACAGTTCTATAGGTATCGTCAAAATTCTTGTTGACACGATGTTCGTGACACACTATATTCGTGTTATGAAAACGAAACTCCGGAATGTCACCGTCACACTAGAGGAACAGGTTGCCCGATGGGCGCGCATGGAGGCGGCTAGAAAAGAGACGAGCGTCTCGCGCCTGCTCGGAGGGATTCTAAGGGAGCGTATGCTCGAAAAAGACTGCTACGAAGGCGCCATGCGCCGGGCCCTCTCGCGCAAGCCCTTCCTGAAGACGGATGGCCACTACCCATCGCGCGAGGAGGCCCATGACCGCGCTCGTCTTCGTTGATACAAATGTCCTGCTCTACGCGGTCGACAGTGCGGACCTGAAGAAACAACAGGCGTCACGAGAATGGCGCGAGGAACTGTGGAAGAGCCGGCGAGGGCGAATCAGTTTTCAAGTGCTGCAGGAATTTTACGCGAAAGTCATACAGAAATGGCCCGCAGGCCGCGACGAAGCGCGCGCCGAGGTACGGGATCTGTTGGCCTGGCTGCCTGTGATGGTCGATGCCGCGATTCTCGAACGAGGGTGGAAAATTCAAGACCGCTACCGCCTCTCGTTTTGGGACTCTCTTATCGTTGCCGCCGCAAAGTCCGCTGGTTGCCGATATCTCTTAACCGAGGATTTGCAAGCGAACCAGGACCTGGATGGTGTCATGGTCGTGAATCCCTTCCTCAGCGGCCCAGCCTCTGTTTCCCGCATGTGAAGTTCTGAACCATGCCGCATGCCTTGGGCTCCGAAGTGTATACTTCGGTTTCTCAGAAATGCAGCAAAAGCGCCCAACCCTGGACGGCCTCAAACAAGTTCTCGAGCTGATCGCGAGCGATCCGAGAATGCCGACCAATTTTCCCGATTGGATTCGGGGGAGTATTCGTTCAGGCGGGGGGAAAAATCGAGTTCTGCGTTATATTTTGGGTCATGCTCCTTCTGACGCTTCTCCTCCCCGTGTGCTGGATGTCGGAGCGCAGTTCGGCTCTCTGGCAGTATACGCAGTGAAGCTCGGGTGCCAAGCTGCGGCCGTGGACTTTGGGCCGGCCGCAAAAACTCTTCAAAAGGTAGCCGCCGACCACGGCGTCGACTACAAGGAGTGCGATGTTGGGGCTGAGCCGCTGCCCTTTTCCGATAACCAATTTGACTTCGTGACTTACACCGACGTGATGGAGCACCATTCGTTTTCGCCGAAGCGAGTGTTGCGTGAAATTCACCGCGTCCTCGTTCCGGGCGGGCGCGTGATCGTGGTGACGCCGAATCACGCATCCCTTTACAATCGGCTCAAGTTGATTTTCGGCGGCAGTGTGAATGACGATTTCGATTATTTCTTCGACATGTGCGCCGAAGAGAGGACCTACGAGGGTCACCATCGCGAATACACGCGGGCGGAACTAACAGCTGCGCTGCGGCGCACGCAATTTCAGGTGCGGGAGTGCCGCGTCTTTGACCAGGATTTGGCTTCGCTCCTGTACTACCTGCGCCTCCACCGAACACGCGCGGAGATTCTCCCGGAATCTCGAGACCTGGTTCTCTCGGCGCTGGGAGAAATCTGGGCGCTTTTGCACCTACCGCTCGGGCGATGGATCTGGGCCGTTGGTGAAAAGGCATCTGCCGGCTGAATTTGAGAAATCATTCCAGCGATCGCCTCGTGGCGCACGTGCACTGGCACGACACGCGCGGCGCCGATTCACGTTTCCAAACAAATTGTTCGTGCTATCTTCACCCCGGGGGAAGTCATGAAAGAAATGGTGAATAAAATTGCGCGCAGGAGCGGGGTAATTGCAGCGCTGGCGCTGTTCCTATTGGCGGCCGCCACACCCGCATGGGCGCAAAAAAACAAAGACAAGAAAAAACAGCAGGAGCAAACAGATTCGTCATCCGATACCAAAGCGATGCCGCCGATGAATGACACGCAGGCGGTCGATCTAGCCATCGGGCAGAGCCTGGGCTACTGGCAGATTGGCGATGTCGAATCCCTGCACAAGTATTACGCCGATGACGTAGTCGTGGTAACCGGTGACTGGGCTCCGCCCATCATCGGCTGGGACAACTACGTCAAGGCCTATCAGGTACAGCGCGCGCGCGTCACGGGCGGCCGCATGGACCGCACCAACACTTACATTAAATTGGATGGAAACTCGGCGTGGGCCACCTATCAGTTCTATTACGTGACTTCGGTGGAGGGGAAGGTTTCAGAATCCCGCGGACACACTACCATGATTCTAAATAAGCGAGGAGACCGGTGGGTGATCGTACTCAATCACTCGTCGATCGTGGATTCGCCGCTGGCAAGCCCAGTTCCCGCCGCGGATTCCCCGCAGCCCGGCCGTCCCTAGTGATTTTGGATTTCCCGGCGGGATCCAGGCGGAACTCGCACCCGGTCTTGGGTGGCCAAAATAGTTCACCTGGCCCGCGTCCTCTTGTCCAGGCGGGCGCGGAATTTCCACTGCTCTGGAAAGCTGGAAGGGTACTAGAAGCTCTTCAAGCCCTCATAGATCCAAATGCCGGCGCTGGTCAGCAACAGGACGCCAGAAATCACCGCGAGTGCAATGATCGGCTTCGTCAAACGCGACATCTTGGCGATGACCGCCTGCTGGTCTTGATAATGATGCTGTTCGCCGGCTGCGATGAAGATCTGGTCATCTTCTTTCGACGACAGCGTCCCGCGGTAGATCACCAAGATGACCAGAACGGTCGTGATGACACCCCACGAGACCATGAGCAACATTAGGAGCACTGGTTGAGACTCTTGCATAGCTTCCCTCCCTGTTGGAAAGGTACATGGGTGGAAAGGGCCGACTACACTGCCGCACTACTAGAACACGAACCTTAATCAAATCATACCATTACTAGGGGCCAGTCGCGTCCTAGGATTGTCCTAGGATTAAACAAGATGATCGGGCTTCGGGGGAAAGCGCACACCCCAGAAGTCATCCAAGGGCGCGAGGGATTCGATTCCGACTTCCCACAGGCCGCCGGTCTGCTCTTCCCCGACCCACACGACACGAAATCTAGCTGTCTGCTGGGAAAATTGGTTCGTGAGGGCAACTTCAGTTCCCATTTTCAGTGCGCTCGCTGTTCGAACCAGTGCACCAAGAGCGCCGACCACCCCCGTATGCGCGGTTTCTTCAATCACACTTCCATCACGCGCGGTGCCCCGCACCTCCACAGGGACACGCATGACCACACGCCCGCTCCTCCTCCGTCCGTGGGGCTGAAATGATTCGCTCAAGGGAACCTTTCTGAAAGGGGAGGTACCGGGTGACATAATTTATGGCAATGACGCTATAGACGTCAATCCCGGGTTTTATTGATCCGTGTCGATGCCGCTCGCCCACGCCGTTTCGCGTCAAGAATTCGCTATTCTGTTGACATGGGCATTGCTTGGGGTGTATTCGCCTCTAGACTCATTGATGCGGTCAGTGTGGCAGGTCTACGGTGGCGGGGGCGCGATGGGTGGATCATTGCTGCATCCCTGCTGGTCCATCAATCCGGATTCAAGGAGGAGGCAATGCCCAATCGCAGAGAATTCTTAAGGAATGTAGCTGGTGCTTCGGCCGGAGTGATTCTTCTCGGTCGTGGCGTCGATAGTGTGGCCGAGCCGTCTCCGCAGACTGGCCCCGCCCCCAAGCGCCGCGAGGTCGTGGTAGGTAAGCGTCGAATCAAGACAGTAGACGTGCACGCGCACGTTACCGTGCCGGAAGCCACGGATTTACTCAAGGGCACTCCCATCGAAAGGCGCGCCGCAAATCCTCCCAACAACTATGATGATAAGGGCATAGCGGCCGCGCGGCTGCAGCGGATGGACGAGGAAGGCATCGACATTCAGGCGTTAAGCATCAATTCATTTTGGTACTCTGCCGATCGCGATCTAGCCAGCCGATTAGTGAACCTCCAAAACGAAAAGCTCGCTGCGATGTGCGCGACCCACCCGGACCGTTTTGTGGCCTTTGCCTCCGTGGCATTGCAGTTCCCCGAACTGGCGGCCCAACAATTGGAAGAAGGCGTAAAGCGCTGGGGGTTGCGCGGCGCCGCCATTGGTGGAACCGTACAGGGAGACGAGGAGTTGTCCTCGCCGAAGTTCGACCCCTTTTGGGCCAAGGCTGAAGAACTACAGGCCCTGATCTTTGTGCATCCACAGGATAGCGCGACTGCCACGGGTGTCCGCGCCAGGGTGCAGGGAAGTGGCGGCCTGGGCAATGTGATTGGGAACCCTCTCGAAACCACTATTTTCCTTTCCCACATGATTTTCGAGGGAACGTTGGACCGTTTTCCTAACTTGAAAATCTGCGCGGCCCACGGGGGCGGCTACTTGCCGTCTTATGCCGACCGCATGGACCATGGGTGCTCGGTCTTCCCCGAGCAATGCAAAAAGCCCCTTAAGAAAAAACCTACTGAATATTTGAAGCAGCTGTATTTTGATGCGATCGTTTTTACGCCGGAGGCGTTGCGGCATTTGATCGCCGTATGCGGAGTCAGCCAGATCGGCATGGGCACCGACTACCCTTTTCCGTGGACGGTGACGCCTGTGGACGAGGTTTTCGCGGCACCCGGGCTGAGCGATGCCGATCGCGTGGCGATTCTGGGCGGCAACATGTGCAAGCTGCTGAAAATCCCGGCGTAGTCTTGCGCGGCTATAGAGGCGTAGGACCAGCGCAACATCAAATTTCACCCTCTGCTGGTACTGAAAAACACATGACGTTTTTTGGGTTGCGGCTCTGGCGCTCTGTGGTTCTCTGTGATTCTTTGTGGCCTCTGTGTTACGCTTTTCGGAATTTAACACAGAGAACGCAGAGAAAAGCCACAGAGAACACGGAGGGCTCATCGGCGAAGGAGAGGAATCGGCGAGGGAAAGAGGGAGATCGGCTTCTCTGTACTTCCTGCCGTGAAAATGTTTGCACCGCGCACACATTTTTGGGTGCGGCTCCGCCGCGCTAGTTTTGGTTTAATTGCCTTGTGTTACAAGATATTTCGTTTCATCCGTGGTTTGATTTGCCAAAGAGAAATTTCGGCCGGGAGAATTCATGCCACGCTACATTTCGCTGCACACGCTGGCCTGCCTGACGCGGCAGGGCGCCGAGCATCTGACCGAGCGCCTGGCTGCGGCGGACCGCGTCACCATGCCGCGCGTGCAGGTCAACATGATCGAAGGCAAAATGCTGGTCGAATTCGACTCGCCCGATCGAGACACGCTCGAAAAGTGGTTTCGCGACGAAGGGTTTCACTACGACTGGGTTCTTAGAGTAGAATTCGAGGCACGGGGCGGCAGGCTCGAGCCGGCTTAGGCGCCCAGACCTGCAGGGTATCCACTCGGCTCGGAGCGCTTGGGTGCGGCTCTACCTTTTCGCTGAACGTCGCGGCTTGGCCGGGGCATGGGGGCCGCTGGAAAATTGCCCGCTCAAATAGGTATTCCCTAGAGGAGGAATTTCTCATGACTGAATACGCGCATCCTGAAGTCCTGGTGACGACCGACTGGGTCGCCAGCCACCTGAACGATCCCAATCTCCGGCTCATCGAAGTGGATGTGGACACTTCAGCCTACGACCAGGGCCATGTTCCCGGCGCCGTCGGATGGAACTGGCAAACGCAGTTGCAGGACACGTTGCGCCGCGACCTGGCCGACCAGCGCAGCTTTGGGCAGCTTGCCGGCAGCGCCGGCCTGACGCCCGCAACGACCGCGATCCTGTATGGCGACAACAACAACTGGTTCGCCGCGTGGGGATTCTGGCAATTGAAGTATTACGGCCACAAAGATGTCCGGCTCTTGAATGGAGGGCGCAAAAAGTGGCTTGAGGAAAAGCGCGCACTCACCACAGAACCTGTCAAGGTTAGCCCCGCCCAATACACTGCTTCAGAGCAGAATGATTCTATTCGCGCCCGGCGTGAGGACGTTTTTGCGTTGGTGGAGAAAAATACCAAAGGCCAACTCGTTGATGTTCGCTCCGTGGACGAGTTCACTGGTAAGGTTCTCGCTCCTCCGGGACTTACGGAAACTGCGCAACGCGCGGGGCATATTCCAAATGCGGCGAATATTCCCTGGGCTCAAGCCGCCAAGGAAGATGGCACATTCAAATCCCATGATGACTTGCAGAAACTGTATCAGTCCAAGGGAATCACTGGATCAGATGAAATCATCGCGTATTGCCGAATCGGCGAGCGCATTTCGCACACGTGGTTTGTGCTTAAATATCTCCTAGGCATTGAAAAGGTTCGCAACTACGACGGTTCCTGGACGGAGTGGGGCA
>Ga0137412_10003446_pt1 | contig 12619 bp, 8 predicted proteins | sample CZODoug2_1_16fun_FD_122160 | JGI IMG/M metagenome (GOLD analysis project Ga0137412, IMG submission 122160) | Vadose zone soil fungal communities from Angelo Coast Range Reserve, California, USA - CZODoug2_1_16fungal (Hybrid Assembly) | ecosystem: Environmental > Terrestrial > Soil > Vadose zone...
TCCTGGTCGGTCGGCGCCGGGGTGTCCTTGGTGACCTGGTCGTAGAGCTGGGCGTTGGCCAGCTGGCGTTTGATCTCGTCCAGCACCGCCGGTTGGGACAGCCCGATACCGCCCAGCCTGGCCACGAAGGCGTCCCGGCCCTGCGGGTAGGAGGTCTCCACCAGACGGGTGAGCTCGTCGTTGGCCGTCTTGTCGGCGATCACGATGCCGCGCGCGGCGGCGGCATCACTGAGCACCTGGCTGACCGCGACCGCCTTGGCGCTGTCCCGGCGGAACTGCTCCAGCTTGGCCGGGTCGGTGGGCCGCTGAACGCCGTAGAGCGCGCCGAGCAGGGTGATCCGATCCCCGAGCTGGGCCTCCGTGACCACCGTGTCGCCGACCCGGAACACCGCCCCGGCGGGCAGCGCGGCGATCCGGTCCATGGTGACCGCCGTACCGGAGCCGACCACCAGCACCGCGAGCAGCACCATGCCGGCGACCCGGGCCGGACGGCCGGCCGGGGCGATCGGCTGCCCGCGCACCCAGGCGATACAGGTACCGACGATGTGCCCGATCCGTGCCTTCACGCGTTCACCTCCACAGCGGCCGGCGGGGCGACGCTAGCCGCCGGCACCGGGGACTCCCCAGCCGGCGTAGCGGTCGCGACCGGGCGGGACCACACCACCAGCCGGGCGGCCAGGTAGGACAACACCACCGCGGCACCCAGCACCAGGCCGAACTCCCGCACCAACGACAGCCGGGACGCGATCAGCACCAGGTAGCCGAGCACCGAGGTGAGGCAGGCGTAGCCGACGCCTCGGCGCAGCCAGCCATGACCCCGCCGGCCGGCCTCGGCGAGCAGCACGACGAACTCGCAGCCGGTCACGCTCACCAGGGAACCCAGCGCCACGGTCAGCGGGCTCAGCGACATGCCCAGCGCCCACAGCGCGGCCAACCCCCAGCCGGTGGCCAGCAGCGCGGCGACCACCGACCGGGCCGCGTCCCAGCGCCGGCGCAGTCCCAGGGCCAGCACCAGGCCGGCCACCGCGATCCCGGCCAGGTTCGCCAGGTACCGGTCGTCCAGCAGCAGTTGGTAGCCCCGGGCGGCGGCCACCGGCAGCCCGACCACATCGACCTGGTAACCGGGTGGCGGCGCCGGCAGCGTGGCCCGCACCTGCGCCAGCATCCGCTGCTGAGCGCCGAGATCCTGCAGCCGCACGCCGTACACCAGCAGGTACACCCGGTGATCAGGTCGGATCACCGAGGAACTCAGGTAGGACGGCACCAGCTCGAGCGCGCCGCGGACCTGGCCCGGGGTGGGGTCCGGACCGAGGAAACCGAGCAGTCCCGGCGCGCTCACCACCGGGCGCAGCTGATCACCGAAGTATTGCGCGAGCACCCCGCCGGCGGCCCGGCCCCAGGTCAGCGCGGCCGGGTTGAGCACATCGGGTCCGGTCAGCTGGATGCCGATCTCACCGGAGGCGCCGAGCACCGACTCCACCGCGGCGGCATCGGCCAGCGCCGGCAGCCCGCTGGCCAGCTCCACCGGGTTCGCCGCCACGTTCAACCGGGGCAGCACCGCCCAGCCAAGCGCCGCCACCGCCGCCGCGGCCAGCAGCGCCGCGAGCCGGACCCCTCGGCCCGCCCGCGCGCCCACCGGCACATCGATCGCCCCGGCGCCGACGGAGGCCGGGGCGTTGGGTTCGAGGCCGGGCGACTCGGCGCCGGCCACCGCGCCGTCCGCCCCGAAGCCGGTCGCCCCGAAGCCGGTCGTCCCGACGGCAGACGCCCGGTAGCCGAGCAGCAGCGCCGCCGCCACCGTGAGCAGCACCCCGGCGGCCAGCGCGAACCCTAGGTCCCGGACGAACGGCAGCGGGGACAGCGCCAGCGCCGCGAACGCCGCCGCGCTGGCCACCGACATCACCAGCACCCGCCGCCGGTTCGGCACCGCCGCCAGGTAGAGCGGGAACGAGCTGCCCACCCCGAGCAGCAGCGGCAGCAGCAGCACCGCCGCGAACGACAGCGGGTGGCCCAGCCAGCCGAACAGGGCCAGCGTGGCCGCGCTGCCCAGCAGCGAGGCCAGCAGCGGGCGCAGCCGGCCCATCAGCCACGCCCGTCGTTCCCGCCGCCACGACGGGCCACCCACGGCGGCCGTCGGAACCAGCAGGTAGCGCAGCAGCATGACCACCGCGACCAGCCCGCCGAGCAGCGGACCCTCCCGGCTCACCTCGGCGGCCAGCGCGGCGGTAACCGACGGCACCCCGCTGACGGTGACCGCGCTGGTCGCCAGGCGCGCGCCGGCCACGGTGGACCCGATCGCCGCGACCAGCCGTTGGGTGCCGGCCTGGTCCAGGTCCTGGCGCGGCCGCACCAGGATCGCCACCGTGTCCGGGGCGGGCACGATGAACCGCCACTCCGGCTTCGCCTGGCCGGCCTGGTCGAACATGGCCGCCTCGGCGAACCGGGGGTTGCTCAGCGTGGGTAGCCCGACCGGCAACCCACGCACGATCAGCGGGGCGTAGCGCAGGTCGAGCCGGGCGACCGCGGCGTCCCCGGCCGCGGTGACCTGGGCCGGCGGCTGGCCAGCGTCCCGAGCCGCCCGTTCGGCCGCCGTGCGCAACCCGTCGCGGCGCCCGGCGATCTGCGCCAGGAAGTTCTGCGCCGCGCCGGCCAGCTGGTTCAGCACCGTGGCCGGCCCGTAGACGGTCGCCACATCGGGCAGCCCGGCCAGCTTGCCCTCGGTTCCGAGCAACGCCAGCAGCTGGCCGTGGTCGGTGACGAACCGGCGCGCCTCCGGGTAGCGCAGCAGCACTATCACCGGGTCCCCGCCGAAGTCACGGGCCTTCTGCTGCACGGCCGCCAGGGTCGGGTCGTTAGCCGGCAGGAACGCCTCGGTACCGGTGTCCACCCTGACCCGCGGCAGCCCGCCGACCAGCACCGCGGCCAGCACCGCCAGCAACCCGGCGAGCGCGACACCGCGCCAGGTCAACCCCTTCAGCCGGGTCAACCACTTCAGCCGGGTCAACCGGTGCACCGAGCCGAACCTCATCCGCCGTCCCGCTCCACCCTGGGGTACGCGCCGGTGAACGGCTTCAGGTCACGCAGCCCGCCCGGCCCCGGGTAGGGGTTGTGCGGGAACAGCGACCTGGGCAGCGTGATCGGATCCGGCCGGATGGACTCCGCGGTGAACAGCGGCCGCAGGTAGACGAACGCGCCGCCGTCGTCGCTGTAGTGGTGGAACGCGCCGCCGAAGTTGGTGAAGATCTGCGAGATGTCCAGGCCGTAGGGCTTGAGGTAGCGCAGCGCCGGGTTCAGGTCGCGCAGCACGTCGACCGCGGGCGGGAACAGGTCCCTGGCGCGGTCGCCGAAGTCGGGCACCCTGTCCAGGGTGTCCGGGGCGTTGTCCAGCACCCGGTGCAGCGTCGGTAGCAGGTCACGCAATGCGGAGCTGGCGCCCGGCAGCCGGTCCAGCGCATCGTTCAGGTCCGGAGCGGCCCGCCGCAGGTCGCTGGCCACCGGGGACAGCGCGTGGGACAGCCGGGAGATGTCGTCGCTGGCCCCGCTGGCGCTGTCCAGCACCCCGGGCAGCCGGCGCATGCTGGCCTCCAGCGCGGGCCGCTGACCGGCGGTGGCCGCGCTGAGCCGGTCCGCACTCGACACCAGCTGGGCGATCTGGCCCTGTCCCACGTCCAGCGCGTCGAAGGTCTGGGACAGCTCCTGGGAGATCTGCTCGAGGTCGGCGGACTGGTCGGCCAGCGCGTCCAGCGCGGTGTCCCCGTTACGCCCCACGTCGGACAGGCCGGCCATTACCCCGGACAGGTCCGCCGCGCGGCCGTCGGTGCCCTGGCCCAGCGAGCGCACCACGCCGCCCAGCGCGTCCCGGGTGGGCCGGTCCAGGCTGGCCAGCACATCGCGCAGCCGCACCGACGGCTTGACCGCCGAGGCGGGCAGCACGGCGCCGTCCGGAATGTTCGGACCGGTGCCGTCCACCAGCTGCACCACCGGCTGGCCGGCCAGCGACTTCTCGCTGATCTGCACGGTCGCGCCCTCGTGCAGCGGGGTGAGCACCTCGTCCATGCTCAGCACGAGGTGCATCCGGTTGTCGGCCACCCTGGTCACCGTGGCCACCTTGCCCACCGGCACGCCGGCGCTCTGCACGTCGGCGAAGGGCACCAGGTTGGCCAGGTCGTCGGTGTCGAAGGCGACGGTGTAGCCGCGCACCCGGCCGAATCCGGGCAGCGATCCGCCGGCCTGGGCGTAGAGGTAGCCGGCGAAGGTGACGCAGGCCAGCACGAACGCGACGAGCGTCGCGGTCCGGAAGACCGGTACCGAGATCCTGGATCTGTTCACCGGTGGCAGTCCCCACTTCCGATGGCCGGGTATGCGCCCACCGGGCTGCCACCCTGCTGGTAGGTGTTGCTGTGCGGCTCGCCCGGGGTCAGCGCGCCGGTCGGGCCGTTCAGCGCGACGGTGACGTGGCCCCGGCCCCAACCGCCGTTCTGGTCGGTCACGCTGAACAGCGAGTTGGTGTTGTAGACGAAGCCGCCCAGGTCATACAGCCACGGGGCGACCTTGGCGGTGGCGTCGTCCAGGCAGTGCGCCACCGGGCGCAGGTCCTCGAACGCGTCGCGCAGGTCGTCGGTGATCGGTCCCAGGTCGTCCACGATCGGCCCGGCCTTGTCCACCACGTCGCGGGCCGCGTCGACGGTGTCGTGCAGCGGGCCGACCGCGTCGCGCAGCGCGTCCAGCGCGTCCGGCAGTTCGTGCGAGGCGTCCTTGAGGTTGTCCAGTGCGGGGTTCAGCTGATGGGTCAGCTTCGAGGTGTTGGACAGTGCGCGGCGCAGCTCGTCGGTGGTGCCGGGCAGCTGTTGCAGCGAGCTGCCCAGATCACCGTCCCGCTCGGCCAGCGTGCTCAGCGTGGCCTGGGTGGAATCCACCAGGCTGGTCAGCCGGGCGTCGTTGCGGCCCAGCGCACTGGACACGTCGGACAGCGCGGTGACCAGCTTGCGGATGTTCTCGCCGCGGGTCTGCAGCCGCGTCACCACCGGGCGCAGCGTGAGCAGCGAGGTGTCCGCCGCGCGCAGGCCCACCGGCAGCGTCTCGGGGGCGTTGGCCAGCGCCGCGTCGGACTGCTCGAGCAGGCTGGTCAGGGCCGCCCGGCTGCGGTCGTCCAGCTTGTTGAACACCTCGTCGGGCTGGATCGGCCGGGAGGTCTGGGCGACCGGGAGGACGCCGCCCTCGGGCAACGGGGTGCCGGGGGGGCCGCCTGGGTTCAGCGTGATGTACATCTGGTTGAGCGGGTTGACCGGACGCAGCACCGCGCGGGCGTTGTCGTAGATCGGGTGGCCCGGCTCGATCGCCAGGGTGACCAGCGAGGTGTTGTGGTCGGTGGGCCGGCTGTCCACGATCTGGCCGACCTCGACCCCGGCGATCCGCACCTCCTGGGCGTTGCCGGGGCTGACCGCGACCGCGTCGGCCAGCTCCACCTGGAAGGTGAACCGCTGCGCCCACGGCGGGGTCAGGTTGATCTGGGCCAGGATCACCCCGGCCGCGACCAGCCCGACAACCACCAGGGCGACCAGCGCGGATACGTCCCGGCCCAGGCCCGGCACGGTGCGCACCCGCTGCCAGCGTTGGCCCAGGCTCTTGCGGGTCGCCGCGCTCATCGCCCCGGACCTTCGGTCAAGGTGGGCAGATCGGGCACCGCCACGGTTGGGCTGGGCACTCCCGGGTCCGGCGCGGCCAGGCCGGGAACCCCGGGCAGCAGCGGAGTCACCGGCTTGCGGTGCGGCGGGCCGTATCCCTCGGAGAGCAGGTCCTGCAACTGCTGGGCGGTCATCCCGTCGCCGTAGATCGAGGTGGATCCGGCGCCGGCCTGGAAGCCGAGCAGGTGCGCGGTGGCGTTCTGGTACTGCACCGCCTGGTCGATGTGCGCGAACATGTAGCCCAGCTCCTGGTAGAACGTGTTCCCGTTACCGCCGCCGTTGGGGTACTTCGGCCACTGGCCGTGCCATTCGCTGAGCAGCGTGCCCAGGATCGGGCCGTTGATCCGGTCCAGCACCGTCCCGTTCAGGTCGTGCAGCACGTCGGTGGCGCTGTCCACGGTCGGCACCAGCTCCTTGACCAGCGGCTTGGCGTCCTCCAGCAGCGGGCGCAGGTCACCCAGCAGCTCGCGCAGGTCGTGCAGCGTCGGGTCCAGCTTGCGCAGCAGCGGGTCCAGCGCGCGCACCGCGGGGCGGGCGTCGTCGGCGGTGTCGGTGAGCTTGTCCAGCGTCCCGCTCAGGTCGTCGGCGCCGGACCGGGTGGCCCGCAGGGTGTCCGGGAAGCTGGCAATCGTCTGGTCGATGGGCCCGGCGTTGTCACCCAACACCCGGGAGGTGGTGGCCAGCGAGTCCACCACCGCGCGCAGCTGGCCGGGTTTCGCCGACAGCACCCGCCCGGTGGTGTTCAGGTCGGTGACCAGCCGCGCCAGGTCGGCGTCCCGATTCACCCCGCGCACCGCGTCGAGCACCACGCCGGCCGGGGTCAGCGTGTCCGGGGCGTGCGCCAGCAGCGGCCGCAGCGCGTCGCCGGCGCCGGCCTTGAGTGTGCTGTCCAGCCGCTCGGTCATCCCTTGCAACCCGCGCTGGGCGTCCGGCGGGATGGCCGAGAGCAGCCGATCCAGTTCGACCGGCAACCGGGTGCGGTTCACTGGGATCGCGTCCGAGGTGAACTCCCCCGGGTCCCCACCGGAGGCCAGCTCCACGTAGTAGGTGCCGCCCAGCACGGTGGTCGGCCGGATCACCACGGTCGGCGCCGAGCCGAGCAGCGCCCGGATCCCGTTCTGCACCTTCAGCGTCATCTCCACCGGCGAGCCGGGGCGGTCGGGGTCCGGCTCGGTCACCGAGCGCACCACGCCGATCTTGGTGCCGGCCATCTTGACCACCGACTGGTACGGCACGATCTTGTAGTCGCGGGCCAGCTGCACGGTGATCGTCTCGCCGGGGGTGAGCGCGGTGAGGATCGCCGACTTCTGGAACAGCAGCACCGTGGCGAGGCCGGCGATCGCGATCATCACGATCCCGGCGAGCGCGGGGCGGCGGGTGAGAATGCTGGGTGTGCGCACGTCTACTTCCCTGGGATGAGGCCGCCGGTGGCATCCCGGTCCCGGATCGCCTGGCCGGGCGCCGGGTACGGGTTGTTCGCGTCCTTGATCTGGTTGCCCAGCACGGTGACCGGGGTGGGGGCGCCCACGCCGAGGCGCAGCCGGTGCTCCCAGCCGTCGTGATTGGTGATCAGGTTGCTGATGTCGAAGGCGAACGTGCCGATGTCCGGGGCGTAGGGGGCGAGCACCCGCAGCGGCTCTTCCACCGAAGACAGCCCGTCGGCCAGCTTCGCGGCGAACGGCCGGGCGTCGTCGAAGGTGTCCCGGAGGTCGGTCAGGGCGGGCTTGGCGTCCTTGGCCACGCTCGGTACCCGGTCGAGCGGATCTGGCGCCTCGCGGAACACCCCGCGCACGTCCGGGGTCGCGTCGCCGACCGCATGGGCACCGGAGCGCAGGTCGTCGGTGGCCGAGGCCAGGTCGGCCAGCGGGGCGTGCGCGTCATCCAGTGCGCCGCGCACCGCGACCAGGGTGCCGGGCAGCTTGGCCACCGTGTCTCCCAGCGGCTTCCCGGCGTCGACGTTCAAGGCGCGCAGTGTCTGGTCGGTCTGCGCCAGCAGCTCGGTGATCTGCTCCTCCCGCCCGGTGAAGCGGCTGGACAGCCGGTCCGAGGTGCGCAGCAGGCCGGGCAGGTCGGTGCGCTGGGAGACCAGGGTGGCACTGAGCTGGCTGACGTTGCCGAGGTCCTCCGGCGCGGTGGCCACGAAGTCGTGCAGCCCCGGCCCGTACCCGGCCAGCCCGCCGCCGAGCTGGCGCAGCGCGTTGCCCAGCGCGGCCCGGGTCGGCGGGTCGAACACGTCCAGTACGGAGACCAGGTCGTGGGTGGACTCGGTCTGGCTGGCCGGCAGCACCGCGTCGCCGAGCGGGCCGCTGGCCGCGGTCCCGGAGCGCAGCTCGACGAACTTCTGGGCCAGCGCCGACTGGTCCCAGATTCCGGCGTAGCCGTCCCGGTAGAGCGGCGCCCCGCTGGTCAGCTTCATGGTCACCAACGGCTTGCCGCTCAGCAGCTCAACGGCGGATACCTGCCCGACGATCTCACCGTTCTGCCGCACCTCGGAGCCGGCCTGCAGCTGCCCGACGTCGTCGAAGGCGGCCCGCACCGTGGTCACCGGGGTACCCGGCAACCGGCCCTGGTTGGCGGTGAACGCGAGGTACACCAGCACCAGGGAGACCCCGATCGCGCCGAGGCCGACGAGGAACCGCCGGGCCGCGTGTCTGGTCCGCGCCATGGCTATTTCCCCCCGCCGAGCAGCTGGTCGAACATGTCGGCCTCCTGCTTCGGGTTCAGCCCGGACGCGCTGTCCGGGTCGCGGCTATCGGCGTCGGCGGACGAGTCGGCGGGCCGGCTGTAGCTGCTGTTGTCCGGCCCGTCCGGGTTGGGCAGCGACGGCAGGTATGGCAGCGGGGAGCCGTGCGACACGTCCGGCCCGTTCGGGTTCTCCGGTACCGGGTTGACCGGGTTGTCCTTGCCGATCGGCGGCAGCGCACCCAGCCCGGTGTTCGCCAGTGTGGTCGGCATCAGGGTGACCAGGGCCCGGAAGTAGTGCGAAAGGCCGTCGTAGCCGCTGGTCGCCATGGCCCAGTTCGCCGCGCCGGTCATCACGTTCTCCAGCTCGCTGGGCACGCCTGGCTTATGGGTGATCAGCTGGTCGTTGAGCGTGCGTACCGATTCGCTGATGCTGCTCAGGTCCTCGGCCGCCGGGCCCAGCTCGTCAACGATCGGCCGGGCCTTGTCCAACATGTCGTTCAGCTTGTGCAGCACCGAGGGCAGTGAGGCCAGCGCCGGGTCGGCGGCGTCGGCGAAGTGGTGCAGTTCCTTGCTGACGTCGGCCAGGTGGTCGGTCGCCGGGCGGACTCCGTGCAGCACATCGGTGGTGTTGTCCGCGGTGTCGCCCAGCTGTGCCAGGGTGCGCCGGGCGCTGGCCAGCGTGCTGGGCAGGGCAACCAGCGTGTCGTTCAACGCCTGCCGGTTGGCCGCGACCGTACCCAGGGACTGCTGCGCGCCGTCCACCAGCGAGTCCAGCGGTCCGGCGAACGCGGTGGCGTTTTGTTGCGCCTGCACGATGAGGTGCTCGAGCACCGCGTTCTGCTTGTCCAGCAACGTGGAGAGCTGGTCGGTCTGGCGCAGCGTGGGGGCCAGCGCCCGCAGCGTCTGGGCGACGTTGCCACCCTGGCCGGCGATGCCCTCGCCGAAGGTGGTGACCACCGCGGCGAGCGCCGTCGAGGTCGGGTCGTCCAGGGTATTGAGCAGCTGGTCGAGGTCGACCGAGGAACCCGTCTGGGTCACCGGGATCACCGCCGGCTCGGCCAGCACCGGCGCCGACGGGCTGCCCTGTCCCAGCGCGATGAACCGCTCGCCCAGCAGGCTTACCGGAGTGATCCGCGCGGTGGCGTCGGTGTGCAGTGGCAGCACCGAGCGGTCCACCGACATCCGCACGTGGGACTGCCCGTTCACCAGCTGGATGGCGCTGATCTTGCCCACCTCGACGCCGTTGAGCTGCACCTTGTTCCCCGGCACCAGCGGGCTGGAGTCGGCGAACACCGCGGTCACCACGGCACGCGAGGTGTCCCGGAGGTTGGCCACGACGAGCCAGCCCGCCAACCCGAGCACCAGCAGGACGGCCAGCGCGGTGAGCCAGGGATGCCGTCGCCGCGACCTCACCGGAATGCGCTGCGTAGTCACCGTGGGGCACTCCCGTTCGCGTCGGTCCAGGGTTGGCGGGCGATCTCGCCGGGCAGCACGTTGGACTTGTCCTCCTCGCCCGGAATGGTCACCGGCGGCGACGAGTCGAACGCGCTCATCCCGGCGACCACCACCGGATGGGCGAAGTGGCCGCTGGAGTCGTAGGTGGAGAACAGGTTTCCCCAGTTGCTCACGAAACCCATGACCTCCGGGGTGTACGGGCGCAGGAACGCCACCGCCGGCGCGGCCCGCGCAACCGTGGTGCGCAGCTTGGGCAGCAGGTCGATGGCCTCGTCCAGGAAGTCGGGGGTCTTGTCCAGCAGCCGGTCGGCGGCCTCCAGGGTCGGGCGCAACATCTTCAGGGTCGGCGTCAGGTCACGCATCACCGGTTTCAGGTTGTCCGCCACGCCGGGCAGCCGGTCGGCGGCCGGACGCAGGTCGTGCAGCAGCGGCACGGTGGCGTCGGTGGCGGCGGGCACCTTGTCCAGCGCGGTCTTGGCGGAGTCCAGGGTGGCCGGCAGCTGGGCCAGCCCGTCGCTGAGCTGCTGCTGGTGCACCGCGGCCGTGCTGGTCAGCCGGTTCAGGTCCAGCACGGTGCTCGACAGGCCGTCCCGTCGGGCCGCCAGGGTGGCGGTGACCTGGCGCAGGTTGGCCAGCACGGTCTTGATCGCCACACCGTCCGAGCCGACCGCGTTGAGCACCGCGCCGAGGGCCGCCACGGAGGGGCCGGCGGCGTGCAGCGTCCGGTTGAAGTCCGGCTGGGTACCGTCGAAAGCGGTGTTCAGCTGCTGGACCATCGAGGTCAGGTGCGCACGGGTGGGCGGATCCAATGACTGCAGCAGGTCCTCCACCACCACCTGGGAGGACCCGGCGGTGATCATCGCCCCGTCCGGCAGCACCGGGTTGGGCTCCGGGCCCGGCCGCAGTTGCAGGTAGCGCTCGCCGAGCAGCGAGCGCCACTCAACGGTCACCGTGGTGCCGGCCCGCAGTGGCTGCGGGAGCCGGTCCACCACCAGGTCCAGCACGGCCTTGTCGCCCCGCGCGGTGATGCCCCTGACCTGGCCCACGTCGAACCCGTTGAGCTGCACCGGGGTGCCTTCCACGATGCCGATCGCGTCGGGCAGCACCACGGTGAGTCGGTCGCCGGAGCGCAGCCGGCTGAGCGCGAAGCCCCCGACGCCGGCCAGCACGATCAGCAACACGACGAGACCCGCGGCGAGCTTCCGGCTCATCGCGGCGATCCGTTGGCGGAGTCGACGTTGACTTTCATTAATCCTCCGGGGAGCGGAAGAGGGCGGAGAAAAGAGCTAGTTGGCGATCGGCGCATTCGGGAAACCGCCCCAAAATGCCTGTTGCGCGATCAATCCGATGACGCTGACCAGAACCATGTTCACCACCATCGATTTCGCGGTGTTCTGCCCGACACCGACCGGGCCGCCGCTCGCGGTATAGCCGTAGTAACAGCCGACGAGCACCACGATGGTGCCGAGCACCATCGTCCAGATCATCGAGAACAGCACGTCGAGCGGGCTCTGGAAGGCCCACAGGACGGTCAAGAAGCCACCTTCGGACACGGTGTGCAGAACGTGCACGACCATGAACCAGGACGAGAGATACAGCAGGCCGAGGCCGATGATGTAGAGGAACGGCATGGCGATGAGCGCGGCGATCAATCGCGTGGCGATCAAATACGGTTTCGATTCGACGCCCATGACTTCAAGCGCATCGATCTCGTCGGAGATCCGGGCCGAGCCGATTTCCGCGACCAGACCACAGCCCACCTTGGCGGCCAGGATCCAGCCCCACATCTCCGGCGCGCAGGTCCGCAGCCCACCCAGGGCGGGGAAGATACCGACGTAGCCGCCGGCGCCGAACTGCCTGGTCAGGTAGTGGCCCTGGACGGCAAACACGGCGCCGATGAGCAGCTCCATGAACCAGATGATCAGACCACTGGACAGGATCAGGATCCCGGTCTGCCGGAAGATCTCGCTGGCGTACTTCCAGGTGCGCGGGATCGCCGCGAAGGCCTGGCCGAAGAAGATAATCATCTCGACCATGTTGTTGAGCTTGTCGGAGAGCCCTCGCCGCACCGCGTCAACCGACTGCACCGCGGCTGCCGGCTCGGCGGCGTCGCCGGCCTCGGTGATTGTCATGAGTCGCCTGCCCTCCCCTACCTGACCGTCTGCATCTCGGGGAACAGGCCGAGCGCGATGAGGTTGATGATGAGGTCGATCACGAAGACCAACGCAAACGCGATGACCACGGCTCGGTTCACCGCACGACCGACACCCGCCGCGCCGCCGGAGGCATTGAGGCCCATGTAGGAACACACGATGCCGATGACGAACCCGATGATGGTGCTCTTGACCAGCGCGAACATGATCTCGACCACGGTCAGGTTGGCGTAGACGGTGGCGAAGTACTCGCCGGCCGGCACGTCGCCGTAGGTGACCGAGCTGACCACCGCGCAGATCACCCCGATCAGCAGCGACACGATCATCAGCAGCGGGGTGAGGATGGTGACCGACACGATGCGGGGCAGCACCAGCTCCCGTACCGGATCGGTGCCGAGCACCTCCAGCGCGTCGAGCTCCTCCCGCACCTTGCGGGAGCCCAGGTCGGAGCAGATCGCCGCGCCCACGATGCCCGCGACGACCATCGAGTTGATCCACGGGGTGAACTCACGGATGTTGACGATGAAGAAGTACTGGCCGTAGCGGTTCCCGGCGCCGAGCAGCGTGGTGAAGTTGAGCCCGAGGATCCCGATCATCAGGCCGAAGGTGAACACGGCCAGGGTCATCGGGAACCAGGACACC
>Ga0137412_10003447_pt1 | contig 12618 bp, 13 predicted proteins | sample CZODoug2_1_16fun_FD_122160 | JGI IMG/M metagenome (GOLD analysis project Ga0137412, IMG submission 122160) | Vadose zone soil fungal communities from Angelo Coast Range Reserve, California, USA - CZODoug2_1_16fungal (Hybrid Assembly) | ecosystem: Environmental > Terrestrial > Soil > Vadose zone...
CTGGGGTGGAAGGATTCGAACCTCCGTATGGCGGGATCAAAACCCGCTGCCTTACCGCTTGGCGACACCCCAACTCGAAAATCAACAGTCAGCGAACCCGCCGGCCATGCCTCAAGCAGCCGATAACCTTTCGAGCAGGGGCGAGTCGTTCAATCCGCGCACCAAAAATGCATCGAACGCCGGCGGCAGCTTACGCACAATCTCGCGGCCGCGGTCGAGCGATTCCAACCCTACAAAAACGCACGCTCCCGTGCCGGTCAAGCGCGCCTCTCCAAAGAGCGATAGCCAATCGAGCGCGCGCGCCACCTCGGGGTATCGCCGCCGCACCACACCGAGGCAATCGTTCCGACCACCGGACGTCAGGAAACCGTGAATTGTGATGGGCGGAGAATTTCTTGTCAATTCAGGGCTCTGGAATACCTCCGCGGTGCTCACGAAGACATTCGGCTTTACAATCAGGTAGTTACCCTCCTGCGGCGCCAGCGGCGGGAATAACGGGGTGAGCCGTTCCCCCACCCCCTCCGCCCAAGCCGCCCGGCCCTGCACGAACACCGGCACGTCAGCACCCAATTTCAGACCCAAGGCCGCCAATTCCGAGGTGGGCCAATCGAGGCCCCACAATCGATTCAACGCCACCAAACAGGTCGCGGCGTCCGAGCTACCCCCGCCCAGGCCCGCTCCCATCGGAACGCGTTTCACGACATCGATGTCCGCTCCCAACGCGGATCCCGCTGCAGTTTTCAAAGCCCGCGCGGCGCGCACGCACAGGTCTGCGTCTTCGGGTACGCCGTCGGCGCCCCGCAAGCGCCGAATCTCACCGTCGGAGCGCACCTTGATATGAATGTCATCGCACAGGTCGACGAACTGGAAACAGGTCTGCAGCTCGTGATACCCGTCCGGCCGGCGCCCCAAAATATGTAAGAACAAATTGAGTTTGGCCGGTGCCGGCCAGCAGCGCTCCCCGGACGCATCATGCACCGCTCCGCCTGCGTTCGCGCTCAACGCGTCCGCGCCTTTGTTCGTGGTCATCGCTGCGGCCTCAGTGACCCATGACCCAATGATCCACCGCGATTCGCACCCGCACTCCCTCGCGGCTCAACACCACGCGCGACGGCAGCCAATCGCCGTCTACCGCCATGTAGCTGTCAAAATTCACGGTCCAGCCGGCCTGAGTCAGTTGCCGTGCACGGTCCTGGTCATTGCGCGCCATGTCGAACGCGGTACCCGGATCCGGGACACCCAACAGCCAGTAGCGCAAGTTGTCCAACGGCAATTCGAATCCCAAGCGCTCTTGGAGTTGCCCGAGCACCGCATCGCTTGGCGGCGCCCCGTTCAACGATAGGCCTTCCGGTGTCTGCTTGAGCACGAGCGCGCCCACACCTAAGGGTCCGGCAAGGTGCACGTCGGTGGCAACCCCCTGCTGACGCCAATTCAGGCTCGCTTGCCAACCCTGAGTGCCCACGGCCACCGCCGCGCGCCCGTCGAGCTGCCATTCATTCGCATGCTGCAAATCCGCCGACCGCCGGTCCCAAGGCGCAGGCGCCAGCGCCGGGCGTGTTGTCATGCACGACGTCAACGCGGCGCAGCAGGCAAGAAGCACGAGGAGTTTACGCATTGCCTAATTCGACGCGTGCAAGCGCATGCGCGTGGCGTTGAGCAGGTGGTTGTCCGTGCCCGTCTTGCTCGCCTCGGACCAGATGCGTTCCGCATCCGCCCGTCTGCCGATCTGCCATAACACTTCGCCTAAATGCGCAGCGATGTCGCCGCCGTGATCGGCCGCATAGGCTGCGTTCAAATACGGCAAGGCCTGCTCGCCATGACCCTGCCGGAACAGCACCCACCCTAAGCTATCCATAATGGCCGTATTTTTCGGAGCGGCGGTGTAGGCCTGCTCGATGAGCTTGTGAGCAACCTTGAGCTTTCGATTATGGTCGGCCAACGTATAGCCGTAAGCGTTGAGCGCCGCCGGATCGGCCGGACGCTGCGCGGCCAGCTCCTTCAAGACGTGCAGCGCGGCCGTGATCTTGCCTTGCTCTTCAGACATCGACGCCATGGCATAACGCAGTTCCACGTTGTCCGGGTATTGCAGCTCGCCTTGATCCAGTACCGCGATCGCCTGCGGCATATCGCCCGCATCCGCATAGATGCGCGCGCGTGCCGCCAGAATCTCCGGCGCACGCTGCGGTTCCTCTTGCACGAGGCGGTCCAGCAGTTCCTCCGCCGCCGGCGCGGCGCCGTGCGCTCTTAATATAGTGGCCGCACGCAACAATGCCGGGACGGCATTTTCGCCGTTTTGCACTTGAGCATACAAGCGCAGAGCGCGTTCCAAGTCCTCGTGCCGCTCGGCAATCAGTCCCAAATAGTACAACGCGTCGTCCAGGAACTTGCCGGTGGTGGCCAGTTCCGCGAATCGCGCACTCGCGTCGTCCAGCTTGCCTTCTTGGAAGTCGACGAGACCGAGCAGGTGCAGTCCAACCGCTTTGGAATCCGCGTCCCGCGTCAGCATCGTAAGCTGCAGGCGCGCCGCCGAATTTTGCTGGGCTGCCAATAACGCGAGCGCGTAGTCCAGCCGATTCTCCGCCGTGTCGTCGCCGTCCAGGAGTTCCTTGGCTTGCGCAAGCGGCTCGGCGCTGTCGCCCGCCAGGATGCGCGCCCGCCGCAGCCCCTGGGTCAACTCCCGGCGCCCCGCCTCAGGCGACCGCTCGCCAGGCGGCGTCTCGTTGCGCGGCGCCCCGCCCGGTATGGCCAGAGCCGCCTGAAATGAACCGACCGCGGCGGCCGGATCGTCCGCGCGCAGGGCCGCGAATGCCTGCATGCGCAGAGCCGCCGCCGAAGCGGGGAAGTCGGCTGCAAGCCGGTCCGCGAGCTGACGTGCGCCATAAATGTTGTCCACGCCGGCCAGATCCGTCTCGAGAACCGCAAATTCGGCGTCGGCGCCGCGCGGCGAGGACTTCAGGACGACGCGATAATGAGCGGCGGACTGGTCGATCTGGTGCAATTGCAGCGCCGCCCTCCCCGCCGCCCGATGTGCGTCCACGGCCGCCGGATCGACATGAATCCATCGCGCCGCCACACCAACGGTGAGGGAAGGCTGTAGGCATTCCGCGGTGACTTCCGCTGCCCGTCGCAGCAAAGCGACGTCGGTGCCGGTCTCGGCGGCGGCGGCGTATTCGAGCGCCGCCACACGCGCCTCATGCCGCGAGAGGGCTATCTCAGCCGTGACAGTATAAAATGTCTGCGGCGCCTTGGGCTGATCGGGCCCGGGCGCAACGCCAACGCAACCTGTGCAGGCAATTATGCCGAGCCCGGCGAACGCCCTTGCGAAGAATGGAATCGAGAACACGGCCGCACTATAGCTAAATGAATATCCCGATGCCGCGGATTCCGGCTTGAAATAGCGGCATATCTCCACCAGAATCCGAAGGTTACGGACGAAAACGCGGCAATGGCATTCAATATTCTCGGCCTGAACCATAAGACCGCACCCGTCGCTCTGCGCGAGAAAGTGGCATTCAACGAGGATCGATTGGTCGCGGCCCTGCGCGCGCTGCGGCAGGAACGCGGAGTTGCCGAGGCCGTGATCCTATCGACTTGCAATCGTACCGAGGTCTACTGGGCGGGATCCGCCAGCAGCGCGGAGCTGTCGCAATGGCTCGAACGGCACCACGACGATAGCTTGGACCTTGCGTCGAGCTTGTACGTGCACCAGGAACAGCGCGCCATCGAGCATGCATTCAACGTCGCTTCCGGACTCGACTCCATGGTGCTGGGCGAAGCGCAAATTTTGGGTCAATTGAAGGATGCCTATCGCATCGCGCAAGAAACCGGCAGTACCGGACCCAACCTGAACAAGCTCTTTCAAGCGGCGTTCTCGGCCGCGAAACGCGTGCGGTCCGAAACTCAAATCGGCGCGAATGCCGTTTCTCTTGCGTCCGCGACGGTCAGCCTCGCGCGCCGCATGTTCTCCGACCTGAGCGCACACACCACCCTCTTGATCGGTGCCGGCGAGATGATCGCGCTCACCGCCCGGCACTTCGCCGCCGCCGGCGTGAAAAGAATGGTCATCGCCAACCGCACGCTCGGCCGGGCGCAGGCGCTGGCGGCGCAAATAAAGGGTGATGCGGTCGATCTTGACCAGCTGGACCAGGAATTGGCCGAGGCTGACATTGTCATCAGTTGTACCGCGAGCCAGATGCCCCTCATCACCAAAGCCACAGCGGCCGCGGCGGTGCGAGCGCGGCGGCACCGGCCGATTTTCATGGTCGACTTGGCGGTTCCTCGGGACATCGATCCGGCGGTCGCGGAGCTCGAAGATATCTATTTGTTCTCCATTGACGACCTGCAGCAATTAATCGATGAGAATCGCCAGCAACGAGAGGTGGCGGCGGGCGGTGCGCGGTTGTTGATCGGCGAGGAAGTGGCCCGTTTTCTCACGGAATTGCGCGCGAAGGAAGCGGGGCCCGCCATACGCGCCCTGCGCCAACAGGCGGATGCGATCCGAGAGCACACGTTGGAACAAGCGCATCACCTGCTCGCCAACGGGAAATCAGCGGATGAAGTGTTGGAGTATCTTGCGAATACCCTCACCAACCGCCTGTTGCATGCCCCCATCCAGGCCCTGCGGCAGGCGTCCGAGGCGACTGAATCGGTCAGCGGCCCGCCGGACGAGCGTTAGCGGGGCGGAACGCGACCGGCAATAATCTTTGAGGCCGCTATAATTCGCCGCCATGAAAGACTCCATCAGGCGCAAACTCGAGAAACTGGACGAACGATTCGAGGAAATCAGCCGCCTTCTATCGGACCCCGGCGTCATCTCGCGTCAAAACCAATTCCGTGAATTGTCGATGGAATATGCCAAATTGGGCACGGTGGTGGCACGTTACCGCGACTACGTCGCGCTCGAAGGCGATGTTGCGACCGCCATTGAACTCGGCATGGATGAGGAACACCGCCAGCTCACGGCGCGGGTGGCTGGCGAAGAACTCGCGCTCCAGGGTCTTTTGGTCCCCAAGGACCCGCACGACGATAGCAATATTTTCCTCGAGGTTCGCGCCGGCACCGGCGGCGATGAGGCCGCCATTTTCGCCGGCGACCTGTTCCGCATGTATGCCCGTTATGCCGAGTCCAAACGCTGGGAAGTGGAGATATTGAGCGAAAGCCCCGGCGAACACGGCGGCTACAAGGAAATCATCAGCCGAATCATCGGGCGCGGCGCATTTTCACTGCTCAAGTTCGAGTCCGGCACGCATCGCGTGCAGCGAGTACCGGCGACCGAAGCCCAGGGGCGCATTCACACCTCGGCTGTTACCGTCGCGATACTGCCCGAACTCGAAGAGGTCGAGGCGATCGACCTGAATCCCGCGGAGTTGCGGGTGGATACGTTTCGCGCCTCGGGCGCAGGCGGCCAACATGTCAACAAAACCGATTCCGCCATTCGCATCACTCACTTGCCGAGCGGCATCGTCGTGGAGTGCCAGGATGAGCGGTCGCAGCACAAGAATCGCTCACGCGCCATGTCGCTGCTGAAAGCGCGGCTGTTGGCGAGCGAACGCGAGAAGCAACAGAGCCAGCAGGCCCAGTCGCGCAAGCTTCAAGTCGGTTCCGGCGATCGCTACGAACGCATTCGTACGTATAATTTTCCGCAGGGCCGGGTGACCGATCACCGCATCAATCTCACGCTCTATAAGCTTGATGATGTCATGCACGGCAATCTGGACGAACTCATCGGCGCACTGAACCAAGAACATCAGGCCGAAGAGCTTGCTCAGCAGGTCGAATGACAGCCATGGACACCGTCGCCGCCGCCTTGCAGATGGCCGTACGAACCCTCTCGAACCATAGCGACTCGGCGCGGCTCGACGCGGAGATCCTGCTCTGTCAGGTTCTGCGGCTGTCGCGCTCGGCGCTGATCGTACGCGGCGCCGACCCGATCGCAGCCGAAAGCCGGCACGCCTACGAACACCTGATCGCGCGGCGAGTGCATGGCGCGCCGATCGCCTATTTGACGGGAAAGCGTGAATTTTGGTCTTTGGAACTATCGATCACGCCGGACGTGCTGGTGCCTCGCCCGGAAACCGAGGTCCTGGTGGAACTTGCGTTGCGGCTACTGCCCACGGATCAGGCGCGCTCCGTACTCGACCTGGGCACGGGCAGCGGCGCCATCGCACTGGCGATCGCCTCCGAACGCCCGCTCGTGTGCGCCACCGGCATCGATGTCTGCGAGCATGCGTTGGCCGTCGCGATAGCGAACTCCCACAAGCTGGGGCTGCCCGACGTGCGCTGGCGTGTCGGCTCGTGGTTCGACGCGGTGCCGGGCGAGCGGTTCGATCTGATCGTCGCCAACCCGCCCTATGTTGCATCCAACGATCCCGCTCTGAAGCAGCTCACGGCGGAACCGGCGCTGGCATTATCCTCCGGACCCACCGGGCTCGAAGCCTTGACCAAGATTGTCGATCGCGCCGCCCTGCATTTGCAGCCGGGCGGCTGGCTGCTTCTGGAGCACGGCAGCACTCAAGCCGACGATGTGGCCGCCATGCTCGAGCACCGGCGCTTCGGCGGCATCAGTTCGCACGCCGATTATTCCGGCAAAACCCGGGTCACTCTGGGAACCGTTCACACCTCACATTAGGAACACTCATGATTCTCTTCGAAACCTCACTGGGCAACTTCAAAATAGAATTCTTCGAGAAAGAGGCGCCGATATCGGTCGCCAACTTCCAGAAATACATCGACGACGGCCATTTCGACGGCACCATCTTCCATCGCATCGTTCCGGGCTTCGTCATTCAAGGCGGCGGCTTCACCGAAGACATGACGCAGAAGAAGACGCTACCCGCCATCAAGAACGAGGCCGACAATGGCCTGAAGAACGAGCGCGGCACACTGTCGATGGCGCGAACCAATGACATCAACAGCGCGACGTCGCAATTCTTCGTGAACTTGAAGGACAACGACTTTCTCGATCACAGCCGGGGCAACTTCGGCTACGCCGTGTTTGCGCGGGTTGCCGAGGGCATGGACGTGATCGACAAAATCGCCGCGGTCGAGACCGGCCGTAAGCGCGGTTTCGATGACGTACCGGTCGAAGCGGTCATCATGAAGAGCGTGCGCAAGGTCGCGTAGCGGACTCCCGGCCCCAAGCTCAAGGTCCCGGACTCGCTGGAAATGGCGCGCGGCACTTCCTGGCTGGGACGGCTCGCGCGCGCGATTCTCTGGATCGTGTTGTCGTGCGTCGTGCTCACCGTAGGATCCGTGCTGTTGTTTCGCTGGATCAATCCGCCCTACAGCGCATTCATGGCCGAAACGCAGATTGCCGCCTGGGCCAGTCACGACTCATCGTACGTGTTCCGGCACTCATGGGTGGATCTGAAGCGGATTTCCCCCAATTTGCCGTTGGCCGTGGTCGCCGCCGAGGATCAGAAGTTTCCCGAACACTGGGGCTTCGACGTCGAAGCCATCGAGAAAGCGTATGCCCTCAATCAGCATAGCCATCGCATACACGGCGCCAGCACCATCAGCCAGCAGGTCGCGAAGAATCTATTCCTCTGGTCGGGACGCAGCTATTTTCGTAAGGGCCTGGAGGCTTATTTTACGGTGTTGATCGAACGCTGCTGGCCGAAGCGCCGTATTTTGGAGATTTACCTCAACATTGCCGAGTTCGGCTACGGCACCTACGGCGCCGAAGCCGCCGCGCAGCGATTCTTTCACACGAGCGCGGCCCGCCTGACCCGCAGCGACGCCGCCGTCCTGGCGGCCGTGCTGCCCAATCCGCAGCGATTTTCGGCGGCGGCGCCGTCACACTACATCCAGCAACGACGCGATTGGATTCTCGGGCAGATGCAGGCGCTTGGCGGTGCCGATATGCTGGGCGAAATCGACGCATACCCGCGGCGCGCGCTATGATGAGGTACAAACCGCGCATGGAGCACGCATGGTCACATCCTCGAACAACAGCTACGCCCCGCCAAAAAGCGTCGTAGCCGACGTTGCCGCCGCAGATGCCGGCGCGGAAAAGGCCTCACGCGGATCGCGATTGGGGGCCACCCTCATCGACGGCTTGATTCTGTCCATCCCCTTCGGACCGAGTTATGTCATAGCCTTGCCCGCCGTGATGAGCCACGCAAAAGGGGTCAGCCCCGGAACGATGGCCCCCTTCACGTTCTGGGCGGCTATTGCCGCAACCGGCGGCTGGTTCTACTTCGGCGTCCTGGTCGCGGTGTGCACGCTCACGATTACCGCGGTGTTGGTGCACCGGAACGGGCAGACCATCGGCAAGAAGTTGCTCGGTATCAAGGTGGTGCGCACCGACGGCTCGCGCGCAACGCTGACTCGGATTTTCTGGCTCCGCTATCTCGTCAACACGCTCATCACAATGATTCCGTTCATAGGATCGATATACGGGCTCGCCGATGCGCTGTTCATATTCGGCGCAGCCAAGCGCTGCTGCCACGATTACATTGCCGACACGATCGTCATCCGGGCTTGAGTTCCTCGGTTGACACGATCATTACGGCGGAAACGCCGGAAGGCATCGCCATCGCGATGCATCCCGCTGGATTCGCCGTTCGAACAACCGCCTTTCTCATCGACGCGCTGCTGCGCGTAGGAATATTGATGGCGTGCGGCACGGCATTGGGCGCGGGCGGGCGCTTTGGCACCGGGCTCATGTTCATGATCTTGTTCGCCATCAACTGGCTGTATCCCATCGTATTCGAATTGCTGCCCGCGGCGGCAACTCCGGGAAAACGCATCATGGGATTGCACGTGCTCATGGCGAACGGGCTGCCCGTCACGCCGGCCGGTTGTTTGATTCGAAATTTACTCCGGGTCGTCGACTTTCTGCCCTTGATGTATGCGTTCGGGATCATCTGCATGCTGTTGCGGCGTGACGCACGTCGCCTCGGAGACTTGGCGGGCGGGACGCTGGTGGCTTATCGCAACGAGCTGCAGCCTGCCGGCTCGTTCGGTGCGGGCGAACCGATGCCGCCGTCGGTATTGCTATCGGCACGCCAACAAGCTGCGATTGCGGCGTTTGCGTGGCGCGTCGGCCGATTGACGCCGGCCAGAGCCGAAGAGATCGCACTGCTCGCGGCAGCGGCCGCGCCTGGCGCAGCACTCGAGACCTCGATGACCACACGCCTGGTTGGCATCGCGCGCTGGCTCCATGGTCAGCGTCCGAACGCGCCCGCGCTTGGCCCGCCCGCCGCCGGATTACGGCCCGCCGTTGGCCTACGCGGCGGCCTGCGCGGCGGCGGCCTATCCCCGTGACGCCGCTGGAATTCGAAGCATCGAATGAGCCTCGCTGGAGCGAGTTTGAAGGCCTCCTCGGCAAAGAGGACAAGAATTTGGACTCCGAGCGTTTTCTGAGCCTTTACCGCACGTGCTGCGAACAACTGGCGCTGGCCCAGGCGCGCGGCTTTCCGGCGCACGTCATCGAACGGCTGTCCATCATGACCGCGCAAGGCCATCAAATCGTCTATCGGCGAAGCGACTTCGGGGTGGCGCGCGTCGGACGCGTGCTGATGCGTGAATTTCCCGAAATGGTTCGCGCGCACCGCAGCTATGTTCTCGTCGCCGCGCTGATTCTGCTGGTGCCTGCGCTGGCTATAGGCATCGCGACCTACGCCCGGCCCGATCTGATCCTGTCTCTGGTCGATAGTCGGACGGCCGAGGAATTCGAGCGCATGTATGCCCCCACCGCCGAATCCATCGGCCGCACTCGAGATGCCGGCAGCAATTGGATGATGTTCGGCTACTACATCATGAACAACATCGGCATTGCGTTTCAATGCTATGTGACCGGAATCATATTCGGCGTCGGCAGCGTGCTGTTCCTGGGATTCAACGGCGCCTTCGGCGGAGCGGTCGCGGGCTATGTGGCCAACCTCGGCTTCAGCGGTACATTCTTTCCGTTTATCGCAACCCACTCGGCGTTCGAATTGACCGCGATCGTACTATGCGGTGCCGCCGGACTACGCCTCGGGCACTCGGTCCTGCTGCCGGGACGGCTGCCGCGGCTGTTGTCGCTGCAAACGGCAGCGCGCGAAACCAGCGTCATCATTTTCGGGGCGGCTGCGATGTTGGTCATTGCGGCGGCCATCGAGGCCTTCTGGTCATCGGCCGCCTGGTTGGAACCGCGAGCCAAGTACATCTGCGCTTTCGCCTGCTGGACTCTGGTGGGCCTATTTTTCCTGCGGCGTTCCCATGCAAGTTGAAACGATGTCCCTGGTCTTGCGCCCGCGTTCAATGTGGGAGGGTTGCGATTTGGGCGTGCGTCTGCTGCAGTCTCGGCTGCGATCGGTCTATCCTTGCTACCTTGCCGTCGCGGTGCCGTTGTTCCTGCTGTGTTACGCGACCGTGGGCGTTGCCTCGTGGCTGCCGGCGCTGCTCATCTGGCTGTTCAAGCCCTGGCTCGATCGCACCATCTTGTTCGCGTTGTCGCGAGCCGTGTTCGGCAATCGTACTGTTCTCGCCGACGTGTGGGCGGCGCGCCGCGAGGTATGGTGGTCGCAATTCGTAGCCACGTTGACGTTGCGGCGCTTGAGCGCCTCGCGGTCATTTACCCAACCGGTTCACCAACTGGAAGGGCTGGCCGGGGCGGAGCGCGTTACTCGCGTGCGGCAACTCGCGCTGCGTCACCGCGGCGTCGCACGCATGATGACGCAGGCGTTTGCGGCGGCCGAATTCGCGCTATTCGCAAGTTTGCTGTCGCTTCAAGCATGGCTGATGCCGCGCACCGGTTCATTCGACTGGAGCGAGTTCCTGCGGAACTCCGGCGACGGGCAGGTCATGGTGACGACTCTCGCGTATGCGGCTGCAGTCGCGTTCCTCGAACCGTTCTACGTTGCCGCCGGATTTGGGATGTATCTCAATCGACGCGTCGAACTTGAAGCGTGGGATATAGAACAAGAGTTTCGCCGTGCATTTGCGACGTAGGAGACAGGCTGCTGGGACCCAGGCTCCTGGGACACAGGCCGCTTACGCTTGGGCTCTGGCACTGCTGCTGCTCGGCTGCAATGAGGTTGGAGCGCAGCCGCCCGCCCCGCCCGCCGCGGCGCCGACTCAGGAGCAAGTCCGGGCTGCCGTCGCGAAGCTGCGTGACGACCCAAATCTGGGTGGAGAACACACGATCCGTTCGCTGCGATGGGTGAACAGCCGACCGTCACCGCCGCCGCCGGAATCGCCCGCCTGGGTCGTTGGCCTGTTCCAATTTCTGGGCGAAACGGCCAGCGTCTTGATCTGGATAGCGGGGGGAATTGCGGTTGCAGTTGCCGCCGTTTGGCTCTATCGGCTGCTCAAGGCGCGCTCGCCCAGGGCGAGAATCGCGCAATCGGTAATGACTTCGCACGTAGGCGAACTGGACATCAGACCTACTTCCCTTCCCGACGACATAGGCGCAGCAGCCCTTGCGCTGCTGCAAGCAGGAAGGAGCCGCGATGCTCTGTCCCTCTTGTACCGCGGCGCATTGTCGAGAGCGGTGCATCGATTCGGCGTGGCCATTGACGCATCCTTTACCGAAGGCGAAGCGCTGCGCGCAGTGGACGCGCGCCTCGACCGGCCGCGCGCCGAATATTTCGGCGAACTGGTCGGGCTATGGCAGCGCGCAGTCTACGCAGGTCAAACCGCGGCGTCCGATCCTGTGGCGGCGCTTTGCACGCGGTTTGCCTCCGCGCTCGACGGGGCCGTACCATGACGCGCGACCGAGTCACCACAGCGGGTATCCTCGCCGTCATTATCGCGATCGGGGTCTGGATCGCCTTTCACAGCTACTGGATCGACGTGACGGTGCCGACTGCATTGCAAGGCGAGGCGGCGAGAAACCCTTACTATAGCGTTGAGCGCCTGGCGCATGCGCTTGGCATACAAACGCACAAGATTGCCTCGCTGCGCGTACTGCCGCCGAGCAATGACGTCCTGCTCGTCAACGACCTCACCCATGACGTGGCCCGTACGCGCCTGGGATTGCTCGAGCGCTGGGTGGAATCGGGCGGCCGATTGGCGCTGACGGCCAATGTCGTGTGGTCTTCGCCCGCTCTGCAAACGTGGAGCGGCATTGCCCCAGCGCACAGAGACAAACCCTCGGCCGGAACGTTGCCGCCGAGGCCGGCGCCGCCGAACCCGGCCCAAGCTCAGCCGCTGCAGCTGCTCGGCAAGAAGCGCGACGAGGATTGCGCACCGATGTCCGTACAGACGGGCGGTGTGGCGAGCGGCGAGACCCTGCACATTTGCAGCCCGGCATCGCTGTTTGGTTTTGCCAGCAAGCGCCCGCCCTCCTGGGCTTTGTCGAATGACGCCGGCATGCAACTGCTTCGTGTAACTGTCGGCAGCGGCAGTTTGACGGTGATCGGGCCGCGACAGCTGCTGGAGCCGAGGACCTTTTTGCGTGGCAATGATGCGCAGGCCTTCATCGCGGCGACGCAGCTCAAGCGGGGCGATCGCCTGTCGATCTTCAGCGCATCCCTTGCCGAACCCCTGGTGGCCATGCTGTGGCGGCTCGCCGCGCCGGCCATCGTGGTTTTCGGCCTGGCCATCCTACTCATGATCCTGCGCCATTTGCCGCGGTTCGGTCCGCCGGTCCCGGTTCCGGCGGCGGCGCGCCGTTCGCTGGCGGAGCAGATT
>Ga0137412_10003449_pt1 | contig 12603 bp, 9 predicted proteins | sample CZODoug2_1_16fun_FD_122160 | JGI IMG/M metagenome (GOLD analysis project Ga0137412, IMG submission 122160) | Vadose zone soil fungal communities from Angelo Coast Range Reserve, California, USA - CZODoug2_1_16fungal (Hybrid Assembly) | ecosystem: Environmental > Terrestrial > Soil > Vadose zone...
GAGAGCCTGTTTCTCGGCGGCAGGGTCGGGCTGGCCGGCCCGCAACGAGGTGAGTACGTCGTCGATCTGGCCGTCGAGCACGGTCCACCCGTTGTCATCGAGGGGCTGCAGGGTGGCCTGGCCGTCGTCCCACGCGGTCTCGAGGTCCTTGATCCGCGCCGTCGCACCCGTCTGGTCGCCGGCCTGCACCTTGGCAAGAGTGTCGGCAGTGATGGTGCGGAACTTCACCGTCTCGGCGGGCGGGAACTTCGCCGTTGCCGACTGCCCCGGGGCCAGTGTCGCGGTGACCGACGAGCCGGATTCCTCTTCACTGGCCGCTGCGATGGAGTGCGGTTGGCCGGCGGCCCAGACGAGCAGAGCGCCCGTGGCGACGGCGATGACGGCGTAGTACCCGTGCATGACGCGCTCGCGGGCCGGGTGCGTGGTGACCGCAGGGGTGTTGCTCCGTTCGTGCTCTTCGAGGACGTCGCTGCGGGTGACGGTGAGGTAGACGACGGTGGCGAGGATCGCGGTCAGGAAGATCACGCTGGTGATCGCGGTGCCCAAGCCGAGACCCTGTTGGTCGGGCGGGAACCCCAACCAGTCACCGAGATTGGCCCCCAGTGGGCGGGTCAGGATGTAGGCCAGCCAGAAGGACAGCACGGCATTGGCGCCCAGCCGCCAGCCGATCACGACCGCGACGATCAGGCCGGCAGGCAACAGCACCGAAATGCCGGGTCCCCAGCCGGTGAGCTCGAGGATCCAGTCACCCGATGCGGTACCGAGGGCGAAGGTGACCAGAATCGCCAGCCAGTAGAAGCACTCTCGCGGGGTGGTGACGATGCTGTGGATCGACAACGTCCGCTCCCGGGCCCACCAGAGGCCGAAGACCACGGCCAGCAGCGCCGCGAACACGCTGGTGCTCAGGGCCAGCGGCACGTGCAGATCATCGGTGAGGATGTCGGTGTACAGCGTGCCCGTCACGCTGACCACGACGACGGTCAGCCAGTACACGAACGGCACGTAGCGGGTGAGGATCAACTGCCACACCAGCACCGCGACGAGGACAGCGGTGAAGATGAGCGCGGTCGCGTTGAGGCCAAGGCCCAACGTCATGTTGATCCAGTCGGCGAAGCTCTCACCCACGGTGGTGCAGAGGACCTTGATGATCCAGAACCACACCGTGATCTCGGGAACCTTGCTCAGCATCACGCGGCCCGGATTCACGGCCTCAGGTCTCGTTGACTCAGTCACGAAGCCCGAACGTACAGACGCCTGGCTGAAGCGACGCTGAAGAAGCCGCCGCGCCTGCCCGCGCGGAGTCGGCAACGCCAGCCAACCTACGGTTCTGCCGTTGGAAGCTCAGTGCGCCACGCCGCTCGTTATCGACAGAAACTAACAGCTGTTACAATTCAGTCGTTGGCGTGGAGCGGCCGTGCGGTAGCGGACAACACCAGTGAGGGGATCACCTGTGAGCGGCTCAGCACTGTTCATCGCGGTGTTTCTGGCGTGCCTCGTCGAAGCGGTCGAGGCATTGACCATCATTCTCGCCGCCGGTACCGCCCGTGATTGGCGTTCGGCCATAACAGGTTTGGTAACCGCACTGCTGTCGTTGGCGGTGGTCGTCGCCGTACTCGGGCCTGCGGTGTCGGTGATTCCGTTGAGCGGTTTGCGCTTGTTCGTCGGCGGTCTGCTCCTCATCTTCGGGCTGCAGTGGCTACGCAAGGCGATCCTGCGGGCAAGCGGCAACAAGGCATTGCACGATGAATCTGCGGCCTATCAGGCCACACTCACCGCGGCGCAGCAGGCCAGCACCCGGCGCCGCGGCATCGTTGCCGACTGGTACGCCTTCACGCTTGCGTTCAAAGGTGTGCTCCTCGAGGGTCTCGAGGTCGTGTTCATCGCGTTGACTTTCGGCAGCAATCAGCACGACATCGGGCTGGCTGCGATCGCGGCGATCGCGGCAGTGCTAGCGGTGACGGTGGCGGGTTGTGCCGTCCGGGCGCCGTTGTCCCGCGTACCCGAGAACAGCATGAAGTTCGTCGTGGGGGTCATGCTCACGGCGTTCGGCATGTACTGGGGCGCCGAAGGTGCCGGCGCCCACTGGCCCGGTTCGGATGCGGCGCTCCTTGTCCTCATCCCGGCGGTTGCACTGTATGCCTTGGCGTTGGTGGCCGTCTTCCGGCGCGACAACACATCCACGTCCGTCGCCGGCGATCCGGCGGCACCACGGCGGGAAAGCCTCTCGTGATCGCCAAGATCCGTGCGTTCGGGGCGTTCTGGTACGACTTCATCATCGGCGACGATTGGCGTGTCGCGGTGGCCGTCGGCGTCGCCCTCGCCATCACCTATGGTCTGAGTCGTACGACGGCCGTCCCGGTGTGGTGGATCGTGGTGGTCGGCGTCGCCATTGTGCTGCCGCTGAGCATTCGCCGGGTAACCCGACGCCGGAGCTGACGGTTCGGCGTGGCGAGCCCCGCCGGGTGCTAGCCCCCTTCGTCCTGCTCGGCATAAACCCGGGCTGCGTAGGTTTCCAGCGCAGTTTCGCATGCATCGAGCGCCTGTAGGGTGACGTCTCGTTGCGGCGCGGCGTACACGTCGCGGGCCCGCACCTTGGCGAACCAGTTGCGCAGTTTCACCAGCTCGACCTCATTCTCTTCGAGCTCGCCGTACGTGAAATGGTTTGCGACGTACTCCTTTTCCAGCCCGGCGTGAAAATCCCGGCACTTGTCCAGGATCTCTTCGTACTCGCTGTCCCTTGCCGTCTGGAACAGCGCCACGATGTCCTGGCCGTCGACGATGGCCGAGCAGGTCAGCAGCATCGCGGAGCCGTCCATTTCCAGGATTTCGCGGCGCAGTCGGCGCAGGGCGCGCTCCGCGCCGTCGCTGGCCGGCAGTGCCGCCGCCGAGTTCTGCAGGTACACCGCGCCCAACGACTTCAATCGACGCCACACCGCAGCCCGCAGCCGGGTGGGGTCACTGGGGATCCGGTAGACCAGCAGCAGCCACGCGTCCGCCGACGTCGAATCGGTACCCGACAACTCAGCCGTGTCTCCGACCTCGTGTTCGGTGGCACCCATGACGTCAGTGTGCCCGATACCCCGCAGGCGAGATCAATTCGCTAGGCACACACACCCCGCGTTCTACCTCAGCTGCCGCCATCGTGGTCGGCGACAGCAGATCAGGTGGTCGAGACCCAGGCGAGCTCACTGAGCACGGCTCCGACGCACGTCGTCGCGCACAGCCCAAGCACCACCCAGTCACGTCGTGTCAGGCGGGTCGAGACCGCCGAGAATTGGCCAGCACCACCGCGTGCGGTGATCGCGTCTCCCATTTCATCGGCCCGTCGCAGTGCCACGGTGATGGCGGCGGCAATCAGGTCCACCACCTCGACCACCCAGTGTCGGTAGCGCCTCCACCGGCCCTGCTGCACCTCCCGTGGTCGGAGCCGGCGTGCCGCGTAGAGCAGCCGGAATTCGGTGATCAGCATCGGGAAGGCCCGCAATGCCAGCCCAAGCCCGACGGCCCACTCGTCGATCGGAACCCGGAATCGTCGCAGGGGCCGGCCCAAGGTCGCGATGGCCGGCGCGACCTCGGCCACGTTGGTGGTCCACGAAACCATCGCGGCCAGGCCCAGCAGCACCAACGACAACCCGGTGAACCGCAAGACCTCCAGCAGTCCACCAACCCCGATGGCGACGGAACCGATCTCGATGAATGGCGGTCGGCCGCTGAACACGGCGGCGAGATTACCGAGCAGCAGCACGAACCACACCCAACGTGGCAGCGACGGCAGCGCACCCCGGGGAATGTGGGCAACCCAGACGGCCGCCCCCAGCCATACGGCCACTAGCCCGATCGGTACCCAGCCTGGCAGACACGCCAGTAGCACCGAAAAGCTCAGCATCACCAGTAATTTCGTTCCCGCCCACAGGTCGTGGATAGCGGAGCCTCCCGGGATGGGGCGTAGCAACACCACCGGTCTGCGCTGCTGACGCGACTGCTTGCGCGACGTCGTCACGAGGCGCTGCCGGCGGGTGCAGGGACCGGCTGCAGCGCACCGTCGGACAGTTCGATGGTGCGCGGGCAGAGGTCCTCGAGTCCAGCGAAGTCGTGCGAGATCACGACCATCGTCAGCCCAGCGTGCCTGCGGAGATCCTCGAGCACCCTGAGCAATCCCTGCTGGCTGGCGGCGTCGAGTCCGGCCAGTGGCTCATCGAGGATCAGCACGCTCGGCGCACGGGCCAGCATGCCTGCGAGCACGACGCGCCGCATCTGGCCACCGCTGAGCTGGTCCACCCGTCTGTCGGCGAGCACTGCGTCCAGACCGACTGCGGCCAATGATGATGCGATCCGCGCGGTGTCGTGCGCCGAGAATCCGGCGGAAGAGGCGATCTCATCGCCGACGCGCCCCCGCATCAACTGCAAGCGGGTGGCCTGAAACGACAGGGCGACGGCCCCCACTTGCTCAGTCACCGGCTGGCCGTTCAGCAGGCACGCGCCAGTCGTCGGTGCCGTCAAGCCTGCCATGATCCAGGCCAGTGTCGACTTGCCGGAGCCGTTGCCGCCGTGGATCAGCACACCGTCACCGTGATGCACGGCGAAAGTGACATTCCGCAACGCCGTGGTGGCCCAGGGTGTCCCGGCGGCATAGACATGGCCGACGTCATCGACCTCGAGCACTGGGGCACCGCGGCCCGGGTCTGCGGCAACAGTGGCTGCGGGAGCGGCAGCGACCCCGACCATCGCCGCGTTGTCCGACGACCCGTGACCGGACAGGTGAATAGTGCGGTCGGCCGATGCGGCCTCGAGGTCGTAGTGGGTGATGTGCACCAGTGCCATGCGGTGCCGTGTCGTCAGGCCTGCCAGCACACCGAGCAGTGCGGCACGGCCCTGTTGGTCCACCATGCTGGTCACTTCGTCGGCGATCAGCAGCGCAGGTTCGCGGGCCAGCGCGGCGGCCACCGCCAATCGCTGTAACTCCCCACCGGACAGGCCGTCGGTGTCACGTTCGCCCAGCCCGTCCAACCCCACCTCGCCAAGCAGCCGTTCGATGTCCACGCGCCGACCCGGCGGGAGACCCCATACGACGTCATCGGCGACGCGGGTGCCCAGCACCTGGCTCTCGGGGTGCTGCATGATGACCGCGGTGCCGCCGCGCTGGCCCAGCCCGACGGCACCGGGGCGCCGCACCACGCCCTTGGTGGGTTCGCGGCCGGCGAGCACCAGCATCAAGGTCGTCTTCCCCGAGCCATTGGCTCCCGTGACGGCCACGTGTTCGCCGGTGTCGAAGTGCAACGTGACCGGACCGAGCGCGTCGGTGTCGGTGCTCGGGTAGCGGAATCCCACCTCGTCGAGCCGCACCGGAAGCGGCCCGACGGGGTCAGCGCTGATCGCCGTCTCCAGTCGGTGCACGTCGGGGATGCCGGCGAGCCGTGCGAGGACTCGCGACAGCACCCACCAGCTCACCAGGTTCGCGACCACGATGCTCACCGCCGAACCGCCACCGACGATCCACGGCCAGTAATCCAACGCCGTGGCGAAGAACAGTTTCAGCTCGTGTGCGGCACCGCTGAGGTACGGGATGCGCGCGAGCACCGCGGCGGTCCCGTCGACGTTGGCGCTCATCGACGCGAAGATCAGGTTCCGCAAGGGGGTGAGGATGGCCAGGGCCGCCACCGCGACGACGCCGACGAGGAGTCCGGCTCCGAGTGAGGCGACGAGCACCGTCGGTGTGCCGCGCCTCCGACGCTTGACGACCCCCGTCAGACCGCCGACGTAGGAACAATGGAGCACCGTCATCAGGCCACCCGCGCCGCCCACCAGGAACGCGATGACACCTGCGGCGACAGTGGATGCGACGAGCACACGGATGCGGTACCGGTAGGCCAGTAGTCCCATGGGGACGCCGCCGAGTAACGACAGTCCCGCCGCAAGGGGGACGATCACCGCGATGATCGCGGTCGCCGCCGATAGTGCCGCCATCACCGCCGCCTGCGCCAGTTCGCCCGGTCGCAGCGGCCCCCGAGTCACGGTTTCCGGTCCCGTCACGGCCGGGCACCGTCAGTGCACATCGCGCTCCCGATCGTCCAGCGGTCCCGGCGAGCGCGCCGGTCCAGCGGCGAATTCATCACGTCCTCGCAGGTTTTCGTCGTGTCGTCCCACAGTGACAGAACAGGCTGAGAGTGCGCTGAGACCACCAGTGGTGGGGTCCGGCCCCATGGCAAGGCAGTCCCGCAGATCGATCCGCGGTCTCGAAGAGGGCCGGCACTGCCGCTCGTCCAAGGCTGACAAGACGTCGTCGACCTCGGTGAGAACCACTGGATGCTCCGTGGTCAGCGAACGGCAGCGCGCCATCCGGCGGCCGAAGTGACGCTGAGAAGCGCTGCGAGAGTTGGTGTTCCAATCAACGCCACGCCGTCGACGACGCGGAGAACCTTGAAGCGCAGGTCGGGCAACAAGGGGAACGACGAACTACAGGCCCGGCAGTGTTGCGGTGTTCTCGGCGACGACGGCTTGGAGTTTCTTGGGGTCGAGATGGAGCCGGGCGAGGATCGTCGGCGCGATCTGTGCGGTGGCGACCGTGGACTGATCGACGCGGGAGCTGATGCCCGGACCCGCCACGATCAGCGGCACGTTCCGGTCGGCAGGCGTGACGCCGCCGTGTTCGGCGATCTTCGATGTTCCGCCGGTGTAGACCGTGCCCGGCTGGGTGGTCGCGTAGAGATCCGGCACCCGCGGATCGCCGGGGGCCGCGCCGAAGAAGGTCACGGCCTCGGCACCCGCATAGATCCGGTCGGTGCCAGAAGCGTTGAACGGCTTCGGTTTCCCGGCGATATCAGTGCCCACGCCGGCCTTGGCGCGCAGCCGATCCTCGACGAAGGTCGCTGCGGCGGGTGATCGGTCGGCCAGCCACATGATCATCGCGTCGTCGTCGACCGCGTGCGCGACCAGCTCCGGGACGTCGGGGTGGGTGGCGGCCCATTCGGCGTTGATGCCGTCGATGATCTGGCCGTCGTCGATTCGGGTGAGGGTGTCGGGCTTCATCGGAGCCTGACCGTGTTTGGCCGAGACGATGATCGTGGTGGTGTCGGCGATCCCGGCGGCATCGAGCGCGGACACCATGCGCCCGATCTGGGTGTCGACGAAGCCAAGCGCCGAGGCCAGTACAGGCCCTGGGGACTGCCCGTCGGGGCCGTAACCTCCCGGTTGGCTGCCGGACTCCGTCAGCTTTTCCGCGGTGGAGACCGACTGGAAGTTCATGCCGAACAACGACGGTACGCCGGCCTGCGTGCTGCCTGAATGATCCTTGCCCGCAATCTCATTGGTGATGGCATCGACCTTGTAGGTGTCGTAGCGCTGGGTGAGGGCGTTGTCGTCGGTCCAGGTGTCAGCGTCCTTGCTTCCCGCCGGACTGCTGTCGACTTCCGGGGTGAACAGGTCGTCGATGGACGAGGCGCCCGGGCCGCCGAGAATCGCGTAGGCGGGGTGCTTGTCAGACCAGGCCGTCCGGAGCCCGGCATCGTGGGCGACGGCGAATACGGTGTTCACCTTCAGGTACTCACCGGGCATGAGCGGCTTGCAGGACGCGGGATCGACGGGCAGCTTCGCTGTATCGATCACATCGGTGGGCGTGCGGGTCATCTGCAGGACACCGTCAGGCAGATTCTTCAGCCCCTGGCCGCCATCGATCTTGGTGACGTCCTTGTCCAGTTCCTCGGTGAAGCTGACGGCCCCGCCCGGTTTCGCACCGGCACAGTTCGTCGTGCCCGGCGCGAGGAGGTCGTGAGCGTAGCTGTCGTCGTAGTACACCCCGGTCGTTCTCGGGTTCCCACCAGTGACCTGCGCGATCAGTCCGGGAAATGAATCCGAGGGAACCGGCGTCTGAGCGTTCGTGTAGTCGATTCCCCTTCCGACGAGCGCGGCCAGCGCCGAATTGGGATGCGCCTGAACGTATCCCGTCAGGTCCGATTGATGCATGCCGTCGATCGACAGGAGCAGAACATGCTGAGCGTCACCCGGCCCCGCGGTCTGAGCGGGCTTGTCGCTCGAACAGCCGGCAACGACGATCAACAGCGCGGCGCAGGCAACCGTGGCTGCCCGCCCTGGTCCAAACATGGGCAATTGACTCTCCGCTGTTGGTCGTGGGAAACGTGTCCGCCGCAGCTTGAATGCCAGTGTTGAACATGGTTTGAACGGGGGACGAAGTTTGCACGTAGCCGTTCAGCGATTCTTCAGGGTCGCGGTGATATAAGGGCAGGCCGCTGCTCGTTCAGGTTCTACGCAGTCGACTTACCGCAGGCTGACTGGCGGTCATCGATAGGCGTCGAGCCCGAGCTTGATGGCCAGCGCCATGCCCGCGACCGCGATCGCCAACCGGATCGGCGTGGCCGGGGCGTGGCGGACGACGACCGGCCCGAGCCTCGACCCGAGCAGGCACCCGATGCCCAGTGGTACGACGGCGAGCCAGTCGACCGGCGCCAGCACGATGAAGGCAAGTGCGGCAACGAGGTTCGCCACCCCGAGCACGACGTTCTTGGTGGCGTTGGCGTGGGCCATCGATTCGTCGCCGGTGCTCAGGAGCAGCGCAAGCAGCAGCACGCCCGCCGCCGCGCCGAAGAAACCGCCATACACGCAGATCGCGAGGATGGCGACCCCTTCCAGCACGACGTGGGTTCTGCTGCGGCCTGCGCCTTCGGCTCGTTGGCGGCGGGGCAAGGCGATCAGGATCGCCGAGACGCCGAGCAGGATGGGCACGACCTTCTCGAAGCCCTCGGCGGGGATGGACAACAGCAGTGCCGCGCCGGCGGCGCCACCGATCGCGGCGAGCGGGATCAGCCGTTTTAGTTGGGCGCGCTGGCCCCGCAGTTCGGGGAGCGAACCGGAGACCGAGCCGATGCCGTTGAAGACCAGTGCGACGGTGTTGGTCACGTTGGCGGCCACCGGGGGCAGACCCACCAGGAGCAGGGCGGGATAGGTGGTCACCGACGCCAGGCCTGCGACGCTGCCCGCCAGTCCGCCTCCGATTCCGGCGGCGACGAGCAGCACCGCTTCCCAAAAAGTCATCGCCGCAAGGCTACGGCCGTGCGATCTGGGCGTGAAAACCCGCGCTCACCGCCGCTGCCCACGCCGAAACCGCTAGGTGGACTTCTTCTTGCCGACCAGCGCGTCGACCGGATCGGGAGCGCCGTCGCGGTCCCTGACAACGCGGTAGGCGACGTAGCCAACCACCAGGGTCAAGGCCACGAAGATGATCGCGAAGTACTGCATGTACAAGCCGGCACCAGCCACGTCGTAGATCTCGGCGCGGGGCCACCCGATGTTGATCACCAACAGTCCGCCCATCACCACGGCGATGAGGTTCACCGGGATGCCCCACTTGCCGAGGTCCATGACCGGCGGACCGTAGGACAGGCTGGTGCCCTGCAGCCGGTGAATGAGGGCGGGCACGGTCACCATCAGGTAGGCGATGTAGACGATGACCACCGATACCGACGCGATGGCGGCGAACACGCTGGACTGCCCGATGTTGACCAGCAGCACCAGGATCGCCAGCGTGCTGACCGCGATGCCCGTGATGACGGGCGTGCCGGTGCGCTTGTTCACTCGTGCCAGAAGCTTGCCGAATGGCAGCCGGTTGTCGCGGGCCATCGAGAACATCACCCGCGACGCCGAGGCCTGGATGGCCAGCGTCGCCGAGAACATCGCGACGGCCACCAGCGCCAGCAGCGTCTTGCCAAGCCAGGTGTCGAGCTGGCTCTCGATGACCCAGGCCATGCCGCCGGTCGCCAGATTCTCGCCGAGGTCGGGAGCCGACATCAGGGCGGCGACGATCATCAGCCCACCACCGATGAACGACACCAGCAGAGCGTTGACGATCGCCTTGGGCGCGGTCTTGCGCGGATCCCTGGTCTCCTCGGAAAGCTCTGCAGCACTGTCGAATCCGTACATGACGTAGGCGGCCATCAGCATCGAGGCCAGGAATGCCCCCGCGTAGCCGAGCCCCGACCCGTGTCCGCCGGTGTCGGCCAGCGCCGCGACCGGGTCGCGCTCGGCGGTGAGGAACATCGCCCCGATGATCAGCACGACGCCGACGATCTCGATGGTGACCCCGGTGACGGTGATGCGCCCCATGAACTTCACCCCGGCCGCGCTGATGACGGTGCACAGCACGATCGTGATCGAGCCAAGGATGATGCCGTTCTCCGCGCCGGTGACCGACAGCGGGTCCATGTCGCCGTCGACGATCTGGAAACCGCTCCAGATCGGAGGCAGCACCGTCTGCATCGCGATGGCCAGCGCAGCGATCGACACGATGTAGCCGATGAGCATGAACCAGCCGGCGAACCAGCCGACCGCATTGCCTGCCAGCCGGCGTGACCACTGGTAGATGGCCCCGGCCACCGGGAACTTGCCGGACAGTTCTGCGAAGACCAGGCAGACGCAGAACTGGCAGACGAACACGATCGGCCAGGTCCAGAAGAACGCAGGGCCACCGAGGGAGAAGCCGAGTGGAAAGAACGCGAACACCGTGGTGAGAATCGAGACGAACGAGAAGCCCGATGCGAACGCCGCGTAGCCGCCGATGCCGCGGTGCAGTTCCTGGGTGTAACCGAGTTCTTCCAGGGTCGACGCGTCCTCCTGGGTGGAGATCGCAGGGTCGAAGGTGGTCATGGCGCGCTCCTCGACTGCCGGTCAATAACTGTCATGCGACAGAAATTAGCCTTCGCTCTTGTTTTCCGCGTTTCGTAATTGTCACGACTGTGTGACCAGATACTCGGCGGGTGAGAATCGTTGACATGCCGCCAGTGGTTCCATCCGGTCGCGGGATCGCCGCGACCATCGGGGACATCGATGCTGCCAGTGACGAGGCCCTTCTGCGCGCCGGAATCGACAAGGCGCTGGCTGCCGTCGCCGCCGAACTCCGGGCGCACACCCCTGCGGCCGCGCTGGCCGGGGCGTGGTCGGAGGTGCTCCGGCACGGCGTGACCACCGCCGTCCGATTGGTCCCTGCACCGGCTGACTGGACGTGGTTCGTCTCCGGCAGCATCGCGCGCGGTGAGGCCGCACCCGGCTCCGACGTCGAGACGATGGTCGCCATCGGCGACTCCGTCGACGACGCGACCAAGACCGAACTCCTGGCCCGCGCCGCCGACGTGCACGCGCTGCTGGAGCGATGCGGAATACGCGGTGACGCCAACGGCGTGCTGGCCAGCCGGCCTAGATTCTGCCGACGCCTGAGCAGTTGGGCCGAGGGCACCGAACGCTGGACCGTCGATCCCGGCGAGGACCGCGGTGTCGTGATGACGGGCCTGCTCGCCGATTCGACGGGTGTGTGGGGGAGCGCGGCCGTCGCCCCCGATGCGCTGCGGGCGCAGACCGTGGCGGCGGTCGGTCGGAGTTATCCGGCGCGACAAGCCATGTTGCAGGACGCGACGGCCGTGCGGGCCGGCTTCCCGTCGCGGTTGCGCGTATTCGCCACGCACGCCGACACCGTCGACCTGAAGCTGGCCGCGATCGATCCGGTGGTGAAGATCGCGCGCTGGGCGGCGCTTTCGGCCGGGTCGCAGGGATTGTCGACCCTCGGCCGCCTCGATGACGCCGCGGCCGCCAAGGTGCTCGACGCGGACGACGTGTCCAGCCTGCGCGACTGTTTCGGATGGCTGCTGCGGTTCCGCTGGCGGACGCGGGCCGGTGCGTTCCTCGCAGGGCGGCGGGTCAGCGACGTGGTGCTGCTGTCGGAGACGCCACCCCAGGAACGGGCGATGCTGCGCAGCGTCGCGCGCGAGGTGGCAGGCATCAGACGCAAGTTGACCTACCTCGCGTCGACGTCGGCGTTCCGCTGAGTCGCCGCATGACACCGGATTCGCGCGATCACGCCGTCGCCCAGGCCGTCGCCGCCGAGTGCCTCGAGGGTTGGCGCCCCACCGACGAGCACGTCTCCGCGCTGACCGCGCTGGCCCATGACGAGGTGTCGTTCGACGACTACCTCGCGAAGTTCCGTGACCGCTATCCGGCGCAGCCGCGCCCCCGCCGCAGGAGGCCGTCCCTGTGGCCCACGCCCTATCTGATCCGAGGAACAACGTTGTTGCGCAACAACTTCGGGGCGCAGTCCGCGGAGATGCTTGCCGACCTGGAATTCGTCGCGACAGCTGGCCGGATGGTGTCGTGGCTGTGCGGGGCCTACGAGCCCGACGGGCTCGACGCTCGCGCCATCCACCGGCATCTGTTCGGCGACGTGTATTCGTGGGCCGGGCAGTACCGCACCACCGACCTGCGGCGTGGCCAACAGGGTTTCGCCTGGGTGTCCACCATCGCTTCGCAGATGACGCGGGTGCACGACACCGCGCGGTCGGTGGTGGACGCAGGCGCCTCCTACGACAACCCTCGGCTGGCCTGGGAACTCGCCCGCCTCTACACGGACTACAACCAGGTGCACCCGTTCCGCGACGGCAACGGGCGGGCTGGCGCAATGCTGCTGCACGGTGTCGCGACCCGCTGCGGCCGCACGCTCGACATGACGGTGACCACCCGGGCGGAGTGGTATTCGGCGGCTGCGGACAGCATGTCGCTGCGGGGGCGTGACGGCCGAACCAGCCATCGGCCCTTCCTGCCGATTCTGGG
>Ga0137412_10003450_pt1 | contig 12602 bp, 13 predicted proteins | sample CZODoug2_1_16fun_FD_122160 | JGI IMG/M metagenome (GOLD analysis project Ga0137412, IMG submission 122160) | Vadose zone soil fungal communities from Angelo Coast Range Reserve, California, USA - CZODoug2_1_16fungal (Hybrid Assembly) | ecosystem: Environmental > Terrestrial > Soil > Vadose zone...
CGCCTCTTTTTCCGTCTGCCAACGAGCCTTCTTGCCACTCGATTCTTCCTTGAGGGCCGCCAGCTCTTTTTCAATCTGTGCCCGGCGTTCCTTGGAGTGCGCGTCGGTTTCTCTCAACATTGCCTGGCGTTCGATTTCGAGCTGCAGAATGCGGCGCTCGATTTCGTCAATTTCTGTCGGCAACGAATCGATTTGCATGCGAAGACTCGCGGCAGCCTCGTCTATTAGATCGATTGCCTTGTCGGGCAAGAAACGATCGGAAATGTAGCGATGCGAAAGCGTCGCGGCAGCCAGAATCGCTGCGTCCTTGATGCGGACGCCGTGGTGCACCTCGTAACGCTCTTTCAAGCCGCGCAAAATCGCAATCGTATCTGCAACCGAAGGTTCAGCGACGAGCACTGGTTGGAAGCGGCGTTCGAGCGCAGGGTCTTTTTCAATGTATTTCTTGTATTCGTTGAGCGTGGTAGCGCCAACAGCGCGCAGCTCGCCGCGGGCGAGCGCCGGCTTGAGCATGTTGGAAGCGTCCATCGCGCCTTCGGCCGCGCCGGCTCCAACGAGTGTGTGCAGTTCGTCGATAAACAATATGATCTGACCTTCGGCTTCCGCAATTTCCTTCAGAACCGCTTTCAGGCGGTCTTCGAATTCACCGCGGAATTTTGCCCCGGCAACAAGCGCGGCGAGATCGAGCGCGACAAGCCGCTTGGTCTTCAATACGTCCGGAACGTCGCCGGATACGATGCGCTGCGCGAGGCCTTCCACAATGGCGGTCTTTCCCACGCCAGGTTCGCCAATCAGAACGGGATTGTTTTTCGTGCGACGGGCGAGAATCTGCATCACACGGCGAATCTCTTCATCGCGCCCTATGACGGGATCCAGTTTCGATTTTCGCGCCAATTCGGTCAGGTCGCGCGCGTACTTTTCAAGCGATGCATACGTCGCTTCCGGATTCTGGGAAGTCACGCGTTGCGTGCCGCGAATACCGGTCAACGCCTGCAAAATCGCTTCGTGAGTCGCTCCTTGTTTTTTCAATAACTGTCCGGCGGGGTCGCGGTCTTTTCCGGCAATCGCGAGGAACATGTGTTCCGTCGAGACGTATTCGTCCTTGAATCTGTCGGCTTCTTTAAACGCCTGTTCCAATACATCATTGAGCGCGCGGCCCATTGTTTGTTGCGAGAAGCCCTGCACCTTGGGCAAGCGGCCCAATTCGCGCTCAATATCGCCTGCCAGCGCTTCCGCGCGAACGCCCAGGCGGGTCAGCAGCGAAGGAACCACGCCATCCGCCTGCGCCACCAGCGCGCTCAGTAGATGCAACGGCGCGATCTCCTGTTGTTCATGACGCGCGGCAATCTCCTGCGACTCCTGCATAGCCTCTTGCGCCTTCACGGTCATTTTGTCGAATCTCAACATGGTTTCGTTACCTCACCAAACTTGTCCCGCTAATTCAAGCAAAAGGGGCCGGCACCGGCCAGCCCCTTTTTTCCTTTACGACCGGTTGTGGCTGACTTACCGAGCGCCCGCTGCAGCCGCTTGCGCGCCGACGTTCACTTTAATCTGCTTCGGCTTTGCTTCTTCACGTTTCGGGATCGTCAGCGTCAGAACGCCGTCTTTGTAATCGGCCTTGATCGCTTCCGAGTTCACTGTGTTCGCAAGCGAGAAGCTCCGCGCAAAGGAGCCATAAGACCGCTCCACGCGAAGGTAGTTCTTCTCATCCACTTTCTTCTCGAACTTGCGCTCGCCGCGAATCGTAAGAATGTTGTTCTCGACGCGGATGTCGAGTTCTTCCGGCTTCACGTCGGGCAAGTCTGCCTTGACGACCAGCTCGTGCTCATTTTCAAAAATGTCCACGGCCGGCGCCCAGGGCGTCAGGTTAGATTCCTGAGAACGATCAAAAAGCTCATTGAAGATGCGGCCAACCTGGGACTCCAGCCCCGAGGTTGAGCGAAAGGGTTCAAAACGGTTCAAAGCGTTCATTGTCAATCTCCTCCATAAGTGACTGCATGTGCATGATAAAATATGCGCGTAATAATGTCAAGTATAAAATACGCTTCGACAGTCTTCCAATTAAAATCAGTATTATCAGTGATATGGACAGTTTTGAATAATCGCCAGGCGATTGAATCTAACGTGGCGATTCCGGTGTTGCCGCCTGGCAAAACATGCTAAGTGCCTATCCTTCATTGGGTTAGACATAGCTGCTACACTTTGAGCGGCTAGCCATGCGGATCGACGAACTCGACTACAACTTGCCTCAGGAACTGATCGCACAGCGCCCACTGGAACGCCGAGACGCCTCGCGAATGCTCGTTCTGGACCGATGGAGCGGATTGGCCGAGGATCGAGTTTTTGCAGACTTTCCGAACCTGCTCCGCGGCGACGAGCTGCTTGTCTGCAACAACGCGCGCGTCATCCCAGCGCGGCTGTTTGGTAGGCGGGCGGGAGTGCATTCGCAACAGCCCTCAAAATCGGTCGCACACGAACATTTGCAAGGCCAAGTCGAAGTTTTTCTTGCGCGGCGTTTGAGCGCAGATACCTGGGAAACGTTGGTTCGGCCGGGCCGAAAATTGCCGGTCGGCGAGCGAATCATTTTTGGCCAAGGTGAGCTGGAAGGCGAAATACTCGAACGAGGGGAACTCGGACTGCGCACAATTGAATTCCGATCAAGGGTGAGCGCGGCGGTCGACGCGCTCCTGGAATCGCTCGGCCACGTCCCATTACCGCCCTACATCGAGCGAGACGACGAAATCTCCGATCGCTCGCGTTACCAAACCGTATTCGCGAAACGGCCCGGTGCCGTGGCGGCGCCAACCGCAGGGCTTCACTTTACCCCGGAGATTCTGGAGGCAGTTCGCGCAAAGGGTGTTGAGACTTGCGAACTTACGCTCGACGTTGGGCTGGGCACGTTCCAGCCAATTCATGCTGAAGACTTGAAGGATCACGTCATGCACGGCGAGCGGTACGAAATTTCACCGGACGCGGCTTCCAAAATCAATAATGCGCGCCGAAGCGGAAAACGGATTCTCGCCGTTGGAACGACAGTCGTGCGGGCGCTGGAAGACGCGGCAGTGCGTGCCACGAACGATGGCTCGACCGAAGTCGTTACTGCTGGGCCGGCCGAAGCAAAGCTATTCATCACGCCGGGATTTTCATTTCGAATCGTGGACGAATTACTGACCAATTTTCACTTGCCGCGTTCAACATTGCTGGCGCTGGTTTGTGCATTCGCGGGGAAAGAACACGTCATGCGCGCCTATTGCCACGCGGTGGAAGCGAAATACCGTTTCTACAGTTATGGAGACTGCATGTTGATTCGCGATCCAGCAGCGCGGCAAAGCGAGAAACACTAAGTGAAGCGCCGGACCAACCGCCACACTGCCGAATGAGCATTGACCAGCGTCAACCCGGGAAATTGCAGCCTGAGAATCCAGCCGGACAAGACTGTCATTCCGAGGAAGAAAGAGGCCGCGGCATCCCGCAGCCCCTCTCTCGTTCGGTCGAATCTTCGACACAAGATTGTTGCCATTTCTTACGAACTACTCGCTGAATACGAATACGCGCTTCTGACCGGAAAAACGGACTTCTTTCACTTGCCCGTTTTCGCCCAGCAGCACTGCGTCGTAGTCCGACTTCCGGTCGCGCTCTTCCCATCGGCCTTCCGACTGCGCGACCTGGTCCTTGCCGTGTTGCACGGAAACTTTGTTGCCATCGATGGAGAGCCGGTATTCGCCCGCCTGGAGTGTGACCTGGCCGACTTTGGCCGCTTGCGTGATGTTGATCGTCTTGACGAACGGCTTCGCGAATACGGGAACGGCGAGGCAAAGTACGCCAAGAAGAGCTGCGGTGCGAACGAGAGAATTGGACTTCATAGGTGTAGTTCCTTTCACACAGGATCGAGTCAGCGCAATGGCCGGAGCAAAGCGAGAGGAGTTGACACACCTATGCCGGGGCGAGTAGATTCGCCCTCCGACACCGTTTCTTCCTGGACTAACCGCCGGAAAGACTTGCGTGTCATACGCCCCGCGGCTGCCACCGCGGGGTTTTTACTTCTTCGCTAAATTCCACTCCAGAACTGGCTGCCAGTTGATAGACGAATTCATCCCAGCAAATGTTTCGCGGCGCAACGCAAATAAATTCTCAATTTTCCGCGCAAATCCCCGTTTCAATGCAAACGAAATGCCGCTCTGCATCGAACATTTGTTAAGTCGTATCAATTCTTGATGATTATTCACACGGCATCTTCACGCGACAGCGCCGTTTTCGCATTTGGTACGTCCAACACGCATTTGCTTACCGCGGCCTCGTGCATCCGCGAGCCGGTTCATCTATACTCAAGTGCACTCTTCGAGCATCGGGCATGCGGATCCTCATTCTCAGTGATATCCACGCTAACTTCACTGCACTCGAAGCGGCGCTGGCGAAAGCGGCGGGGCGCTGGGATGTCGCCGTTTGTCTTGGCGATATTGTCGGCTATGGACCCGATCCCGCAGAGGTCAGCGAAAAGATTCGCAGCCTGACGCAGGCCTGCATTCGCGGCAATCACGATAAAGCAGTAGCCGGCATTATGAGCACGGAAGACTTCAATCCCGTCGCAAAAGCGGCCGTGGATTGGACGCGAAGCCAACTCTCGCCGGAACTCATGAAATGGCTGGCGGAATTGCCGCAAGGTCCGATGGCATCCAACGGCATTGTCATGGTGCACGGCGCTTTTCAAGATGAAGACGAATACGTTTTCACGCCCGCGCAGGCTCTGGAAGGATTACTGGACTCAACAGCGGGAGTCACGTTTTTCGGTCACACCCATCATCAAGGCGGATTTTCGTACCTCGACAACAATTTGGAAGTTCTGCAGATTCGTCCGCGCCCGACTGAATTCTTTGCCCCTCTCCGGATAGAGCCGAACAAACGATATCTCCTGAACCCCGGCTCGATTGGCCAGCCTCGCGACGCAGACCCGCGCGCTTCGTTCGCGATCGCCGACCTCGACAACCAAACCGTGGAATTTTGGCGTGTGCCTTATGAAATCGGGAAAGTACAATCACGGATGAGGAAGGCTGGGCTTCCCGAACCGCTCGTGCAGCGGCTCGAATTTGGCAGATAGGCTCGCATCCATGGAAACGCCGTCTTTCAATCCGTCGGAAAAATCGCCACAGGAAATGCCAGGTGGGGCGAACCGGCACATTATTGTTTCCGTGCTTGTCGTTTTACTCGGGATCGGCGCCTATTTTTTCTTCTTCAAGTCTCCCCAGCGGCCGGCCAGGCAGGGCACCTTACCTTTGGCGTCAGGCTCGCCCGAACAGGCTTACGCGTCCGAATTGCGCATCGGCAATCTGGCAATGAAGCAGGCGGAAAATTTCTTGAACCAGCAAGTCAAGATTCTCGAAGGCGACGTGCTGAACACCGGAAACAAAGGAGTCGTCGCGGTAGACGCCACGATCGAATTTCGTGATGGTCTGGACCAGATTGCCCTGCGCGAAACGCGGCCGCTCGTGCCACCGTCGCCCGCTGGCCTCGGCCCCGGACAGATCGCACACTTTGAGCTGTCATTCGACCGCGTCCCGAACTCCTGGAACTATCAGATGCCCCGCGTCACCATCTCAGGCTTGAAACTTAGCTCGGATAAAAAGTAGCATTCCGGTAAACACTCCCTTACAATCTCCCGCGTGGAATTATCGGGTGAGCTGGAAGCCAATCTGCGTGAACTCGCTGCGGCGGGTCCTGTTGAGCTGCGGGAAAATGGCGCGCGCGTTGCCCCTTTGTCCACGCTTTCCTGGGAAGTTCGCGGCACCGCGACAAAGCCGCTCCTGCATCTCTGGTCCGCTCAGCACAATCTGACGCGGCGCGTGCTCGCTATCACCGATCACTCCGAGGAGCGCCTGGCGCTCGCCGTGGAGCGATTCGGTCGCGCACGGCCAGACCGCCTGGAATTTGTGCGCGTGTTTTTTGAACGATCCGAGCGCGAGCTCGACCGCGATGAATTCACCAGGTGGATTGCAGCTCTCTGCGCGAAACAGTTTCCGGATGATACGGTCGAGCCGTTTTCGAGTCATCAAGACCTCGAGCATTCTCTTTCCGGAAATTATCCCCGCGGTGTCGTTCGTGCCGGCTCGGTGCGATGGGCGGTCGTTGCCGCTGCCGAGAATGAATCCGCCGCGCACGCCGGGAAGCTCTTAACGTTCGCTTTACTCTGGCTCGACCGGCTCCGCGAATCTCAGGGGCGCAGCCCTGTCGTGGGTTTACGCCTCCTACTGCCGAACGAAATTGTCGGGCAGGTGGTGCATCTGCTGCCGGCGATAAATCCTAAAATGTCGGTTGAGATTTACGAATACAATCGTTCGCGTGAAACTCTCGAAAAAATCAATCCATCCGCACTCTCCAATCTTTCGTCATGGCTGGTCCCGTTGCGCGAAACGCAGTTGCTGCTGGACGGCGCGCGCGCGGAATTGGAGCGCGTCAGGGCGCTGGCGCCAGGCCGAATAACCGTCCATCCCTCCGTTCTTGCCAGGCAAATCATTCTGCGTTTTCACGGTCTTTCTTTCGCGCGATGGGAGGACCGTAAGATTTTCTTTGGAGTGCCGGAAGCCCGTCAGGAATTAACCCCTTCTACCAACGGTGTGTTGAAGCAGTTGCTCCACGATCTGACGGCGCACCGTCACCCGTTGGCAGCGGACACTGTGCATCCTCTTTTTCGCGCGCAGCCGGAACGATGGATGGAAACTCTGGTTCGGGAAGATGTGACGCGTGTGGACGCGGCGTTCGATCAGCGATTCGCTTACGCACAGGTCCTGGCAAACGCCGGTGGCGACCACGGCATTCTCGACGTCTTGACTGTTACGCGCAGCGGCCGGCTGGCGATTCTGGAACTCAAGGCGACGGAATTTCTGAGTCTGCCGTTGCAGGCTGCGGATTACTGGCTCCGCATTCGGCGTCATCTGGATCAGGGCGACCTGGGTCGGTACGGTTATTTCCCCGGCATTGAGTTGCAGGCAGCGCCACCCATCGTCTATTTGGTGGCTCCGGCGCTGCGGTTCCACCCCGCAACCGACCGGCTCTTGCGCATGCTGACGCCACAGCTGGAAATTGTGCGGGTCGGCTTGGCAGAAAACTGGCGTCGCGGCCTCCGCGTCGTACTTCGGCAATAAATAACTTGAATCGTTCCGCTTTCCCGAAGCTGGCGCCCATGGGTACACTAGTGCGCTATGCCGATACCGCCACGCGAAAAGAATTTCTCCTTAACTATCCGACATTCAGGGCCCGCGTCGTTGATTGACGTCACCGGCCATCTAACTTCCTTTGAAGCTGGCGCGTTGCGTCAGGCCATTACTGGTCTTGTGTCTGAAAAAAGAAAAGACATCGTGCTGAATCTTGCCGGACTGCATTACCTCGATAGCTCGGGCATTGGCGAGCTCGTCCGCAATTATCTGACGGTGATCAAGAGCGGAGGAACGATGAAAGTAGTCGGCCTTTCCGCGAAAGTCGAAGAAATTCTGAAGATCACGCAGCTTTATAAAGTGTTCCCGGAATTTCCCGACGAAGAAACCGCGCTAAAGAGTTTTCCCCAAACTTCCGACAAAAGTTCCCAGCGTTAGATTTATTCCCGGGAAATTATTCGCAAATTATCGGCCGTAAAAGGAGAGAAGCAGCTAGGGTGTGGACCCTAGCTGCCTCCCGGGGTGTGTCCTCGAAGTGGTATTGATAATTTAGATGCGCGGCGACGAAAAAGGTTTCCTTGTCCGCAGATTTTTTTATACTAGCCGCTGAACGCGCGAAAACTCTTAATAAAACAAGTACTTACGCCACCGTTCGTCGCGGTGGCCGATCAGCCGCATGAGCTGGCGGGAAGTGTGCAGCGTAAACGGACGGGGCCGCCGCGCCAGTTTGAACCCGGCTTCTTCCGGCGTGCGGTCGCCCTTACTGTTATTGCAGCGGTAGCAGCATGCCACGAGATTCTCCCAGCTGGATCGCCCGCCCCGCGAACGCGGCACCACGTGATCCAGCGTCAGCTCCGAACTGGGGAAAACGCGCCCGCAAAACTGGCACGTATTCCGGTCGCGCAGCAAAATATTCTTCCGTGAAAGGGCCCGGCTCTGCTGTGGAATATGACGGTATGCGAGCAAGCGAATCACGGACGGTACGCGGTGCGAGTGCGCCGCCGAATGAACTTCTGCGTTATGCATCTCTTCCGCTTGTGCCACGCCTTTCAGCATCAGCACCATCGCGCGTCGCACAGCCGTCACATTGATTGGCTCGTACGTCGCGTTCAACACCAACACCGGTTCCTGCATCAGCGAACCGCGCCGGGACACAGATGAATTGTGGAGTCTACTACCAGCGGGAACTTCGCTGGAAGGCACAGCGGTCTCAGCCGCTATGGAGGGCTTGTGCCCCCGGGGACTCGGCGTATCCTGCCGTATTGCGCTCATGGCGCTTCCCTTGGGCTAACTCTCAGCAGCAGCCGGAAGCGGATCGTGCGCCGCTCGGGCTACCGTGAGCGCCACCACCGACTTGGCTCCAGCGTCGCGAAGCGCCTTCGAACAGGCATCCAGCGTCGCGCCAGTCGTCATTACATCATCTAGCAGCAAGACGCGTCGATTGTCAACCTGGCTGCCTGGCCGTATTTCAAAAGCGCCACGCACGGCCGCCCACCGTTCACGCAACGTCAACACAAGTTTTGCGGGCCGCGGCCGTTTTCGCACAAGCAGGACGCCTTGATGAGGCAGCTTCAGAATTTTCGCCAGCGGCTTCGAAACCAGTTCAGCCTGGTTGTGGCCGCGCTCTTTTTCACGATCTCGATGTAGCGGCACCGGCACCACAATGTCGGCTTCAAGGATTTCCCGATTTCGCGAGTAGATTTCAGCAAGCCGTTCCGCGAACCATTTCGCTAGCGGATCGATTCGCTCAAACTTCAGCATTAGCACCGCGCGAATCGCATGCCCTTCATACAGCGCATAGCTTCGCGCTCGTTCGAATGCGTAGGTTTCCAAACGGCAAGCCGAGCATTTCAGGCCTTCGCCGGCGATCTCCGCCGCATCCGGCATCGGTAACCCGCATACTGTGCAAATCTTTTCTGGTACAAGTGCGAATCCGCCGAGACAATCGCGACAAATCGGAATTCGCGAAGAGTGGTTCAGCAATGCATCGCACAATCGGCAAGGCGCCGGTATCACGATGCTCGCAACCGCATCTCGCGCTTGCGCGAGCCAGCGCCGCGGCAAGGAGAAAGAGAAAGTAGCCTGAGCCATCGTGCCATAGGCTACTCCCTTACGTTCTTAATGAAAAGATTATTTTATAAATTAGCTAACAAGGCGGGATGTCTACAGCTGGCCCTTTTCGGCCTTTTCCTGGCAGCTAATGCAGTGTTTTGCCCAAGGTACCGCTTCCAGCCGCTTCTGCTGCAGCTCTTCCTGGCAATTCGCGCAAACGCCGTAATCGTCGCCTGCAATTCGTTTCAGCGCGGCTTCAATTTGGTTCAAGATCACGCGGTCTGTATTCGTCATCCCGAAAAGAAACTCTTTCGTATAGGAGTTCGCGGCCTTGTCCGCCAGATCCACCGTCGGGTCATCGTCCGCCTGGCGGCCTTCTTCTTCCGTGCGGGCAATCGTCTTCATCAACTCTTCCCGCCGCGTCAGCAGCTTCTTCTTATAATATTCGAGCCTTTTTTTATCCATGTAAGTCGCGAGTCCCGTCTCCCAGTGCGTTTCGAGAGGTCATCTAAAAACTCCGTAGTTTAGGCTGCATCGGAAGGAGTGTCAAGTTGACTCCTCGTGTGGAAGAGCTTACAAATCATCGTGTTCAAGCCAAACTCTGAAATCTGCCCCACGGACGATTCAATGGACTCCCCGGCCAAACGGGAATTGAAACCTTATTCGCTAGAGCCAGACGAAAAATAGATTGACGCCGGGAATTTGCCCCTTCGCTCCGCGGAAGAGAGATGAAAGTTCGCGAGTCTGTCCTGTCTTAAGAGTCAGTCGAAATTATTCCTGTGTGCCAATCTCGTTGCCGTGGTTCCAATCAATCGTTGGATCGGAAGCCGGATCGTAGGTGACTTCGGGGGCCGGCGGTTTGTTCTGCTTGCGCTGCGCGCGCTTCTCTTCCTTTATTTTCTGCTTTTCGATGCGCTTCATTTCTTTCTGGCGTTTCTGGAATGTCGGGGTCATGAACTTCTCCTCACAGCAGAGTGCGGCGAGCGCCCCGTTGCCGTCAAGGTTTCGCCGCGGGAATCACCGGCAGGATCAGCGCCGAAGGATGTTCCTTGTCGTGAAAAATTACGTTCGTAGCTTTAACCATTCGCGTCGAACTTGCTTGAATTTCTCCGGTATTCAAATTTCGATCGAACCGTGGAAAATCGCTGCTCGAAATTTCCAAACGCAATTTGTGCCCGGCCAGAAACACGTTGCTCGTCGCCCACATGTCAATCGTGATGCGGTAAATCTCGCCGGGATTTGCCAGCTCCGGTTTTTCACTCGAATTGCGATACCTCATCCGCAAAATTCCATCCGTTACATTCTGCGCGAATCCGTTCGGCCACACGTCCACCAGCTTCGCCGTAAAATCCGTGTCCACCGCCGACGAACTCACATACAAATCCGCGCTGATCGGCCCTGTCACTTCGAATTCCTGTGTAAACGCCGGCGTCGTAAAAACCAGCACGTCGCTGCGCGCTTCCGCCGGACGCTGATCTTGCGGACCGTTTCCAGGCGGCGGCGCGCCGCAACAAAGCGGTCCGCCAATCGTCGGCGTCGGATCTGCCGGATCGTAGTTGTACGTATCGCGCTGCTCGGCTGCCGGCGCTGTCGCGCTCAGCGTTCCATCGCCGCTGATCCCGTTCGCCGCGCCGTGGGAATGTAGAAAATATTTCGTCGATTGCGCGCGTGCCAGCGGCCAATTCTCTTCATCGCGCCAGACATTTTTCCCCATCACAAAAATCTTCACCGGCTTGTCGTTTTCCGCTCCGTTTGCTTCGCCCTTCAGCAAATGGTCGTACCAGCGCAGCATCAGCTCGTCTGCATTCAGCAGTGCCTTTTCGCCAAAATCCACTGCGCCGATTTTTCTTCCGCCGCCCGCATGCCCGCCGATTTCCACGAGCAGCTTTTGCCCTTTGCGTGCCGCTTCGCTGCCTGCCTCGGTCTGCAGCCGAACGAAATTCCGCAGCGACCCGCCCAGGAAAATGTCGTACCACGCCGCTACAGTGAACACCGGCACCTGAATCTGCCCATAGTGATCTTCAATCGACCACTGTTTCCAATACTCGTCGAAATTCGGATGCGCCAGCCAATCCAGATAATAAGGCGCCAGCCCATTCGCATCCGCCTTCATCACCGGATATTCCGCCAGCGGCAGAGTCTTCATGCCATCGATCGCGGTCTTCAATCCGTTCCACCGCCGCGTTTCCGTATTTTCCGCCAGTCCGGAAGTCCACGATTGGTTGAACCACTGTTCGAACGCGCCGCCCTGATACGTCCAATTCTCGTGATAGTTCGAAGCCGTCACCGTCGGACAAATCGCCGCCAGATGCGGCGGCTTCGTCAGCGCAGCCAGCATTTGTGTTGCGCCGACATACGATCCGCCGAACATTCCCACTTTTCCATTGGAATACGGCAGCGAACCTGCCCATTCGATCGTGTCGTACCCGTCGTTCCCCTCGTACTTGAACGGATACCATTCGCCTTCCGACTCATATCGACCGCGCACGTCTTGCATGATGACGACGTATCCGCGCGCTGCCGCCAAGTGCGCGAACGGCGTAATCCAATTCCTCGTTTTGTCGTAAGGAGTCCGCGTCAGTAAGACGGGTAGCTTCTCGTCAGTCTTGGGCCGGTAAATATCGGCGCGAAGCGTCACGCCGTCCCGCATTTTCACCGGCACATTCGATTCAAAAGAGATTTCGTAGCTCTTCTGCGCCCGTGTCACTTGCGCAAAGGACGGCACGCAGAGAATTGCGGCGAAGAGAAATGCTATTCGCAACACCCAACCCCAGTTTTTTCTCATCGCCGCTCTCCTCAACCGATGTGAGATTTACGCTCCCTCATTCCAACTACTTCGCCGCAGCAATCGTCTCAATCACCAGCGCTTGCGATCCGCCGCGCTCGTACAATTTACCCGTCGCTTTCACGCGATTCCCCGCGAACTCCAGCAGCCTCGCATTTTGCCCTTTCGCCGGCGTCGCGGAATCGATCGGCCAATAAATCGCTCCCTCTTTCGTCAATATCACCAGTTGCGATCCTTCTTTCGCGCACGCCACCGCACAGTCGCGGCTGATCGGCTTTTCCAATCCCTTCGTAAACGCGCACGCCGAATCCAAAACGTATCCTTCCACCGTCACGCTCTTCTGCGGTCTCGCCGCAATTCCTGCTGCTGCCAAAATCGCCATTCCGCCCAACACTCCCGCGATCGTCGTTTTCTTCATGGTGCCTCCGTTCGAACCGGCATCTTAGCCGACTCCGCTTCGATTACGAATACATTTATGACCGCTCATTTCCCCTCTATCCTTCGCCGCAAATTGTTATAGAGTTTTCCGCCGGAGGCCCTTTCCATGTCAACCCGTCTTCGCGCCACGCTCGCCGTACTCTTTCCAACGCTTTTACTTTCTTTCCTCGTCGAGCCCTCCT
>Ga0137412_10003451_pt1 | contig 12599 bp, 12 predicted proteins | sample CZODoug2_1_16fun_FD_122160 | JGI IMG/M metagenome (GOLD analysis project Ga0137412, IMG submission 122160) | Vadose zone soil fungal communities from Angelo Coast Range Reserve, California, USA - CZODoug2_1_16fungal (Hybrid Assembly) | ecosystem: Environmental > Terrestrial > Soil > Vadose zone...
CCGTCCTACTTCATGCATGCGCAGATCTATCGACGGCCCGACGGGCTGGCCCGCGTGTGGGAGACCTCGATCATGCCGCTGCTCGAAGAGCACCATTACGGCAGTCCGCCTGAGATCATGCAGCGCTACCGGCTCGAGACCCTGCGCGCAGAGATCGCTGAGGCTCAACCTGAGAGCGCCGAGTGAAGCGCGTCGAGATTGCCGAGACCGGCAGCTGGTCGTACCCGCTCACCCCTGAGCAGGGTTGGCGGCTGGCGGAGTCCGGCCTGGTCAGCGCGACACCCAGTCGCGCAGCCGGACTGTGGAACCTCACCGCTGCCGGCAAGGTCGGCGTCGCGCGGGTCGGCGACATCGAACTGTGGATCACCCCGAAGCTGCCGATCGAACGGCTGCTGTTTCTCGTGGGCTACGCGCTCGATCCGTCCGGCTGGCGCGACGAGGCTGTTGCCCTCGACGCCCGTCGCGGCCTCGTCCCGGCCGTCGGCCAGGCCCTGTGGCGACAGAGCGAACGAGCGTTGCAACGCGGCCTGCTGCAGGGCTACCGCAGCGTCGAGGAGTCCAGTTACGTGCTGCGAGGCCGGCTCCGCGAGGCCGACCAGCTGCGGCGCCGCTACGGGCAGGTCATCCCGATGGAGATTCGGCACGATGACTTCACCGTCGACGTCGCCGAGAACCAGATCCTGCTCGCGGCGACAACCCGGATGCTGACCGTGCCCCGGCTCGACGACGAATCTCGCCGGCGGCTCGCCGCGTTGCGTCCGAGGCTCGCCGACGTAACGACGCTCGTGCGTGGAACGACCCTGCCGGCGTGGCGGCCGACCCGGCTCAACCGGCGGTATCTCACGGCGCTGCGGCTCGCCGAGATCGTGTGGCGGGCGACCTCGCCCGAGCACGCGCCCGGCGCTATCGTCGCCAACGGCTTCCTCTTCAACCTGAACAAGATCTTCGAAGATTTCGTCACTGTCGCCGTCTCGGAATCGCTTCATGCTCGCTTTGGTGGCTGCGCCTACCCGCAATACGAGGCGCACCTCGATCGCGGCGAGCTGGTCGGCATCAAGCCCGATCTGGTGTGGAAGGCAGGTCACCGCATCGCCGCCGTCCTCGACGCGAAGTACAAGCAGCAGCAACCAAACGACGACTACTACCAGATGCTCGCCTACTGCACCGCGCTCGATCTGCCGCGTGGCCACCTCGTCTACGCGAAGGGTGCCGCCCAGCCGGCCCGGCACGTGATCCGGCACAGCGGCGTCGAGATCGTCTGCCATGCCCTCGACCTGACCCGGGAGCCGAGCGAGGTGCTCGCCGACGTCGCTCGCGTCGTCGACGACCTGGCCGGCAGCGCGCGGGTGGCATGACATGGCGACGCTGGGCATCGACAAGGATTTCTTGTGGGAGTTCGGCAAGCTCGAACCTCCCGTGCAGCAGAAGGTTCACGACGCGTTTGCGAAGTTCCAGCAGGCAACGCATGCCGGGATGCACCTCGAGCGGATCAGCAAGGTCCGCGATACCCGGCTGCGGTCCATCCGCATCGACCAGTTCTGGCGCGGCATCGTGCTCGCGCCTGACTCTGGCGACACCTACGTCTTGCTGAAGGTGCTGCCGCACGACGACGCGTACGACTGGGCCCGGCGCCGGCAGGTCAGCGTCAACAAGGCGTCCGGGGCAATCGAGATCCGCGACGTGATCGCGATCGAGGAGCAGCTGCCGGAGCTCACGAGCACGGCGCCATCGACTCCGCTCTTCGCGCACGTGAACGATGCCGACCTCGTCCGGCTCGGCGTCGACGCGCAGATCCTGCCGTTCGCGCGCGGGCTGCACGACGTCGAGCAGCTCGAGGGAGCACGCGAGATCCTGCCCGAGCCGCAGTACGACGTGCTGGTAGGCCTTGCGTCGGGTATGACGCCGGAGGAGGTCTGGTCGGAGATGGCGGCTGTTGTGGCGGCGCCGGGCACCTTCGCTACCGACGACGTCGTCGCCGCGATTCACCGCTCGACGGAGCGGATGCTGCTGGTCGAAGGACCCGACGAGCTGATGGAGGCGTTCAGCTATCCGTTCGCGCTGTGGCGGGTGTATCTGCATCCAACCCAGCGGCGCGCCGCTACCACGTCATTCGGTGGCCCGGCGCGAGTGACCGGAGGCCCGGGCACGGGCAAGACAGTCGTCGCGTTGCATCGAGCCGTGCACCTGGCCCGGTCGTCGCCTGCGGATCGCTCGGTGCTGCTCACGACGTTCACCCGGACTCTGGCCAGTTCGCTCGAGGACAACCTCCGGATCCTCGTCGACGACGAGACTCTGCTGCGGCGCATCGATGTACGCAATGTCGATCAGCTGGCGTATCGGATCGCGTCGGCCGAGCACGGCAAGCTCAGGGTGATCGACCAAGGGGAGGAGCGGGCTTGGTGGACCCTCGTGATCGCTCGCCGCGACATCAAGGTCTCGGCCGACTTTCTCCTGCGGGAATGGCGACAGGTCGTACTGGCTCAAGGCATCCGTGATCTAGACGGGTATCTTGCGGCTTCGCGAGCCGGCCGGGGCCGTGCACTCCCCGCCCAGCAGCGCGCGGCGATCTGGCCGGCGATTGCCGACTTTGCCGCCGAGCTGACGTCCCACCGAGCGTGGACCCACGAGACGATCGCAGTCGAGGCCGCGCGGCTGCTGGCGGCGGACGAGTCCAAGCCCTACCGGCACATCGTCGTCGACGAGGCGCAGGACCTCAGCCCATGGCAGTGGCGGATGCTGCGTGCCGCCGTCGCGCCGGGGACCGACGACCTGTTCATCGCGAGCGACGTGCACCAACGCATCTACGACAACCGGGTCTCGTTGCGGAAAGTTGGCGTCGAGATCGTCGGCCGGTCTGCTCGGCTGACGATCAACTACAGGACGACTGCAGAGATCCTTCGCTGGGGCCTCGGTTTGCTGCACGGCGAGCAGGTCGATGACCTCGACGGTCAGCTGGACACGCTCGCCGGATGCCGATCTGACGTGCATGGCTCGCCTCCGGCTCTGCACTCGACATCGACGAGGGCCGAAGAGTTCGCGCGGCTCGTCGAGACGGTTCGGGCCTGGCGTCAGCGCGATGTCGACGCGGCCCAGATTGGAGTCGCCGCCCGGACTTCCGCGCTCGTCGGCGACGCCGTTCACGCGCTGGAGGCAGCTGGGGTTCATGCCGCTTCGCTCGGCGACGGCGCTCCGCCGGACGGCGCGGTCCATGTCGCCACCATGCACCGGATGAAGGGCCTGGAGTACCGCTGTGTCGCGGTGATCGGCATCTGCGAGCCGTACGTGCCGCTCGCAGCCGCGGTGAGCCCGGCCGAAGACGACCAGATGAGCCACGACCTGGATGTCCAGAGAGAGCGTTGCCTGTTGTTCGTCGCCTGTACCCGAGCGCGCGAGGAGCTCGCCGTCTCCTGGCACGGCAGCCCGAGCCGGCTGCTAACCGAACACTGATGGCTGGAACACCCGAAGCTAGACCGACGACCGGATATCCGCACCCTCCGTGCTCGCCCGCGGGTGCGTCTCGCCGTTACGCGCCGCATGGACGTCCGTAAGCGCGTGCGGCGTCTTGACGAGGTACCCCACCGCAACCCGGTGGTGTCGACCTCCTCGGGCTGACGACGTAGCCGATCCGGCCTCGCCACATCGACAAGTCCACGCATGATTCGCCGGCTTCCCGCGTGCCCATACTCGCTCCGCGATCGGGACCAGGTCGGCTACCACGCCGCACCCGGAGCGCCGCTCATGGCATGCCGGCCGACCTCGCGGACAGCGACCGTCCTCTCGGGCTCGTGCTCGGCGAGCAGCGCACGCACTGCAGCAGCGAGCCGAACCAACTCGGCAATTGCTCGCGCTGACGCCGCGGACGATGTTCAGGTGACATGTGTGTGCTTGGCGTGTCGCATTGGCGCGCCCTAGGCTGCCAAACGTGTTCGGTCGGATACGGACTGATTTGAGATCCGGGTGGGAGGTGCGTGTATGGCACCAAAGGTCGAGAGTGTGCTCCCCGTGTCTGCGTCGTTCTGGAGCCGGGCAGACGTACAGGAAGCTCTGGCCCGGCGTACCTCTGACGGCAGCCGTGATGTTGGTGCGCTGTTCCGGCTGGTGAATCGCCGGACCGGGACGAGCCAAGCCAAGATCGGCGCGGCGGTTGGCATGGAACAGGGTTACGTCAGCAAGGTCATGAACGGCCAGCGTGTCGTCGTCTCGATAGACGTGTTAGAGCGCATTGCGGGCGGTCTCGATATGCCAGATGGTGCCCGTGCAGTCCTCGGGCTGGCACCGGCTCCCACATCCTCTCCAACGGCCACGGATCTCGCAGCCGGCTGCTCAGGTAATGGTGATCCGCGGCAACGGACATTTGCTGGATTCGCTGACCAAGCAGTGACGGGGAGTGCTTTTGGTAAGCAGTTGGATCTGTTGCGTCAGGGCGTAACTGACCAGGTTGCAGGGACAGCGATGGGTACATGCAGCGTTGAGGAGTGGGAGCTGACCGCCGCCGCGCATGCCCGTGCGACTAGGTACCGGCCGGCTGCATTGCAATTGTCAGATTTGGCCAACGATGTCGCCGACTTGTGGCGAGTGCTCGGGTCGCGTCAGTCGGTATCGAGCCTGCGGCGCGTGACTCGAGTGGCAGCGCAGCTGGCGGGGCTCATGAGCCTGACGCTCATCAAGTTGGACGAGCGGGCAGCGTCGCTCCGGTGGGCGCGGACCGCCTGGACCGCGGCCAATGAAGTGGAAGACCCAAGTATCCAGTCCTGGGTTGGAGCTCAGGAGGCCTATGCGCACTACTACGCTGGCGAGCACGTCGCAGCGGTCAACGTCGCGCGACGAGCGCAGGCCGTTGGCGGACGCCTGCCGACGGTCGGTGCGGCGCTGGCTGCGGCGCTCGAAGCGCGGGCGCTGGCTGCTCGCGGCCAGGCGGATGAGGCGCGCGGAGCGCTCGTGCGAGCCGAACTTATCTTGGCGCGATTGCCGGCGGATTGCTTAGAGGCGTCGGCGTTCGGCTACAACGAGGCGCAGCTGCGCTTCCACGCCGGCAGCGCCTTCACGCGCTTGCACGACACTAGTCGCGCGTGGGAAGCGCAGAAGCGGGCGCTGGAAATCTATCCCGTTGAAGACTACTTGGATCGTGCCCTCGTCCAGCTCGACCGGGCGGACTGCCTGGTGCATGACGGCGACGTTATAGAGGGCGCGTGCCGGGTGGTTGACACCTTGACCGATCTCACTGCGTCACAGCGGGCGGGCATGGTCGCTGGGCGAGCCAGCGAGCTACTGCACGCCTTGCCCCGCAGCGCCCGGTCGCTGAGCAGCGCGCACGATCTGCGCGATGTGCTGATGGTGCCGGCTGGCCAGGAAGGATGACCGTGCTCGCTGTTACTCCCGTTACCGACACTGGGCCGGACCTCGAAGCACTCGCTGACATCTTTACGGAGATGACGCGTTTCTACGATGAGGCGCTCGATGTACATAGCGACAAGCTCGTCGCTGAGCTCCGAGACATTCTGTTTGGTAGTAGGGCCGCCGGGTACGCGCTGCTGGCTCGCGATGGTGCCCAGACGGTCGGTTTCGCCACCTACTCGTTCTTGTGGCCGGCCGCTGGTCTGACGCGTTCGCTCTACCTGAAGGAACTGTATGTGGCGCGGGCGGTCCGGCAGCAGGGTGTCGGGTCACGCCTGATGCAGCAGCTCGCCCAGATCGCGCTGGACGTCGACTGTAGCCGGCTGGAATGGACGACCGATCGAGACAACGCATCAGCCCAAGCGTTCTACGACGAGCTAGGCGCCAAGGTGCGTGGCCGCAAGCTGTTCTATCGAGTCGAAGGAGTGAGGAGACTGCGCGAGCTGGCCGCAGAACGGTAGGAAGTCACACCATCCATCTCTCAGCAGGAGGTAACTCGTGGTTGCTCTGGATGCAGTTCTAGAGAAGTTCGACGCATCGAAGGAAAAGGTGCGCAAGGAAATCAAGGAAGGCTTCTTCCACCACGACGGCAGCTTTCGTCTCAGCGAGCTTGAGCTACGCAGCTGGATCGCTGACCGGGCCGTCGACGAGTTGCAGGTGGTACTGCAGCTGTCGGCCGTGATCTCCCGGAGTGCGCAGCTTATTCCAGCTCACATTCTCGTGCCCGTCACCGAGCAGATGTCAGATGAGGCGCGGCATTTCGACATCCTCCGTTCGCTCGTGCCAGCGGAGTTGCACGCTCAGATCGACGCCAAGGTGGCGGCGCTGCCGAGCGCCCTCGCGGCGAATGCGCACTGGGCGTCACTGCTGGAAGCGGTCGATGCCGGTAACCCGTATGGCGCGCTGCTGAATATCAACATCGTGCACGAGGGCTACTCGGCGGCCGCCATCGAGGAACTACGCAACATCCCGTTCGACGACATTCGCGAGGCCTACGCTGGGATCGGGGCGGACGAGGAGAAGCATCACGAGTCCGGTCGAGATCTCCTGTTGTGGTTGATCGCTCGGGACAACGCCGCTGCCACGGCGATGGCTGACGCGCACCAGCGGGCTGATGGTGAAGGCGCTGCCATGTCGTGGTCGTGGCCGTCACCGGCGCCGGTTGCGTCGCCGCTTGAAGTGATCGCCACGGCGCATGAGCGGGCCGGCGAAGGCACGGCGATGTCGTGGTCGTGGCCGACTCCGTCGGGCTCCTGAACGGTCATTCATGCTGACGACTGAACAGCGGCAACAATTTGTGGCGTGTGGTTACCTGCCGATAGGGCAGGTAGCCACACCCGCAAGCGTCACGACGCTTAGGACCGAGGCGACGCGCTTGCTGACGGCGATGCCTGAGGACCATTTGATGCGTTCCGAGGACGGCCACGTTAGGGTGGCGCTGCACCTGTGCCATCTCAGCGAGGTGTTCCGCGAACACGCACGCAATGCGCAGGTCGTTGCTGCGGTCGGCGACCTGTTCGCGGAGCCGCCGCTGGCTTTGACCAGCCTGTTGTTCAACAAACCGGCTCGGGTCGGCGAAGCGCTCCAGTTGCACCAGGACGTGCCCTACTACTCTTATTTGGGCGACGACGATCTCGTGACTTGCTGGACAGCCATCGACGCGGCCGGGACGGACAACGGCTGCGTCGAATACCTGCCCGCCAGCCATCATGAGCGTTTGCCGCATCGCGAAACCGGGCAGCAGCAGGCGCTTGACATCGATCCCAGCGCGGTCGATACGAGCAGCTTGATGCCGGTGCCGTTATCGGCGGGGGAGGCGGTAATCCACCACGGTCTTACTGCCCATCGCAGCGCAGCAAACGCCACCGCCAAGCCTCGGCTTGGCATCGCCACCTTGTACATCCGCGAACACGTGCCCGTGACCAGAGACGACTTCCCGTACGCGCCCTTCTAACGGACCGATTCTTGAAGCGGAGCCAGTTCGTGTCCCTGGACAAGCTCAGTCGCACGGCCCTGACGCCCTTCTGGGCGCGGGTTCAAGACGCCCGCTCCGCGTCGCCGATTCTCGGTGACGCGGAGGCGACGGCCCTGGCCGAGCCCGTCGCCGCTCGCTTCGGTGTCATAGATGTCGATCCCTCGACCATGGTGGGCTGCTGCCTGCGCAATCTCGTCATCGATCGCTGGCTGCGGCACCTTGCCAGCCAACACCGAGACGGTCTGGCTGCCATCGTCGACATCGGGGTTGGCCTGAACACCAGGCTGCAGCGGAATCCATCACTGACGCGTCGATACCTCGAGCTGGACACCGAGCCGGTGCTCGCATTCCGCGATGCATGGCTGCCGAGTGAAGGCACGGATCGGATCGTCGCCGACGGTATGCGCACCGAGACCTGGGTGACCAAGGTCGACGTGCACGGGCCGATTGCGGTTGTCCTCGAAGGGGTGCTCACCTATCAGGAACCCGCTGCGGTCCAGCGCTTCTTCGCTGAGCTTGCCGAGGCATTCCCCGGTGCTTACGTCATGTTCGACAGCGTGTCCCCATTGGCGGCGCGCTTGGCGAATCGATCCGGTCCGCGCGCTCAGGGCCGGCCACGCTACCGCTGGGCCATCCGGCATACCAAGCGCATCTCGGTCAGCGGCGGCCATTTGCAGATCATGGATGAGCGCGGGCTGCTCGACGTCGCTCGCTCCGCCGCCTTGTTCAGTCGGATGGACCGCCTGATGTACACCCTGCCGCCGATGCGGCGCGCCTATCGGCTCACGTTTGCCCAGCTGCCGGGGAAAGACGGATGACCGCAAAACTCATCGAGCGGACGCGCTTCGCTGCGTTGCTTCAGCAGGCTGAGCAACTGCAATGGACCACCGCTCACGCTGACGCGTTGCCGGTGCTCGAGCAGGCGCTCACCTTGGCTACGACGGATCTGGAACGTTACGACGTGGCCGAGTCGTTGCTGCGCGGGTCCAACTGCACGCGGGGCTGGGATCTCTACGACCTTCATCCGTCCCGGCCGGTGGACCGCTTGCCCGGCATTCCGATCTGGGACGGCGACTTCTGCCCCACGCTCGTCGTCGTGGCCGATCAGGGTTTCGGTGATGCGATCCAGTCGATGCGATTCATTCCAAGGCTGTCCGGCCGAGCCGGCGAGATCGTGGTCGCCCTGCAAGACAAGCTGTTCGAGGTCACGTCGACATCCCCGCTGTTAGCCGGCTGCACGGTCATGCCGAAGTCACGTGCGCGCAAGCGGACTTGGCCGTCCGGTACGCGCTGGGAGCGCATGATGTCGCTGCCCGCCAAGGTTCCGCGTCCCGATGTCGGTCCCGCGGCGCCCTACCTCGTCGCTGATCCAGATGCCGGGCCGAAGCTCCCGGCGCTACGGGACCGGCCGCTGACGGTCGGCGTTGCGTGGCGCACTACGCAACGGCGCATCGGCCCGAACCGCTCGGTGCCGCTGCACCTGATGCGCACCCTCATCGGGATCGACGGCGTACGCGTGGTGCCGTTGCACCGCAACCGAGATATCCGCGGTGCGCTGCCTGGCGCTGAGATCGTCACGATCAGCAACTTCCGCGACACCGCTGCCGTGATCACCCAGTGCGACCTGGTCGTGACTGCCGACACGGTGACTGCGCACCTTGCCCCCGCGTTGGGCGTACCGACGCTCATCTGCCTGCTGCACCGGCCGGACTGGCGATGGGGCACGCCGGACAACCCGACCACGTGGTACGCGGCAGCCGAGCTGGCCTGGCAGGACGAACGTAGGCAGTGGACGCCCGTCCTCGCGCGCATTGCCGATCGTCTGCGCGATCGCACCATCAGTGGGGGACAGACATGATCGATCAATCACCTCTGGCGACTGCCACTCGCATCGCAGAGGCATTCAGCGTGCCTACCGAGTTGCTGGACCAGCTGCAGCGTTTGCACCAGGTGCAATGGGAGCTGGAGGACGAAACGCGCAGGCGAGACGCCACGCCTCGCGCCGTCGCGGCGGCCAAGGGACGCATCGACGCGTGTAACGCCATCCGACACCGCCTGATCGACGCGATGGATTCAGCCGTAGAGGACATCACTATCGGTGCAATGCCGCGTCTCTACTCGGAGACCATCGGTGAGCTCTGCGATCGTCTTCTGATTCTCGACCTCAAACAGCACGCGCTCGCGCGCACCTCCAGCAGCGAGGCGGATCGGGTGAGCCGCGTTTGCGCACACCTAGCCCAGCTTGCCAACCAGCTCGTGACCGACCTGGCTGCGGGTAGGGCCGGCCTGCCCCCCCGGGCGGGTGTCAAGATCTACGCCGCTGATCAGCCGGCGTCGACGCAAGTCGTCCTCCGATGACGCTCGGCACCGAGGCCTTCGTCCAGTCGTTCAGGGCCGAGGGATTCGGCGTGGTGAGTTCCGCGATCGACCCGGACACGGCACTATCGCTGAGCCAGTGCCTAACGGCGCTGCTCGGGCCGGCACCGCATCCACCGCCGCCTCAGCGACTCGTGCCCCGAATAGTGGAACGCGACGAACGCTTCGCCGAACTCGCCGAAGCGCGGCCACTGCTGCAGATCCTCGATAGTGTCTTCGGCACGGCACCACGACTGATCTGCTCCTACGGTCACGAGAAAGCGGCCGGCACCGCGTCGCACACGGGAATCCATTCCGACGTCGCGCACCTGCCAGGCGTGCCGCATCACCTGAGCACCCTCATGGTCAAGGTCATGTATGCGCTGACGCCGGTCGGATCGAGCGATGGCCCCACGGTCGTGTACCCCGGAACGCATCGCCTGCCACCTGAGCAGACTGCCGACGCCACCACCGCACATCAGGTGCAGCTTGACGCGGGCGATCTGCTGCTCTTCCACGCCAACATCAAGCACAGCGCCACAGCAAACATCGGGACGCGGGCGCGGCTGAGTATGTGGTCTGTCTACGCGCTGCCCTGGATGCGGGTCTTCACCGGATACGAGTTCGACGCGGCCTACCTCGATGAGCGCCAGGCTCGCTCGACGACCGAACCGCGTCTGGCCGACCTGTACGGACTTCGCGACCCGTACGCCACGGTACGGTGACGCTCAGACGGCGCGTACTCGTGCGTCGAGTTGATCGTCCAGGACGGCGAGCACGGCCTCACGCGCTTCGGCGATGACCTCGGCGGTCAGGGTGGCGTCGACGGCTCGCAATGCGACCCGCAGCGTGATTGACCGATGCCCATCGGGCACCCAGCTGCCGCGGAACTCGTCAACGTATGCCACGTCATGGACAAGGCGATGGGCGCCCCGGGCAACTGCAGCCAGACGATTCCACGGAAGGTCGTCGGCTGCGGTCACCGACACATCGAAATCAGCACCCGGAAGCTCAGGTACCGCCTCGTAGTGATTGTCCCTCGACGAGTACGCCGCGAGAGCCGCAACATCGAGCTCGAAGCAGGCCACGGCGTGATCACTCAACCCGGCAGCGCGAGCGGTTCGCCGCTTGAGCAGCCCGACGGCTCCGGCCGGGCTGCTCTTACAAGTGACCGTGAGGCACACGGCGCCGTCAGCCCACGTGGGCGGCTGCTGGCATGGTTCGAAACCGAGATCGATGAGATGGCCGTGGCGGCCCAGCAGCTCCAGGACGCCCTTCGCACGGCGGAACAGGGTCGCACCGTCATCACCGACGAATGCAGCCGCAGCGATCGTCGACTGCTTCGGCACCGGCTGGCCAGCCGCGAAGACCGCACCGACCTCGAAGATGCCAAACGTGGGCCGATTCGGCAGGTTCGCGACCACGGCTTGCAATAGGCCAGGCAGCAGCGACTCGCGCAGGCTCGCCTGATCCGGTGCCGGCGCTTCGGCGGTGCGCACCGCAGCGGCCGGATCGTCACCAACTGCGGACAACAGCTGCTCGGTCACCCATGGGTAGGTGACGACTTCGTGTAGGCCGGCGCGAGTCGCCAGCTGTTCGCGGATGACTCGGTCCATACGCTTGCGCGGTGGCGGTGTCAGCCGGACCGTGATGTCGGCGCTGGGGAGGTTGTCGTATCCGTGGATACGAGCGACCTCCTCGACAATGTCGTGTGGGCCGGAGATGTCACCGGTAGAACGCCACGTTGGTGCCACTAACCGCAAGCGCTGATCGGATGCAGCGACGGTGAAGCCGAGCGATTCAAGGGTTCGGTTGATCTCGGCCTCGCCAAGATCGGTACCGAGATCGACTGGGTCATGAAGTACCAGCTGATCGAGCGCTACCGGAACCGGGACAACATCACCATGTCCCACCCGCGGGTGGCGCAGATCGATCTCGCCTACCACGACATCCACCGCCGCCGCGGTCTGTACTACCTGCTGGAACGCAAGGGGCAGGCCAAGCGGATCTGCAACGACCTGAAGATCTTCGAGGGCAAGAACGTGCCCCCGCAGACCACCAGGGCCCGGCTGCGCGGCGACTTCATCCGCCGGGCGCAGGAGCAGCGCCGGGACTTCACCGTCGACTGGGTGCACCTGAAGCTCAACGACCAGGCGCAGCGCACCGTGCTGTGCAAGGACCCGTTCCGGTCGGTCGACGACCGGGTGGAGAAGCTGATCGCAGGGATGTAACCGCAGGAGCGCGCACCGTAGGGTGTGGGGCGGCAATCCAGTCACGCCAGCCCCACACCCGACGACCCGATCGAGGAAACCCGTGCGCCGACGTTCCGTACTGCTCGCCGTGCCCGCGCTCATGCTCACCGCCGCAGGCTGCGGCAGTGACAGCAAGACGAGCGACTCGGCCGCATCCTCCTCCTCGACCCCCTCGGGCACGGCCTCGGCGTCCGGCACGCCCACGTCGAAGATCGTCAGCGGCCCGGTGCCGGCCGTCACCGCGGGCACCGCGTTCAATCAGAAACCCACCATCGCCAAGGGCAGCGTCACCCCTTCGACGGATCTCGCCGTCAAGACGTTGATCACCGGTGACGGCCCGACCATCGCCTCCGGCGACTACATCCAGGTGGACTACCTCGGCCAGGTGTGGTCCACCGCCAAGGTCTTCGACACCTCCTTCGGCAAGAGCCCGTACACCAACGTCATCGGCCAGGGGAAGGTCATCCCGGGCTGGGACCAGGGCCTGGTCGGGCAGAAGGTCAAGAGCCGGGTGGAGCTGGCCATCCCGCCGGCCCTCGGCTACGGCAGCTCCGGCAACTCCTCGGCGGGTATCAAGGGCACCGACACCCTGGTGTTCGTCGTCGACGTGCTGCAGCGCTTCA
>Ga0137412_10003452_pt1 | contig 12592 bp, 9 predicted proteins | sample CZODoug2_1_16fun_FD_122160 | JGI IMG/M metagenome (GOLD analysis project Ga0137412, IMG submission 122160) | Vadose zone soil fungal communities from Angelo Coast Range Reserve, California, USA - CZODoug2_1_16fungal (Hybrid Assembly) | ecosystem: Environmental > Terrestrial > Soil > Vadose zone...
CTTGGACACCTTGTTTAATCAGCTGGCATGGCGACTCCCCATTCCTTGTAGTTGACCCGTGATTCCCATCACTTACGACCTGTTGTGTTTGGCAGGCGCATTGCCCATTCCATCGTTGTTCGACCGCGGATTCTTTTTCGTGGCGACAGAAATGAGGAAAATAATTATGTTCGTTCAAACCATTGGGAATGCCCATGCAGGCCGCAAAGTAGTAAGGCCACAATACTTGCTGTCATTATTCACCGCCTTAGCTTTCGCCCTTGCTATTCATCCGGGTAAGGCCCAGGCGCAGGTGACTGATGATCTCGAAGTTACAATTCCTTTCCAGTTCCATGCGGGGAACGCCAAACTTCCCGCAGGCAACTACCGCGTGCACCCGCTCGACAATTCGGATCTCAGTATTATGGAAATCAGCAGCGTGGACGGATCTGCCTCCGCTCTCTTCCAAGTAAGGGAAACCGAGGCCAACAACATTCCAAACAAGAACGAATTGATCTTCAACAAATATGGAGATCGCTACTTCCTTGCCGGCGTGTTTGAGGCAGGCACTCCTAGCGGCAGCCAGGTGCTTGAGTCGGCATACGAAAAGCGGGTCAGTGGACAAGCCACGGTAGCTCATGAACACGTGTCGGCTAGCCCCAGGACGCAGCAGGGGAAGTAAATACCAGCCTACATAGTGGGGCGCAAGTAAGGACGAAAGACGCGCTCGAGCCGGCCGTAACGGTCAATTTGGCCGGGGGTTACAACTCTGAACCTCGCGCCCACTCAAGGGAAAGTTCCGATGATAAGGGTGACGATCAATGGCGTAGCGCACGAAGCGATGGCCGGTGAACGCTTGATCGATATCATCAATCGAATCGGGACGAAGATTTCTCAGGTCTGTTATCACCCACAGCTCGGCCCCATCCAGACGTGCGATACATGCATGGTAGAGACGAACGGAAAACTGGTGCGAGCGTGTGCGACTAACGCGTCGGCCGGAATGGAAATATTCACAAAATCAGAAAAGGCCGTTGCCGCGCAGCGAGATGCGTTCAATCGGATTCTGAGCAATCACGTCCTTTATTGCACGGTATGCGACAACAACAACGGAAACTGCACCATTCACAACACCGAGAAATTGCTGGGAATCGAACACCAGGCAATTCCATATCACGCAAAGCCCTACGAAGAAGATCACACCAACCCCTTTTACCGCTACGACCCGCAGCAATGCATTCTGTGTGGGCGATGCGTGGAAGCCTGCCAAAACGTGCAGGTGAATGAGACGCTTTCGATTAATTGGGAAGATCCACATCCTCGCGTGCAATGGGACGGCGGCTCAACCATTGGAGAATCGAGTTGTGTCTCCTGCGGGCACTGCATTTCTGTGTGCCCGTGCAATGCGCTCATGGAAAAATCCATGCTAGGGCATGCAGGGTTTTTCACAGCGCTCTCGAAGCCCGCATTGAGCGGCATGATCGATGTAGTGAAGGGCGTCGAACCAGAAACGGGCTACGGCGCGATTCTGCAGCTCTCCGAAGCCGAATCGCGCATGCGAGAGGGGCGCATCCGTCGCACCAAGACTGTCTGCACGTATTGCGGCGTGGGATGCAGTTTCAACATTTGGACGAAAGATCGCCACATTCTGAAGGTTGAGCCTTTCGAGGGGCCAACGAATGGCATCTCCACATGCATAAAGGGGAAATTTGGCTGGGACTACGTTAACAGCGCGGATCGGCTGACAAAGCCTCTCATTCGCGAAGGTGGCAAGTTTCGCGAAGCCACCTGGGACGAGGCTCTTGATCTGGTGGCTCGCAAGTTTGCAGAGATCAAGGCAAAGAATGGACCGGACGCGCTAGCTTTTGTGTCTTCCTCTAAATGCACGAATGAGGAGAGCTATCTGATGCAGAAGCTGGCGCGAGCAGTGATCGGCACCAACAACATGGACAACTGTTCACGCTACTGCCAGGCGCCCGCGACACAAGGTTTGTTTCGCACCGTAGGTTATGGCGGAGATTCTGGCTCCATCCGCGACATTGAGAACGCGGGGCTCGTCCTCATCATTGGCAGCAACACAGCGGAAGCTCACCCGGTCCTGGCGACGCGCGTAAAGCGTGCTCACAAGCTGCGCGGGCAAAAGCTGATCGTTTCGGATTTACGCGAACACGAAATGGCAAAGCGGGCCGACCTATTCCTGCGCCCCACACCGGGAACCGATATTGTTTGGCTTTCCGCGGTCAGCAAGTATTTGCTGGACAACCGCATGGCTGACACCGCGTTCCTGCAGGGATGGGTAAACGGACTGGATGAATACAAAAAGAGTCTCGCGCCGTTCACCATGGAGTTTGCCTCGCGAGTATGCGGGATTTCCGTAGACATTCTGGAAAAGGTTGCGCACATGATCGCTGAGGCCAGCGGTGTGTGCATTCTGTGGGCGATGGGTATCACCCAGCACAGCATGGGCTCGGACTCCTCGACGGCCATATCCAACTTGCTGCTCGTAAGTGGCAATTATATGAAGACCGGTACAGGCGCGTACCCTCTGCGTGGACACAACAACGTTCAGGGCGCCAGCGATCACGGAGCCATGCCCAATTTCCTTACCGGCTACCAATCCGTTGACGACCCTGAAGTGCGATCGCGCTTCGAAGCGGCTTGGAGTGTGCAACTGCCTTCAACAAAGGGACTCGATAACCACGAGATGATCGAAGCAATCTATGAAGGCAAGCTCAAGGCGATGTACTTGTTTGGCGAAGAGATGAGCCTGGTGGATTCCAACGCGAATTTTGTCGGCGAAGGGCTCTCGAAGTTGGACTTTTTCGTCGTGCAGGACATCTTCTTCAGCGCCACGTGCCATTTTGCCGACGTAGTGCTTCCAGCCAGTCCAAGCCTTGAAAAAGAGGGCACCTTCACGAGCACGGAAAGGCGAGTCCAGCGACTGTACCAGGTGTTCGAGCCTCTGGGAGACAGCCAACCCGATTGGCGAATCATTCAGGAGATTGCGAATCGTCTCGGAGCAAAATGGCAGTATCAGCATCCCTCCGAAATTTATCGCGAGATCGCTTCGCTGACGCCTTTATTCGCAGGTGTGACCTACGAGAGACTTGAGGGATTTAAATCTCTGCAATGGCCGGTTGCAGCCGACGGAACAGATCAGCCGCTGCTTTATACAAAAGAGTTTGCCTTCCCCGATGGCAAGGCCCGGCTATTCCCGCTCGAGCGTACGGAACCGACGGACCAGCCCAACGCCGAATTCGATCTCCATCTGAATAACGGACGCCTGCTCGAACATTTCCACGAAGGCAATATGACGTACCGCAGCGAAGGAATTCGCAAAAAAACCCCTGATACCTTTGTCGAAGTCTCACCGGAACTCGCCGAAGAGCGCGGAATACAAAGCGGCACGTGGGTGCAGCTGAGGTCACGTTATGGGCAGGTTCGCGTGCGCGCTTTAGTGACGGATCGAGTGCAGGGCAAACAGCTCTACATGCCCATGAATTCGGCCGAGAGTCCTGTAAACCGGCTGACGAGCAGCCACACGGACGCGGTGACGCATACCCCGGCGTACAAAGAGGCTTCGGTTCATCTGCGGGTGCTGCCCGAAATCGGAGAGAGTCCGCTGCCACGCATCAACCATCGCTTTGGCCATCCGACACCGCAGCACGGCGTCGAGGTGGAGCGGAAGTGGAAGCGTGCGGATTATCGGATGCCGGGCAACGGGCTCGTGCAGATTCAGGCGAAGTAGCGCAAGCAAGGATGGAGAACGAAGGATGGAGAACTATGGCTAGACCGATTCCTCTGGACTTGCCCAAGTGCGACCCACGAGAAGAAGTGATTTCTCGGCTGGAGAAGGCGCCGGCGGAGCATGCCGAAGCATTGCTGGCTGGTTTTGAGGTGCTGCAAGCGCTGCATGACCAAGGCGTCCTCGAAATACTGCGAGGCGTGCTCGAAGGCGGTAACAAGATTCTTGAAATCGTTGTAGAAGCAGCTAAAACGCCAGAAGCGATTCGCGGCATCCGCAATGTCATGATAATGAGCAAGATGCTTGGATCGATCGATCCGGAATTATTGAAGAAGCTAGCCGAAGCAATTCCTGATGTCATTGCGGGTGAAGCGAAGGCGGAAGAAATGGAGCCGCCCGGTTGGTGGGAAAGCTTGCGCATACTTCGCAGTAAGAACCTGCGTCGCGGCCTTGCCGTCGCGAACAACGTGCTTGAAGCGTTGGGAAGAACCTTCTCCCCTGAAAAGAGATGATGGCTGCTGATGCTCTTGCAGCACATATTGTCTAGTTCCTGAAGCAGCCTAGAGCGGCGGAGTTATGCGTGCGCCGCCGCGGTTGCGGGCAGGGAGAACTGAAACGTTGCGCCGCCCGTGGGATTGTCCGCAGCCCATAGGCGGCCGCCGTGCGATTCAACAATGGAGCGGCTGATCCGAAGCCCCACACCCGTGCCGTGCGTTTTGGTGGTAAAGAACGCATTAAAGATCTTGTCCTCGTGCTGCGATGGCAGCCCCACGCCCGTATCGCTGACCGAAACCAGCACCTCACCATTCCCGCCGCGCTGCGACTGAACGGTGAGTTCGCGCGTTACGTCTACATCCTTCATCGCGTCGATGCCGTTCATCATCAGGTTCATCAGCACCTGTTGTAGCTGCACGCGATCACCCAGGACCTCAGGAAGGTCTGGGGCGAGTTCCGGGCGAACCGATACGCGGAATTTCATTGCCTCGCTGTGCAGGAGAAGGATCATCTCTCGAATAATCTCGTTTAGATCGATCAACTCCCGTTGCAAAGTATCCTTTTGGAAGAGCTGGCGGACCCGGTTGATGATCTCACTTGCACGCCTTCCGTCCTGTGCGATTCGTGACGCGGCCGCGCGCGCCTCCTCCAAATCGGGTTGATCGCGCGATAGCCAGCGCAAGCAAGTGTTAGCGTTGGTGATGGCAGCGGCAATGGGCTGCTTGATCTCGTGCGCCAGGGACGCAGTCAGTTCTCCCATGCTGCTCACCCGGCTGGCGTACGTCAAATCCGCCTGCGCCTGACGTAGCGCTTCCTCTGCTTGCCGCCGCTCGGCGATTTGCGCCTCCAATTTCGCGTTGACCAGAGCCAGTTGCTCGGAGCGTTGCTGAATGCTGTGCACGCGTAGCCGGTACATGCACCAGAGCAATATCGCTATGGCCGTTGCGGCCGACAACCGGAACCAATTCGTCTGGTAGTAGGCCGGCGCGACGGAGAAATCCAGAAATGTGCCGGCCTCATTCCACACGCCACTATTATTGGAGGCTGCGACGTGGAACTGGTAGTTGCCGGGAGAAAGATTGGTATAGAACGCTTGCCTGCGGTTACCGACGTCTTGCCAATCGCTATCCCGACCTTCGAGCTTATAGCGGAAGCGAATTTTCTCGGGGGCGACAAGGCTCAATGCTGTGTAGTCGATTTCCAGGTCGCGAACAAGCGCAGGCAGCCTGGGGTGCGAGGAGGATGCATGGCCAGACAAATTCTGCCAGTAGGTCTTGCGGTCCGCGGTAACTCGCTCGATCTGCACCGGCGGCGGAAGTTTGTTGAAGGGCAGGTGACGCGGATCGATGACGCTGACGCCGTCGAGAGGCAAGAACCACAGTTTTCCATTCGCGCTCTTGGCAACAAGCGGGGTGTATCCCGTAGTCAGGGCTCGACTCCTCACTCCATCGGAACTGTCGAAAACCGTGCTCTGGATCGTCCGCTTTGGGTCGGTGACCCATGCGTCCATCTCGGATCCTGCAATGCGCACCAGGCCGCAGGCCGTGTACAACCAGAATGAATGGGTGTCATCTTGCATAACCCAGAAAACCGTATCGCAGGGCAATCCGTTTTGGCTGGTGAGCGTGGCGACCCGGCCATTTTTCACTCGGCTTAGCCCACCCTCGGTTGCGGCCCAGAGCGTACCATCCGAATCGAGGCTCAGGCTGGTGACGATACCCTCGCCTAATCCATCAAGGCCCGAATACGATTCTCGGACCTTGCCGTCTTTGAAATACGCCACGCCACCCTTAGAAAACCCAAGCCACAGACCGCTGGGCACGGGACCCGCCAATAGGGCCATAGCCCAATCCGTTCGTCCCAGCCTAGCCCAAGGGATCTGTTCGATCACACTTCCCCCGAGCAAATGAAGAAGGCCCTGACTCTGGTCGCTTATCCAAAGATTCCCCGAACTATCCCCCGCGATGGAATGCAACTGTCCGCTGGGCGCCACCAAGGCCAATACGCCAGTGACGTGTCGTTGGCGCGGATGCCCATTCTCGCCCTGAGTATGGTTGGTGGTTACGGGGACAAAGCGGCCGTTCTCAAAGTAGGCGGCCCCACGCTCGGTGAATGCCCAAATTCTCCCGCCATCGTCCTGAAAGAGCGACTCCACACCGTCATCGGGTAACCCATCATCGGCGATTTCGCGCACATTGAGTTCTCGCTTTTGTTTGCTGCCGCCACTCCCGCCCGGTGCGCCTCGCTTACGGTAAATCGTGATCTGCCCGTTGTTCCATCTGTTCAAGCCGTCAGGAGTGCCAAACCAGACGCTGCCGTCCTTGGCCCCTAAGACGGACCAAACGATGGCATTAGACAAACCTTGCCTCACGGAAATCGTGGGGATGGCGAAGTCGCGAAAGCGGTCGAGACCATTAACGGTGGCCACCCAAATATTGCCTTCACGATCTTCGAAGAACTTATTAATGTAATCGCCGGAGAGGCCGTCAGACTGCGCAAAAACGTCCGTCCTTCCTTGATGCACATGCAAGAGGCCTCGGTCCGTGGTTCCAATCCACAGACCGCCATTGCGATCGCGGTGCATACGTAGGGGCTTGAAAGCGTGCAATGCGGTGCCTGGAAGCGAGTACGCCTCGGCCTTCCCGTCAACGAGTTTTTTGATTCCGCCGTCGGTGGCAATCAGGAGCGCGCCGTCATCGCTCTCATTCAGAGTTTGGGAGGAGGTGCCAAGCAAAGGGTAAGGCATAGGATAAAGTTTCGGAGGCCCAGGCTTCCATCGCCACAGCCCGGTCTGCGCTCCGGCCCAGAGGTTGCCTCGGCTATCCTCAAACAGAGCTGCCACCCACAAGCCAAGCCGGCCGTCATCTCCGAAGCACTCGGCGCTGCCACTCTTAATCGCGCATAGCCTCCCAATGGAACCCGCATAGCCACCGGCCCACACCGTGCCTTCACGATCCTCAAGCAGCACATCGATAGTCTGTCCAGCAAGCTCCCGATATTTCGTCAGCTTGCCGTCGTTCCAGCTTGCCAGGCCTTTGTAAGTGCCAATCCAAAGACGCCCATCATGTGCGGCGATCATGCTTCGAATGTAGCTGCTGGGGAGATGCTCGCCTGCAGGAGGATCCCATGGCACATTCCGAACGCCATCGAAGCGAAGCAAGCCGAATTCGGTGCCCAGCCAAAGATAACCGTCTGGCGTCTGAGCAAATGAGGTGACCCTGCCTTTGGAAAAGCCTTCGCGGATCTTCCACGCGGTGTGCGCGTACTGACTAATGTCCAGCGCCGGGTCCAACGCGAACGCACAAGTGCACCACGCCAGCAGGATGCCAAGCGCAATAGTGGCTCGCCTTGCCATGATGTCGCCCACAGTAGCACAGGCACTGCCTGCCTGTGCTCGTTTGACCTTCACCTTCTTAGCGGCGCTCGCAGCCCAAGAGCCGCTGCGCTACCTGAGTTGCCGAGAACAAGAGTTCGAGAAGTCGTTGCCGGGGAAGAACGGTGCGCGGTCCTATACAACGTCGCGCGGCAACTCCCATGCTCAGGCAACCTCGACGGTTTGCGAATTCCTGCGCGTAGAGAGGGTGGCGGGCGAGTCCGATTGAAGCATCTCATTTTCGCGGGACCTGCGCGCCGACAGCAGCCTGGTAGTAAGAATTGCTGCGGCTAGCAGGTACACGAACGTAACGCACGTCCACATCAGGGCGCCTGCGCATTGCTGGTCTTTGAGACTGGAGACGGCAAAGTGATTTGGTGTGGAGAGGTAAACCGGGTAAACCACACGGTCGCAGAAGGCAAGAAATGCGGAGAGGATGTCGCACGGCAGAGTGGCCAGGAAAAGATAGAGGAGCATCGACCATCGCGGCCATCTCGGCACACTCGGCCAGGGCTGCACAACCGGCCACCAGAAAAGAAAACCGGATCCGAGGAAACATGCATGTTCGACCACGTGCCACGGTTCCGATTGCAGCGCCAACGTAAATGCCGCCGGAATATGCCATCCGACCAAGGCGGCTGCGGCCGCCAGCCAACAAATCGCGGGTTGAGAAAGGACGCGCCCCAACCACTGGACGGGGGTCCACCGAAATAGGGGAGAAAGGGCGGACTGCATGAATCGGCGCGGCAAACCGTGCAAGAACGGCATTACCGGTGCGCCCAACAAGATCAAGGGAGGCGCGAGGGTCATCAGCAGCAGGTGCTGAATCATATGGACGGTCAGCAATTCCTCGTCGAATGCGGCGAGAGGCGAGCCCAGTGCGACCCAGATCAAAAATACTCCGATAAGAAAGCTGGCGGCGCGCCAAGCAGGAATGATGTTCACAGAGCGCGAGCGAAGATAAAGCCATCCGCGCAGGTACACGATCGTGGCGAGAAGCAGGGTCAGAGCAAGCGGAACCGCGAACGGCCAATTCTCCAATGCGTTTTGGATTTGAGGCGGCATTGGATGGCGTTATTGCGATGACGCGCTTTTTTCCCGCGCTTCGCCAATCGCGGCATTATGCGCGGGAGTTTGCCCGTCCGGGTGCAACGTTTCGAGAAAAGCAACTAGCGCGGTTGTTTCCGCGGGACTTAGGTTATTACCGTAGGCAGGCATGTTGCCGCCGCCCTGAATCACCTGGCGGATGAGTTGATCTTCGGTGAGCCGGACGGCAACGCTGTCGAGAGTTGGACCTCGCTGCCCGCCACTTTCCCCAATGGAATGGCAGTTGCGGCACTGCTTGGCTTGAAAAACGAGCGCACCCTGTCGCTGAAGCGCGGTTGTACCATGCAGAACTTTTTCCGGTACCGGATCGCCGCTCCACGCGTTCATGTGCGGACTCCAGGGCGTGAATCCCGCGAGATGCGTAAAGGTTCCCAGAGTTATTGCGATCAGCAGGACTGTTAGAACTGCGATCGGACGGCGGCGCCAGCTCTTCTCGCCTTCACCGGATAGAAATGGAAGAAGAACGAGAACGCCGATGGCTATTACGGGACCGATGAGAAGGGCCGGAGTCTCCATCGAAGGAGGCAAGAGCGAGAGCAATGCGTAGAGCCACAGGAAGAAGTAATCGGGTTTCGGCACCGTTTGAATGATCGTGGGGTCTGGACGGCCGGTTGGACCGAAGGGACCGAAGTATAGAGCGCATGCGGCGACGGCCAGGAGAATGAACGCAGCGAAGAACAAATCTTTCCAAACCGCGTAAGGGACGAACGGTGCGCCATCCTTCTTGGTCAGTTCGTGGTACTCATTTGCGTAGCTGGCGCGCTTCACGAGGCGTCCGGGCATTGGCCATTCATTAATTCCGAGCTTTAGGACCATCAGGAGATGCAAACCTACGAGTCCGATGAGTGTTCCCGGAATGACGAACACGTGCAGGGCAAAAAATCGGGAGAGTGTGGCACCGGCGATGATCGGACCGCCCAACATCATCTTCACGATGCTCCCACCCAGAATGGGCACTCTGCTTGCGATGGAAGCGCCAATTCCCAATCCCCAATATGCATCTTGATCGAAGCGCAGCACCTGTCCGGTGAAGGCCATGCCCAGCGTCATGAGCAAAAGAAACACACCTACGATCCAGGTCAGCTCGCGCGGAAACTTGTAGGCGCCGAAGAGGAAGACTTGCACCATGTGGATGAGAACAATCGCGACCATGAAATTCGAGCCCCATCCGTGCAACGCGCGGATGAACCAACCCAGGGTTACGTCGTGGTTTAGCGCCTGCAGACTGCTCCAGGCCTCGCTCGCAGAGGGGACATAGATTAGTGCGAGCAAAATTCCGGTGACGAGTTGCAGCAGGAATACGACGAGCGCGGCGCTGCCGAAAACGTACCACCAACTCGCGGTGTTGCGCGGCACGGGATGTTCGGCGGCTTCGCGAATGGGAGCGGCCAGTTGCAAGCGCCGGTCAAACCATGCTCCCAAGTGGGTAATCAGGCGGCGCACGGTGGTTTCTTTCCCACGAGAGACGCGGTCGGGGAGCCCGGAGTCGGCAATTCCCCCGCCTGAATCGTGACGAGACCGCCTTCGACTTTGTACGGATATTCGAACAGCCCGCGCTCCGGCGGACCGGAGGCACGCGAGCCGTCGCGGTAATACGCGCCGCCGTGGCACGGGCACATGAACAAACCAGATTGCGGAAACCACCGGACGGGGCAGCCCAGATGCGCACAATTGACCGCAAAAACCTGAAATTGTTCGCCGGCGACGCGCCTGACCCAGCACGCCGTGTCTACAGTGGTGCCGTCCGTGGGAGTCACGTAGGGATTTCGAAACGTTGCCAGCCGCGTTTCACCTTCCGGAAATTCGGTGACTGATCCAACGGACACCCACGAAAGGTAGGCGTTCGCGCGTCCGCGAGTAATTGAGGACAGAAGAAAGCGCACGACCGGTACGGCCAGCGCGGCGGCCACCAATCCGTTGAACAGAATTCCCATCTTCATGAAGAGTCCGCGACGGGAAATCGTATTTTCATTCGACATCGTCAAGCTCCTAGTGCTGCTTGGAATTCGAGGCTGCGTACGGTTGGCCCGGGTTTTGAACTCGCTTTGAGGCGAGCCAGGCAACTACGTCGGTGACTTCCTGGTCTGACATGGGTTTGCCGGATACATCGCCGCGCCAGTCTGGCGCTCCCAGTTCCGGACGGCCGGTGATTACAAGCGTGCGTAGCCCTTGATCACTGACGAGCGCGAGAAAAGAATCATCGGTGATCGAGCTGCCCTTTGCGCCTCCGCGACCAGCGGCGCCGTGGCAGGATTCGCAATATGTGCGGTATGCGACCTCGCCTCGTACGGCGTTGCCCGCCGACGTCGCCGCATACGAAGGGGGATTGGCGGTGGCGAGAATTCCGGGCCGGCCCCAGTTGGATCGCATCCCACTTGTAATTACAGCGATCTGCTTGTCGGTCAACATTCCTCCGGCGCTTTGCGCGAAGGTAGGCATCGCGGTTCCGCGCACACCGTTGGCGATGACCTTGCGCATCACGGTATCGTCGGCTATGGCGAGATACACTGGGTCAGCGAGCGCGATAGCGGCTCCGCCCTTCCCTAGCGCGCCGTGGCAGCCGGCGCAGTTTTCCGCGTACAGCGTGGCAAAATCCAAAATTTCACTCGGCGCCAGAACCTCAGAATCTTTGCGGGGCTGGCCGTGCGGCGAAGCGCAACCGGAGAGCAGCATCGCGCTGAATGCGGCGGTTGAAAGTAAATGCCGAAGCAGGCTCACGGACGTTTGTCCCCGTTGGCGCGTGGCGGGATTATTCCCGGAGCTTCAATCCCCGCGCGCAAAACGAAAGGCAAATTTTCGTGGGTCCGGACGGGCGATTGGCGCATAACGACGATTCCCGCGACGATTCCAAAGGCCGCCTGGGATGCCGCGAACCACCACCAATCGATATGCTTTTCCAGGATGGGATTCAAAATTCCGAGAATGGAGTACAAAAGGCCTGACCACAGCGCGGGAGCAATCAATCCGCCGAGCACAATCGGATGCCGCGCAAACATCGGCAGCATCGCTCCATATAAGAGTCCGACCAGCGTTGACCCGACAACGTGCAGGAGCAAGGCCACCGCAAAGCTGCTGGCGTGAAAGGAATTCAAGTGGCCGGGCGTGACGCTGAATGATTTCGCGTAAACCGTTGCGGCCAGAAGATTGATGGGATACCAGATGCTCCCCATCTTGAGGAGTCCGTAAGTACACGCCAGCACGGCCATCGCTACGCCTCCGGCCAAGCCTCCTTTGACACCTGCGGATACCGGATAGGTCTCGATGGGAAGCCACGCGCGCACAAGCTCCTCGGCGAGTGGAATGCGTTCGACACTGCGGCGCTCGGTAGTAAGCGACACTTTCTCATGAACGACCGGCACAACCTCTTCGTGCTCGTGGGGGAAGACTTCCCGGAACCATCCCACACTACCGGCAACGGTCAACACCGCTCCCAAAGCGCTCACGGACACGCTCGTTAAGAGACCGGCGAATAGGAGGGCGAAACCGAGCGCGAGAACGAGGGGCCAAGCTGTTGGCGAAGGCATCTCGATGGCCTTCGGTCTCTCAGGCTGCTTGTAAATTTCTTGCGGTTGCGGAACTGTCGCCATCCCTGCTCCTCAACGCCCGAGAACGTAAACCACCAAGAACACTACGACCCAAACGGAATCTACAAAATGCCAATACATGGAAAGCACATCCAGACGCTCGGATTGTTCGGGACCGACCCGGCGCAGCAAGGCGAACAGCAACACAATAGAAAGCGCCATCAAGCCGACCGTTACGTGAAAGGCGTGCAGGCCCACGAGCGAGTAATACGTTGTTCCAAAAAGATTTGTGGAGATGGTCAGACCGTAGTTATAGATAAGGTTGTGCCACTCGCGGGCCGTGCCGTAGAGAAAGAGGCCACCGAGCGC
>Ga0137412_10003454_pt1 | contig 12586 bp, 9 predicted proteins | sample CZODoug2_1_16fun_FD_122160 | JGI IMG/M metagenome (GOLD analysis project Ga0137412, IMG submission 122160) | Vadose zone soil fungal communities from Angelo Coast Range Reserve, California, USA - CZODoug2_1_16fungal (Hybrid Assembly) | ecosystem: Environmental > Terrestrial > Soil > Vadose zone...
TGCGGAAACAGCGTGCTGCTGCCCGACATCGGCATGAGCAGAATCAGCAACACCACGCCGATGCGGAAATCGACCAGGATGCATCCGCACGCGATCAGCGATGCGCACAGATAGAGCGAAGTCACGCCGCCGGCAGCGACCGCCAGGCCCCAGCCCGCTCCCAGCAGCCCGATCGCGAGCAGTACCAGGCGCTCGTCGCGAGCATCAGCCAGACCCCGCGCTCGCATCAGAAGGCATTGAGCGCGGTGCCCACGACGAGGGCCCCGGCAGCACCCAGGTCCCGCACCAGCCCGGCGGCATCATCGACCCGAGTATGGTTGGTGCGTGCAAGCACCAGGACGCTGCCGGCACAGAATGCGACGCACTGCGCGTCGGCGTTCTCTCGCGCCGGCGGCGTGTCGACCAGGATCACGTCGTACTCGCTGTCCGCGTGCTCCAGGAAGGCCGCCAGCGAAGGGCGCAGCAACAACTCCTGCGGATTGGGCGGCGGGGCGCCCGCGGGCAACACCGACAGCGGGCCGAGCGCCGGCACCGGCACGGCGGCCTCGCGGCCAGCGCGGCCCGAGAGCACCGCCGAAAGTCCGATCTGGTCGGGAATGTTGAAAATCTCGAACTGCCGCGGCGTGCGCAGGTCGGCGTCGATGAGCAGTGTGCGCAGGCCAAGCTGTGCGAACAACACCGCGAGGTTGGCGGCCACGAAGCTGCGCCCCTCGAAGGGGCCGGGGCTGACGATCGCCAGCGCGCGCGGTTCGCGCGGGATATTGGACCAGCGAACCAGCAGCTGAGTCCTGAGCGCTCGGAACTGCTCGGCCTGCGGGTGGCGCGCATCGCGGGACACGGCCAGATCGGGGCTGAAGTCATCGCCGTCCAGCGGCAGGTACGGATAGTCGTACTGCTTGGCTAAGGCCGCGCGCAGATCTTCCAGAGTGATCAGCTGCAGCCGCAGAGCGGCCTCGCCGAATCGCAGCCCGCGCGCCTGCTGCAGCTTGATCACCTGCTCGATGCCTGCGGGGTCGAGCTTGCCCTGTGCGGCCAGGATGCTGCCGATGCGCATTTCGCGGCGCACCACTGTGCACGGGGCTGCCTCCAGCGGCCGAATCTTGCGCGCTCTCATCGCGCGCCGTCAGCCGGGCTTGGGCAGGGCGCGCAGCACCGCCGCCGGCGGCGGTCCCGTCAGCAGGCCCGCGGGCCGCCGGTCGTCGCCCAGCACGGCGAGCAGCGGCAGGCGGTTCATGCTCAACAGATCCTCTGCCGAGCGCACCCGCCGGTCCTGCATCTCCAGTAAAACCACGAGGATGCCGCCAAGCGCGATACCGCTGATGAGCGACAGCGCGAGATTGAGCGGGATATTGGGCCGGTAGGCCTTTAACGGGGGCACCGCCGGGTTGAGCACCGCCACGTTCGTCTGGCTCGCCCGGCTTTCGACCTGACTCACGACATAGCGCTGCATGGCGGTGTCGTAGGCCCGCTCGGCCGATTCCACATTACGCGTCAAGACCTGCTCGAGCGGCTGGGTCCGCAGATCGCGCACATGGTTCCCGCGGTTCGCGCTCACAGCTGCCTCCGGGCTCGCCGCACCCGCCACGACCTTGCGCATCTCCGCCTGCAGCCTCGCGCGCAGCGATTGGTTCTCGGAAAGCTGGCGCCGGTATACGGGATGGTTCACGCCGTACTCGGTGGCCAGCTGCTGGAGCTTCGCCTCTCCGTGCAGCACTTCGGTCTTCAGCTGCTGGATGAAGGCGTTGTCCATGACTTCCGGGAGCCGGTCCGGACTCTGTGCGAGCTTCGCCCGTGCATCGAGCTTGCTCTGCGCATCGAGCTTCGCCTGCGCCTCCTCCAGACCGACGCGCAGGCCCTTCAGCTGCTCCTCGAACCAGGCAGCCGCCTTGCGCGTCGGCGCGACGCGCAATTCGAGCATCGTGTTGACATAGGCGTTGGCGAAGGCGTTGGCAATCGTCGCCGCCAGGCGCGCGTCGACGCAGGTGAAGCTCGCCTGGATGACGCTGCTCTGCGAAGTCTCAGCCTTGAATTGCTGCAGCAGCGCGTCGACCAGGCGATCGTCCCGCCGGTCAGTGCGAGGCTGCACGCCGAGCACGGCCAGGGCGGCCGCATTCTCGGTCAACCGCAGGTCCTGCACGACCTGGCGGGCGACCTTCGGGCTGGTCAGGATGTCCACCTGCGTCTGCAGGTAGCTCATGCGCTCCTGCGGCAGGATCAGCGGACGCAGCGCATCGCTCAGTGACTGCTCATCCTTGGTATCCACGAGCAGCGCAACGGTCGCGCGATAGCTCTTGGGCGTCGCGAGGCTCGCCAGCGTTGCGGCGAGCACGACGGACGCCAGCACAACGGCGAAGATCCGGTGTCGGGCACGCAGTGCCCGCAAGAACTGTCGCAGACTCATGGCCTCGTTCCCTAGAACAGCCGCTCGCGCACCAGGATGACGTCATTGGGCTGCACGACATCGGCCAGCCGTACGGCGCTGATGTCCTGGATCTGGCCGTCCGGCATCCTGCGGTGGATCTCGAGCCCGCGCAGCGTGCCGCGCGCCGTGAGTCCGCCGCCAACCGAGAGCGCCTGCATCACCGTCATGTCCGGCTCCAGGCGATAGGCACCGGCGCGCTGCACTTCCCCGGAGATATAGAACTGCGGCGCCCGCTCCACATAAATCACATCGCCGTTCTGCAGGCGCACGTTGTGCGACATGTCGCCGGTTCGATACATGGCAGGAACGTCTATCGATGTTCTGGCCGGCTTGCCATTGTTGTTGAGCATCACGACGACGTTGTCGTCTCCGCCCGGATTGATGCCGCCCGCCAGAGCGAGGACGTCGGTCAGGTTGCTGCTCACGTCGTCAAGTGGATAGCGTCCCGGTCGGCCGACCTGGCCCAGCACCGATACCTGACGGCTGCGCACCTGCACCACACTCAGATTCACTTGCGGCCTGACCACAAATTTTCCGTGGGTAAGCTGCTGCGCGATGCGCGCTTCGGCATCCGAGGGTGTTAGACCGCCGATGGCAACCTCGCCGATCAACGGAAAGTTGATCGAGCCGCGCTCGGAGATGCGTGCCTCGGTCGTGAGGTCGGGGTTCTGGAACACGCTTATGCGAACCGTGTCACCTTCGCCGAGCAGCTGTCGCGACTGTGCGACGGCCGCTTGCGACACGATCAGCGCGGCAAGCGCACAAGCGACTCGATAAAACACAACTCGTCTCGCTAACCACATGCGACGCTACGTTAGTCGTCGCACGTTATCGCCCCGTTGCTCGCTCGGTAGTCCGACCGACCTATTGCGGCAGCCTCGCTGTCATCATTACCCTACGCGCGGGTCGAGATCTGACCACACACCTGTCAGGTTCAGCTGTCGTTGTTAGCCGACGCGATTGTGTCGCGATCGAACGACACGGGGGAATCAATGAAATTGTTGCGCGCAATCGCGCTCGCGGTGGCGATCTTCGTGTTGGCGCCGCCGCCGCCAGCCAGTGCCCAGATCTCGCCCACTGCGAGCTGGTCCTGCGAGTTCGCCAACTCGCCCACGGATTGCGGTTTCTACCTGCAGGCGGCCGCCTCCAGTCGCGCCACGATCACGAGTCCGGGGCGCGACGGTTCCACCGCAGCGGAGCTGACCACGCAGCCAGGGGACAGCAATCTGTTCGGCAGCGGTACGGCCGAGCGTGCCGATGTGGACCTCGGGACATCGGCGAGCTATTGCAACCAGGGACAGGATGAGTGGTGGGCGCACTCGCTCATGTTCCCGTCGAGTTATATCGTTCCGCCCTCCGGGGCGGTCTGGAACTGGGGCGTGGTCTTCGACTTCCACCACACCGGCCCGACCGGACAGCCTAACTTCCAGATCGCTTCCCTCCCCACCGGGCTGGAATTCTGGGTCTCGGGCGGCCCGACCGTGGTCAATGGACCGACCGACCCGGGCTTCCACCGGGCTGCGATTGGTCCGGTCACCAAGAACGTCTGGTACGACTTCATGTATCACGTGAAGTGGTCCTCCGGGAGCGACGGCTTCTTCCAGGCGTGGCTCAACGGCCAGCAACTGATGAATTACAGCGGTGCCACGCTGTATGTCGGCCAGAGCTGTTATCTGAAGCTCGCCAACTACCATACCCCGCTCGGCGTGGCCATACCGGTCATTCACTCCCGCGTGGTCAGGGGCACGACCCAGGCCCAAGTGCAACTGCCCTCCTCGCCGGGTTCCCCTTCACCTCCTGCGCCGAAGGCCGCCTACGACTTCAGTGGCAACGGCAAGTCCGGCATCCTGTGGCGCAACGGCTCGACGGGCCAGAACCTCCTGTGGCTCGTAAACGGAGCCACCGTCACCGGTGCTCCCGCGCTCACCTCGGTTGTGGATCAGAACTGGCAGATCGCCGGCGCCGGCGATCTCAGTGGTGACGGCAAGTCCGACATCCTGTGGCGCAACTACAGTACGGGCCAGAATCAGATCTGGTTCATGAACGGCGGCGCTGTCACCAGCGCCGCGAACACCAACACGGTTGCCGACCTGAACTGGACCGTCGTCGGGGTCGGTGATTTCAACGGCGACGGCAAGGCCGACGTCCTCTGGCACAACCGCAGTACGGGTCAGAACCAGATCTGGCTGATGAACGGTGGCACGATCACGAGTATCGCCGCTATCACCGCCGTTACGGACCCAAACTGGGCCGTCGCCGGCGTCGCCGACTTCAACGGCGGCGGCAAGGCCGACATCCTCTGGCACAACAGCGTCACCGGCCAGAACCAGCTGTGGCTCATGAACGGCGGCAGCGTCGCCAGCACCTCCACTGTGGAGACGGTTTCGGATCTGAACTGGCACATCGTCGGGGTGGGTGACTTCGACGGCGACGGCAAAGCCGACATCCTGTGGCGCAACAGCTCGACCGGACAGAACGCGATCCTGCTCATGAACGGCGCGACCGTGGTCAGCAGTACGTACATTCAGTCCGTAACGGACCTCAACTGGAAGATCGTGAGCGTCGGGGACTACAACGGCGACGGCAAGGCCGACATCCTGTGGCGCAACGGCGCAACGGGACAGAACGCTATTTTCTTCATGAATGGCGGGACGGTCACGTCCGAACCGTACCTTCCGACGATGCCGGTCGGCGGTTGGGCCATCGCTCTGCACTGACAAGCGGCGCGATTGTGGTTGGATCGCACGCCAGGAGCGGGGGCCTTGGCGTGCGATCCCGTCAGAAGGCGAGCCGCGCATTGATCCAGGCGACGTTGGCCGCGTAGTCGCCAAGGGCGACGTTCGATGAGCGCATCTCGTGCAGGAGGCTCGCTCGCACGGTGACGTTGGGGACGGGGTGGTAAGCGAGCAGTGCGCTCACCGATCGCACCGTGTCATCGCGCTGGCCGGTCTGGCCGGCGAGGCCGAGCGCCCGGGCGGGATCGGCAAGATAGCTTCGGGTGAGCGCCTCCAGGTCTGCCGACAGCTCCAGCTTCGTCGTCATGCGCCACGTTGGGCGCAGCCCGATCCCCTTGAGCAGGACGAGGCTCGAGCGAGTGTATTCGTACGGACTGATGTCGCGCTGCGCGATCGCCGTCAGCGCCACCTTCCCGGTCGGGGTCCAGGTGAACTCCGCGCGCCCGATTGCTCCATTGAAGTCGCGCTGCGGCAGCTGATCGTAGCGTCGGCTCACCTGAGCGGCGCGCGCCACGATATGGGAGACAGCCGAAGGGGTCCAGTCGAGCGTGAGGCCTGCGCTGTATTGCCGATAGGCGTTGTCGATCAGGGCGGCACCGAGCGGCTGCAGAGTCGGAAAGTGGCCGGTTTCGAGGCGCGCGCCGCATCCGATCGAGTTCCCGGCCTCACTGACCCGGCTCAGCGAGGCTTCGAAACCGTCGATGTTGACGTCGTTGAAGAGCGTCGCGGGGTCGCTGTTGCGCTGCTCGAGGCGGTCACCTGCCGCGCGCAACCGCCAGTGCGGCGTCACCAGCCAGGCACCGTTGACAAACACCTGACGCACCCTGAGCTCATCGGGAGTCGTGCTCAGCAGCTGGGCGAATGACGCCAGCGAATAGGTATCCGCCAAGCCCACTTCCCCGCGCAGGTCCTTGCCGGCCTGCCACAGCCAGCTCCCCCGCACCTCGTGGCCGTTAAAGTCGAGCCCGGAAAAGCGCTGGTAGCGCGTGGTGTTGAACGTCAGGCTGCCGACCAGGCGCTGCAAGCTCACGGGCACATCGGCGCTCAGGCCGAAGGATGTGGTGCGATAGGTATCGGCGCGTGCCTTCGATATCCTAAAGACGTTGTCGTCGTTGGTGAGGGTTTCCTCAACGAACGGCGTCACCTTGGCGGCGTCCTGCGCCCGCGCGTGCAGCGCCGGCAACAGCAGCACGCTGGCCAGGCACAGAGTGATCTTCTGTGTCAGCTGCGGTTGAGGGACATGCGGTTGAGGGGCAGCGGAAGAACGCGGCACGACGATACTGCGACCCCTCATGAGCGATACCCGGCGTCGCGCAATGGCCCCCGCGCCAATCAGGCCCGCGACCAGCAGCGCCCATTCGCCCGGCACCGGCGCGGGCGCGCCGTGCAGCAACCTCGAGAGCAGCCGCTGCAGCGCAGCGCGATCACCGTCATCGACCCTGTCACTGCGTGTCCACCGGAGATGGGCAGCTGTGTCGCTCGAGTGCCGCGGCGGAACCCCTGCGGCCGCTGCAGTCATGAGCGCAGCGGCTGTCTGTTGTCCGTGTGCCTGCGGTGCGGCCGCGGCAGCGCTGCCCTGCACGAGCGTCATCGCCAGCCACGCCGCCAGAATTCTCGTTGCCGGGTATGTCAAGCGGTCCGTCCCTGATGTGTCAGATATCGAGGATGCGCAGCTCCAGCGCCCGGCCGACGGCGTGCGTGCGGTTCTGGACGTTGAGCTTGCGCAGGATCTTCTGCACGTGATTCTTGACCGTCAGCGGGCTGATACCCAGGATGGTTCCGATCTCGGAGTTGCTCTTGCCGAGATGGATCCAGCGCAGGATCTCCTTTTCCCGCGCGCTGAGCGGGTCGACACTCTTCGCGCTGACGCCGTCCTCCTCGAGCGCACCCCTGAGTTGCGTGCGCATCCATGCGAGGTGCAGGAACGGGACAATGAGTTCCAGGAGAAAGGCGTGCTCCCGGGCGAGGTCGCCGGACGTTGCGGCCAGGACAAACAGGCTGACGGGCTTGCCGAGTGAATCGTAGGTCCCGTGCGCTATGACGGCCTCCGCCCCGAGACGCTGCAGCTCGGTGGCAAAAGCACCGCGCACGAGCGGCACGCCGCTGTCTGCGCTGTAGACGAGCGGACGGAATTCGCCCTCGACCCACTGGCTGACGAGATGCGACACGAACGCCGCATCGCGCCGGAACGCCTCGCTGACCTTCTCCGGGTCGATCCACGGGCTCGCGAAGCAATCGACCTGATAGCTCGCCGGATGGGTACTGCGCAGCCCGCACAGCAGGAGCTCGTGCTTGACCAGGCTCTGCAGCATTCCCTGGGCCCAGCCAAACAGTTGGTGGCGCGAGTGCACTCGCAGCGAGGCATCGATGTTGAGCAACAGCGACTCGAGTTCCTGTGGGTGCAGCAACGCCGCGACGCCGCTCTCGCCGCGCCGCCTCGCCGCCCTGCCTGACTTCGAACCGGGCCCCGTTGTCCGGCTGTGCACATTCACCTGGTAGCCGCCCACCTGCATAAAGGTTTCCGTATCCTTGGAGAACCTAGGTCCCGCCGTGACAGCGACTATGTAAAGCGCTTGTTACGCAATTGTGATGCAACGAAAGGTGACGCATGGGCGGGTCCCGGCGCGAAGCAGCCACACCTTCGGCCGCGGGTTTTTCGCAGAATTCTGCGCGGGATTCCCCTGTGGGCAGCCGGCTAGGGCCTGCGGCGGACTAGTCCGGTCGAGCTACGGAATTCGCGCGCCCGGGTCATCCGCACGCTGCAGCGCGATCCTTAAGGTCGCGGGAATGTCGGTGGCTGATCCGCAAGTTCAACGGCCGTTCTTCGAGCCCCGAGTCGCTCCGGCGACGCAGGTGCTGGCGTCGATCGACCCGCTGGTGACGATCGGCGTACTGCTGCTGTGTGTCGCGCTGTTCCACGTGCGCTTCGACGGCGCGTATCTCATTCTCGTGCTGGTCGTCTTCTCATTGACGTTTCCCGGTGGCGCGCCGAATGCGACCAGCGTCGGCGCGCTGGCGCGCGACGTCCTCACGAGCTGGAGCGTGACGGTCGCGCTGCTGCTGTTCATCGGCTGGGCGACGAGCAACATCGAGACGTTCGATCAGCGTGCAGTTCTCGCGTGGCTGCTCGCCACGCCCGCCGCGCGCTTCGCCACGCACCTGGCGATCCCCAGTTTGCTGCTGCGCCTGTTCGTCGCCGCGGGTGCGCAGCGCGTAGCCGTCATCGCGGGCGCCTGCGGGCTCGGGCGCACGCTCGCCGATCAGATCCGCAGCAATCCACTGCTCGGTATCAGGGTGGCCGGGTTCTTCGACGACCGCGGTCCAGCCCGCACCGGTGAGGAAACAGCGGGATCAGGCGCGCTCCTCGGCACGCTCGATCAGCTGGCCGCCTACGTCAAATCGCATCGAGTGGACCTGATCTACATCACGCTGCCGATGGCCTCTCAGCCGCGCATTGTCCGGCTGCTGGACGAATTGCACGACACCACGGCGTCGATCTACTTCGTGCCGGACATCTTCCTGTTCGACCTGATCCAGGCGCACATCGAGACCATCGGCGGCATACCCGTCGCGTCGGTGTGCGAGACTCCCTTCTCAGGATTCAACGGCGTCGTGAAGCGCGCCAGTGATATTGTCCTCGCCCTGCTGATCTGCACGCTTATTCTGCCATTGCTGCTCGCCATCGCGGTCGGCGTCAAATTGAGCTCCCCGGGACCGGTGTTGTTCCGGCAGCGCCGCTACGGGCTCGATGGACGCGAGATTTGTGTCTACAAATTCCGCTCCATGACGGTCAGCGAGGACGGCGCGGTCATAAAGCAAGCGACGCGTGCCGATGAGCGTGTGACCCGCTTCGGCGCCTTTCTGCGCCGCTATTCCCTCGATGAGCTGCCGCAGTTCATCAACGTGCTGCAGGGACGTATGAGCGTGGTCGGTCCGCGTCCGCACGCGGTGGCTCACAGCGAGATGTATCGCAGGCTCATCAAGGGCTACATGATTCGCCACAAGGTCAAGCCCGGCATTACCGGGTGGGCACAGGTCAATGGCTTCCGTGGGGAGACGAATACGCTGGACAGGATGGAGAATCGGATCGCGTACGACCTCGCTTACCTGCGCCACTGGTCGCTGCAGCTGGACCTGTGGATCGTACTCAAGACGCTGCTCGTCGTGTTCAATGACCGCAACGCGTACTGAACGAAGGCTCGGCGGTGCCGAGCCGATCGCGGTCAATCCGGGTTCGCGCGAAAGCAATAGCCGGCGCCGCGCACGTCCACCGTGATCTTCTTCGACAGATCGCCTTGGGCCACCGCCGTGGTCACCTCGATGTTGCGCATCTGACCGGTGAGACATTACCGCGAGCACGTCGAGACGACGGTCCGAACGGCCTATCGCGTATTTATGAAGGCTACACGGGCATTGCACACGCTACTGTGCGCTTGCCGGTTGTTTGTGCACGCATGATCGGTCCGAGTTAGGGACAGGGAAGTTCGTGAAGAGAGTGCTCAGCGTATTTGGAACGCGGCCAGAGGCGATCAAGATGGCGCCACTCGTTCACGCGTTAAGGGTGAACCCTGGTTACGAGCCACGCGTGTGTGTGACCGCACAGCACCGGCAAATGCTCGATCAGGTGCTCAAGCTGTTCCACATCGTTCCCGACTTCGATCTCAACCTCATGCAAACGGGGCAGAGCCTCAGCAGCGTAACCTGCGCTGTGCTTCAGGGGCTTGACACTGTCCTCGATACGTTCGCTCCCGACGTAATCCTCGTGCATGGCGACACGACGACGACCCTCGCAGCGAGCATTGCCGCGTTCTACCGGCGCATCCCGATTGGCCACGTCGAGGCGGGGCTGCGCACCGGCAACCTGTGCTCACCATGGCCCGAGGAGATGAACCGCCGAATGACCGATGCGATCGCCGACCTGTACTTCGCGCCGACGGAGCAGGCGCGCGGCAACCTGCTGCGCGAGGGCGCCGATCCTGCGCGCGTGGTGCTTACGGGCAACACGGTAATCGACGCCTTGTTGCAGGTGGTCGAGCGGCTGCGTTCCGATGAGGTCCTGCGCCGCCGCGTTGCAGCAAGCTTTCCATACCTCGACGACGACCGGCGAATGATTCTCGTCACGGGACATCGCCGTGAGAACTTCGGCGAGAAGTTCGTAAGCTTCTGTAGGGCGTTGCGGCGCATCGCAACTGAGCGCTCCGATATCCGGATCGTCTACGCGGTGCACTTCAATCCAAACGTACAGCAGCCTGTACGCTCGATCCTGGACAACCTCGCCAACGTCAGTCTGATCGAGCCGCAGGAGTACCTGGCGTTCGTCTATTTAATGATGCGCGCACACCTGATCATCACGGACTCCGGGGGAATTCAGGAGGAAGCCCCTGCGCTGGGGAAGCCGGTCCTCGTTGTACGCGATACGACCGAACGGCCTGAGGCGATCGAGGCGGGTACAGCGCGCCTCGTCGGCACGGGTACTGAGGCTATCGTCGCGGCCGTGGCGCAGCTCCTGGACGACGACGGTGAATACCAGCGCATGGCGCACGCCCACAGTCCCTACGGCGACGGCCGCGCGACCGAACGGATCGTAGCCGCACTCGAGCGCCGGTTCCTCGAGCTGCCGCAGCGGCGTCTTCCGATTTCCGCTCATGCCGCCGCCCCGATCGCCTCATTCGCAGACCTTCTCAAGCGGACCGCCACATGAGCGATGCCATCGCTTATTTGTTGGTGGCATCCCAGCTACTGACCGCGGTGGTCGGCGTGGTGTTCCTGGTCAGCGGAACTGACGACCTATTCATTGACATCTGTTATCTGGTGCGGGTCCTCTACAAGCGCTTGTTTGTAGCCCCGCGGTATCCGGCGCTACGCGAACAGGAGTTACGGGCCCGCCCAGAGCAACCGATCGCCGTGATGATTCCGGCATGGCAGGAGTCGAGTGTCATCCGTCAGATGCTGCTGAACACCCGCAGTAGGCTCGACTACACGAACTACGCGATTTTCGTGGGCACATATCCGAACGACCTGGCGACTGCAAGTGAAGTGGATGGGCTCGAGGAGGTCGGAGCGCGCGTCATTCGCGTGACGGTGCCGCACGATGGACCGACCAACAAAGCCGATTGCCTGAACTGGATCTATCACGCCATCCGGCGTTATGAGGCCGCAGAAGGCATCGCGTTCCAAATCTTCGCCATGCAGGACTGCGAGGATGTGATCCACCCGCTGTGCTACCGGCTGTTCAATTACCTGATCCCGCGCAAGGACATGGTGCAGCTGCCGGTGCTCTCCCTGGAGCGGCGCTGGCGCGAGTTCACCGGCGGCCACTACCTCGACGAATTTGCGCAGCAGCACTACAAGGACCTGGTAGTGCGCGAGCTGCTGGATCGCAGCCTGCCGGCTGCCGGTGTTGGCGTCGCTTTCAGCCGCCGTGCGCTCGCGGCAGTCGCCGATGCCCACCACGGCGAGCTCTTCAGTACCAAGTCGCTCACCGAGGACTACGACTTTGGTTTCCGGCTGAAGCGCCTCGGTATGCGCCAGATTTTCGTCAAATTCGAAGTTGAACGCGAGGTGTTCCGAAGTGATGCAGAGTCCGGCACCCGGCGCGCGCGTCGTGTCCGTGAGCTCGTCGGTGTCCGTGAGTACTTCCCAGCGACGCTAGGCAGTGCGATTCGGCAAAAGTCGCGCTGGGTCGTAGGTATCGCCATGCAGGGCTGGTCCCACTTGGGCTGGTCGTCCGACTGGCGCACCAACTACATGCTGTACCGCGATCGCAAATCACTGATCACGAATCTGGCGACAGTCGGGGGTTACGTCGTCGTGTCCGTCGTTCTGAGTGTATGGGTTATGCAGTGGTTATGGCCGGACGCCTATAGATTCCCGCCGATCGTGCAGCGCGGATCGACGCTGTGGTACATGCTGATGATCAATTTTGCATTACTCGTGTTGCGAGTGTTGCAACGAGCGTACTGCGTCTGGCGCCTCCACGGCTACCGACAGGCTGCGCTCTCAATACCGCGCATAGCGTGGGCTAACGTTGTGAACTTTGCGGCGACCGTGCGGGCGATGCGACTGTATCTGCGCTATCTGCGCACCGGCCAAGCGATCGCGTGGGACAAGACTGATCACATCTATCCGGCGGCCGAGTCAATTCCCTTCCGGCGCCCGCTAGGGGAGGCGCACGCTAACGGACAGACTGCGGCAGTTTGAACACGATCCCCGCTACCTAGGAGCCCCTCTCATGAAAGACATCCAATCCGAACAGCGCCGCAAGCTACTTCTTCTTGCCGGCGCGGTGGCCGCCCAGGCTTGCCTTCCGATGCGTGTTGCACGCGCCGTCACGCTGCCGCCGCTGCCGTCACTCCTGGACTTGCTCAAGCGCTACACGGCGTCGATCGTCCCCGTTCCGTCCAATCCCTATTTCGTGCCGCAGGGTGGC